>Ga0214472_10000051_pt1 | contig 166626 bp, 101 predicted proteins | sample RVTome_6_FD_207662 | JGI IMG/M metagenome (GOLD analysis project Ga0214472, IMG submission 207662) | Soil microbial communities from uranium-contaminated site in the Upper Colorado River Basin, Wyoming, United States - RVT140D175 | ecosystem: Environmental > Terrestrial > Soil > Contaminated... | reverse complement strand
GACTGTCCCGGGTTCGGGCCGCCCGCACAAAGCCCCTCGACGCACAGACCCGTGCACTGGTTGTTGTTGGTGCAGGCGCCGGCCGCCCCGTCACCCTCGCACATCCCGGTCATCGTGTTGCACACGCCGTGCCCGGTGCAGATCTCGCGGCCGTTGCAGAAGTTGCCGTCCTCCGCCGCACACCCGCCCGATGCCCCGTCGGCCACCAGCGTGTATTCGCACACCCCGCTGCCCGCCGGGCTGCCCGGCTCAAAAGCGCAGTTGTCCGTGGTGCAGGGGTCGCCGTCAGCGCACTCGATGTCCCACGTGCAGCCCGAGCCGCACGGATAGATCGCCGCGATCGCCAGCCCGTTGGGCCCGTCCTCGACGATCTGCGCCCGCAGCGGGAGCGGCCCCTCCAGCTTGCCCTCCGCACGCAGCCGCGAGGGAAGGTCGTTGCGATAGTCCACAACCACCGGCGGCATGATCGGAAGGTCGCCGCGGGGAAGACGCCCATACGTCGCCGGGCCCGCCACCAGCGCCTTGGTTCGGCTGGACGCTTCGCGCGTCCAATCACGTTGTGGCTTCGTCGAGGAGTCTTGAGCCGGACGAGTCTGGTAGGCGGTGGCTTCAGCCCTTCGAACTGCCGTTCGCGAAGCTTGACGGGATGCCGCTCGGTCCGAAAGGCGCGACTCCCGCCGTGTTGGCTCACCGTGGACCGCAACCAGCATGCAACCGACAACGAGCACAATGATTCGATGCGACATGGCAAGAGTTCTCCCTGGTCGTTACCTGAACGGACAACCGCAGCCGGGGCCCGCTGGGGACCTGCGGCACTCGCGCCTCGGACGGAGCGCGGGATGCGTGCACGGCGCTGCGAAAGCGATTCTTGGGAGACGGAACGGCCAAACCGCGCCGGGGCACAACCTGCGCACTCATGCCCCAGACCCGCAACGCTCAACTCACGATCCATCGAGAACGCGGGACGGGCAAGACCGGGATGGGGGAGTCGTCGGTGGATAGCTGCGCCGCCCGCCAAATCCGCCCGAGCTGCGCCGAGTCTAATCGACCAGACCAACAACGGCAAGAAAAAAAAGGGAGAAAAAAACTACGTTCTATGAAACTGCCGGTTGAGGTCGGCCTTGGTGAGGCGGAGGGTCGTGGGACGGCCGTGGGGGCAGGCACTAGGGGTATCCAGCAGGTGCCGCTGTTGCATCAGCACGTGGATCTCCTCGGCGCTCAGCGGATCACCCGCCTTGACCGCGGCCTTGCAGGCCATCATGGCGAGCAGATCATCGAGCACCTCGTCGGCCTCGGTGGGCGCCGACTTCTCCGCGAGCTTGTCGAGCAGGTCACGCATGAACCCCGGGACGTCGGTGTCCTTCAGCCGCGACGGAAAGGCGTGCACCGCTACGGAATCAGTGCCAAACGGTGTCACTTCGATGCCGAGTGTCGCGAGCAGGTCGGCGTTGGCCTCCAGCAGGTCGAGCTGCCGCGGCGTCACGCGAATCGACTCAGGAAGCAGCAGCCGCTGCGACTCGAGCGGACCGCGGGTGACGCGCCGCCGGAACTGCTCGTACATCACCCGCTCGTGCAACGCGTGTTGATCGACGATGACAATGCCCTCGTCCGTCTCGGCGACGAGGTACAGATTGTGCATCTGCACGGCGCGGGAAGGGGATTGCCGATTTCCGATTTCCGATGGCCAGTTCCCACCGGTGTCCGAACTCTCAATCCTGAATTCCGTATTGGGGTCCCCCTCCGGGCCCCCGGGTTCCAACGACTCGGGAATGTCGCCGCCTGACGGAGGCGCTGTCGACCCCGTCCGATCACCGTACAGCGTCTCCCAGGCATCCATCGGGTTCAGGAGGTCGCCCGCGGACGGGCGCCGTGCGGGCGCCCCGGCCGGCCGCGCCGCGTAGGCCGCGGGAACGGACGCGAACTCCGACGGCCGGATCGGGGAAGTGGACTTGAAGGCCTCGGCCAATTCCCGACGCACGCGCTCCTGCTCCGCCGGGTCCACCGCCTCACGCGCCCGCCCGGTGCGCAGGGCCGGGGCCAGGTCGCACCGCTGGAACGTCTCCCGCATCGCGCTGAGCACCGTGGAGTGAACGAGATTGGCGTTGGCCCATCGGACTTCGATCTTGGTGGGGTGGACGTTCACGTCAAACTCGGCCGGGTCGAGCTCGATGAAGACGAAGGCCACACCGTGGCGGTTGGGCTCCATGAGCCCCCGATACGCCTCCTTGATCGCGTGCTGAAGATACTTATCCCGTATGTACCGCCCATTGAGGAACGTGTACTGCCATTGGGCCGTGGCCCGGGACTGGGCGGGCGGCGCCAGGTAGGCGTCGAGCCGAATTCCGCGCTCGTTGCGGGAGACGTGGAGCAGCGCGGCGGCGAGTTCGGGCCCGTAGAACCTGGCGATCCGTTCCAGGCGCGTCTGGCAAACGGGCAGATTCTGGGTCACGCGCGTATTGTTGGTGAGCTCGAAGGCGATGTGGGCGTGGGCCAGGGCCAGCCGCGCGATCTGCTCGTTGATGTGGCCGACTTCGGTCGAGGGCGTGCGCAGGAACTTCCGCCGCGCGGGGACGTTGAAGAAAAGGTCGCGGACCTCAACGGTCGTTCCGAGGTTGGCCCCGCTGGCGCGCGTCGTCTGCGCCTCATCTGCGACCACCTGGATCTCCCGGGCTTCGATCGCGTCCTTGGACCTCGAGACGATGCGCAGCTTCGAGACGGCCGACACGCTCGCCAGCGCCTCGCCACGAAAGCCCAGGGTGGCGATGTGAAAGAGGTCATCGTCGCTCGTCAGCTTGCTGGTGGCGTGGGGAAGCACGGCCAGGCGCAGCTCGTCGGGGTTCATGCCCCAGCCGTCGTCGGCGACCCGGATGAGCTGCCGGCCCCCGTCCTCGATCGTCGTGGCGATCCGGGTCGACCCGGCGTCGATCGCGTTCTCGACCAACTCCTTTACGACGCTGGCGGGACGCTCGATGACTTCGCCGGCGGCGATCTTCTTGACCAGCGCGTCGGGCAGGACGTGGATTCGGGAATCGGTGTTCATGCGCTCACGCCTGGTTGCACCGCCGGTTCGCTTCAGGATCGAGGGTTCCGGTTGCACGACGGCGGACGATCGCGAGTATAGTGGTGCCGGTCGGGGCGGGCAAAGCCGCGAGCAGATGCGGCGAGCGGAGCACGACGGCCGAACAAGTCATGCAAAACGAAACCGACGCACAAGTCACAGGTCGGTATCGGGCGTACCTGTTGCGCATCGATTCGGCGAGCGATCCTGCGGTCCTCGAACGGCGATGCACCGCTGCGGTGCGCGGCGGATTCGACGGCGTCGAGTTAGCGATATCCGAAGGGGCGGCGGAAGGATGGCGGTTTCCCGAGAATGCACCGACTCTGCCTGTCCGGGCCGTCGCGATCCGTTGGTTGACGCTCGACGTGACGGCGACCGTCGATCAGCTCGCGGCGTTCCTGCCGCGCGCGGCGACGTGGGGCGCAACCAGCGTGAATCTGACGCCGCCCCCTGTCGCCCCTCAAGGCGATGAGGTCGGTTTCGCCCGGTACCAGGAGGGCCTCAACTTCGCGTTTCAATTGCTGCATGGCATACGCTACGAGGCTGAGGCGACCGGCGTCACGGTGGCCGTCGAGGCGGCCCGCGGCGGCTGTCTGCTGTCGCCGGTGGAGGTCCGCGAGATCGTCGACCAGGCGAACTCCTGGGCCGTTGGAGCCTGCCTCGACATCGAGCACATCCGCCGGATCGGCTCGGCTGACGACTGGATCACCACGCTCGGGCGGCGCGTCCTGTCCGTGCGTGCGCCGATCGCAGATACCACGGAAGCATCTCGCATCCGCGCAACGCTGGCCCCGCTGTTGTCGGCCACCGACAGCGCGAGCCCTTCAGCCGCGATGATCGCGGTTCCGGCGACGGGCGATCCCTGAGGCCTCGCGAACCTCACGAAGATCATCGACACCGAAGATCTCCCGGTGCTTCTACGTCAGCCGGGCCCCGTTTCCGCTGTGCGCAACGCCGCCTTTACCGTCCGATGTCGCCGCCATGCACGCGACCGCGAGCGATGGATGATGATGGCGCGTGCCCACGCGGGAAAGCCATGGCGCCGGCCTTGGGTGCGTCCGATCGCACCTTTTCATCCGCGTCGGATTCAGATGCCATGCGAGCCATGCGGCGTCGTGTTTGACACGTGGACATAACGTCCGGCTGTACCGAACCCACGCACGCGGCGTTGTCAAGGGGTCGAATGAGCGCCTGATTCGGGTCATCCTGCGTTCTGACCGCTGTCCTTTTCTTGTGGGCGCGGTACCCTGGCGCGGAAATCGGGGGATCTGGGTTGCCAAAGTGGGTGCGCGCCGGCTTGAGGCTTGTCGCTTACCGTCCGATCCCGCATCCACCCGTAAACCAGGAGAGGAGACGCGTCATGAAATCCCCAGCCAGTGGGAACCCGTGCGGAAACCGTCGCCGTGCGCCGACGATCGCAGGTCTGCTGCTCGCCATCGCGGCCGGTGGATGCATCGACGGGGCGACAACGAACGTGGTGTGGTACGAGGCCGACGTCGGTGACAATGCCGCTGTGCGGTCGCAGGGACCGGGGCGGACGCTGATTCTCGGCTGCGACGTCGTAGGCAACGGCGTCCCGTGCACGTGGACCGTCCGTATGATGCTCCGCAGCTCCGAGGCGCTACGCTCATGGTCACAGTCGCTCCTTGGCGAAGCCGGCCCCGACCAGCTCGAGGTCACGGCCTTTACATACAACCTGACCGCGTTCGACACGCCATCCGGTAACGAGACGTTCGGGCTCGAGCCCGATCTGCTCGTGGGGACCGGCGCGTCGACCGGCGCCATGGACGGCGTCCCGACCGGAACCCGCGTCCTCCTCACGTTCGAGCTCTCCTATGCCAATCCCCCCAACCCGCCCGCCAACCGCACGATCCTGACCGCGTTCGGCGACGCGGGATGGACGGCGGTCGCCGAGTCCGACATCCCCACGCTAATTCAAGTCGCCGCCAACGTCCCGTTCCCGGCCGTCGGCGGATCGATCCTGCCTCTGCCCCCGATCCGGGTGCAGCTTGCCGGCGGCGCCGGACCCGGCCCGGCCGGCGAGTTCTGCGCCGATGAATCCGACAACGACGGAGACGGCCTCACCGACTGCGACGACCCGGACTGCGGGGCAAGCGTGAACTGCATGATGCGCCCGCGGATCTTCTGTCCGGACGATCTCGTCCTCGAGTGCGACGGCGCCGGCAACGTGACTGACGTGGACAACTGGCTCGCCTCCGCCACGTTCGAGAGCCACTGCAACAACGTCGAGGTCACCAACGACTACGGAACTCTGGGCGACGCCTGTGGTGCGGCCGGCACCGCGCTGGTCACGTGGCGGATCCACGACGACTGCGGACTTGGGACGTGCTCCGCGCGCCTGACGATCGAGGACACCGTGGCGCCGAGCATCACCGTTCCGGACGACCTGACCTTCGTCTGCGACGGCTCCGGGATGCAGACCGAGCTCGTCGACTGGCTCGCAAGCGCGTCCGCCACCGACGTGTGCGGCGTCGTCGCGATCGAGTTCGCCCGCGGAACCACCGCGTTTGACTGCACCGCTGCCGTCGACTGGACCGCCACGGACGAGTGCGGCAACGCGACCGTCGACTCGGCCCTACTGACGATCGAGGGGGACGACGGGGCGCCGGTCCTGACCCTGATCGGCGATGTGGAGCTGACTCGCGAATGCGGCCTCGATCCCTACAGCGAACCGGGCGCGACGGTTGACGAAGCGTGCGACACGACGTTGACCGGGCCGGACATCGGCGGCGCTGTGGTCGACACGAGCACCACCGGGGTCTACGTGGTCACCTATGACGCCGTGGATATCTGCGGCCACGAGGCGGAGCGCCTCGAGCGCACCGTCACCGTTGTGGACACGTTGCCACCGGAGGCGGTCCCGCTTTCTCTCGCGCTCTGGCCGCCGAACCACCAGTACGACACGCTGCGACTCTCGGATTGTGCGCGGCTCGTCGACGCGTGCGCGGGGGAGCTGGACATCGACGCCCTCGGCCGGATCCTGTCCATCTACAGCGACGAGCCCGAGAATGCCAACGGCGACGGCAATACGGTCAACGACATCGTCATCGTCGATGACAGCACGTTCCGTCTTCGCGTCGAGCGGCGCGGCGGCGGCAACGGCCGTGTGTACGGCGTGACGTTCGAGGCGATGGACTCTGCCGGACACAGGATCGAAGACACCTGTCTCGTCAGCGTGCCACACGACCAGTCGGGCGCGCCCGCCGTCGATGACGGGGCCGCAGTGGGATATACGGTCACGCCATAGCGACCGTCGCCCGCGCGGACCCGTGACCGCGCGGACGCTCGGGCCCACAATCACCGACCCTGCGGACGGCCGGGCCGGCGTTCTGCGGCCCAATGTCAGAGTTCGTTTACCAGCCGGACGAAGTGCGCCCCGCGTTCGGCGAAGTTGGCGTAAGCGTCGAAGCTCGGCGCTGCGGGGGAAAACAGCACCGCGTCGCCGTGCCGGGCCAGGCGCCGCGCGGCGAGCAATGCGGCCGGCAGGTCCGCCGCCTCCTCGACCACCGCCCGCTCACTGATGTTCCGCGAGCCCGCCGGCCCCGCCCGAAGTTGCGTCGCGATTCCCGGCCCGGACGCCCCGGTACAAACGACAGCCCGGCATCGTGCCACGAGCGTCCTGACTAGCTCCGGCAGGTCGGGGCACGACTTGGGCTGCCCGCCGACAATCACTACGACCGGCCCCTCGAACGCGCTGACCGCGGCGATCGTCGTTGCCGGGGCCGTCGACTTCGAGTCGTTGTAGTAATCGACTTGATCCAGGCAGCGGACGTGCTGAAGCCGATGCGGCAGCCCGGAGAATGCTTCGATCGCGCCGCGAACCGGCGTGGGCGGCAGGCCGAGGTGACCACAGACGGTCCACGCCGCGGCGGCGTTGGCGAGGTTGTGCCGGCCGGGAACCCGAAGCCTGAGATGCGGCGGCGCCGCGATATGTATCAGTCGATCGCAGCACCCGCCAAGAACAGCCGACAACCGAGTGCGCACCTGTTCGGTCAGCGGTCCGACGACAACCGTGCTGCGGCGATGCGGATCCCGGACGATGTTCAGCTTCGCATCGACATACCCCTCGAAACCGTCGTAGCGCTCGAGATGATGCGGCTCGATGTTCGTGATCACCGCGACCTCGGGCGTCCAACCGATGCGCGGCAGATCCTCCAGTTGCGCGTTCGACAGCTCGAGCACCACGAGGTCGTCGGCGCGGATGTCAGGCAGTTCCTCGAGCAACGACCGGCCGATGTTGCCGCCGAGATAGGTGCGCGAATGCGTCGACTCCCCGCCCTCACACGCCCGAAGCGCGTCAAAGAGCATCGCGCTCGTCGTGCTCTTGCCGTAACTCCCGGTCACCCCGATCACCCGGGCCCGGCATCGCTCACAGAACAGGTTGATCTCCGTGGTCCACGGCACGCCGCGGCGGACGACCGCTTCGAACAACGCGGAGCGCCGCTTGTCGATCGCCGGGTTCAGTACGACGAGATCCGCCCCTTCCACGCGTCTCGGATCGTTGTCGCCGAGATGAAGGTTCACGTCCAGACCGGCGATCGCATCGATCGACGCGGCCAGCGATCGCCGGTCCGCCTCATCCAGTACCGTCACGCGTGCGCCGCGGGTGGCAAGCCACCGGGTGACACCCACGCCCCCGCCGAAGCGTCCCAGCCCAACCACGAGAACCCGTTTCCCGTGCAGATCGTCCGCGTCGATCGATGTCGTCGTCATGGAATCGAAGGAGCCCCGCAGCGGCGCCTCGCCGGCGCGGGCATCATACGTCCGCAAATGCCCCACTTGAAGACTCGTGCCATCGAGCCCCGCCGGACGGCCCCATAACCAGCCGCCCTGAGCCGGGCCCGCAGACCCCGTCCGCATGTTGACAGGCCGCTTCCAGACCCCGTATAAATGACAGAGCGTGCTCCGTTAGATGTCCGCGAATGGCGCGTGTGCACCGCCCTGTACACCGCGACACCCCCCACGAGCTTGCGAGTTTCGGAGTGTTCCGGCGATGACGACCGCGAATGAGCGTAACATGATGGCCCGATTCCTCTGTGCCCTCGGCCTCTACGCCGGCATTCTGGGCCTCGGTCTTGCTGCGGGGTGCGTTCCCGTGCCGCCGGACGGCGGCGACGGCGGAGACGGGTCACCCTCCCCGGGCGAGGTTACGGCCACCATCGTCGGCCCGACCATCAGTTTCGGGGTGTCGCTTTCGGACCTGCCCGTGGCGGTGCGCTACACCGTCACCGGCGAGCCCGACGACGTCGAGGGCTACTACGTTCCCGTTTCCGACTCGACCGCGGGCAGCCCGCCCATCGGCGACCGGGTCATCGTGGCCACCGGCCTCGAGCCGGGTGCCAACGAGTTTTTCAACTTCCAGGTCGACCAGGTCGGCTTCTACCGCGTCGGCATCATCGCGACGATCGACTCCCGCCAGGAGACCGATGAAAGCAACGCGGTCATCACCGTCGAGGGCCCCCCCGACCCGCGCTTCATCCTCCCGGCCGAAGCGGTCACGGTCACCCGGCAGGGCGACGACGTCGATATCAGGTTCGACGCGGGCGACGCCGAAAACCGCGTCCAATGGCGGCTCTTCTACCTTCGCCCTTCCGACCCCCGCAACGTTCCGCCGTCGGAGCTGGGCACCGAGCTGGCCACCGGCTCCGGCAACATCGGCAGCCTCCTGTGGTCGACCGACTTGATCGCCGTGGGCGACTACGAGCTGGGACTCTCGGCCACGGACAGTGGTTTCTCCGTCGCGGGCACGGTCGATCGGGGCCAGGCCGGCCGGATCGTCACCATCCCCCGCGCCGGCGTGCCTGCACCCAGGATCGACCTCGTCCCGGCGGCGCAACCGCTTCCGCCCGTGGTCACGTTCACTCAGCCCGGCATCAACAACGTGATGCTGTTCCGCAACGAGGCGTTCTCCGTCCTCCTCAACGTCGAAATCCGCGAGCCCACCGGCTCCGGATTCGTCGAGGTCTTCCACGATCAGGATCGCAACGACGGCAACGGCTTCGTCTCCGTCGGAACCGCCAACCTCCCGCCGGGCCCGGCGCAGGCGCTCACGTTCGCACTGCCCACCAACCTTCCGCAGGGCACCTACAACATCGGAGCCAAGGCACTCGACGGCGTGAACAACCCCGTCGTGCAGTATGCCGCCGGCACGGTGACCGTGGTCCGCACCGTCACGCTGGCCGTGACCGAACCCGACGGCGTGCTGCCGGTGAAACCCGGCCAACCCGTCGAGATCCGATGGACCACGAACGCGCCGCCCTCGGCGGCGAATCTCGACGTGTTCTTCCAGACCGTCGATCCCGACAGCGGCCTGCCGTTCGGGCCGGAGCGCCCCATCCTGACGAACGTCTCCCCCGCCACGACATCGGCCACGTTCTCCAGCGCCACGGCCGGGCTGTTCGCGATTTCGGTCCGCGTAGACGTCAACGACGGCACGTTCCTCCAGGAAGAAGCGCCCGCCCGCGTGCGGGTGTCGACCGCAGCGCGGGTCCTTTGGCTCGGAACCCTGGCCGAGGCGAACCCCGCGTTCGACGGGGCGATCTTCGGCGGCCACAACACCGAGGACAACGCGGGCACGTCGTTCGCCCCCGTCGGCGACATGGACGGCGACGGCAACGGCGACTTCATCATCGGCGCGCGCTACGCCAAGCCGTTCTTCACCAATCCCCAGGGCATCGGCCACGGCGAGGCCTACTTGATCTTCGGCGGGTCCGACGAAACCAGGCTCCGCGGCGAGTATGAGCTCAACACCGTCGGTCGCGAAGAGCTTCCCGGCGTCGTCTTCACCGGCATCCGCACCCGGCAGGACAGCAACGCCACGGACGGCCTGAGCTCGGTGGCGATGATCCCCGACGTGGACGGCGACGGACGCGGCGAGCTGGTCTTTGGCTTTCCCGACGTCGCCTCACGCGGGCACAACATCTCGACCCTTCAGGACGGCGTGATCGATCCGTTTGCGCTGGCCACGCTCGAGCGCGAGAACCAATTCACCCGCGGCGGCATCGTCATCGTCAGCAGCCAGAACAGCGACCTCCGCCAGCAGTCGGTCACCGGCGCGACCATGAACCTCGATCTGGTCGGACAGGACTTCTTCTCCAACTGCGTCGAGGCCGAGCCGGACGATGCCCCGATCGACGCCGACGACCGCACCGTCTTCGTCCAGAATGTGCACAGTGACGTGAACGATGAGGGTGAGGGGTGCAACGGCACCTGCGAGAACCCCATGTCCGGAGGCAAGCCGGACGCTACGTCGCTCGACTACGGTTTTGCATCGGCCCTGTCGCGCGACTTCTTCTCGGTCTACGTGTATAGCTGGGAGTTGTTCGGGGGTGTCAACTTCTGCGACTTCGTGCGCCCGTTCCTGGAGCACGAGTGCTTTAACGAAGCAAGCGAAGGCCAGTTCCACGAGTACTGCGCGCAGTTTGTCGCAGCCTGCGAGCCGTTTTCGCCGGGCCTGCATGCAGACGCACCGGATCCGGATCCGATGTTCCCGGTTCCGGGCCCGTTCAATCCCATCCACCCGCCGCGGCATTCGGGCTTCTACGTCACCTTCATCGAGGACGCCGATGGGACCGCATTCCCGAACCCACCTTTGGAACCGCTCGGCGCCCGCGTAATCGGCGTGGGAATCGGCGACGATTTCGGCACCTCGATTGCGGTGCTCCCAGGCAACGGGGGAGGTGTGGGCGATCTCGTCGTGACCGCGCCGAACCGGACCGCACGCGGCATCCTGATGGGCCCCTTCCCGCAGGGATGTGACGATCCACCCTCCTGCGGCGGCGAGGTCGACGGGCTGGACACCGCACTCGGCTCCCCGAAGACGAACATCGACGCCGGGATCGCGTATCTGTTTCCGCTGCGCAGCCTGTGGTCGGGCGTCGCGCCGGGACCCATCCCGCCAAAACCGCATCAGTACATCGTCGGAGAGGCCAGCCATTCCTGCTCGGCACAGGGTATTCCTCTTATCGACAACGTCGACGCCCTGCGCATTGCCGGGCAGTCCGGCGAGAGCATCACCAACATCATCGGCATCACCGACTTCAACGGCGACAGCCGAAACGACTTCGCCGTCGGGGCGCCCTTGGCCAACAGCGGACAGGGACGCGTGTACGTCGGCTACCGCCGCGCGCCGTCCGTCGAGGGCGACTACGTGCTCGAGAAGCTCGCCCTGGACCCCGGTGATCCCGGACGCCTCGAAGGGCTGCTGATCACCGCCGGCTCCGTCGACGGGTTGGGCTCGGGCCTGGCGACAGGCATGGACTTCAACGGCGACGAGATTCCCGACCTCGTCGTCGCCAGCCCCGACGCCAACGCCCGCACCGGCGAAGTCATTGTCATCTTCAGCGGCACGGGCGTCCGCAGCGGGCTCGGCGGAAAGACCGTCGCGTCGCTCCTCGCCGAGCGCAGGAACGGAGCGCCGGTCGCCGTACGAATCCGCGGCAACCCCCTCGATACGCAGGGGAGATTCGGATTCAACATCGCCAACGGCGGCGATATCGACGGCGACGGAACCGACGACCTGCTCGTCGCCGCCCCGGGCGCTTCGCCCCGCTTCGACCCAGACCCCAACGACGGCGACGACCGCCTAACCAGCCCGGGCCTCGACCAGGACCTCGACGGCAACCAGGACGAGGTCCCCGGCCCGAATGACATGCTCCAGGCCGGCATCGTCTACGTCATTTACGGCCGCAACCGCCTCGATCAGCTTCGGACCTGCGCCGCCAGTGACCTACCGTGCAGCACCAACGCCGATTGTGCGGCCGGCGAGGCGTGCGCCGCAGACCCGGACATGACCATCTCGGTGGACCGGCTCGGGTCGAACTTCCTCGATGGGTTCATGATCGCGGGCCGCCGCGCCGGCGACTGGCTCGGCGGCGGCGACGCCGGAGACATCGCCCAGGGCGGCAACACAGCGAAGTTCGGACGCGGACGGTCCTTCGGCCTTTCGACCGCCGGCGACATCGACGGCGACGGCCGTACCGACATCCTCCTGGGTTCCATCCTTGCCGATCCGCGGCGCGATCCGCAGACCGACGTAGGCACGCGCAACGGCGGCGAGTCGTACCTGATCTACGGCACGGCCGCCCCATAATCCGCCGCAAACGGAGGCCACCAACGTGACGCTCGTCGGGGCACCTGCTGCGGCGAATGCCAGGGGCCCACAACCGCCTGCGGCCATCAGCCGCTACCCCCGAGATCGTTGTAAACCCCGGCGCAGCCGATAATTACGCCGCGCCGCGGACCTGCCTCCATCGAGCCGATTTGGTTGACAGACACTTGGCAAACGCGATACGATTGGCACCGGGACGATGGTTTGCGGTTGATGCGTGACCGCGGTGAAAGTTCGTTTTTCTGGACCGGGCGGTCGTCCGCCCCGCCGTGCGTCGTCCCATCGAGAAGCGAGGTGTCGGGTCCGCCCCGGTGGGGCCGACCCGCGGCATCCAGCGGAAATCGCCTGACTCGTGGAACGCGTCCCGCCCTCACGCACTACGCCCGACGTTCCCCCGAGGCAGTCTCGATGGTTCGCATCGCTGATGAACGTTCCGGCGCCGCTTGCGCTACGTCCGACGGGAGTTGGTAGGCCATGCAACAGGTAGCAGTTGGATGTCGGCAGGCAGGAGGACGGCTCGCCGTCGCTCTGGCCGCGCTGATCGTCGTCTCCATCGCCACGCCGCGGGCGTCAGCCGCTGATCGCAAGTTCCTGGTCAAGCTGGCGACCTCGCCCAAGCAGGAGCGCGAGCCGTGTCTGATCTCCTTGGACTGCGTGCCGTTCCTCGGCGGCAACGGCATCTGTGTTCCACGGCTCGTCGATCCGTTCGGCGACATCCTCGTCGGCGAGTGCCTCCTGCCCTGCGACGACACCGATGAATGTGTCCAGAACACCGTCCTGGGCGCGGCCTACGTCTGCGGATCGGGGGTCCCGTTCGACGTGCCCGGCAATGTTTGCCGGTTCGACCTGGAAAACCCCGAGAACATCCGGCGCCGATACTTCGTTGATCCCGATTCGTTCGCCGAATACTGGAAGGAGGTCAGCTACGGCGACGTGACCGTCAGCGGGCGAACCACCGAGTGGCTCGAACTCCCCTGGCGGTTCGTATCCGTCCTCCAGCTCGAGCACCAGGATCTCGAGGAAGTGCCCGACGGGCACCTTCAGGCCGGGGCCGGCGAGTTGTACGGCACCGGCGAACCGAGCATCGACGTCGACCTCCACCGCGGGCCCCTGAGCTATGCCACCGGGAGCGGCGGCGCGGTGTGGGGACCCGGCGAACGGTTCGTCGACATGGATGACGACGGCGTGTGGGACGGGCTCGACGAAGCCACGAACCAGATGGACTTTTTCGCCCCCTGCGTGGACGCCGCCGACTGCGCGCCGTTCGGACCTTCCCTTGAATGTCGGGAGGATGTCTGCGTCATGATGGAAACGGACATTCCGGTGCCCGACGGCGTCCCTGATAATCTCGGGCCTTGGATCGACCTGAACGAAGACGACCTGCCGGCCAACGACGCGAACTGTGTCTACGTGCGGGACAGCGACAACGACTTCTGGCCCGACTGTTGTCCGCAGGGCCCGTCGCGCCCCGGCCAGCAACTCGGCTGCCTCCCCTACGGCGAAGGCACGGCGATGTACCAAGGGGAACCGACGGACCCGACGCAGCGGTTTAACAACAACCCGGACACGGCATGCCCGCCCACGGTGTGGACCCTGCCCAACGGCGAGGTCTTCAACGACTGCAACGGGAACCTCATCCCGGATGAGTGTGACATTTCCTGCGCCTCAGCCGAATGCGCAGCGACCGAATGGCTCGACGATCGACGACATGCCGGGCTGTGCGGCGGCAGCCCGGACCGGCTGCCGCTCGAGGAAGCGGACGAGGGCGAGCCCTGCGACCCTGCTCCGGACGGGATCCCCGATGAGTGTCAGTGGCAGACGTTCCACGTCGACTGCGGCGCGGCCGATAGCACATGTGGGGATGTATGCGAGCCGGTAGAGGTGTCGCGCGCCACGGTGCCGCGATGCGAATTCGATGATGTCAACAACAACACCGTCCTCGACGTGGTCGAGCCCTTCGAGAACTACCTGTACCGCGTTCCGGGCGACGCCGAGTACGAACCTTATGTCCGCAAACACTTCCGCGGCGACGACAACCGCATCCTTGCCCAGCGCGACGCACGCACGCTGACCGCCCGGCACGATCCGCTGAACAAGCTCCCCGCCGGCACCGAGTGCCTCTGCGGCGACGGCGAAGCGTGCGGCCCGGGCAAGACCTGCGTGGCGGGCGAACACGCGCAGTTCGACCCCCCCGACTCCTGGGAGGAGGGCGGGTCCGCCAAGATGGAGCCCACCGATACGGTCGCCTTCCCGCCACAGCCGGAATGGTACGCGCAGGCCTGGTTCGACCGCTTCGGCACCACGGCTCCGCCCTGGACGAGCATCCCCGACAGCGGCGGCGGAACCCGCGGCGCAAGACGGCTGGACCTTTTGGAATGCCAGCCCTTCACGGCCGATCGCGGTGGCTCCCGCGGTGACGGTACCGGCTGGTTCGACTGCGGGAACACCGACGCCAACGCGGTTGTGTTTGACAGCGTGGACGGGAACTTCCGGACCGACTGCGAACCGCATCGGATCCTGCCGGAAGAACTGGCGATTCCCCCGGATGAGATCGACTGCGCCAACCCGAACCCTGACTTTCCGCGCATTTTCTATGACGGGCCGCGCGAGTTCCACGATCTGCCCTCATCGAAATACCACTCGTCGGGCGACCTGGCGCTCGGTGAAGCGATATCGCCCTTCACCGACAGCATCTGGGGCGGTGGAAACGTCGCCGCGGGCCCCTACGCCACGCACGTGCACGGCAACTTCGGCTTCCCCGCTGGCAACATGTTGCATCTCGAGGAGCTGACCTTCTACGACGCCGTGTCCGGCGCCGGCGACGGTACCCTGGACGGATTCATCGACCAGGGCGAGTACATCATCAACGGGCGCCATTCCTATGAGTTCTTCGGTGGCCGACGGCTCATCGAGGACCTCATAGAAACGCTCGACGAGATCATCGACTTCGATGACTGGGTGGATCGCATCGCCAAATCCGCCGTTGTTTGTGCCCAGGGTCCGGTTCGAAGGACTCCGCCGTTTCCCTTGTCCGCGGGCGGGGTGTTGGACCAGCCGGTCGAGGCGACCGGCGTACTCTCTGGGGTCGTACTGATTCCGCCTCTCCTGCCTACGGACTTTGCATCGGGGTTCGGCAGGCCGCAGTTCCTCCCCGTTCACAATGAAGACGGACTCCAGGATCCCAACTACCCCGACACGGACCTCCCGCGCGGTCCGCGCGATGCGTCCCAACAGCCCGACTTCCAATCGCGGGTGAGCTGGAACCTCTTCGTCCACGCCGCGGTGAGGACCAACGCCAGCGGCAACCGGGTAACGGCAGCGTGCCGTGCATATCTAGACGGCTGGGAGGACCTCCCCTCGCTTCATGATCCGGGGCCGGGCCTGATCAACTGCCCCATCGGCTTCTGGGACATCATGGCGGGGAGACCGGTTTTGGTGGGCCTTGACTTCCGAAGAGTCCACCCGATCGCCCCGCTGAAGGAGCGAAGCTGTCCGCGCTGGGTCGAGCCGGTGGATCTGCTTTCGGTCCTGACCCCCGGCCTCACCAAGACGCTCACCCTGCCGCCGTACGAGTTCGTGCGCGACAACTCCGTCTTCTACCTCGAAAACGCGCAGCGCCCCGGCGAGCGATACTACTTCTGGTCGGCGGGCGAGGGCTTCGACGCCCGCCTTCCCGGGCCCGGGATGCTCATCGTCCACAGCGACACCGGCGCCAACCCCGACGCCATTCCCCCGGACCAGAGAAGCGCGACGCGCCCGTCCTACCTGGTCGTTCAGGCGGATGGGGAAGACCAGTTGCCGGCATGCACGCTGGACGGAAACGCCGGCGACGCGGGCGATGCATGGCCCGGCTCGACCGGCGCCACGCAGTTCGGCTTCGATTCCATCCCCGCGGCCGAGTGGTACACCGAGAATCTCTGGACCGGCCTCGACATCACCGACATCGTTCCCGACGGCAGCGGCTCGACCCGCGTCGAGATCACCTGGGTGCCGACCACGATCCCCGGACTTCAGTTCCTCGTCCCCCCCGGCGGCACTTCCGTCCGCATCTCCCCCACCAACGTGCGCTACAAGGTCCACTTCCGGGCCACCGACGTCTTCGGCGGCACAACGATCAGGCTCTACTACACCGCCGACCAGCGCCGCTGCGGCGGAACCGGCGCAGCCTGCACCACCAACGCCGACTGCGGACCCACCCAGACCTGCCGGCACGACGTAACCGTGTCATCCGCCAACTTCATCGGCGAGCTGCGCAAGACCACCGCCGGCACCAACGAACTGAGCATCGACTGGAACATCGCCGGCGTACCCGACGGCCGGTACGTCCTGTTCGCCGAGCTCATCCCCGGCGCCGGGGCCGACGGCACCGAACGCGCGTTCACCGTCCCGCGGGCCGGACGCAACAACATCGGAAACGGGACATTCGGCAGCGTCGTGGTCAACAACGCCGAGCACAAGGCCCGCTTCGAAACCTGGACCATCGTCAACATCGACGCCACCGCGGGCAAATGGCTCGTCAGCAGCTCGCTCTCGCAACCCGAGCCCGTCGACCCGGCCGACGCCCCGCCGAGCTTCATCGCAACCACCGGCCTGACCTACACCTCCGTCGGTGGCGGACTCCAGTTCCGCATCACCGGAGGCTCCACATCCTTCGAGGCCGGCGACCGATTCAGCCTGACCACCACCGGAATCACCGCCGTCAGCGCCGGCGTGCGCATCGACGCGGGCACTATCAGCGAGGACCCCCGGGCGGTGATCGTCGCCAGCCCGCTCAGCGGCCCGCCGCCGCTCACCGTCGACTTCGACGGCCGCGGTTCGCGTGATCCCAACGGCGACCCGCTCCAGTACCGCTGGGACTTCGGCGACGGCACGCCGACCGCGAGCAGCGCAGTCGTGAGCCACACCTATTCCCAGGCCGGCGACTTTACCGCCGTGCTTCGGGTGACCAACACCCGCACCGGGCGCTTCGGCGAATCGTCCGTCGATATCAGCGTGGTCAACAACAGCCCCAAGGCGGTCATTCGTGCCGAACCCTCCAGCGGACCGCCGAACCTCACCGTCCGATTCGACGGCGCCGAGTCCTCCGACCAGGAGACGCCGTCCAATCAACTCGTCTATCAATGGAACTTCGGCGACGGCACGTCCGCCAACGATGAAGGCCGCCCGGGCGTCCTCATCCAGACGGACCACTTCTACTCCCGGCGGGCCGACGGTACGACGTGCACCACCGTGAACCCGTGCAGCTTCACCGCCACCCTCACCGTGACCGACACCGGCGGAAAATCGGACAGCGCGACCGTCAAGATCCAGGTCGGCAACACCAACCCCGTCGCCAACGTCGTCGCCGGGCCGCTCCAGGGTCCGGCCCCCCTGACCGTACGCTTCAACGCCGGCGGCTCCTTCGACGCCGACGGCGATCCGCTCACCGTCGACTGGACCTGGGGCGACGGCCAGACCACGAACAACGCGCCGATCGCCGGACCCGCGGGTGACGGAGTCATCGAGCATCAGTACACTGATCAAGGCGACTACACGCCGACCGCCGTCATCAAGGACGGACGCGGTGGACAGGCGGCCTGGCCCGGAGTCACCATCACCGTCGGACCGCCGATCGATCCGAGTGAGGGGCTGCGGGCGCTGTTCACGGTGTCACCGGCCCGGCCCGTCGCCGGCGTGGCCTTCACCGCCAACGCCTCCGCGTCCACGGGCAACATCGTGTCCTACGGCTGGGATTGGGGCGATCAAACCGCGGACAGCTCGGGGGTCCAGGCCATGCATACGTATGCACAGCCCGGCAGCTACCGCGTTACCCTGACCGTGACCGACAACCAGAACCACACCGCCGTCTCCTCACAGGTGGTCGTGGTGACGACGGAATCCGGCGAAACCCCGGAAGAAAACCAGCGCCCGGTGGCGAACATCGTCGTCGTCCCCGCCACCGCCGAAGCCCTCGTCGGCGAGTTGTTCACCTTCAACGGCAGCGGCTCGAACGATCCCGACGATGACCCGCTTACCTATCAGTGGACCTTCGGAGACGGCAGCGCGCCGGTCAGCGGCGGCGAGCAGGTCGTTCAGGTCACCCACGCCTACTCGGCGCCGGGGCAGTTCCTCGTCCGCCTGACCGTCCGCGATCCGTCCAACGCCGTGGCCGAGGCCACCCGCGCCGTGCGCGTGCTTTCGGTCGGCGAGAATCGGCGCCCGATTCCCGTCATAGCCACCGGACCGCGAACCGGAACCGTCGGCGCCACCATCATCTTCGACGGCAGCGCCTCCTACGACCCGGATGAGGGGGACGACCTCACGTACATGTGGACGTTCCAGCGTAGCGGCCAGACCATCGCAACGCAGATGGGCGCGGTGGTCTCGCAGCGCTTCGGCCAGGCCGGAACCTATGCGGTGTACCTGACGGTTACGGATGAGGCCGGCGCCTCCACCACGTCGGACGCCGAGACGGTGGTGATCTCGGTGGCCACCGATGTCGAGCCCCCGGATGACGGCGGACCCGGTGACGGCGGCACCGGTCGCCCGCAGCCGCCGGACAGCGCCAACCAACGCCCCAGCACGATGTGCGGGTTGGGGATGCTCCCGGCGATGTTCGCATCGCTCCTGACCCTGTCGGCCGTCCGCGCACGCCGCAGACGCCGAATCTGACGAGACCGAAACCGGCGGATTCGCCACGCCCCGCTCCGTCGCGCCGCGACCGGACGGGGCGTTTTATTTCAGCGGCCCTCCGGACTACAATCCTCGCACCATGCGGGTCCGTCGGCGCGGTGTGACCGGTGGCACCACGGGCCCGCGGTTCTTTCACTGAAAGTCAGTAACGGCATGTCCGTCATGACAACAACGTCGGCGTTGCTCAAAGGCGTGACCAGGCTGCCGCGGAAGATCTTCGGCACCCGCAACGACCGGATCCTGAAGGTCTACCGACGCCACGTGCCGCCCATCGGAACGTGGGAGGAGGAGCTCAGGAGCACGTTCGACGCACGTTTCGCGCAGCGCGCCGATTCCTCCGCGATCCAGTCGCTTCCCGAATCGGAACGCCCCCCCGCGTTCCAGCGCCTCCGCGTCGAGCTCTCCACCGACCTGCGCGAGCGGGCCGAATCCCTGCGGCTGCGCATCGGCCCGCTGATCGCCCCCCTCGACCAGTGGTGGCAGTCGCTCGAGCCGGGGCAGCGCGTCCAGGAGTATTACAAACAGGAGTACCGCAAGCGCAACGGGAAGCTCATCGAGGCGCTCGACCGCGAGGGACTCGTCAGCGAGGCCTTCGCCGTGGTCCGCGAGGCGTCCCGCCGCGCCCAGGCCCACCGCCACTTCGACTGCCAGCTCATCGGCGGGAAGGTCCTCTTCGAGGGCAAGATCGCGGAAATGAAGACCGGCGAGGGCAAGACCATCGTCTGTCACCTCGCCGCGTTCCTCAACGTCCTCTGTGGCCGCAAGGTCCACATCATCACCGTCAACGACTACCTGGTGCGACGCGACGCCGAGTTCGCCCAGCCGATCTTCGAGCTGGTCGGAATCCGCGTCGGCTTCATCCAGGCCCTCCTCGACCCCGGCGGACGCGAGGGCGTCCGCCGCCAGGCCTACGACTGCGACCTCACCTACGGCACCAACAGCGAGTTCGGGTTCGATTACCTCCGCGACAACATGAAGGGCCGCCTCCAGGATCAGGTCCAGGGCCGGCTCGATTTCGTCATCGTCGACGAGGTCGACTCGATCCTCATCGATGAAGCACGAACGCCGCTGATCATCTCCGGGCCGACCGATGACGACGTGAGCCGCTACGCCCGGGCCAACAAGGTCGCCGCCGAGCTCGTCCGCCGCCAGCAGACGTGGGACCGCAAGGTCCGCGCAAGCGTCGCCAGGTTCGACGGCGACGATAAGAACATCCCCAAGCTCCTCGACGCCATGCGCATCCTCGGCTATCGCGAGAGGAAGGGAAAAGCTGCGAAAAAACAGGAATCACAGGCCGCGGTGCCCGAAAGCGAGGAAGCGACCGATGAGGCGACCGCCCTCGGCCCCGACTTCCTCACTGACGATCAGCTCGAGGCCGTCCAGTACTATGAGCAAAGCCACCTGCAACTGCCCCAACCCGAGGTCTACCGCCGCTACTTCATCGTCCAGACGGAACGCAAGCAGGTCGGCATCACCCACGAGGGCGTCACCATCGCCCAGGAACTGCTCGACATCGGCAGCCTCTACAGCGGCGCCAACATGGAATGGCCCCATCTGATCGAAAACGCCCTCCGTGCCCACAAGGTCTACCAGCGCGACCGTGACTACGTCGTCCAGGACGGGCAGGTGATCATCGTCGACCCCTTCACCGGACGCCTCATGCACGGGCGGCAATGGTCCGACGGCCTGCACCAGGCCGTCGAGGCCAAGGAGAACGTGCGGGTCAAGGAGGAAACCCAGACCCTCGCCACCATCACCATCCAGAACTTCATCAAGCTCTACCGCCTCAAGGCGGGCATGACCGGAACCGCCCTGACCGAGGCCACCGAGTTCGACAAGATCTACCGGCTCGACGTCGTCGAGATCCCCACCAACCGCCCGGTCAACCGCATGGACCACAACGACAAGATGTACCACAGTGTCGAGCAGAAGTACGAGGCGATCGTCGAGGAGATCCACGAGGTCCATCGCCGCGGCCGCCCCGCCGACCCCTTCCTCCTTCACGACGTCCTCGTCGCCCTCAAGCCCGTCCTCGAACAGCGCAACCAGGACGTGTCGAGGGTCAACGAGGCCATCCGGCAGTTCAACCAGGCGGAGTATGGAGACCAGAAGGTCATCGGATTCATGTGCGAGGTCTATGACGAGGCCCTGGGCGATCTCGTTCGCGGACGACCCATCCTCGTCGGCACTACCAGCGTCGAAAACTCCGAACGACTCTCCAAGCTGCTCGAACAACGCTACGGAATCGAGCACGAGGTGCTCAACGCCAAGAACCACGCCCGCGAGGCCGACATCGTCGCCAAGGCCGGGCACAGCACCATGCCGGCCTCCGGGCGCGACAAGACGCCCGTCGGCAACGTCACCATCGCCACGAACATGGCGGGCCGCGGAACCGACATCAAGCTCGGGCCCGGCGTCGTCTACCCCACGTGCAGGGTCCCGGAAAAGATGCCGGAAGGCGTCCAGCACCACCCGCTATACCCCGTCGGCATCACCAAGTGCTGCATTCACTGCGAGGAGTACGACCCCGCCACCAACTGCGCCCACTGCTTCAAACCCAAGCTCGACCCGCGCTTCCCCGCCCTCGGGCGCAAGGTCTGCCCCATCAACGTGCCCTGCGGCCTGCACATCATCGGCACCGAGCGGCACGAGGCCCGGCGTATCGACAACCAGCTCCGCGGCCGATCGGGCCGTCAGGGCGACCCCGGCTCCTCCCGATTCTCCCTCTCCCTCGAGGACGACCTGATCAAGCTCTTCATGCCCGACTGGATGCTCAAGATGATGGAGAAACTCGGCTTCACCGCGGGCACCAGCCTGGAGGACAAGCGCCTCACCAAGGGCATCGAGCGCGCCCAGCGCAAGGTCGAGGAACGCAACTTCTCCACCCGCAAGCACCTCCTCGAGTGGGACGAGCCGATGGACTACCAGCGCAAGGAGTTCTACACCGCCCGCCAGCGAATCCTCGAGGAGCGCGACCTGCCCGGTCTGATCCTCGAAACCATGGAACGGACCATCGACAACACCGTCGGCGAGTACCTCGGCGGCGGATTCGCCCGTCAGTCCATCGCCGAGTGGTGCCGCGGCAACCTCGACGTCAACCTCAACGAGGACGACATCGACACCGAGGACATCGGCACCGCCAAGGCCAGCATCCGCAGCCACGCGGTCGACGAAGCCGAAGAGGCCATCCGCACCTCACTCGGCGAGTACATCGACCCCGAAGAACCGCCCCAGCGATGGGACATCGGAGGCCTGCTCCACTGGGCCCAGCGCATGTTCAAGATCAACCACACACAGAACCAGTTGCGCAAGATGGACCCCCAGGAAATCGAGGACACACTATGCGAGGCCGCACGCGGACACTTCAAGGCGGTCGACCTCGAGCCCATCATGACCTTCCTCGATCCTCAATACCCGGCCCGGGCACTCTCCGAGCTCGCCCGTGCCAAGTTCAACGTCGATGTCCCCCTCGACGACCTGATCGACCGCCCCAAGGAGGAGGTCGTGGACCTGATGCGCGATCGCGTGCGCGAGGCCTACCGGCAACGAGAGATCGCCTACCCCGTCGAATGGTGCGTTGAGCGGGCCTTCGCCGTGCAGGACCCGTCGAAAGATCCGGCCTGCTCGCCGGTCGCCGCCGCCATGATCGCCGAATGGGTCAACGCCAAGTACAACCTGAACTGGGAGCCGGATCGGCTCCAGGGTCGCTCACGAGGCCAGATCTACCATTCGCTCCTGGAGCTCAGCCGCAACTACTTCAACGGCGATCTCGAAAAAGAGGTCGATCGCAATACCGCCGGCAAGCATCGCGACGCGTCCGTCGCCTGGGCCAAAGAGCGGTTCAAATGGGCCTGGAGCGACGAACGCTTCGAACATGCCCTCGCCGCCGGCAACGGTGACCCCGGCGCCGAGCTCCGCGCCGCCCTGCTCGCCCAGGGCCGCGAGATGCTCCGCTGGGAGTTGACCCGCCTCGAGCAGTTCGTCCTCCTGCGCATCTACGATCAGGCCTGGAAGGACCACCTTCTCGAAATGGACCACCTCAAGACCGCCATCATGCAGCGCCCCCTCGGCGGCGATCAAACCCACCCGCAGAGTCAGTACGCGATCGAGGGCCGCGACCTCTTCACCCAGATGTGGTCGCGCATCGCACGCCGCGTCACCGACTTGATCTTCAAGATCCAGGCCGCGCCGACCGCGGACGACGAAGCCGGCGAACCCGCCGGCCCCTCGCTCGTCGCTCAACACGCCGACGCTACCGGCGCCGGCTTCAGTGCCATGACCCGGGACCAGGCCGCCGCCATGCGGGCCCAGAACGTCGAGGCCAAGGTCGAGACCATCCGCCGCGACCAGCCCAAGGTCGGCCGCAACGACCCCTGCCCCTGCGGCAGCGGCAAGAAATACAAACAATGCCACGGGAAAGGCCAATGACGATTGCCAATTCCCGATTTCCAATTGCCGATTTCGCAGTCACCATTCGCCCTCCGCGAGTGGAAGCCCGCGCGTCCGGCCCCGGAGGGGCCGCGGACCGTACCCACGGGTGGAGTCCGCACCGCGGACGGAACCCGTGGAAACCAGCCCCAAAAAGCGACCCGCCCCGGAGGGGCGGAGGAAGGCAACCGGCACCGACGCTATCGCGATGAGTCCGTGCGAGCGGACAAAGCCGCAATCAACGCCCCGGCCGAAACCACTTGGCTTGCCAAACAACTGAATACTGCCCTACAATTGGCGTAGACTGGCCGCGGTGGGAGCGGCGAAGGGTCCGGGTTGGAATCGGCCCCCCTTCAGCTGGATGCAACCGTTCAACGAGGCGTTTGGACCGCCTCGTTTGGGCCCGCGGACTTGCACCTGCTGCCGTCGCTCCCGCCGCGGCGCTTTACCTCCGTTGCGATGCTGGACTAATCGCAACTAAACGTCAACAAGGTTTTGATCATCGCCCGTCGCGTCTGACAGGTTCTGAAGCTCAAGCAGCTCGATTTGCTTCTTTATGATCCGAAGATCCTTCGCTGTCAAGGACCCGGGAACCGTCAGTTCCGCACTTCCACCGCTTAGCCTGAAAACGAATCGTTGGTTGAGCCCGCCGTTATGCGAAACGTCGGCATGGCCCACTACGGTTGAAATGCCGGACGCTCGTCCCGCGGCCCCTACCACACGTTGAGCCTGAGCCCGCGGATCCAGGGTGCGATCCCGGAAACGCAGGTTATCATCGATGAGCCCCGCATACTTGGCGGATCGCAAGAAAACCTCCGCAGCTAGGTCCGCAGCCTGCATCGTGATCCCGAAGTTTCGATGGAGCACGGTGGAAAGACGCTCCGGCACCTTCATTTCACCTTCGAAGTGGTCAATGAGCTCGGAATACAAGGCGGGCATGCGGATACAGTGACGCAGCACAGACTCAAGCTCGCCATCCAGCGGATCACAGGCAGCCTTCCCAAACTCGCTCATCGAGTAACCACCCCGTTCACGCGTCAGCAAGCCAAAATGAACCATGGCCGCGACCGGACGGATGGCCGTCGGAGCCGACACGCCTAATGCCTTCGCGATCGTCGCGCGGTCGTGCGCCCCTGCTCCAATCTCCCGCCGTATCCGCCGAGTGTTTTCGATGCACTCGTCAAGCGGCACGCCAGGGTAAGCTCGACTACGTTCTGCCATGGCAAGTTCTCCACAAATGGACGTATGAAGTATACATCGCCATCTCGGATATGTCAACTAAATGCCGCTAAATCGCACGCGTTTAACCTGTTGTATGTGACATATTACGTAAGCTATTGTAAAACAAAGCGTTATGGCTACTTAAAAACCAAACACCGATGGTCGACACGGGTCCTAAGCTTGATCCGAGGAGGCGGACGCGAGCCCGTTCGTGTTACGGCGGGGTTCGGGTATACTCTAGGCGATGGAGCACAGCTTTGCAATCGACGTCGGCGGGACCTTCACCGACGTCGTCGCCCGCCGGCCCGACGGGACCCTGGTCACCCACAAACTCCTCAGCACCGGCGCGGCGCGTGGCACCGCCGGGCCAGGCTCACGTTCCGACCTGATCGTCGACCCGACGCGCGCCGGCGAGCCCGTGAGTCTCTGGGAAGGTTACGACGTTCACCTCCTCGACGCCCGGTCCAGCGCCTCCGCGACGACGGTCCCCAGAGTGACACGCTTTGACACCGAGTCCGGCGCCCTGCACCTCGATCCGCCGATCGAAGCCATCAGAAGCGGCGTCGCCTACGAACTGAAAGGCGGCGAGGACGCCCCCGTCGTCGCCATTCGCTTCCTCATGGGTCTTCGCCGCGACGAGCCGATCGGCCCGGTCACCGTCCGCCTCGGCACCACCCGGGCCACCAACGCACTCCTCGAACGCAAGGGCGCCAGGACCGCCTTCATCACCACCAAGGGCCTCGGCGACATCCTCCGCATCGGCCACCAGGACCGCCCCGAGCTCTTTTCCCTGAACGTCCGCAAGCGCCACGAGCTCTACGGGACCGTTGTCGAAACCGACGAACGCCTCGCCGCCGACGGAACCGTCCTGCGCTCGCCCGACCTTGCCGCCGTTCGCCGACAGCTCCAACGGTTGCGCGACGACGGGATCGAGGCCGTCGCGATCTGCCTCCTTCACGCCCACGTCAACCCCATCCACGAAGACCTGGTCGCCGAGATCGCCGCTGACGTCGGCTTCACCGACATCTCCGTCTCCTCGCAGATCGCCCGTATGGAAGGAATAGTGTCACGCGGTGACACTACAGTCGTCGACGCCTACCTCAGCACAGTCATCCGCGACTACGTCCGGTCGCTGCGCCGCTCGATGCCCCAGGCCCGGATCCAACTCATGACCAGCAGCGGCGGCCTGATCGACGCCGAACACGCCTGCGGCAAGGACACCATCCTCAGCGGCCCGGCCGGCGGCGTCGTCGGATGCGCCCACGTCGCCCGCCGGGCCGGCTTCGACCGGGCCATCGGCTTCGACATGGGCGGCACCAGCACCGACGTCTGCCGCATCGACCCCCCGCCCCGCGGCCTCGAATACCAGCACGAAACCGTCAAGGCCGGCGTGCGGATCAAGACCCCCATGCTCGCCGTCGAGACCGTCGCCGCCGGCGGCGGGAGCATCTGCGGCTTCGACGGCCAGAAGCTCGTCGTCGGGCCCGAAAGCGCCGGCGCCGACCCGGGACCCGCCTGTTACGGCCGCGGCGGGCCGCTTACCGTCACCGACGTCAACGTCTTCCTCGGCCGCGTCGTGCCCGGCTTCTTCCCGTTCCCCCTGGACTGCACCGCCGTCGACTCCCGCATCCAGACAATGTGCGAACAGGTCAACGCAGCCACGGGCTCCGTGCTGACACCCGTGGAGCTGGCCGAGGGTTTCGTCCGAATCGCCAACGCCAACATGGCCGCAGCCGTCAAACGCGTCTCCCTCGCCAAAGGGTACGACGCCCGCGAGTACGCCCTCGTCACCTTCGGCGGCGCCGGCGCCCAACACGCCTGCGCCATCGCCGAGACCCTCGGCATCTCCCGCATCGTTTGCAGCCCCTTCGCCGGCGTCCTCAGCGCCGTCGGCATCGGGGCATCCGACGTCAAACGAATCGATCAACAGAGCATCCGAGTGACACTCGATGACACCGCCGAGGAACCACTCCGGGCCGTCTGCGAGTCGCTCGAAAGCAAGCTCCGCGATGCGATGCTCGACGAAGGGGTGGACCCGGCCCGGCTCCGCCCGCCGCTGAGCACGCTGGACCTCTGCTACGCGGGCCAGGGCACTTCCATCCCCGTCCCCGCCGACCCGTTCGACGGCATCCGCAGCGCCTTCGAGGCCGCGCACCGGCGCCTCTACGGCTACACCCACGAGGACCGCGCGATCGAGGTCCGTGCCGCCCGTGTCGAGCTGTCCGCCGCGTCGGACACCGTCCCGATTGACGCCGAACCCGGCCTGACACCGCCCGCCGCCGAGCCGCGCCGCACGACCATGATCTGCAATGCCGCACCCCGCCGCGTCCTGCTCCACGTGCGGAACGAGCTGGCCGCCGGGCAGCAGATCCCCGGCCCGGCGATCATCATCGAAGACACCAGCACCGTCGTTGTCGACGAAGGCTGGCGGGCGTACGTCGCACCCGGCGGTGACCTGCTCCTGCAATCCGCTCGCCAAACAGAACCGCGACAGGTATGGAGCGAATGGGCCCCGCGCGAACGTCGCGCCGACGAGCTCACGCCGCGCGGGCCCGACGTGCCGGAAGCCGTCTCCGCCGAGGCCGACCCCATCCGGCTGGAGCTGTTCAACAACCAGTTCGCCGCCGTGGCCGAGCAGATGGGCGAGGTCCTCCGCCGCACCGCCATCTCCACCAACGTGAAGGAGCGCCTCGACTACTCCTGCGCCGTCTTCACCCCCGAGGGTGATCTCGTCGCCAACGCTCCTCACATCCCCGTCCACCTCGGGGCCATGAGCGACTGCGTCAAGGCCCTCATGCGCGACGTCGAACGTTTCACCGCCGGCGACGTCTACATCACCAACGACCCCTACCGCGGCGGCTCGCACCTCAACGATGTCACCGTCGTGACACCGATCATCGGCGACGTCCCGCGCGATCCGAACCGCGACAGGTATGAAGCGGATCGGGCGGAAGGGACGAAGGGACGAAGGGACGAAGGGACGAAGGAACCGGATCAGCGGCAACCGATCCACTTCTTCGTCGCCAGCCGCGCCCACCACGCCGAGATCGGCGGCAAATCCCCCGGCTCCATGCCACCCGACTCCACCAACCTCGCCGAAGAGGGGGTCGTCATCCGCGCCTTCAACTGGATGCAGGACGGACGCCCGCAGGAAGCCGGTCTAAGAGCGATTCTCACCGCACCGCCCTTCCCGTCCCGCGCCCCTGACGAGAACATTTCCGACATCGCCGCCCAGGTCGCCGCCAATCAGACCGGCGTCCGCGAGCTTCACGCCATGGTCGCCCGCTACGGCCTCGACGTCGTCCACGGCTACATGCATCACATCCAGGCCGCCGCGGAGCGCAAGATGCGATCCGCACTCGCCCGACTCCCCCACGGCACCCACCACTTCGAGGACCGCATGGACGACGGCACCGCCATCCGCCTCGCCCTCACCATCACCGGTGACCGCGCCGTGTTCGACTTCACCGGCACGGGGCCGGTCACGCGCGGCAACCTCAACGCGAACCGCGCCATCGTCTCCAGCGCGCTGATCTACTGCCTACGGTGCCTCATCGACGAGGACATTCCCCTCAACGCCGGCATCCTCGCCCCCATCGACCTCATCCTGCCCGACTGCTTCCTCAACCCGCCGCCGCACGCCGACCCGGCGGAATGCCCCGCCGTCGCCGGCGGCAACGTCGAAACCTCCCAGCGCCTCGTTGACGTCGTCTTCGGCGCCCTCCAATCGGTCGCCGCCAGCCAGGGCACCATGAACAACCTCTCCCTCGGCAACGAACGCTTCGGCTACTACGAGACCATCTGCGGCGGGTCCGGCGCCGGGCCGGGCTTCGACGGCGCCGACGCCGTCCACACCCACATGACCAACACCCGCCTCACCGACCCCGAGGTCCTCGAGTCCCGCTACCCCCTGCGTCTCGTCCGCTTCGCCATCCGCACCGGCTCCGGCGGCAACGGCAAACACAACGGCGGCTGCGGCGTCATCCGCGAGATCGAGTTCCTCGAGCCCCTCCAGGTCTCCATCCTCAGCCAGCGCCGCACCACCGCTCCCTACGGCCTGGCCGGCGGCAGCGCGGGCCAACCGGGCCGCAACACCCTCCACCGCGCCGGCCAACCCGAACCGATCGACCTCGGGCCAGTGGCCCAAATCCATGCCAACCCCGGCGACCGTTTGACGATTGAAACCCCCGGCGCCGGCGGCTACGGCTGATCGTTGAGCCGTCCCCCTTGGCAAGCGGGGCCACAGGGGGTTGCGGCGCGGGTGCCGGTTCATGAGCAGTGCTCGGCCCGGCCGCTCGGCGCCGGTCGGGGCCCGGATCGGCTGGGGCAGAATGGCTTTGTTCGGCTTCGATTGGCTTCGTTTTCTTAACACAAACCGCGTTTTTGATAGCGCCAGGGCGGATTAATGGGTTCGTTTGGTTGAAGAAAAGGCAACGGGCAACGGGCAACAGGCAACGGGCAAGAGGCAACACGAAACAGGCAACAGGCAACGGGCAGCAGGCAACGGGCAGCAGGCAACAGGCAACAGGCAACAGGCAACAGGCAACGGGCAACGGGGCGACGAGGGGGCGAAGATCCTCTTTGCCGTACGGGTGCAGCCGAATGAGGTAGGACGCGGGAAACGGGGGTTGCGGGCGCTGTCGGCAGATGGGCGTCGCTTGAAGGGCAGGCCCGGGGCCGTCGGGGTGGTTGGGCGAACGCGAAGGCGGAGGGAGGCGAGCTGGGGGGCATGACCCTAACATATACCGATATTTCTGAGGGTCAAGGCGAATCCGGCGGATTTTTGGTCGATGTTCGGGCCGGCGGCGTGAGGCCCGGAGAGGTCGGGCCCGACCCTGCCGCACCAAGCCCCGTTTACCGGGCGACGCATTTGGCCGGCGGACGAAGAAGTGTCGCCCCCTTCGGGGCTCGGGGATGAAAGGCGTACGCATTCCCATGACTCACGTCATCGGCTACGCAGAGGTGCCGCCCTGTCGGGCTGAGCCATCCCATGACTCACGTCATGGGCTACGCAGACGTGCCGCCCTGTCGGGCTGAGCCATCCCATGACCCACGTCATGGGCTACGCAGAGGTGCCGCCCTGTCGGGCTGAGCCATCCCATGACTAACGTCATGGGCTACGCAGAGGTGCCGCCCTGTCGGGCTGAGCCATCCCATGACTCACGTCATGGGCTACGCAGAGGTGTCGCCCTGTCGGGCTGAGCCATGCTCGTGGAAACGTCGGGGTCGGGTCTGGCGGAATTCAGTTCGCGGAGGATCTTTCGGGTGGCCTCGATGTTGTGCAGCGGCCCCGCACGGCGGAGGGTCTCGATCAGCTCGCGGTCGGCAGCGTTGCGGGCGGCCTCGGCGGTTTCCATGGCCGGTTTCACTTCGGCGTCCCATTGGGAGAGCAGGGTTTCGTATCGCTGCGTGTCGTCGTCGTGGCAGTCCATGCAGGTGGGCTGGATCGCGTCGATGGTGGTGGGTTTGGTGAGGTTGTGGCAGAGGTCACAGGTGACGAGATCGGCCATGGGATCGGGCTGGATGTCGAATCGAGCGAACTCGGGTGATTTGCCGGCGATGTAGTCGGCTTGTTGGGTGTGGCAGCCGGCACATTGGGCGGTCGGCTCCAGCCCGCCGGAGTGGCACTGGTTGCAGCGTATGGCGGCGTGTTTCCCTTCGAGGTCGAAAGGATGGACGAACTCACCGCGTTGGACGATACCGGTTTCACCCTCTTCGACGGGGTTGAGGAAAGTGTGACAGATGCTGCATTCGTGGCTGATCGGCTGGCCCGTCTGGTTGACGTGCTTGCCGTCGTGGCATCGGAAGCAGCCGGCTGAGTTCTTGTGGCCGATGTTGTCGGGATAGGTTCGCCAGTCGACGCGCATGTCGGGGAAGAAGTCACGGCCGTAGACTTCGCGGACGACGTCCACGGCCTGGTTCACGGACGCCTTTCGCGTGCGCCAGATTTCGGGGTAGTTCGCCTGGTAGAACCCGGTGAGGTCGGCCTTGATCTGGTTCTTCGCGGTTTCGGTGTCTTTGTACGGCTCCACCAGGACCTTGACCGCCTCGCGCTTGATGAACGGAAGGGTACGGTCGATGCGGCCGGCTGCGAGAATGAGATCCACGGCTTCGTCCGGCGCGCGGAATCTGTGCGCAGGCCGATTGTGGCAGTCCATACAGTCCATTCGGCGGGTCACGCCCGCGGGCGGCGGGTCGGAGCTGGGCCGACCGTCAGCGCGATAGATCCACACGTTGTCCATCCGGTCGGTCCACTTCACCCAGGGGATGACCTGGAGCTTGTCGTCGGTGGCGATGTACTCGATATAGCCCTGCAAGGCCATGTGGAAGTGGATTCCCTCCGCGCGGCCGAGCGTTTCGTCGCCGCCTCCGGTCTTGAGGAGCATGTCGATCTCGCGCCGGGTGTTGTTTTCGTCCGGCTCGAAATGAACGAGTTGTTTGAGTTGGGCGCCGAAGAACTTCTTGGGCCAGTGGCACTGCTCGCACGTCTCGCGCGCCGGGCGCAGCTCGGTGATAGCCGGAGGAATCGGCCGGGGGTAGGTGTCCTGCAACGTGGCGAAAACCTGTCGGGTGCCGGAGAGCTTGGATTTGACGAACCAACTGGCGCCAGCGCCGATGTGGCAATCGGCGCAGGCGACGCGGGCGTGGGCCGAGTACTCGTAGGCCGTCGCCTGGGGCTCCATCACACTGTGACACGCCTTGGCACAGAACTCCGCGGAGTCGGTGTAGTGGTATCCGTGGTAGCTGCTGACGGCGACGGCGGGCATGAAGATGAAGGTGCTGATCAGGAAGACCTTGCCCGCCCGCCGCTGGATCGGGTCGTTAAGATCGAAGCGCGGGTAGCGGAAGACGAGGCGCTGGGTGGGGTCGTGGCGGCGAACGCGCCAGCTCTTGAACAGGATTCCCAGTGGAACGACGAGTGACCCGAGGATGAGGATGGTGGGCAGGATCAGGTAGCCGACGATGTCGACGTAAGGATTGCGGGCGGGGGAGACGACTTGGAACAGTGCGAACGTAAGCAGGAGGATCATGGACACGACAAGCATGAACATGCCGACGTAGGAAATGAAGTTATTCCATAGTGGCTTTATTTGAGGTGTATAGACCGGCGGGTTTTGGGCCTGTACTTCAGGTCCGCCGGGTTCGCTTGCCGTTGTGTGGGGCGTATGTGCGGTCCGGTGATCCGTCGTTGTCGAGCCTGATGCCATGGTTTCTGGAGTTCCCTCGTTGTGGTGGCGGCAGTTGGGGTATCGCTTCGCCACAGCAGTCTAATGGGCAATGGCGTCCCCGCAATCGCCGGCCCAATTGATGCCTACGCAAAACACGTGCCATGCCGGAGCCGGTCGAGCCTCCGGATCCACGCTTTTGGGCACGGCACGGACATCCCGGCGGCGCGTACCGCGTACTGGGCCGGCCGGGGCCGGGTTGGCCGTCCGGATCGCGCGGCCGGTGCGCGGGCCTTTCGTCACTTCACGGCAGGGCGTTGCGCTGGCGCTGGCCGCGTTAGGGCCGATGTTGGGGCGTGTCAGCTCGCGCAGGGCGTGTGTCATTTCGCACAGAGATTCTCTCGACTTCGAGACAGTGTTCCCAGGTGTTGGACTCGTCTCGTCGCGCTCGGGGATTCGAGTGGAGTCCCGTGGCGTCGCCGCTGGGCGTTGATGGCCCGGCAGGCCGGATTACCGTGGCGAGCCGGCGGCTACGTGTGGACTGCCTGGCGTTCGGCGCGGAGATTGCACGGAGCTGGCATGTTGGCCTCGATTGCGGTTCGCGCGGGCCGACCCTACGATGATGAGCGCATCAAGCTCGAAACAGAGAATCTCTGGTAGACAGGAGGTGTTTGAGATGAACGGGAAACGGTTGACCGGCGTTTGCGTCCTGCTTGCGGTGGGTGGTTTTGGGCTGCTTCGCATGGCACCAGCGGACGAGCTGCGGCCGCAGGTTCCGTCGATTGACGCGTCGAATGAAGGCGGCGGTGCGTCGTCGGAGTACGCCTACGTCGGGCACAACAAGTGCAAGAAATGCCACATCAAGGAGTACAAGAGCTGGGAGGGCACGAAGATGGCCAACGCGCTCGAGTCCCTCAAGCCGGGCAATGCCGTCGAGGCCAAGACCAAGCACGGCTTGGATCCGGCGAAGGACTACTCGGCGGAGGCCAAGTGCCTGAAGTGCCATACGACAGGACACGGGCACGAGGGGGGCTATCAGGTGCCGGCGGAGGGAGACAAGGCGGCGGAGCGGCTGGCGAAGAATACCGCCGGCGTCGGCTGTGAGGCCTGTCACGGTCCGGGAAGCAAGTCGCTCGATGTCTTCGAGGAGATCTTCAAGTCGAAGCGCACCTATAAGGTGGACGAACTCCACGCGGTGGGGCTGACGAAGATGGGCCCGGAGGCCTGCACCGGCTGTCACAACGAGGAGAGCCCGACGTTCGAGGGCTTCGACTACGAGAAGCTGCTCGGCATGACCGACCAGATGCACGAGAAGCTCCCGCTGAAGCAGCGCGCAGAGTAGCGGACCACGGCGGCCACCCTCGGTGCTGTGAATAGTTCAAACGGTTAACGGACAGACGCCCGTCCGGGACTTGCTGCCACCGTCCGACGGAGTCGGGGTGATGGCGGGTCCGTGGCGGGCGTTTCGTTGACGTTGCCCGTTGACGAGCGTTCGAGTTCGATGGCCGATGCGGAGCCGCGCTCGCGTGGCGGGGTGATGCGGTTGACAATGCTCGCCAGGCGATGAGAATCGGGCGCGGCGCGGCCGTGCGAGCGTTGCTCGCCTTGATTCAACTTGTGCAGAGAGAGGAACAGGCATGCATTCACCCGCGGTGCGGTTTCGGTTCCTTGCGGCGATCGCGCTGCTGTGCTGCGCCGCCGGCTGTGGCACAAACCTCGACTACGTGTTGATTCAAACCGCGAGCGCAGCGGGCCGCACGGCGCTCGACGCGCTACTCACCGAGCTGGCGAATGCGCTCGCGGAGCAGCTCAGTGGCGACCCGGGTGATACGGACGGCGATTCAATGGACGGGGGCGACGGCGACACCGACGGCGGTGGTGAACCGACGGGCGGCGACCTAAGCGGCCTTACGGGGGATTCTTCGAACGGAGCCGGGGTCTATTCGGGCAACAACTGCGCGGGCTGCCACTGCGCGGACGGAAGCGGCGGGTGCGCGTTGAGCGCACCACGGGTTGTGGGCGTTTCGCGCGAAGTGCTGGACGGAGCGTTGCGCGGCAGCGCTCCACATCCGGTTCGACCGAACCTGACGGATCAGGAGATCGTGGACCTTGAGGCTTATCTCGGGTCGCTGTAACGCGGGCACGGCTGCGGTATGCCTGCTGCTGGCCGGGTCGCACGCTGCGGCGCCCCGCGCGTGTGCGGCGGAGGCTACCTGCGAAACGTGTCATCACGCACAGGCGGGCGAACTGTCGGCGTCGGTACACGCCGCATTGGGGTGCCGGGAATGTCATCAGGGACAGCCGGTGTATGAGGTGGACGATGCCGTCCTTCGCCGGTATCTCGACGGCGCGAGCGGTTCGCGCCCCGCGTTCGATCACGGTAACGCGTTTGCGGGCAAGCCGTCGCGGACCGAGGTGCCCGAGCGTTGCGGTACCTGCCATGCGGACGTGGCCCGGATGAACCCCTATGGGCTGCGGACCGATCAACTGGCCCGCTATTGGACGAGCAACCACGGCAGGCGGCTGAAGGAGGAGGGCGACGAACGGGTGGCGGTGTGCATCGATTGTCACGGGTCACACCGGGTCCAGGCGGGGAGCGAACCGACGAGCAGCACGCATCCGCTGAACGTTCCGGCGACGTGTGCGACATGCCACGCGGACGCGGGATTGATGCGTGATTACGACCTTCCGGTGGAGGTGGTCGACGAATATCGGCGCAGCGTGCACGGTCAGCTTCTGCTGGAGCGTGGCGACACCGGTGCGCCGACCTGTGCGACGTGCCATGGGAACCACTCGGCGATGCCGCCGGGCTTCGCGACGGTGGGGGCCGTCTGCGGCAAGTGCCATCAGGCGGCGGCGGCGAACTTCGCGCAGAGCGTCCACTCGACGGTGGCGTTCCACAAGGGCTGCGTGCAGTGCCACGGTGGCGGGGAGGACCGGCAGTTCCACCTGATCGAGCGGATCACGAACCCGGGCGGCATCCTGATCCAGCGTTATGAGCACCTCCTTCAGACCGAACCCGAACCGACGGCCGAGGAGATCGCCGAGGCGATCCACGCCGATCCGAAGGAGATCATGACCCGGGCCCTGCCGACGTGCTACGAGTGCCACGACGAGCTCGAGTTCGACGAGGGGTTGCAGAAGCTGTTCGCGCTGCTCGATCAGATTGCGGTTGCGGAACGGACGTACGTGCAAACCGGGCGGCGGCTGGACGAAGTCGGCAAGGGTGTGGTGCTGGTCGAGCGGCAGCGGTTTCTGTTCGAGGACGCCAAGACGCATCTGATCGAGCTTGCGCCGCTACAGCACACGCTGGACAACGACAAGGTGGCGGGGAAGGTCGAGGAGCTCGAAGAGGTGTGTGTGCAGGTGAATCGGGAGCTCGACGAGCTTCAGGCGGGACTTCGGTTGCGGCAACGCGCGTTGCTGCCGGTCTGGGCGTTCGCGGCCGCGTTTTCGGCGCTGCTGTACGTGAAATGGAAGAGGCTGAAGAAACGGCACGTCAAGCCGTTGGGGTAGGAGTCCGGGCTTTGGATGTAACCTCACACGAGAATGAACCGACGCGTCGGACGTTCCTGGACTGGGTGATCGGTCTGTTCTCATCGGTCACCGCGGCGGCATTGACGATTCCGGCGGTGATGTACCTCTGGCCCGCCGCCCAAGGCGGGAAGAGCGAGAGCGTCGAGGTGGAAGGCGCGGCGTCGATGTCGCCGGGGCAGAGCAAGATGGTGCGGCTCGGCGGGCAGGCGGTGATCGTGGTTCGGTTGCGGTCGGGGTTCGTCGCGTATTCGGCGGTCTGCACGCACCTGGGCTGCCTGGTGAAGTGGGATGCGGCGAAGAACGAGTTTCTCTGTCCGTGCCACGCCGCGGTGTTCGACGCGAGCGGGCAGGTGGTTTCGGGGCCGCCACCGTCCGCGTTGCCGCAGTTGGCGGTGAAGGAAGTCGGTGCGAGGGTGTTTGTGGCTCCGGCGTGAGGGTGCCCGATCGGATGGGATTGAGAAACGCAATCAACGGATTCCTGGACCGGCGCTACAACATGGACGTGGCGCGGAGCTTCATCGACAAGCAGGTACACAAGCGTCTGCCGCCGCACACCAGTTGGTTGCACGTCTTCGGCAGTCTCTCGCTGCTGCTGTTCATCAGCCAGACGATCACGGGCATTCTGCTCCTGATTTACTACCGTCCGACGCCGGAGGCGGCCCACGAGTCGATCAGGTACATCACCGCCGACGTACATTTCGGATGGCTGTATCGTCAGGTGCACGCATGGGGCGCGTCGGTGATGATCCTGGCCGTCGTGTTGCACATGATGCGCACGTATTTCTACGGGGCGTACAAGAAGCCGCGGGAGTTGACCTGGGTCACGGGCGTTCTGATCTTCATCGTCACCATCACCTTCGGCTTCACGGGCTATCTTCTGCCGTGGAACCAGATTGCCTTCTGGGCGACGACGGTGGGAACGGAGTCGGCGGCGAAGGTCCCGATGATCGGCAAGTGGCTGCAATACTTCCTCCGCGGCGGAGACGCCGTCGGCGGTGAGACGCTGTCGCGCTTCTTCGTCGTACACGTGATCATCCTGCCGTGGGTGCTGACCGGGCTGATCGCGGTTCATCTCTTTCTGATGCGGGCCACCAACCTGGCCACGCTCGAAGCGGTGGACGAGGAGAGGCCGATCGCTCCGGAGCACGGCATACCGTTCTTCCCGGTTCACGTGGTGAAGGAGGGTGTAGTCGCCGTTCTGCTGATTGCGGTGCTGGTGACGCTCTCGGTGTGGGCGCCGTGGGAGATCGGCGAGCCGGCCGATCCGCTGGTGACGCCGGAGCACATCAAGCCGGAATGGTACTTCCTGCCCAGCTACCAGTTGCTCAAGTACTTCGAGGGGCGGTATGGTGCGATTCTGGGGATAGCAGCTTGCTCGGTTCCGTTCATTCTCCTGCTGTTCTGGCCGTTTTTGGATCGAGGCCGGCAACGACATCCGAGGCAGCGGCCGATCGCGGTCGGTATCGGGCTGTTCGGGCTCGTCGCGGCGCTGTTCCTGGGCGTGCTGGGGCACTATTCGGAGACGGACGTCACGATCTTCGGCCGGCGGTATCACATCGATTTGCTGGGCCGCCCGCATCGCATCGTGGACGACGCGGAGGCGGCGCATTCCGGCGAGCCGCCGGTCCAGACCGACGAGTAACTCAGACTGACCGATCCTTCCGGATGCCATGCCCTCGTGTCTTCTTTCGCCCCTCCGGGGCTGGGTTTCGTGGTCGGACCATCACCACGGGCTCACGCCCGTGGCTACTGTCGTGCCGCCCCTGTCGGGGCTGTTTCCCCGACAAGATCGCAATGCTCGAGCCGAGAACCGGTCAGTTTGAGGAGTAAGCTAGTGGTGCGTCTCACCTTATCTTGCGCGTTGGGAACGACCGCTTCCTCACGGGCGCGGCTCTGATCGGGATGGTGAACCCGCAGATTAAGCTGAGTCGGAGCACTGGTGTTCGGTCACGTTTGGAATCTCGGGTGGCATGGGCAAGCGCCGGCTTGCCCGTGTGGCGCCGGGAACACCACGGGCAAACAGGTTTGCCCATGGCACCTTCGGTGTCACCCGAACGTCAAACCGTGACGCGGCACTAGGGGCGGCCGCCGACGGCGTAGAGGCTGAGGCGTTCGGGTCCCAGGCTGTGGCTGACGAAGAGGAAGTACGACGCACGGAAGTCGTCCGGTACCCAGGAGGCGATGGCATGGGGGAGGGACGGCGCAACGGCCACACCGAATGGGATCGCACCGTTCACTTCGTTTCCGCCCGTGCGATCTCCGAGGAGCATCAGTAACTGCCCCTGGGCGTTGAAGAGATGCAGGCGGCCGAAGCCGGCATCCGCAACGAAGATGACGCCGTCCGGGCCGACGGCCAAGTGCTTTGGCCTGCCCATTTCGCCGTAGCGATCGCCGGGCTGCCCGAAACTGGTGGTGACTTCGCCATCGGGGCTGAGGACCTGTACTCGGGCGCCCAGCAGTTCGGACACGAGCAAGGCGCCGGCGCTGTTCGTCGTCACGCCGGAGGGGTAGGCGAACCGGCCCGGGTCGCTGCCGGGGCCCCCGATGGTCTGTAGGTGCCGCCCGTCCGCCGTGGAGTACACATCGACTGCCTGAGCGGCCATGTCTGCGGCGTAAAGGCGGTCGCCGTGCACGGCGACGGAGGCGGGCTTGTATGTCCCGGACTCGGGCTTCTTCATGCTTCGGAGGAACGCGCCATTGGCGGCGAATTGCACCACGTCGCTTCGACCGGTGTCAGCGACGAAGACATTGCCGGAGTCGGCGACGGCGACGGCGACGGGGGTAATCAGCCGCTCTGTGGCGCCGGTGCCGATCCATGCGGCCCGGCCGGTGGACAGGTCCCAATCCTGCACCGCTCCGGCGACGCTGTCGCAGATGTACAGGTGACCGTTGCTGAATGCGATCCCGGCGGGTGTATCGACGTGAGGGCTGATCGGCTCACCGCGGAGGATCTCGGCCCAGGTGGGCCGGTGGGCCACGAGGTCGTGCAAACGGTCGAAGGACTTGAGGTGGACGACGTGCGGCTCGGCGGGAGGAGCGGGGAAGTAGGCGATGTCGGGTGCGGGCCGACTGACCGCGCAGCCGATCGCCAACAAGAGGAAGACGGACGGTGCCGCCGTTCGTGAGTCGATTCGGCGCAATGCTGAGGGTTCGGTGCTCATGTCGTCTGCGATGGCCCTTTGCCGGACAGTCCTACTTCTTGTGGCATGTCAAACACAAGGCGCTTCGTCGGTTCTCCATGACCAGCATGTACGGGGCGCCGGCCTGGCCGTGCGGATCGTGGCAGGATGTGCACTCGACCCTGCCTTCCGGGAGGGTCACTCCTCCTTTAGCAAGGACGACGTTCGTCGGCCGAAAGCCCTTCTTCAGTTGCGGGTATTCGACGCCGACGGGGTGGTCGCTGGATTCGTGCCCCGCCGAGAACAGGCCGGGATGGAGCTTGCTGGTCAGCGGCCTTTCCCCCGTGCCCTTGCGCATGTCCGGGGCGAGCGTGCCGTCGTGGCAGCGCAGGCACGTGAGCGTCCCGCCGCCGGGCCGGGAGCGGTTGTGGGCCTCGTCGGTTCCGAAGCGGCGGTCGAGATCGGCCTGCGGCTCCCAGAGGGGAACGACGTCGGCGGGCCCTTCGCGATGCGGCACATGGCACGCTCCACAAAGGTCGTCCTTGAACGGTTCCTGCGCGCTGAAGTCGTGTTTGGAGCCCTCGATATCGCCGGTCGCCCAGCGCGTGGCGCATACTAGCGCGGACGCGAGCGTAACGGTCGTCACCCACCTTGCGGTCATCGTCTCAATCCTCGAAAAAGGTCTCTGGCCCTGGAGGTCACGCCGGCTGCGGACGTGTTGGCATAGGGGAAGCCGACGTGGTTGAAGCCGTGGCACATCAGCGTGCAGTTCCCGGCCAGGCGGCCGGTATCCTGGTACTCGACCCGCCGTCCCATCGGGGTGTCGGCGGGGAAGACGACGCTGAGATCGAAGTTGATGAGATTGGAGTGGTTCATGGAGTTGCCCTGCCCCCGGTAGACGCCATGCGGGTCGTGGCAGACGCTGCATGGCGTGCGGATGTCAACGACGTGGCGGCGATGAAGGGGGAAGCTCTCATTTGCGAGAATGCTTTCTCGACTGTGGCAGCCGTAACACAGGGCGTAAGTCTGGGCGCTTTCCACGGACATGTCGTCGGTTTCGTAGTTTCGCACCAGCAGCGGCTCGAAGCGTGAGCCATGCGGGCCGTTGGCCCCGGTGCCGCCGGCCGACCGGGCGTTGTCGCTGTTGTGGCAGTCCGTGCAGGTGATGACGCTGCCGGTGCGCAGCGGGGGGATCAGGCTGACGACGTCAGGGTTTCTTCGCGGCCCGGCCACGGGATGGAACGATGGGTTGGACAACTGAAATTCGAGCCGGGCGTTGGTCTGGTAGGCCTGGCGCGACGTGATCTGGCGTGGCCGCAGGACACCGTCGGCGTGGCATTTGAAGCAGATTTCGTAGAGGAACCGGGCGTTGTCGGTTTCCCGCCCGGAAATGGTGACGCCCGATACGTGGAGGTTCGGACCCTTGACGACCTGTCCCTGGGTGCCGCGCACGGTTCCGAATGGATCGTGCTGGACGGCGTGTGGGTTGTGGCAGTCGGCGCACTCGGCATGCCGCCGCATGGTGAACGCGGTTTCTGCGGGATCGTGGACGCCGGTGCGGAACCTCGGGTCGTGGGCCGATCGCTTGCTCATGTCGGCTGCGATGTTGAAGTTTGCGACGGATCCGTCGTGGCAGTTGAGGCAGTTGTCCTCCTCCCGCTGATGGCGCAGCAGGCGCTCGTGCTGCGGCGCGGAGTGGATCTTGTGGCAATTGAGGCAGCCGTTGTCGCGGATGGTGCCGTACTTGAGTCGTTCGGTCGCGTCGACGGTGCGGCCCGGGGTGCGTTTGCCGCTCAGGGCGTGGGAGGTGAGTCGCCACCCGTCGAGATCGTGGCACGTGACGCAAATGGCTGACATCTGGTCGGTGACCCTCAGGAAGTCGCCGAGCTGGTTGTTGTGCGGGTCGTGGCAGGTCGTGCAGTGGACCTCGCCGTGGCTTCCGAGCGGGAGGTCCTGGGTGACGACCTCCGGCGGGCGGATCTGGCGGTCGGTGTTCGAGATCGCGCGGTCGTACCGGAAGCCGATCGGGTGGTCGTCGGACAGGTCGTTGGTCAGATCCGCGGCGCCGGGCGGAACGGTGCGGGCGGTCATGACGATCGGGTGCGGATCGGGGCGCGAGAGGACGTTGCCGAGGGCCATGGAGCCGTCGTGGCAGCTCAGGCACATCTTCGACGGCCCGGAGGGCTGGTCGATGCGGGCGTCGGTGGTGGAGCTCTCGTAGATGCGGTAGTGGGTCCGCGGGTTGTAACGGTTCCAAAGCGGCGTCTGCGGGGCGGCGTTATGCGGGGTATGGCAGAAGATGCAGATCTCGGTCTCGTGCACGGCGCGGATCGGTCCGGGCCCTTGAACCGAAAGGTCGTGCTTCGAGTTGACGACCGACTCATCACCCAAGGCCGGGGCGGTGCACAGCGCCCAGGCGGCAAGGCAGGTCGTTGCTCGTTGGCGTCGCGTGGTCATGAGGCGTTCCCAAGGTACTGGAAAACTTGCACGCGGCGATTCCCCGAATCCGCTACCCATATACGATCCTGGTCGTCAATCGCAAGCCCGGCCGGCAGGGAGAATTCGCCCGGGCCGGGTCCTTCCTGCCCGAACGCCATCAGCAGGCGGTTGTTCGCGTCGAATATCTGGATGTTCTCGAAGTGGGCATCGACGACGTAGACGTGGCCGTCGCTGTCGAAGGCGACGCCCTTGGGCAGCGAGAGGTCGCCGGCGGCGTTGCCGACCTGACCAATGGTCCTCAGGCACCGTCCGTCGAGGTCGAGAAGCTGTACTCGGAAGTTGCCGCTGTCGGCGACGAGAAGCTGTTTCTGCCGGCAGGCGAGATGTGATGGGTAGTTGAACTCCCCGGGTGCGGTCCCGCGGGCACCGATCGTGCGGAGGAGGTCGCCATGCGGGGCGAACACTGCAATGTGGTGCTTTTGTCCGTCCACGACATAGACCGCGTTGCGGGCTGGGACGTAGGCGATTCCCACGGGGCGGCCCAGGATGTCGGCGCCGAAGCGGCGGATGAAACCGCCCTGTCCGTTCAGGACGATCACCTCGTGACGCTCGGCGTCAGAAACGAAGAGGTTGCCGTTGGCCCACGTCACGCCGACGGGCGAGCCGAACGGCTCGGACTCGGACGTGCCCGTGATTCGGATGTGGCTTCGCGCATCGAGGTCGAGGACGTGCACCGCGGCCCCGCTGCTATCGGCCACCGCGAGCCTCCCTTCCGACGCCAGGGCGATGGCGTGGGGGCCCGAAAAGCGGATCGGCGGTCGCGGCCCGCGAAGCGCGGCGGCCATGACTTCGAGTCCGGATCGCGACGCGCGGAGGTCCTCACTCCCGGTAAAGTCGCCCAGAAGGCGGATCCGGGCCACATCGGGCGGGGCGGGCCACACGCGGGCGGGGGTGATGGGCGGGAAGAGCTCGCCCCGGGGTCGGGCGCAGTCGCCGCTTGCAAGGACGACCAGCGGCAACAGGCCCATAGCTCGGAGCTTCCGGTTAGCGCACGAAGACATCGGGAATCTCCCTGCGCATACGGAAGTACAGGCCGACGCTTTCCTCGTCCGAGCCGGGCAGATCGAGGCGGTCGTATTCGAAGGTCAGCTCGGCGGACAGATCTCCGTAGACGTACTCGAACCCGGCGGCGACATCCCAGTTGTTCGTCGTTCCATCGTCGGAGTCGTCTTCGTGCCGATAGGCGATCCGCTCGACGGTAGAAAGGGCGTCGGTCACTCGCCAGCGGTGGTCCAGGGCGACGTCCACCATGGTGACGTTGCGATCGTCGAGGCCGCCCTCGAGGAAGAGCCGTGAAACCCGAGCGGACGCGTCGAGGTTGTGGTCGGGCCGCTGAAGCAGGTGGTACAGACCATTCAGATGGAAAGCATCGTAGGGTTCGACGGTGTCGTCGAAGATCTCGATTTCGCCGCCGACGGTGTAGCGCTGCTTTTCGCAGGTGACGCCAAGGCGGTGGTTGTCGGTGCGGTCGGCGTAGCGAGCGAAGCCGGTGGAGGTGTCGTCCTCCTGGTTGCGGTAGGAGAGCCGAGAGTATGGCGTCAGGCCGTTGCCGAACCGCTGTTCGAGGTTCAGATCGACGCGGATGGTGTCGAGCCGGCCGTCGGCGGGGGTTCGGTAGGTGTAGTCGACGAGCACCGTGTCGCCGTCCGCGATCCCGCCGCTGGGAACGCGGAAGACCTGCATGGCGTTGCCGATCCGGCGAACGAAGTAGTCCCGGCCGGGCAGGAAGATGCGGAGGTTCGTGGCGTCGGTCACAACGATCGCGGTGCGGATGACGTTGCGGTTGCGAAGGGTGATGCCGACCGGGTCGCGGAACGTGTGCGACTCGTTGAGCACCAGGCGCCGCCCGTTATCGCCGTCGAACTCCTCGGTGTCGTAGGCCAGCGCGAGGTTGGCGAGGAAGTTCCCGTAGCGGTTCTTGCGGTTGTACTGCCAGTCGACGGATGCACCGTACTGTGTGGTGTCGACGTCGTCTTCCACGTCCTCGTAGAGCCCGAACACGCCGAAGGTCGTCGTCAGGTTCGTGTAGAGCTGGTGGACGATCTGGAAGTCGACGCGGTGGGTGTCGACGTCGAGGTCGTCGTACTGCTCGTGGTCGAACTGGTACTTGTAGAGGGTCTGTAGCGTGTCGCTGTGGCGGAGGGTGAGCTGCGGCCCGAATTGGAAGAAATCCCGGGCGAAATCGCCGCTCTCTTCCTGCCAATGGATCAGCGTACGGAAGTCGTGTCGTTGCTGCTCACCGAACTTGTAGTCATGCTCAACGATGAACAGGTCGCGCGTGGTTTCGAAGCCGCGGCGAAGTCCCTGGTAGTTCTGTTTGGTGTCCGCGTGCTCGTAGGAGAACCTGAGCTTGTGATCCCGGGCGATGTTCCAGTCGAACCCGTAGTGGAAGGTGGACTCGGAGAAATGCTCGTCGTCGCTCGGGTCCGTGTTGCCGGTACGGTCGGTGTCGAGGTAGTCGTAGCTGAGCTCCATGGGGAGCTTTTGGTCGGCATAATACCAGTTGGTCCCGAAGCCGGTCCGCCGCTGGTTCAGAGTGGGCTGGAAACGGCGGTTGATGCGGTCGTCCTGGCGCAGTCCGTAGGCCGAGCCGGAGCGCTTCTGCCCGGGGAGGACGTTGACGCGCAGGTCGTACGTGAGCAGGTGCCCGTTGTCGTCATCGGTCCGGTCCAGATCGAGGAACTGCTCGAAGCGCTCCTTGAACCGGCTCTGGGTGAGGGCGAAGGCGATCTCGCCGCCGAAGGTGAGCAGACCGGGGTCCGCGGCGGATCCGGCGAAGCTCAGCCCGATTCGCTCTTCGAGCGTCCACGCTCGGTTTCGTTGACGCGCGTCCGGCTCGAACCGGCGACGACTGGATGACTCGATCCTGGTTCGGTCGAGCTCGGCTTCGAGCTCGAGGTAGGCGTCGAGGTGATCGAGCCTGAGGCTGAGCGGCCCACGGTCGGGCGGGTTCGGGGGCTCGGACGCGGCGTTCGCAATCGGCGCAACGGCGAGGATGGCCCAAACGGCGATCCAACCGGCCGCAGAGGAAACCCGCCTGCTCGCGCCATACATCCGTTGAGGATTCCGGGGAAGACGCACCGTCGCTGTCCGTTGCCGTAGCCGGCCCATGCCCGCGCCATCGACCGCACGGCCTCCCGCTCGGTATATCGCACCGGCGATCGATTCGCAACCATGAAATCTCGGCGAACGCGACCTGGGGCGTACACTTCACAGCGTCCCGACACGCGGGTGAGGTGCGCCGACGATGAGTACGGGCTTTCCCAAATCCGGGACGCATATGTGTTGCCGGACCGTACGGCGCGGGATGGCGGGATTGATTTTCGCGCCGCAGTGCGTATTGTTCACGTCCATGCGTTGCGAAGAATCTCCGGTGACTATGGGGCGGCGATGATTCCAGCGGGTTCGATGGCTCGGGCGCTTCTCGGCGCGACGCTTCTGGTCGGGGCTGTGGTGCTGGGCTGCGCGGCGAGTTCGCGGGAGCGGCTCGAACATTTCTTTTTCGATGTGCCCTCGGACGTGGACCGGGCTGCGGGGAGCACCGGCACCGAGGCGTCCGTGCCTCAACGCCAAGCGGTTCGGGTGGCCGGGCGGACGTTCCAATCCGTGCACCCGCCTTTTGCGGAGCGTGCCTGCGACGTTTGCCACGACCCGCGGCGACAGATGCGCCCGCGTGAGGACCTCGCCGACGAGTGTGAAAGCTGCCACGACCGGTATTTCACCGAGGCGGCCGCGCATTTCCCCGTCGCGGAGGGGGACTGCGCGGTGTGTCACGACATGCACCGGAGTCGTTATGCGGCGCTGCTGCGTAACCCGGTCAATGCGATTTGCACCGATTGTCACGGGGAAATCGAAGATCTGAGTGTGGAGGCGCACGGCGCCCACGCGAAGTCGAGCTGCACGTTGTGCCACGATCCGCACTTCGGCAGCGGGATGTTCCTCAAGCCGAACCATCCGGGCAGTTGACGGGTCGGCGCGGCGTCAGGTGCGCCGTGTGCGCCGTGCGTTTCGGGCCGCCGCGGTCCGGGGCTTGGCCCGGATGGCGCCGCGATAGGGGCGGCGATCGGCCGGACTGCGCCGCGACTGCACGGCGGAGGCGTCCTCGAGGAGGAACAGGCACTTCGCATCACCGCCGACAAGGACGCACGATCCGTCGGCATAGGCGCCGCATTGCAGGCAGAAATGGCGGAAGTTCCGATCGGCCCGGGTGAGGGCCTGGGCCACATTCCAAAGCGTCGAGATCCACGCGTCCACTGCGGCGTTGGCGTTCTTGGCGGCGTTGCGCAGAACTTGCCGCTGCCGCTGCTGGACGGCCTTGTACTGTCGCCTGCCACGAGCGCTGAGCTTCAGTCCGACCTCACGGCGATCGTGGGCCGCGGTGCTGCGTGTAACCAGCGTGCCGTCGACCATCGAATCGATGATCTGCGTCACCGCCGGCTTGCTGACCCCGAGGAACCGTGCGACCTGGCTGGCAGTTTGCGTGCCTTGTTCGCCGAGAAGGCGGAGCACCTGCACCTTTGACGGCGAAAGGGGCTCGTTGGCCGCCTGATCGACGGCCCGCGTCTCGAGGATGTGATCCACGGTACGCGAGAGGACCAGCAGGGTCTTCAACAGACGGTCGGCGTCCCGCGTCGACAGCTTCTTGGTCTTGGCCATTCTCGTTCTCCGGTCCGGTTGCGGAAGGTAGTGAACCATTATAACTGTGAACCATCCGGTTGGCTACCTGGCCCGGACGGGTTGGGCCCTGGAGGGTTTTGCGACGGGGCCCGTCCTGTGAATCCAGGTGGAGGCTCGCTGTGGATTGTGGGGCGGGCGGCGACGGAGGGGCGGTCATGCCCCCGCGGCTCCGGGCCCGCCCCGGCGGGTTGGGAGACGCGGCACGGCGATGACGGCGCGGACAGATGCCCGCCGGCCTGCGGGACGGTCTAGCGTTTCTTCGGGGCCCCGGCGTCGTCCGTCGCGAGCTCGCGCGACTCGCCGGCGGACGGCTCGGCCACTTCGTCTTCGAGGTGAACTCGAACGGTGCGGGCCCTGAGTCTCGGGCCGTCGGGGTGCTCCACCGTGTACATGTCCCTGGGCATCCGCCCGGTGAGCCACGCGGGGTTCATCGGATAGACGCTCGGCTTGAACAACGTGCTGTAAAGGTGCCAGACAAGAATGGCGAGCGTGGCCAGCCAAGCCTCGTAATAATGGATCACGAGGGCCACGTCGAGCAGCCCCTTCGGCAGACCCCAGCGGTCGACGAAGAAGTTGTCGAACCACAGCAGGAGTCCGGTGACGGTCATGATGACCGTACCCCAGGCCAGCGCCCAGTACTCGGCCTTTTCCATGTAGGTGAAGCGGCCGTAGCGCGGCTCATGCTCGCGGGACCCGAGAAAGTACAGGGCGTTGTGCTTGACATGCGCGAAGTCGGCGCGGTTGGCGCACATGTCCATGAACCAGCGGCGACCGCGTGCGGTGAACAGGTAGAGCAGATGCCAGATCGCCGAGAACGTCATGACGACCGCGGCCACGCGGTGGATCACGCCGCGCACCTCGAAACCCCGCTCCCAGCCGAAAAGGAACCGGACCCATGCGGCCTCCGAGAATCGAAGCGAGAACCCCGAGATGACCAGCACGGTAAAAGAGATCATCAGCACCCAATGTTGAGCGACCTCATTGGCGCTGAGTCGCTGCACGAACGGCGCGGCCCCGAGGCGTTTGACGTGACGCATCCAGTCGGCGCCGTTGTGTACGACCATGCCGCCGATGATGACCACGATCAACCAGATGTAGAGTTTTCGGAAGAAGTCGGGCCAGCCCGCCCGGATTCCGGTCGAGGTTTCATGGATCTTCGTCTGGGCCAGCTCCGTGCTGATCTTGGGATGGCATTCACCACAGGTTTTCTGGAGGTTGGCCGCGTTGATCGACGAGGTCGGATCGGACGAGGGGAGCACGCGATGCGATCCGTGGCACGAGGCGCAGTTGGCCACGGTGGTATCGCCGGCCTTGCTCTTCAAACCGTGATAGCTGTCGATGTAGGAGGCCAGGCGTCCTCCGGGCCGGCCGTATTTCTCGTTCAACACCGCCGATTCATGGCACGGCGCACAAGTCTGCTCGGCCACGTGGGCCGGGCTGACGGGTGATCGGGGATTGTCCGGGGAGATGATTCCGTGCTCGCCGTGGCAGGTCGTGCAGACCGGGGCATCGGTCGAGCCGCGTTTTACGTACTGGCCGTGGATTCCCTCCCAGAAGTCCTGGGCCACGTACTTATGGCACTTCCCGCAGGTGTCCGGGATGTTGAAGTGGTAGATCGTGGACTCGGGGTCGGCGGCGCCGAGGATGCGATGCGCGGTCCGTTTCCCGGTGGGGTCCGCCGCGGAATGGCAGTCGCTGCACATGGCGGCGGCATACAGTCCTTTCTGGCTGGCCCGGCCGTGAACGCTGCTCTCGAAGAGCTTGATCGGCTCCTCGCGCAGGGCGAAGTGCTTCTGGACCAGGTCCACGTCCGCGTGGCAGGACTTGCAGGTTGTCGGCAGGTTGAGCGGGTGCACGTGCGATCGACGGTCGGACGACGACAACGTCTCGTGCGTCCCGTGGCAGCTCGAGCATTTGGGCAGGTCGGGGTCTTTACCGACCTCGAGCCGCCCGTGGGTCGTGTAGACTTCGGCCACGTCGTCGTGGCACTCGGCGCAGTTGACCGGGGCGACCGAATCGCCATGCGGCCTGTCCGCTTCCCGTACCAAGTCGCTCATGCTGATCGACTCGTGGCAGTCCGTGCAGCCGAGGCTCCGGTGCACCGACTGGGTGAGCAGCTCGTAGGGCGGCCCGGGTACTGTGCGATCTCCCGCACCGTCGTGGCATTCTGCGCAGTCGGGCTTCCCAGCCTCCTGTGCCGAGGCCGGCGGTGTACCGGCGAAGGCAAGGGCCAGTGTCGTTAAAGCTGTGATTGATACAAGCCTCACCTGTGTGCTCCTGACAACCGATCCGGCCCACTCCGGCTCCCGTTGTTTGGCCCCGGTTTCCGAGCGCCCCCGTGCTGTCCTCGACATACCCATGAGCAACTCCCGTGCCATGGCTAGTGGTGCGTCTCACCTTATCTTGCGCGTTGGGAACGACCGCTTCGTCACGGGCGCGGCTCTGATCGGGACGGCGAACCCGCAGATTAAGCTGAGTCGGCGCACTAGCCTTCGTTTTGCATCCCGGCGGACCGCGCGGCCGCCGATGGGGCCGGACCCGGGAACCTTATCGATACGAGAACAACATGGCATAGATGATCAGGACCACGAGGGTGAAGCCGATGGTCAGTGCCGTGAATCCGAAGACCCGGACCAGACGGCTGAACCCGGGCGACGGCGGATCGGCGAGGTGCCGTTCCAATTCGCCGCTGGCCACGAGTTGTTGGTAGAGCCTGGGGCGATCGTGCCGGAGTTCATCGACGCTCATCCGGCCGGTGAAGATGACGGTATCCATGGGGAACTTGTCGGGGCGGAAGTGCGTGTTGAAGAAGTGGATGGTGAAGATGAAGCCCGTGGCGAGCAGGGCCTCGTCGCTGTGGATGATCGTCGCCACGTTGATGGACCAGCCGGGGAGCACGCGGGTGAACAGTTCAGGGAACCAGAGACACAGGCCGGTGCTGCCGATGATGGCGACGCCCCAGAAGACCGCGAAGTAGTCGAACTTTTCCCAGTAGGTCCACCGGCCGTAGTTGGGCCGCGGCCCCTTGCCCGCAAACCACTTGAGCGTGGCGCCGAACTCGTGCACGTCGTGCCACTTGGGGAGGATGGTGTCGGCGCCGAAAAAGTACGCCCGCGCCGACTTGCCGCTCCGCCGGAACTTGCGCAGGACGTTCCAGACGTGGATGCCGAAGTAGCCGAAGGTTGCGATGGCGCAGAGGCGGTGGATCCAGCCGGCCCCGTCGGTGCCTCCGAAGATGCGGAAGAGCACCTGTGCCCACGCGGTGTACGAGAACTTGAGCATCATTCCCGTCAGGGCGAGGCCGAAGAAGCTGATGATCATCGTCACGTGGAGCTTCCGCTGGAGCGAGGTGAAGCGCACGTACTGCCGAGTCCCGCCGTTGGCGACGCGGTGGTTGAGGGCCTGCTTGCGCAGCCGCCAGGAATGCGGCAGCCACGCGATGGTGTGCAGCCCGAAGAACCCGAAGGTCCCGACGAGCAACGCGGTCATTCCCCAGAACGTGTAGAAAAGCGCCGGGTACCGATCCGGGTCGTGGTGCGTTGCGTGCGTCAGGTAGCCGGCGAACTGGCGGTGGGAGCCGGGGTGGCACTTCGCGCAGGTCGCGACGATGTTGGCCCGCGAGAGCCGCGAATGGGGGTCATCCATCGGGAGGATGTCGTGAGCGCCGTGACAGTCATAACACTTCGCCCGGGTCGTGTCGCCGAGGGCCGAGGCCTTGCCGTGATAGGTGTCGAAGTAGGTTTCGGTGACATCGTGATGGCACTTTCCGCACTGGTCCATGATGCCGAGCTTGAACTGCGGCACGTCGGTGCGGGCGACCATGTGGGCTGAGTGGCAGTCGTCGCAGTGCGGCAGTTCGGGCATCCCGCGGACGCGCCGACCTTCGTAGTCCGGGTTCCCCCGCTCCGAGTGAATACTCCGTTCGTACTGTTCGTAAATCCCGTCGTGGCACTGGCCGCAGGTCGCGGCGATGTTGTCCCTGCTGACGCTCGACTCCGGATCGCTTCGGGGAAGTTCCTTGTGCGGCGTATGGCAGTCGGTGCAGGTTGCGGTGACGGTCAGGCCGCTGGACAGCAGCCCCTTCCCGTGAATGCTCATCGTGTAGTGCTCGACGATCTTCTCCTCGGAACCGAAGTAGCGGACCGCGGCCGGGGCCCCCTCCCGGTGGCATCGGGCACACAGTGCGGGCACGTTGCGGCTGTAGGTGGGGGACTCGCGGACCCGGGCCGCCAACGACGGCGGCGCGTCCTCCGGGGCGGTGTGCTCGAGGATGCCGTGCACGCCGTGGCAGTCGGTGCAGTACGGCGTGTTGGGGTCGCCGGCCTTGCGCAGCCTGCCGTGCCGCCCGCGCTGGTAGTTCGCCACCTCCGCCTCGTGGCAGATCGAGCAGTTCACCGCGAGGCTCTGTTCGCTGATCGGCTTGCAGGGCCGATCGGCATCGGCCGGATCGAGCTCGGCGTGGCACTGGGCACAGGCCACGCCATGCCGGCCGTGAACGGACGCGGCGTGCTCGGCGGCGTCGACCTGAAGCGACGTTCCGTCTGACGACCGGCTCACCCCGGGTGTGGCATGACAACGCAGGCAATCCGCGTTGCTCATGTTGGTGTCGTAATAGACGCGCCGGACTTCGTGGGGCAGGTGGCACTCGACGCAGATCGGCACGATACCCTGCCGTTCCCACAGCTCGCCCGCAATCACCTTGCGATGGACATCCTCGATGCGGCCGTGGCACTGCATGCAGGTTGCGACGACGTTGTCCTTGTGGATCGTCGACTTCGGATCGGTGTGGGGAAGGACGTTGTGGCCCGTGTGGCAGCTCGTGCAGACCGCGGTTACGACGAGCCCCTGTTTGAACAGCCCTTCACCGTGAATGCTCTGCTTGTATCGCTGGAAGATCTGTTCCTGAGGGATGTCATGCGTCCGCTCCACCTCGGCGCCCTCGGCGTGGCACTGCGCGCACATCGCTGGGATGTTGAAGGGGGACACGGCGGAGTCCGGGTGCTTCAGCGGCAGGATCGCGTGCTCACCGTGGCAATCCTGGCACAGCGGGGCGTCCTTGTCGCCCGCCTTGGCCCGTTGGCCGTGCGTGCTCGACCAATAGGCCGCGATCGGCCCGTCATCCTCATGACACGCCGTGCAGTCCACGCGTTTGAGGCCGCCGGCGTGCGGATACGCCTCGACCCCCTCGAGCTCGACATGACAGTCAATGCAATCCAGCCCCGCGTGCACGCTCTCGTCGTACCGGTCCGCGTCGACGTAGAGCGGCACCGTGCGCCCGGCCCGCTCGACCTGAAGCCCGACTTTGGCGTGGCACACGAGGCATTCGTCGTTGTCCTGCCCCCGGGCGGGCGGGGCAGTCGCGGGGATGAACGCTACGGCCGAAAGGATGATGGGGCGCAGGGTCACCCGCGCAGCCAGCACAATCCCGCATTGTCCATTTCGCACCATCAGCCCATCCAACCGGCCGGGCGAGGCTGTTCGCCGGGCCTGGGCGGCCTTGGCGGCCCGTCTCACCTCATATTCACACATCGGTAGAATGCGGGCCGGCAAGGACACGGTAGTTCCCGTGAATCCGTAGGCATCTCCGGCGCAATCCCGCCGTTGCGGGCGGCCCGACCATCCGCGCTATCCGTAGACACTACTTGCAAAGCTGATGCCAAACGACCGGTGTACGGGCCGGATCGGGTGATTTTCTTAGAGCGTGTTTCGTAAGTGCCGTCTCCGAGCCGCGCCGGTAAGGAAGCGGACCGTTTCCCGGGAAAAAAACCGCTTCCTCACGGGCGCGGCTCTGTTCAGGCGCACGGCTTTTCAGACACGCCCTTAGTCGCGGGCGGGCTGCCACGTTCACCGCCCGGCATGCCGAGCGGTTATTGGCCCGCGATTGACGGCACGAGCTCACCAGGGCGTTTAGACGGGAACGTGATCCCGTCCTCCGAATCGTGGCATTCCGTGCAGGAAGGCGGGGCTGAGTATCCGTCCGGGTGGCAGTCCTGGCAGTCGAACGCGGCGTGGGTTTCGTTGAGCCGCTGGCCGGTCAGGTCGTGGGCGAACGAGCCCGTGGCGAAGCCCGAATGGCAGCTTTCGCAGTCGTGGTCGAGCTTGCCGAAGGGCACTTGCGTATGGCAGGCACGGCAGGTCTGTCCGCGGTGGTAGCGAGCGAGCGGCCAGTCGGTCGGCGCGTGTTCGAAGGGAGGCGGAGGTTCGTTGCCGTTCTTGAAATGGCAGGCTTCGCAGGCGTCGTCCTTGTGGCAGTCAAGGCAGGGCCGGTGGTGATCCTCGAAGGTCCGTACGCGTTGGACGTGCTTCTTGCCTTCCTCGTGGCAACGGTTGCAGTTGTCCTCACGGTGGCACTCGGCGCAGGTGAGGCCGTATCGGTGGATGTGCTCCTTGTGCCGAAACAGCACGTGGCTCGGCTCATACCCTTCGCCCTTGGTCGCGTAGAGCTCGAAGTCGGGCTCCGGGATCGGCGGGTGCATCCGTCCGATGAGATCGTCCGCCGTCGGCAGCGCAGTGCGGTCGCCTGCGCCGCTTGTCTTGGGCTGATGGCAGGCGCCGCAGCTCGTTTCGCCGCTCCATTCGCGATGGCAGCTCATGCACTGCCGGTGGTAGGCGCCCTTGAGGCCCGGCTTGCGGATGTCGCCTTCGCTGACGGTGATGGTATGGCACGTCTTGCAGGCCGGATGTTCCACGCCCTCGGGGGTGTAGTGGTGGCACGTCGCGCAGCCGCCCGCCATTTTCGCCATTTCGGCGTGTCCCGCGTGGTCAAACGGGACGGGGAGGTACACGTTCTCAAGGTCATCGAGGATCACGATACGTGGGCCCTGCTTGGCGGCCAGCTCTCTGGCGAGGCGCTGCTCTTCGTTCCGCGTGCAGCCTCGCAGGCAGGGACTGCCCGCGGTCGGGGTCGGGCACACGTGGCAATCACCGCAATGGCCGTTGGCGGTATGTCCCGGCGCTTCGGGCGGCGCGGTTTCCTGACCGGCGGCGGGAACGCACGGCAGGAGTGCGACCAGGAAGCTCAGGCGGAGCGCGATGTGTCGCGGGCCCTGGCTGCCGATCGCCGTCGGGATTGGCACGACGGAAGCGGTCCGAACTGTCGGGCATCGTTTCATGCCGCGTTGGGCCTTCCGAACACGCGGCCGCTGCGTCCGGGCCGCGGCGCGGGAGCGCTGATGACCGGCAGGCAGGTGACGATGACCCGGTAGCAGAGGATCAGCAGGGCCACCAAGCCGATCGTTACCGCGAACTCGCCCGGGGAAGGGAAATACGAACGCACGGCATAGGGCGGCTGGTACGCCACCAGGAAGACGTTGACGCGGTTGAGCGCGACGCCCAGCACGATCGAGAGCGCCGCGATCAGGAGCAGGCCCGGCGTCCGCCTCACCCGCTCCGACAGCAGCATCGCAAACGGGATAATGAGCCCGACCAGCATTTCGACAAGGAACATGCCGGCCTGCACCGAACCGTCAAACGCCTCGGCGTATGCCTCACGAATCACCAGATCCGCGAGCTTGAACGCGAGGTAGAGCCCCAGCAGCACCGGGATGATCCGGGCCAGGCCGCTCAGAACGCGCCGTTCCGGCTCGAGCCCGAGGGACCATGAGGCGTAGAGCGACTCGACCACGACCATGGGATACCCGACCGCAATCGCGGAGAGCAGGAACAGCAGCGGCAGAATCGGCGTGTACCACAGGGCGTGCATCTTGGACGGCGCGATCACCATCAACGTGCCCAGGGACGACTGGTGCAGGCATGAGAGCACGACGCCAGCGAGGATGAACACGAACATCGTCTTGTTGACCAGACGATGCACGCCCGCGCACATCCGTGCCAGCCGGGGGCGGCGCTCGTCGGTCATGAACCGCTCGCACACGATCGGCAGGAATTCGATGTACAGCACGGTGAGGTAGCACATCACGCACATACCGACCTCGAATAGCACCGAGTTGCCCTGCCACATCGTCGGCCACGCCGGGTGCCAGATGTTGTAATACCGGCCCAGGTCCGCCATCAGGCCGATGCCGACGAACGTATACCCCAACATGGCCGTGAGCAGGGCGGGCCGGACGATGGCATCGTAGTGGTGGCGGTGAAACACGTGGGCCAGGGCGGCCGTCGTGAAACCACCGGCCGCCAGGGCGACACCGGTTGCCACGTCGATCGCGATCCAAAGTCCCCATGGATGTTGCTGGTCCAGGTTCGTCACCGCGGACAGTCCGAAGAGGAACCGGTACCCGGCGACCACGACGCCGATCCCGATCAGCGCCAGCAACACCAGGACGCCCGGGGTCACGAGCTTTCGCTCAATCGGTTGTGGGCGTTCTTTCATCGTCCGCTCCCCCGACCCGACCCGGCCGTCTCCAGCTCCTGGGCCTGGACCCCTTCGAGCTCGTCGAGGATCCGCGCCACGTCGATCTCGGTCTGGCCCGCGGCCTGTTCAGCGTCCGTGTGTTCGGACCCGGGCGTATCTTCCAAGTCCGTCTCTTGGCCGCGCTTCGACAGCCACATCACCATGCCGAGGAGGCCGTAGAGGGCCAGGGGCGGGACGAAGAACTTGAACACGCCGTGCTGCACCGTCTCGGTCAGCCGCGGCGGCGCGGCGCTGCCTAGCTGGACGAACCCCAGCTCTTCGAACGGCACGCTCGAGAGGTACAGCCACGCGGTTCCACCGGCCTCGTGTTCACCGTAGATATGATCGATGTAGAGCTCGGGCCGGGTGCGGATTCGCTCCCGGGCCAGCGTCAACAGTTCGCTGCGACGACCGAAGATCAGGGCGTCGTTCGGGCAGATCTTGACGCACGCAGGGACGTCGCCCTGTGCCACGCGGTCGAAGCAGAACGTGCACTTGCGCACCTGCGGCGTGAGGGCGTTGTCGTATTCGTAGGCTGGAATCTGGAACGGGCAGGCCACCATGCAGTAGCGGCAGCCCATGCACTTCCACGCGTCGTACACGACGGCACCGTTGTCTTCCTTCCGGATGGCCCCCACCAGGCAGGCCGACACGCATGCGGGGTCGTTGCAGTGCAGGCAGTTGGCCTTCACGTAGACCGGCTTATCGGGGGCCTCGGGGCGGGGGAAGAGGTTCACGGTGGTGTAACTGCCCGGGCCCGGACGTCGGTGGTGCTGGAAGACGGACTTGTCGTCGAAGGCCTCGACCGGCGGTACGTCGAATCCGGCCGCCTGGCGGCAGGCGAACTCGCACTTGCGGCACCCGATGCAGTTCGGAATGTCCACCAGCACACCGCGCGCGTCGGCGTATCGCTCGGACGTCTCCTCCGCCGCCGCGTGGCGCGTGCCAACCGCGGCGCTGCCGGCGACGGCTGCGGTTTTGAGGAAGTTGCGTCGGCTGTAACTCATCGTCTAGCCACCTTACCCACGAGTTTCGAAGCTCAGGCCCGTAGAACCTGCGTGCCTCGGTCCAACAAATACCTCGCAAGCGGTGTGCCAGACGGCGTTGGGAATGGCGCCCGGAGGCCGCATCCGGGGCGTCTGGATCTGGTTCTTCTCCGCGGGGGTCCGTCTACGGGTTCGGTGCGGCCGCGATCGCGAACAGGTGTCGCTCGCCACGGATATAAAGTGTGCCGTGAGAAATCGCCGGGCTGGCCATGAGAACCTCGCCCATCGGATTTTTCCGGGCGACTTCGAACTGCGTGCCGGCCTTGATGATAAAGACGTCGCCGTCCTCGCCGGGCAGGTAGATCTTCCCGTCGGCTGCAACGGGTGATGCGCTAAAGCCCGCACCTGCGTGGGGAATCCGCACTCGATAATGGTCCTCACCGGTTCGGACGTCGAAGCAGCTCAGAATGCCCTGGTTTTCGCAGGAATAGAGAAGTCCTTGGTAGATAATGGGCGTCGGCATGTAGGGTCCGCGGTTGGTCTTGCTCCAGCGGACCCATTCGCTCGATTCGTCTCCGGCGGTCAGGGTGACGTCGCCCCGGGCCCCGGCCCGGATGGCGAAGATCGGCTTTTCCGGCCGGCGCCCGCTGCACACCACGATCAGGTCGCCCGAGAAGATCGGCGTCGGGGCGGTGATCTTCGAACTGCCGCCGAGCCGCCAGAGTTCCTCGCCGTCGAGCGGGTTGTAGCTACGGATGAAGTTCGAGCCGTTGGTAATCAACTCGACTCGCTCATTGCCGGGGTAGATCGTCGGCGTACCCCAGGACGGAAGCTCGTTACGTGGCGTCTTCCAGACGGTCTTGCCCGTGCGGACGTCGAGCGCGATGATGAATGAGCCTTCCTGCTGATCGCATTGGACGATGACGAGATCCTTGTAGATGATCGGCGAGCTGGCCGGGCCCCACTCGTATCCCGGCAAGTCGTACGCGCCGACATCGAGATCGCCGAAGTCCTTGTTCCACAGCGGTTCCCCCTCCATGTCGTACGCGTACAACCCCTCGCTTCCGAAGTAGGCAACGACGACCCGCCCGTCAGTCGTGGGTGTGCAGTTTGCGTAAGTCGCCTTGATGTGACGCTTGGAGCGAGGCACGCCCTCGTGGGCCGTTCGCTCCCACACGATCTCGCCTGATTGCGTGCTGATGGCGTAAACAACCCAGCGATGCACGGACGTGTCGTCGGATGCCTCCCCGCTGCCGTACAAGCCGGGCTTGAAGGTTGCTCCGTCGCGGCTGCTGATCGCCGTGGTCACGAAGAGCCGGTCGCCCCAGACGATCGGGCTCGAGTGGGCCAGCCCCGGTATACGCACTTTCCAGCGGACGTTCTGGCCGGTTGTGCCGTCCCACTCGTCGGGCAGGTTCTGCCCATCCGCTGCGCCGGATGCAAACGGACCACGGAACGACGGCCAGTTTCCGTCCGATGAGGTCGCACCCGCCGGCTGCGCGGCGGGCCCACCGCCGTGCGCCGCGTTGGGCATCACGCCCGGAAGCATGCAGACAATGCAAGCTGCCACCGCGCCGTACGGTCGGACGTTTGTGGGATGATTCATGCGGTTATTCTCCACGGACTTCGGTCCGCGCGGACCAACCATGCCGTCGAACACCGTTCGGTTGGAGGTTCTAACGACCCCGGCCACAAGCCACGGTGACGCAATCGGCTGCCTCGAACGGCGTCCCATCGAGCAGGGACCCTTGGATCTTCAGGAGGATCGGCGCGTGCGGTTGCGTCGAGGCGAGGTCGAGGGTCTCGACGAGTTCCCTGGCGGAAAACCGGAACACGCGGTCGGGCGTGCCATCGGCGCGCGGCTCCTGGCAGTCGCACAGCTCACCCGATGTCGGAGCCGCGACATCGTCGAAACGGACCGCGGGGAGCAGTCGCGTTCCCGACGGTCGGACGGCTCCACCCACCCCATCCGCCCGCGAGAGCGTGATCGACGCGGTGTTGATCCGCCAGACGGGGAAATCCGCCGTGCCGACCACCGCCAGCTCCACTCGTTCCCTTCGTCGGGGTCTTAAAGTCAGCTCGTTCGTGCAGGTACCCGGAAGCACGTCGAGCCCAGCGACGCCCGTCGCGAGGATATCCTCAGCATGATTCAGGGCCGATTGCGCCTGCTGGATCTCCTGCGCGGCCTCGGCCTGCCTCTCGTCCATCAGCAAGAGGGCATCGGCGAGCCGCTGCGCGGCCTCGATCACCTGTTCGTACGCTGCCTCCGCCCTGGCCGGGGTGATCTCTCCAACCGCATCCTCGAGAATCGAGTCCGCGGCCGCCAGAAGCTGGGGTCGCCCACGCCGAAGGGCAATCACCGCAGCATCCAGATTGTTGCCGCCGATGGCGTCCAAAGCCTCGCCGTTAAGTGCCTGGACCCAGCGGATCCCGTTCCTCACATGATCTCGGAACGACAGTGGTTCGAGTGCTGAAAACCCGGCCACGGGCGGGCCGGGGATCCGCCAGAACCGGGGTAGCAACGGATTCACCTGAAAATAGAACAACGAACTCAGGAGCGCCGCGTGGGTGACGTACATGCTGCCGTCTGGACCAATGGAGATGACCCCCTCGCAGGTGTCGCGCAGGGGGGTGAATCCCCTTACGGCTCCGTTGCGTGTGTCCAGCGCGACGAGCAACGTGGCGTGCGGTTGCTGGACGACCATGCCCGACTCGGGGTCGGCGAAGTCATAACCCAACGTCAGCACCGCCCACAGACGGTTGGCCGTGGCGGCGATGACGCTGTTGGTTCGCGCCACCGGCAACCCGGTGGGAAAGGCCGAGCTTGGCCTTCGAGCGCGGAGCAGCGATTCCGCCAGGAAATCGAAGCCGACCGTCCATTTGACCGAGCCGTCCACGGGGTCCAGTGCGCTGATGTCCGCCCCGCCGCCAGTGTACACCGTGCCGTCCGGTCCGACCGTCGGGGACGCGGCCGATGCAGCCCCCGTCGCACTCCACAGATGCGCCCCCGTGTCAGCGTCGAAGGCCAGCATGACGCCGTCCCCGCCAACCGCGTAGACCTGCTTTCCGTCCGGTGAGATGCCCGGACTGGTCCCGCTGCCGGGACCCAGGGAACTCTGAAAGGCCACCTCGACCTGCCCGTTAACGACATCCAGCCCGTACAGAACTCCTTCATCCGGCGTTGCCCCCGCGGCCGTGATGTAGATGCGCCCGGTCCGTGGATGAACCGCAGGCGTGTTGGCTACTTCCACCTCCCGGCCGAAAAACGAGTTGAAGAACCGGGGGATGATCTCCGGATCGAGTAGACCGCCGGCCCACAGCCCCGGCGGCGGCGTCTGCGTCGGCGGGCCGGGCCCGCCGGGCAGGTCGAAAACCGGGACTGCGGCCGAGCCATCCTCCCGCGAGAACAGGGTGACCTTCCCGTGGCTGGTGATGCCCCCGACGTGTCCTTCGTTGGTGATAATCGCGCTGATAAAGCCGCTCCCCGCTTCCGGAAGAGGGCTGATCCATTTGACGGTGCCGTCGGAATGGAAGGCCCAGAACTGGTTGCTGTCGCTCACGTAGATGTCGCCGTCACTGTCGATCACCGGAGCGCTGCCGACGGCGTAGGAATCCAGATCGTCAAGGTTCTCCTGCGGCGCGCTCTCCCAGAGCAGCGTTCCGTGGCGATCGAACGTATGCAGGTGGCTCGTGCCCGGCCCTCGCCCGGACGTAATGTACAGGTTCCCTTCAGGGCCGATCGACGGCGCCAACAGCGTCGTTGCTCCGTCGAGCGCCGTCCACTTCACGCGATTGGCAATGGGCACGACGAAAGGTGCGAAGTCGGAATTGCTTGAATCGCGGTGTACGGTCGGCCAGGAGGTCTGGGCGTAATACGGTGTCAGAGCCACGTCACCTTCACCGCTCGCAACCCGTGCGCGGCTGGTGAGCCCGATCAAGGACACGAGGAAAGTGGTCCACGTAAGGGATTTCCGCGTCGAAGTGGACATGGTCTTCTCCTGTTCATCAAGCCAGCCCGCCCGAAGACCGAGACCGGAAAGTACCATTTTCCAGGCTACCGGAATCGGGACTCACAATCAAGGAAAAAGTCCCACCCCTTGCGGATCGTCGGTCATGCGCCCGGGGGCTGCGTCAATGCCGCAGAATCGATGCATCCTTCGACAGTCGTACACGCTTCCGGAACGGCAGACCCTGCGGTACCAGAGCCGCTGCCCGTCTTCGACGCAGAGCAGCGTGGAAAGCGACAATGGCCGCGCACTTTCGGTTTGGCAGTAGGCGACGCGGTGACTCGGCGCTCGTCGGCCCGGGGTTCGGCCCGGCCCCAACCGCGGCGCTGTCAGGCTCTGGCCGCGCAGCGCCGGCGGACGCTTATGGGGTGATCCATGCGATCAAGCTCCGCCGACTTCTGGCTGGTGCGAGGGAGCACTCCGGTGCCGGGTCGCGCCCGCGCGGGTGTAACGCCCCGGATGGCCGGGGCATCCAACCTTTCGATTCGAGACCTTCGATGGGAGCCGAAACGTAATGCCCGCGCCAGGACTCAGCATTGTCGCCGTCATCGCCATCGTCCTTGTCATCATCGTGGACATGTGGCCGTCCAGCCGCTCCGGCCGCTAGCGCCGCAGGCCACAGCGTGGCGATTGCTTGGACACGTCCACTCCGCCCCGGTGATCTCAGCCTATTCGGCTATCCGGCGCCAAGCTCGTCGAGGATCGCGCACAGGTACTTCCACGACTTGCCGACGGACTCGATGTAGACGCGTTCGTCGGGGCTGTGCGCGCCGAGGATCAGCGGCCCGAGCGAGATCATGTCCATCTTGCCGACCTGCTCGCGGATGATGCCGCATTCGAGGCCTGCGTGGATCGCCTCGACGCGGGGTTTGTCGCCGAACTCGCGTTCGTACACTCTCTTTGCGGTCGAAAGTAGTTTCGATTCGGGGTCCGGCTCCCAGCCCGGATACTGGTTGCCGTAGTCGACGGAGGCGCCTGCCAAACGCCCCACGGCCGTGATCTGATCCAGCGCGGACTGAAGCCAATCGGCCGACGAGCTTCGCGCCAGGTTGCCGATCGCGACTTCGACCTGACTGCCGCTGGGGGTCGCGTTGACGGTGGCCACGTTGTTCGAGGTCTGTACCAGTCCCGGCACGGCGGTGCTCATCCCCAGCACGCCATGCGGTAGGGCGTCGATCGCAAGCATTACGCGGCGCGAGTCGGACGACGACAGTGCTGACTTCGCCGAGGCGGCCCTGACCTCGACCTTAGCCTGCGGCTCGTTGTTCTGGCGCTGCGACGCCTCGGCGACCGCTGTAGCGGCTGCGGCAAGCTCGTTTCGGGAGCCGGGGGGGCCCGCCACGACGGCATGTGCCTCGCGTGGGATCGCGTTTCGTTTGCTGCCGCCGTCAAAGGAGGCCAGACGCAGGCCTTCGATTTCCGCCCGGTTCAAGGTCCAGGCGAGGAGTTTGTTGGCGTTGCCTCGATTCTCGTGGATCTCGGATCCGGAGTGTCCGCCTCGGAGGCCGCGGACGACGATCTCGCTCACCTCGCTCTTGTCGTCGAGCGGCTGGGGCTCGAGCGTCCAAACCAGCGTAGCGTCCGATCCGCCGGCGCAGCCGATGTACAGGGCGTCATCCTCCTCGGTATCGAGGTTGAGCAGGCGCCGCCCTTTGAACGAGTCTGGCGTCAAGCCCTTGGCGCCGCCCATGCCCGCCTCCTCGTCCATGGTGAACAGTAGCTCGAGCGGCCCGTGCTTGACTTCCTTGGACGTGGCCACGGCCAGTGCCATCGCCGCCCCGATACCGTTGTCGGCGCCGAGCGTCGTACCGTCGGCGCGCACGATCGCCCGCCCGTCGGCAGGGTCGGTATCGATGAGCAGCTTAATCCCCTCGGTGTCGAAATCGTGCTTCACGTCGCGGTTCTTCTCGCACACCATGTCGAGGTGGGATTGGAGCACGGTGATCGGGGCGGATTCACACCCGGACGTAGCAGGCACGGAGGCGACCAGGTTCCCGGCCTTGTCCTCACGCACCGGGAGCCCTGCGTCCTCGAGCAGCTCCTTCACGTGTGTTCGGATCCTTCCCTCCTGTTTCGACGGCCGCGGGACTGCGGCGATGCCTGCAAAGAAACGCCACACGCTCTTCGGTTCCAGGGATTGAACATCGCTCGATGCCGTGGACGGGCTCATGGATGGCTTCCTCCTTTCGCGAGGCCGCTCATCGTCATTGGGGCCGGGGGATCTGTCAACGGTGGGCGACGTCGACGCCGGAGGGCCCCGTCGGATGCAGCCATGGCGGTTCCTGGATGCACTTCGACGGGGCACTCGTTATGATGGTACGGGGCGGCCGGAGGCGGGCCGCCGAGCAACAAGGACACAAGACCGATGGCCAAAGACGCTGACCGTCACGACGAACGATTTCGCGAGAAGCGGCGCAAGGAAGAGGACTACAAGAAGCAGCTTCCCGGGGAGGAGGACGAGCCGCTGCCACCGGCGGTCGAACCGATACACGCCCAGAGGCAGCCGGGCCGCAACGACCCCTGCCCCTGCGGAAGCGGCAGGAAATACAAGCAATGTTGTGGGAAGCAATAGCCGCGCACGGTCATCCCGCGACGGGCTGATCCGACCCGTCAGAACTCCTATCCCGATTACAACCTTCGCAGCTAATTAGAATGGCCGGGCGCGCCTTGCGGGCATACGATGCCGGGTGTGAGGTGTATGGCCGTGCTGCGCGATCCGGTCGTCGTTCGGTCGGCTAATAACGCGGCGCGGGCCCCGAATACACAGCGGAGCGACCGGGCGGTCTCATGTGGTCGATTCGGCCCGATCGCACTATCTTATTGAAGCGTCGATGGCCGATGAAACGTGTAGCAAGTGCGGTTCACGCGTCTCGCGACGGGCCCGATTCTGCCCCTGCTGCGGGACCGGTCTGTCAAGCCGACGAGGTGGCTCCATGAGCTTGGGCAAAGTTCTCCTAGTTCTGTTTCTGTCGTTTGTTGCAGCCGTTCTGCTCGTTGGAGGTTGCATCTACAGTGGCTACAACCGGGCGATCGCGCTGGACGAAGCGGTGGACGGAGGCTGGGCGGAGGTCGAGAACCAGCTTCAGCGGCGGTTCGAACTGATCCCGAACGTGGTCGAAACCGTCAAGGGCCTGGCCGAGCAGGAGAAGGACGTGTTTCTGGGCGTCGCCGAGTCCCGCAAGGCCTACTTCCAGGCCGACACGGTCAAGGACAAGGCCGCCGCGGCGAACCTGTTTCAGTCGGCATTGTCGCGGCTGCTCGTCCTTCAGGAGCGCTATCCCGACCTCAAGTCGAACGAGGCGTTCCTCAAGCTCCAGGATACCGTGGAGGGCACGGAAAATCGCCTGACCGTGGCGAGGCAGCGCTACAACGAAGCCGTGAAGTCGCTGAATACCTTCGCCCGCCGGTTGACGGGGCGACTATACGCCAGCTTGGCCGGCGTGGGGGCGGCGGAATACTTCAAGGCCCCGGAGGCGGCCAAGACCGCACCAAAGGTGGACTTTGGCGGTGGGGGCTGAGCGTGAAGCGGAGGCTGGGCATTGGGCGTGACACGATGCCGCGTTTTCACGGGCGACTCGTTGTAGTTCGACAGGGCGGCGCTTGCAGCGTCACTTGATCGACACGGGCGCCGGTTCATTGGGTTTTTGGTAAACTCTTTCGTGCCTGCGGCGTCTTGTTGGTAGAGGTGAGAGACGCGACCCTTGCCGAAGAACGTGCAAAACTCGCCGACGACGACGGATGCCCCTGACGTGGCGCCGCGCCCCGGTTTCACGGCGCCGATCGGAGTCCTGGGGGACTTCGAGCTGAAGCGGGAAATCGGCCGCGGCGGGATGGGTACGGTCTACGAGGCTTGGCAGCGATCGCTCCAGCGGACCGTCGCCCTCAAGGTCCTCAGCCAGGCGGTCAGTGCGTCGCCGAACGCCGTGGCCCGGTTCCAGCGCGAGGCCCAGGCGGCCGCGAAGCTCAACCACACACACATCGTTCCGATCTTCGCTCTCGGGGACGACAACGGCATCTATTTCTATGCCATGGAGTATGTCGAGGGTGACAGCCTCAACGCGATCATCGGCTCGAGCCGCGACCGCCAGAACGCGGACACCGCAACGGCCGGACTCGATGAGACGGTTGCACTTCCCCGCGAGCGTATGGCCCCGCCGGGCGCGGATGCCGGCGCCGCCGTGGCGCCGAACGAGGTCGCGGAGGACACGAGCGTAACACTGACGGCTTCCTCCTCGGCTCACCCGGTTCGTGAGGATTTTGCGAAGATCGCGGTACACCTCGGGGACGTTGCCGATGGGCTGGCTTTCGCGCACCGCCACGGAGTTATCCACCGCGACATCAAGCCGCACAACCTGCTTCTGGGCGAGGATGGCCGGCTGCGGATTTCCGACTTCGGTTTGGCCCGCCTGGCGGAGCAACCCGGTGTCACCATGACCGGTGAGGTCGTCGGTTCGCCGCTCTACATGTCCCCGGAACAGCTCAGTGGGGAGCCCGGCAGCGTCGACCACCGGACGGACATCTACTCGCTCGGGGCTACGCTTTACGAGTGGCTCACGCTCCAACCGCCCTATCCCGGCGACACGCGCGAGCGGGTCATCAGCGCGATCCTGACCCGCGAGCCGGTTCCGCCGCGGGTGCACAATCCGCAGATTCCCCACGACTTGGAGACCATCTGCCTGAGGGCGATGGAGCGCGATCCCAAGCGGCGCTACCAGTCGGCGGCGGATCTGGGAGAGGACCTGCATCGGTTCGTCGCGCGGCGGCCCATTACGGCGACGCGGGCCGGCCGGATTCACCGCACCGGGCAGTTCATCTACAAACATCAGGTGGCGTCCGTCGTCACTGTGGCCCTGGCCTTCGCATTGGTCCTTGGCTGGGCGCTGATGCGAAAGCGCGGGGAGGTGGCGGCGCAGTCCCAAACGGTTGCGCAGCTCCAGGAGCAGCAGGCCCAGATCATCGACTCGGTCAAGAGCGTGCTCCCGGAATCGGTTCTGAGCGCGTTGCCCCTGGAGGTTGGCGGTCCGCTTCGGGCGGCCGGTGCGGTTCAGGGTTTCCTGGGGGCCAACCAGCTCGGGCTCTCCGTGGCGGGGCTCGGGGCGACATCCTCGGGCGGCGCGCCGGGTGTAGGAACTCCGGCGGCGATCGCCTTACGCGCGGTCGAGAGCTTCTACGAGACGGCCGTGGGGGCGGGGCTTTCGGCCGCCGTCAGCGATCCCGCGGATCAGCTCGCCAAGTTGCTGCGTGACGCCCGTGAGCACTGGGAGAGCGATCCGGAGACGGCGCGGCAGCGTCTGGAATCGTATTTGTCCCTGCGCGACGACAACCTCTACGCGTACCAGATGCACGCGGCCCTCTCGGCGCGGCAGGGGCATTTTCAGCAGATGTTGCGGGACGCCGAACGAATGGTGGCGCTTCGGGGAGAGACGCCAACCGGCTTCATCTGGCGCGGGATCGCCCACCTGCTGCTGGATCAGACGCAGGATGCGCTGGATGATCTGACGACGGCGACGCAGCTCGACTCGACGTCGGCATGGGCGAAGATCGGCCGTGGGCTGGCGTTGATTCGCGAGGGGCGGGCCGGGGGGGCCATCCTCGAATTCGAGGATGCGCTGCGAGTCATGCCGGGCTCGATCGTGGCGATGCTGGGGCGGGCGAGTGCCTACTCGGCGTTCGGCAAGCACGAGCTGGCCCGGTCGGACGCCGAGCGCGTTCTCAATCAGGACCCGGACAACATCGATGCACTCACCATCCGCGGGGATTGCAACACGGCGCTGGGTGATCTGGTCGCCGCCGCGGCGGACTTCGAGCGGGCGAACAACCTGGCCGGGCGGAGCAATCCGGCGCTGGCTTTGCGGTACCTGTCGGTCATCGTCCAGCAACAGCAACTGCTCAAGGCTGAGCCGCCACAGCGGCCGCTCGACGCCGCGACGGGGGCGGAAACCACCAGCGAATCGGCATCCGACGGCTCGACGGATGCGTGGCCCGACCGGTTGCTCGAGTACCTCGCGGCGCAAGCCGGGACCGGCAGGCCGCTGCGGCGGGGCGCCGAGGCCCGAGCACCGACACCGGTTCTGCGCGTAGCCCTCGGACCATGACTTTGCGGGGCTACGCTGATCGATCCTCGCCTTCGTCCCTCCGGCAGCGCATCCCCGAGGCGTCGCTGACCTTCAGGTTCTCCACGAGTCCGGGTCCGGGTGGGCAGAACGTCAACAAGCTCAATACGCGGGTCACGCTCTGGTTCGACCTCGAGGGATGCCCCAGGCTGACGCGGGGTGAGAAGGAGCGGATTCGATTACGGCTGGGCCGCCGCATTTCCGCAACGGGCCGCCTTCGGATCGTCTCGTCGCGGTTTCGCACGCAGGCTTCGAACCGCCGGGCCGCCGTCGAGCGTTTTTATGACCTGCTCGCAGACGCGCTTCGGCCGCGGAAGGTACGGAAGGCGACGGGACCCACGGCGTCATCCGTGCGGCGCCGGTTGGCGGAGAAGCGCCAGGTCGGGCAGAAGAAGCTAGACCGATCCGCGGCCCGTCGAGCGTTGGATTGACCTGTCGCACGGCATCACCTGAAGTTTTCACAGCCAGACGGCGTAGGCTCCCGCCGTTCTCGGTCCTGTGAAAAGGCATGAATCGAAAGGGGCGTTGCGGGTCGGCAACCGCGGGGTAGAATCACTCCGGCAGGCCGCGCTGCCCGAATGGCCGCAACCAGCCGGCAGCGCGGTCTTGCCTCGGAGGGGCGAGTCAGATCGCCTCGAGGTACGGTGTCATGACGGACCACGCACCCGTGAACGCATCGCACTGAGCGTCACACCGGCCGGCGCGGCACGGACGACCGTCGGCATGGGATCGTAGTACTTCTTTCGAGTGCCATTACATGGCACACAAGGAGGTGATACCATGCTGCTTTGGGAGATCCTCGGCGCGCCGAGCCCGTGCGGAAGCGGACTAGCCCCGGCTGAACTGTCGACGCGGGCGACCCGTCGGCTGCCGTACGACAAGCACTGTGCGGGCATCACCAAGGCGGGGCGGCGTTGCCGCGGCAAAGCCCGCAACGGCTCGGAATGGTGCCTGTTCCACGACCCGGAGTTGGCCGCCAAACGCAAGCGGGCCCTGGCCGCGGCCCGCAACGACCCGCGCCGCAAGCTGACCCGTCTGCCCGACGGCTACCTCCGCAAGCTCAGCACGCGCCGGGCTGTCGGCGAGGCGATGGATCGGCTGTATCGCGAGGTCCGTCTGGGGCTCATCACGCCGGACATGGGCAACGTCATGTTCAGCATACTGACCCGCCTGCTCGATTCGGAGCTCGTCCGCGACGCGGCCCGCAATGGCGCCATGGACCGCTCGAGGTCGGCGAAGCTCCGCCCGAAGCTGACCGAGCTGCTGACGCGGTGGGAGCGGGCCGCGTGGCGCAAGGCCGTAGCCAGGGCCCCGGAGCACGTGGTTCGCGGCCTGGCCGGCGTTGGCGACGCCGGGGGGTCTGCCGGGCAGCCCGTCCCGCGAGCGGCCTTTCAGGCCGGCCGGGCGGACCAGCCCGTTGCGCTTCCGGCTGCGTCGTAACGTACGGCGTGCGGTGCGCGTCTGGTACGATGATGCGCCCGTTTCGTGTGGGCGGCGCCACGCTTATCGCGTGGACACGCTGACGTTGAGGTCGGTGGCGCCGCCGGTGAAAGTGAACACGAGCGTGTCGCCGCAGGAGAAGTCGTCGCCGTCGCGCTGTACGTCGGAGCTGGTTTCCGGCCCGATTCCGGGGAGGACGAGCAGATCCGCGTCTTCGATCATGATGGCCTGAAGCTCGTCGCACGGTCGCGAGAACGTGACCGAGTCGCCGGCCGCGATGGTGTATTCCAACTGTTCGCCGGTCTCCAGCAGCACCGCTTCCGGGATTTCCTGGATGTCGTCGTAAATCACGGTGGCCTCGACGGAGAAGTCGTCGACCGCGTTGACCAGGACGACGGTAACACGGGTCGGGCCGATCAGGTCGGCCAGCGCGTCGCATCCAGCCGACGACAGCAGGGCGGCCCCGCCCAGCAGGACACAGGTTAGCGCACGTTTCATGCCGGCACCTCCTTTATGGAACCGACAACATCATCGACTGAGACCAGGTGACCTGTCCAGCGGCGGCGGCTCCGTTGCGGCCCTGCCATCAAAACGAGCGGCGCCGGACGACCGCCCGTCGTCGCCAACGCAGGGTACGGGCCGCGTGGTGGGAGTATGGTGGCCTGGGCGGTGGTCGCATCAGCTCGGAGCAGTCGGTTGTCACGCGGCGAGATGGATGGGACCCGATCGGCTATAATGGCGATCGACGAGCGCCGATCGCGTAGGATTTCCGACTCGGGGATTGGCAGCGGGGCGGCGCCGGGAGTGTGCAGTGGCAAGACGGTGGTATTCGTGAGGTAGCCCCAATGAGCGACAAGAGACAGACGAGACGAGGGTTTCTGGGCAGTGCGTGCGTGGTGGGCTCCGGCACAGCCCTGCTGGCCGGCCCCGCGAGCAGCGCCTCGGCAGAAGGCGAGCGCCGGCGGGTTGTGGGCGGGAGTCCGATCGCGGTCTTTTCTCGGGCGGTCGTCTTCGACCGGCTGGTGTACGCCTCCGGTGTGGTGGGGAACAAGCCTGGGACGCTCGAGATGGCGGGCGAGGACTTCTCGTCACAGTGCCGGCAGGCGATGGAGAACCTGAAGGCATCGGTCGAAGCGGCGGGGGCTCGCCTACGCAGCGCGCTGAAATGCACGTGCTTTCTGACGGCCGCGGCCGACTTCGCCGAATTCAACAGAATCTACCGCGGTTACTTCCCGTCCGATCCGCCCGCGCGGTCCACAGTGGTGGTCAAGGAGCTGGTCGTTGCGGGCGCGAAGCTGGAGATCGATTGCGTGGCGTGCCTGGACTAGGCCGCGCCGCCCCGGGGCCGCTTTCTTACGGAGGTTTTCGTGCCACGAAGGGCCAAGCGATCGAAACAGACAGAGCCGACGGCGTCGCGGGGCGCTTCCGGCGGCAGGTCAGTTGCGGCGCCGGCGTGCCTGGAGTGTGGCCACGAAAGCGCCCGCCACGCCGTCTATTGTGCGCAGTGCGGATACCTGCTCGCTGGTGTGCCGGCGCAGGGATGGCGACACCTGCTTCCGCTGGTGGTGGTCGCGGCGGGCCTGCTGGCGTACGCCAACAGCTTCGACAAGGCCTTCGTTTTTGACGACCAGAAGCAGATCATCGACAACCCGCGACTTCGCGATCTGAGCGATCTTTCCGCGGTCATGGGCAGCCGCCGACCCATAACCGACCTGACGTTCGCGCTCAACTATCAGCTTCACGGTCTGGACGTAACCGACTACCACGTCATCAACGTCACCGTCCACATCCTCGCGGCGCTGATCTTGTTCGGGATCGTCCGGCGGACGCTGATGCTCGATTCGCTGCGGGGCCGGTTCGGGCGCGCCGCCCCCTGGCTCGCGGTCGCCACGGCGCTGATCTGGGTGGTCCATCCGCTCCAGACGCAGAGTGTGACGTACCTGATTCAGCGTGCCGAGTCGCTCATGGGGATGTTCTATCTGTTGACGGTCTATTGCGTGCTGCGAGGGGCTACATCGACTGTGCGCTGGCCATGGTACCTGGCAGGCGTCGCCGCGTGTGCGCTGGGGATGGGCAGCAAGGCGGTGATGGTGACGGCGCCGCTCGCCGTACTGCTGTACGACCGTGCTTATTTGTCGCGTTCCTGGGGGGCGCTCGTACGCCGGCGCTGGGTGGTGCACGTGCTCCTGCTGATGACCTGGTCGGTGCTCCTGGTGACGAACGTCGCGCCGCAGGTGCTTCGGACATCGAACCGGAACGCGACCGTCGGGTTCGGGGTGGCGCAATTCACGCCGATGCAGTACCTGGCCACGCAGCCGGGTGTCATCATCAAGTACCTCAAGCTGTCGGTCTGGCCCGCCTCGCTCTGCATCGATTATGCCTGGAACGCGCCGGTCGCGCCGTCCGACGGTCGCCGGGCGATACAATGGGGACAGGTGGTCCTGCCCGGGGCGGTCGTCTGCGCGTTGCTGCTGTTGACGTTTTGGCTGCTCGTGCGGCGGCCCGCCGTAGGCTTCGTTTGCGCCTGGTTCTTTCTGGTTCTCGCCCCGACGTCGAGTTTCATCCCCATCAAGGACCCGATTTTCGAGCATCGGATGTACGTGTCGCTGGTGAGCGTGGCGGTCGTGGCGGTCGTGGCGGTGTTCTGCATCGTGAGGGATCTTACCGCCGAGCGTCCCACCGGGCCGCTGATCCGGGCCGCTGTGGGGACGGTGCTCTGCGTGATGGTCACGGTGCCGCTCGTTGCGGCCACGCGGAACCGCAACGAGGACTATCAAAGCAAGTTCGTCATGTGGCAGGACGCGGTGAGCAAACGTCCCGACAACCCGCGGGCGTATCTCGGCGTCGGCGTCGAGTGGTTCCAGTCTGCGACGGCGTATCGCCCCAACATCAACCTTCCGGAACTCGAGCAGGCCGGACTCAACTTCCGCGAGGCGGTCACGTTGGACCCGAACTATGGCGAAGCATGGTACAACCTCGGAAACGTCTTGTTCGAACAGGGGAAGTACGAGGAATCCGCAGACGCTTACGAACGCAGCCTGGCCGGCGGTTGGAGCGCGGCGGCCCTGAATTACAACTACGGCAACGCGCTGAAGCTGCTGGGCAGGCTGGATGAGGCAATCCAACAATACCGACTTGCCATCCAGCTCGATCCGACGCACACCAAGGCCCATGTCAACATGGGCAACGCGCTGTTGGATAAGGGCGACACGGATGCGGCGATCGAGATGTATCGAGAGGCTCTGGCCATCGACGCGAACCACTTCATGGCCTACTTCAATCTGGGTGGGGTGCTGATGCGCCAGAAGAGCTACGCCGAGGCCATCGAGGCATTCGACCGGGCGCTGGCGATCGATCCGAACCACTACAAGGCCGAGGAGATCCGTCGATCGCGCAAGAGTGCCGCGCGCATGGTGGAGGCATACGAGGACCTGAAGTAGGCCGGTGTGTGGCACGAGGCGGCGTTGCGGTCGTGCATCCGCTACGCCGGCATCGTCGTCCTACTCGTTCTTCACGCAATCTTCGTAGGAAGCCCGTCCGGGGCCAGGATAGAGGATGCCCGAGGGCACGAAGCCCGACGGCAGCGTGTCCTTCTGCCAGCCGTTGCCGCGGATGACGACGCACGCCGCGGAGCGTTGGCTGTCCTCATCGTCGGCGAACGCCACTTCCGAGCGGTAATGGAACACGTAGCCGTCCTCGTCCTCAGTTCCCTCGATATAGATCCGCTGGGTTTCGGCGTGGGCGTCCACGAACGAGCGGTTGAAGGTCCAGGCCTGACCGTGCCAGCCGCGTACCTCCTTGGTCGGGCCGGGGTCGACGCCGGGTGACAGGTCGAGCCCGTTGAGTGATCCATCGCATCGTTCGCGCCGGCAAGCCCAGGCCCACCTGCCGATGTTCTCCTCGTAGTAGATGGTCCGCGAGGGTGTCGGCACGCGGGTCGTGGGCCTAAGGTAGGGCGAGTTGCTGCCCATTTCATCGACCTGGAAGCTGTCTCCGAGCGAGAACCCTTGCGACCACACCATAAAGACGTTCGCGGCGTAGCTGTTCCCGAAGTGATCGTACGAGGACCGTTCGGTGTTCGCGATCCAGTCCGGACAGTGAGCGCCGCGCGGCGGTCCGTCGTCCGAGGGGCAGTGAAACAGCTCGACCTCGAGTTGCGTGTCCTGCTGGGCGCCGAGGCGGTTGAAGCGCGCTTCGACCGGGAGGTTCTCGTACGCGACGGTGCGCCCGTGATCGGTGAAGCCGCCCTTGTAGAGAATGGCGTTCATCGGCCGGCTGGCGGGCCCGAAACCTGCTGCCGTTCCGTACTTGCTCCCCAGCACCGACCCGGCGTACTGGGGCACGAAGTCCGGCCGGCCCACGCCGCTCTTTCCCGCCCATTCGTAGGCCCCGATGAAGGTGGGTGTCCGGGGGTCCTGGACGAACTGTAGGGGGTGAATCGGAATGCCGAAACCGCTCGTGTCCTCCGCAGCGTACACGCGGCTGCTGGTGGCGATGTTCCTGACCCGGCTCAGGCACGTGCTGCGCTTCGCTTGTTGGCGGGCGGCCTCGAGCGACGGCAGCAGGATGGCGATCAACAGCGCAATGATCGCGATCACGACCAGGAGTTCAATCAGCGTGAAGGCGGCGGCGTTGCCCCGGCCGCGGTGGGCTTGTGCGGCGTGTTTGGCGGTCATCAACCTCCATGATACCCCGGCAGGCGACGTGATTCAAGCCGCATCGCGGCCGGGCCCGGGTTTCACACCCACGACGATGAGCCGTTCGGCTTCGTGATCGTACGGCGCGCCGGACGGCTTCCCGTACGCGCGCACCTGGCTGAAGCCCGCCTGATTCAACATTGACTTGAGTTCGGCCACGCCATAGGGCCGAAGGCTGAACCGGTGCTCGGTCCGCCTGCCGTCCCGCAGGAGGATCCACCGCACATCGAGCCACGTCCAGTCGTCGCGTTCCCGCCGCTCCTCGAGAACCAGCGTCCCGTCCACCTCCTCGTGCCAGTCCCGCTCGCGGAAAATCCGGGTCAGCACTTCCTTGCCCATCAAGTCCATAGCGAACACGCCGCCCGGCGTGAGGCTGGCGAATACATTGTCCAGGACTCGGCGTTCGTCGGCCGGGTCGTCGAAGTAGCCGAACGACGTCAGCAGGTTCACGGCGGCATCGAACGAGCCGGGGCGCCGGAACGCGCGCATGTCGGAGGTGAGCCACTCGATGTTCAGCCGCAATGATCGCGCTTTCTCCCGGGCGACCTCGAGGTATGCCTCGTTTCGATCCACGCCGGTCACGCGGAAGCCGCGGCGAGCGAGCTCGATCGCGTGGCGACCCTGCCCACAGCACAGGTCGAGCACAGCGGCAGACGGCGGCAATCCCATCAGCCGTGCGAGTTGCTCGGCCTCCTCAGCCGCCTTCTGCATTCGGTCGGGATTGAAGACCACCGACGCCGAGTCCTGCCAGAAGAATTCGTCCTCGTGCCAAGCCGTCATGGCGGCGTATGGTACTCCCACAACCCGCCCGCCGCGAACCCGGCCGGACGACGAGCAGCGCCTCGCATGCCGTGTACGGCCCAATCGAACGGTCTTCGCCCTCACCCGGTGGTGGGTGACGGCGGACTTGACTGGGTGGTACACCTCGGGCAAACTCCGGGATGCGTACACCGCGCACGGGGCTTGCGGGCTCGCGAGACAGTGTTTGTTTCAACCCGGCCCGGTCCGGTGTGCCGATCCGAAAGGACCCTCAGTATGCAGGGCGTCGTCAAGTGGTTCAACGCGAAGAAAGGTTACGGCTTCATCACCCCGTCGGACAGCAGCAAGGATGTGTTCGTCCACCAGACCGAGATCAAGGGCTACGGCACGCTCGAGACTGGCGATCGGGTCGAGTTCGAGATCGCCGAGGAAGCCAAGGGCCCCAAGGCGGTGAATGTCCGCGTCTTGGAGTAACCGGTAGCGCAGCGAGCCCGCTTCGCGCGGCCTCGGTCGTTCGGTCATCTCCACCGCGGCGGCGCCGCTGGCCGGAGCACTGCTCAAACACCTCGTTCGTTTCCCCGTGGCTCGGTGTTCGCGCCGATCCGGCGCGCCGAGGCGGCCCCGGGCCGCACGGTCGTGCGAGGCGACGAGTATGCCGCGCCCGCGCGAGTCATCCCATCTTGGCCACGACCTCGCCGAACTCCTTGGCGTCGAACGCCCGGAGCATACAGGTCGAGACCGCACCGTCACGACTGAGACCGAGGACCAGCCCCGCCGCAGTAGCCTCGTCCGGGGCCTGGAAGATCAACACGCCGTCATACGGCCCGAGCGTCCAATACTCGGCCTCGATCCTGGCTCCGGCCTTGGCGGCGCGTTCGCTGAAACGCTGAGCCCGTGCCGGCGACTCCTTCACGGCCGCGACGCCCTTCTCGGTGAACTTGATGAGAGTTACGTACCGGTTCATCTTGGTGCCCCTTGTCTCTTGTGCAACGTAGCGCCGTAACATCCGGCGCGTTCAAGCGTTCGGGTTTGCGGCACGCCGCTGCGGCGGTTCCGCGATTCGCAGATACCTCAGAAGCGGCTTCATGGTAAGGCCCTGCACGACCAGGGAGAAGAAGACGCAGGCGAACCCGGCTACCAGCAGCGCGGGGCGGTACTCCGCCAGCGGGCTTGCCGGCGGCAGGGCCGCAGCCGTTGGGATGTGGAGGAGCAGGGCGATGGGGATCGAGCCCCTCAGCCCGCCCCAGAACAGGACATGCTGCCAGGACGCGGGGCGCCGGATTCCCACGTTGTTCAGAGCCCAGTAGAACGTGTAGGCCACGGCGGCCCGCCCGATCAGCATGGCCGCGACGGCCACGAAGATCAGTCTCCCCGAGTGAATCGGCATGGGGTCGGGCAGCTCGCGCAATTCCAGCCCGATGAGGATGAAGAGGAACGAGTTGATCAGGAAGTCGATCGACTCGAAGAAGGTATCGACCGTGCCCGTAGTCTTGGTGCTCATGGAGAGGCGCCGCCCGTAGTTGCCTATGAGCAGCCCCGCCGTGACCGTAGCGATGACGCCGGAGACATGGAGCTTTTCTGCGAGCCAGAATGCGCCATACGCGAGGGTCAGGCAGAGGGCGTTCTCCAGCAGATGGTCCTCCAGCCGGCGCAGCACGGCGAACACCACGAACCCGAGCACGCCGCCGAGCAGCAGGCCGCCGGCCGAGACTTTGAGAAACTCGACGGCGGCGGCACCGACGCTCAGGCCCTCGTTGCGAAGGGCCGCCTCCAGGATGATGGTGAAGAGCACGACTCCGGTGGCGTCGTTGAACAGCGATTCGCCCTCCACGAGCGTTTTGAGTTCTTCCGGCGCTCGGGCCTCCTTGAACAGGGCCAGCACGCTGACGGGGTCCGTCGGCGAGATCAGGGCTCCGAAGAGCAGGGCGACGATCATCGAATCGACGCCGCCGAACCAGCCGACCAACCCGCCGACAAGGAGCGTCGAGACGATGACGCCGGGTACGGCGAACGAGACGACCGGCCCAATCTGGTTGAGCAGATGGTTGAGTTCCATGTGCATCGCGCCCTGAAACAGCAGTGGTGGCAGGAAGACGAAGAAGATCAGCTCGGTGCTGAAGCCGGTCTCCTCGATCGTCGGTCCGAGGTGAAACACGCCGATGAGCAGCCCCACGATTGTGAGGAAGGTGGTATAGGGCAGATGGGCAATCAGCTTCGTGGCAATCCCGACGAGGCAGGCGAGCAGGAGCAGGCCGATATAGATGCCAACGGAATGTTCGATCCAGTGTTCCATCCTGTCCTCCGGTCGGGGGCCGCTGCCACGAGGAAGGCATTGGTAGCCGATAGCCGAGTGGACCGTCAACGGACGTTGGTCGCCGACCGACCGCCGGCGGCTAGTGCCGGTCGATGGGCCTTGCGGCGCCGTCGGGACGTTCGCGCGTCACGCCGACCCAGTTGGCGGAAGGTATGGCGCGGAACATGACTGGTGTAGCTCCATGGACTCCGTAATCGTCGTCGTGTTCCTGCTCGTGTACCTGGGCATGGTGCTGGGGCGCCTTCCCGGGCTGGCGCTTGACCGCACCGGCGTGGCGCTTCTGGGGGCCATTTCGCTGGTTGCCGCGGGCCGGGTCACGCCGCAGGACGCGTGGCGTGCGGTCGACGTGTCGACCGTGGCGCTGCTCTTCGGTCTGATGGTCATATCCGCGCAGTTCCGGCTCGGGGGCATGTACGCGGCCGTCACGCGGAAGCTGTCCCAGTCGGTGGCGTCGCCCGAGCGATTGCTGATCGTCGTCATCGGCAGTGCGGCCGCACTTTCCGCGCTTTTGGCCAACGATGTGGTCTGTCTCGCGGTCGCACCACTGATCGTGGAAGCGTGCGCGCGTCGAGGGCTGAGGCCGATGCCCTTCCTGCTGGCCTTAGCGTGCGCATCGAACGTCGGGTCGGCGGCCACGCTGATCGGCAACCCGCAGAACATGCTCATCGGTCAGGCATTGAGGGTCTCGTTCCCAGGCTATCTGCTTGACGGCGTTCCACCGGCCGTGGCAGGGTGTGCGGTGATCTGGGTCATCATCCGTCGCCAGGCCCGGGACAGTCGGCTCGAGGCGCCCGAGCGAGTTCACATTCACGCCCCGGAGTTCAACGCCTGGCAGACGGCCAAGGGCGGGGTCGTCCTGTTTGCGGTCATCCTGTGCTTTCTTTTCTCAGATTGGCCGCGCGAGGTGGTCGCTCTTGCCGGGGCGGGACTGCTTCTGATGAGCCGGCGCATGCACAGCCGCGTCATGCTCGCCCTGGTTGACTGGCATTTGCTGGTCCTGTTCTTCGGCCTCTTTGTCGTCAACGACGCGCTAACCGCTTCCGGGGCACTGCGCCAGGCGACGGGCGCGATCCGGAACCTCGGGATCGATGTCTCAGAACCCGCCTGGCTGTTCGGCGCGACGGCGTTATTGTCCAACCTGGTGTCGAATGTGCCCGCGGTCATGCTCCTCTTGCCGACGGCGGACCACCCCCAGGCCGGCGCGGTCCTCGCCCTCGCGAGCACCCTTGCGGGCAACCTGTTCATCGTCGGCAGCATCGCCAATATAATCGTCGTCGATCAGGCCGGGCGGCTCGGAGTGCACGTCTCCTGGAAGCAGCACGCACGCATAGGCGTTCCGGTGACTGCGGCCACGCTCGCCCTGGCCGCCGGGTGGCTCTACCTGCGCTCGCTTTAGCCGCTACGCCTGGCCGTCGGTGCGGGACGCACGTCACTCGTGGCCGGCGGCCGAAAGCGCGCGGTCGAGATGATAGGCAGCGCTGATCAGCCCCAGATGCGTGAAGGCCTGCGGGAAATTGCCCAAGTGTTCGCCGCGTGGCCCGAGTTCCTCGGCGTAGAGGCCAAGGTGGTTGGCGTAGCCCAGCATCTTCTCGAAGTAGAGCCTGGCCTTGCGCGGGTCGCCGGCGCGAGACAGGCACTCGACGAACCAGAACGAGCACATGCAGAAGGTGCCCTCCTTACCCTCCAGGCCGTCGGGGGCGGCGTCGCGATGGCCGTAGCGGAAGACGAGCGAGTCATCGACGAGGTTGTCCTCGATCGCCTCCAGCGTCGAGAGCCATCGGGGATCGGTGGGTGAGATGAACTTGACTAAGGGCATAACCAGGCCGGCTGCGTCGAGCGCCGGCCCGCCTTTATATTGCATGAACGCCTGACGCTCGGGATTCCAGAAGTTCCCGAATATGTCGTTGTAGATCTCGTCTCGGGCCTTGTACCATGCGTCGAGCGGCGCGGGGAAGGAACGCTTGTGGGCCAGCCGGATGCCCCGGTCGATGGCCACCCAGCACATCAACCGTGAGTAGAGAAAGTGGTGCCGTCCACCGCGGACCTCCCAGATCCCCTCGTCGGGCTGGTTCCAGTTCTTACACACCCAACCGACGAGACGCACGAGGTTGCGCCACAGATCAAAGGAGATCGGCTCGCCGAACTTGTTGTAGAGATAGACGGCGTCCATCAGCTCGCCGTAGATGTCGAGCTGAAGCTGATGGTAGGCGCCGTTGCCGATGCGGACCGGCGCGGACTTCTTGTAGCCCTCGAGATGATCCAGTGTGTGCTCGGTGAGGTCGTGCCTGCCGTCGATGCCGTACATGACGTGCAGGGCCCCGTCGGGTTCGAGGGCGTCGCAGCGGGCCTCGATCCATTTCATGAACGCCCCCGCCTCCTCCGTGTAGCCGAGGCGGATGAGGGCATACAGGGTGAAGGTGGCATCGCGGATCCAGGTGTAGCGGTAGTCCCAATTGCGCTCACCGCCGACGAGCTCGGGAAGGCCGAACGTCGGCGCGGCCACGATCGAGCCGTGCGGCTGAGACACCAGGAGCTTGAGGGTCAGCGCGGAACGATTGACCGTTTCCCGCCAGCGCCCGGCGTAGGCCGAGCGTGTGATCCAGCGCCGCCAGTAGTTGACCGTTTCCTTGAACGCACAGGCGACGTAGTCCTCGGTTGCGGAGCGTGTCGATCCCGGCGCCTCGGCGTGTTCGAGGACGAACGAGGCCGACTCACCCTCGCCGAGGGAGAACGACGCGACGGCGTCGCCGTCACGAATCTCTGTCGGAACCGACGCGCGGAGCCGCAGCACCGCGCGGTCGTGCTCGTCGCAGCGGAAGCGAATCGCGCCGTCTTCCTTCTCGACACGGTGGGCGGAGCGGGCATAATTGAATCGCGGCGCACAGAGCATCTGGTACCGCACCCTCCCCCGGACCGTTTTGGCCCGCCGGACCAGCGTGCGGGCGTGGCACTGCTCGTCGACATGCATGAAGTCGGAAACCTCGGCCACCCCCTCATCCGAGAGGAATCGGGACAGGAGCACGTTCGAGTCGGGTAGATAAAGCTGCTTCTGCCTGGCGTTCTCCAGGACGGGTGCGAGCCGGAATCGCCCGCCGCGCTCGTCATCAAGCAAGGCCGCAAAAATGGTCGGCGAGTCGAAATGCGGAAAACACATGAAGTCGATGGAGCCGTCCATGCCGACGAGCGCGACCGTGTGAAGATCGCCTACGATGCCGTAGTTTTCGATCGGTTGGTAGGCCATTTGGCTGATCCCGGCATCTCGTTGGTGGGTGGCCCGTGATGCTCGAGCCGGTGCGATGCGCGACCCGCGTCAGACAGCTTGCGCCGCCGTCCGCCGCATGGCAAGCAGCTCCCCGCGGTTTTCGTCACCTCGGCCCGCCAGATGTCGTGCCGCGACGGACGCGACGGGGGGCAAATCGCCGTTGCACAGTGCCGGACGATCTGCTAGAATCACGACTGCCTCGGGCAACTGGGGGGTTGCTCCGTCCGGCGCGATCACCTTCGGCCGGTCCAGCCGGCGCACTCCTCATCGAAAAGCGTTTCGCGACGGGATAGGTCATCGGCGCGTCGCAGCGCTGCGGAACGTGGAACCTCGAGCGTTCAGCATTGGATAGGACGATCGACGCAGGACCGGACGGGCGCTTGCATGCGGCCGCCGACTTCCGCGAACGGAGACTGCCGGCATGTGGACACAGAGCCTGGTTAGCAGCGGTCGAGATGCATTGAAGTGCATGGTTCCCCTCGTGGCGTTCGGGGCCGCGGTCGCGACCGCTTCGGCGCAACCGGCGCGGCTGGACCCTCAGCGCGTGCGGCTCGAGCGATCTGCGACAACGGGACTGATCACGTTTGTCGCAGCGCGGGATGGCGGCAGTATCCCGGTCGAACCTGTTCCGGGCCGGCGCGTCGGCCCGGCGGACTTCCTTCATTCATACGGGTCATTGTTCGGCGTCACAGACGCCGGTGCCGAGCTCGTGCAGACACGTGCCCGCGCCGACCACCTGGGGCACGTGCATACGCGGTATGAGCAGCTCTATCGCGGCGTCCCGGTGTTCGGCGGGGTCCTGTACGTCCATCAGGCCGCAGACGGCAGCATTCGCGCCGCGAATGGGGATTTCTTCCCGATCCCACGGGCGCTCGACGCGACTCCCACGCTGGCGGTCGACGATGCGGTCGCGATCGTCCGGGCGAAGCTCGAACATGGCCGCCCGACCATCGAGCACGCGGAACTCGTGATCGTGGACCCCGGCTGGTACGGCGACCCACCGATCGGCCCCCACCTGGCCTACTACATCGTTCTCACTGACCTGTCGGTTCCGGTGCGGGAGGCGTTCTTCGTCGGCGCACACAAGGGAAGTGTTCTCGATCGGTGGACGCTCCTGGAACGGGTTCGCGACCGTGAAGTGTTCGACGACGCGGTCGGACTCGTTGTGCGAACGGAGGGAGATCCGCCGACGGGAGATGCGGACTCCGACTCGGCATACGATTACTCGGGCGACTTCTACGACTTCCTCGATCGGGCGTTCGCGCGCGACAGCTATGACGACGGCGGGGGAACGCTGAACAACATCGTCAACCTCGTGGCCGGCGGATGCCCGAACGCCTTCGGCGGCGGCGGCGCCAGCTTCTTCTGCACCGGGACCGCCACCGACGACATCGTCGCCCACGAGTGGGGCCACAGCCTCACAAGTTGGACCGCCGACCTGATCTACCAGAACCAGCCGGGTCAGTTGAACGAATCCTATTCCGATATCTGGGGCGAGCTCATCGATCTATTCAACGGCGATGTGTCGGAACCGGGTCCGCCCGGCGGCACGCCATGGCCCACCGCTGCAACCTACATGGGATCGGGGACCGACATACCGAATGCGCTGCGCTCCGGCTGCGTGTCCGAAACCGTGGTCGACGTGTTGGCGCCGCTGGACATCGCCGGAACGTATTCGGCGCAAGCCGCGGCGTTCGGTCTGGCCTTGACCGTCGGCGGCACGAGCGGCGACGTGGTGGTGGCCGCGCCGTTTCGGGCCTGCTCTCCGTTGACCAACGCGGCCGAGGTCAACGGTAAGATCGCCCTCATCGAGCGCGGCCAATGCACCTTCACGTCCAAGGTCAAGAACGCACAGGACGCCGGCGCCATCGCAGCGATCGTCTACAACAACTTGGAAGGCGGGCCGGCGCCCATGGGCGGGACCGACGGCACCATCACCATCCCTTCCGTCGGCCTGACCAAGGCCGACGGCGAGTTGATCCGTGACCGCGCCGAAACCGAAACGGTCAGCGTCACGCTGCGTAGCCAGGCCGTGCCCTCGATCCGCTGGCTGCTCGGCGAGGACTCGGCGGCCTTTGGAGGCGCCATTCGCGACATGTGGGAGCCGACGTGCGCGGGTGACCCGGACCGGGCCAACCACCCCTTGCAGGTCTGCAACCCCGACGACAACGGCGGTGTCCACAGCGGCAGCGGCATCCCCAACCACGCATTCGCCATCATGACCGACGGAAAGACGTTTAACGGCTTTACTGTCAACGCGATCGGGGCGATCAAGGCCGCGGCCGTCTGGTATCGGGCCCTGTCCGTCTACCTGACGCCGATATCCAACTTCCAGGACGCCTACGTGGCACTGACCCAGGCGGCGAACGACCTGGTCGACGACACGGTGGTGGACCCGCGCGACGGTGTCACGACGCTGACGTTCACTGCCGCCGATGCGGTCGAGGTAGACAAAGCGCTGCAAGCCGTCGAGATGAACACCGCCGGGTTGTGCGGCTCGTGGAAGACCGTGCTCGATTCCACGGCGCCATCGTTGTGCAGCCCCCGACTGGCCGTGTATGCGGACGACTTCGAGAGCGGGGTCAACGGTTGGTCGGTCTTCAATTCCGGGCCGCCGACGCCCTATGATTGGGTCCAGGTTTCCGGCGGCCTGCCGATGGGGCGTTCCGGGACGGTGTGGTTCGCCGAGGACCGCCACATCGGGAACTGTAGTTCGCAGGACGAATCAGCCGTGCATTCACTCCTCAGTCCGGTCATTGCCTTGCCCGCCGACGTGCCGTCGGCGACGCTGTCCTTTACACATTTCGTGGACAGCGAGACATTCTTCGACGGCGGTATCGTCAACATAAGCGTGGACGCCGGACCGTTCACGCAAATCCCGGCAACGGCGATCGTATTCAACGGATATAACAGCAGGTTGTCGCTCGACAACACCAACCCGCTTGCCGGACGCGACGCGTGGACCGGCGTCAACCTGATTCCAGGCGTGTGGGGTACGACGCTGATCGACCTGAGCGGCTTCGTCACGGGAGGTGAGAGCGTTCAGTTCCTGTTCCAGTTCGGGAAGGACGGATGTACGGGCACCATCGGCTGGTTCGTCGACGATTTCGAGCTGCTCACGTGCCCCACGACCGTTCCGCCGGATCCGGAAGACCAGGTCCTCAATCGCTTCGGCGCCTTCGCCACGACAATACTCTCGACCGCCGGGGGACCGGCCGGCGACACGGCGATGCGCGTGGAACTCGTCAAGATGTATCACTCGGGCCCGGCCGACGCGTGCGTATCCGGCCCGAATGACGGGTCCGTGTGCACGGGCGACGCCGACTGCCCGGACGGCCTGTGCGTCGAGGCGTGTCCGCCCCGCACGGCCCCGCTGTCCGATCTCTCGGTGTTCGAGGGGCAGATCCGGTGGCTCGGGCCGGCCTTCGAGTACTCCGAGAACACCCTGCCGCCGATTCCGAACTGGATTGGCGCCAAGCTGGAATGCACGCCCGAGCTGCGGGATTGGAGCCAGCCGGGCCTCGCCGCCGAATTCGGGGTCGACGCCGATGCGTCGCGCGTGTACTTCTTCGGAGCGGAAACGGTGCCCTGCTCGGTGTACGCGGTGCGCCAGGGCGACGAAAGCTGCATCGACTCTCCGGACCCGGACGCCTGCCTGACGCCGCCGCTGCTGATCAAGACCAGCCTGCGCGGCGATGTGGTCGCACCCATCGGCCTGGTCAACTTCCAGGACATCAGCGCGCTCGTAAACAAGTTCAAGGGCCTGACGCCGCCCGACGCGCCGCGCGAAGCCGCAGCCCTGTTGCGCGGCAACGTCCCGGGCCAGATCACACCGGGCGTGGACACCAAGGTTGGATTCCTCGACATCGGTGAGGCGGTGAACGGATATAAGACCATTCCGTACGGCCAGGATGGACCAAGCGATTGCCCCTGAGCCGTATGTTGGCCGGGATCTGACCTCCCTTTCAGATCCGAGAGCCGCATGTTCCGGACATACGGCTTGGATTCGTACTCGGGGGCCGCTCGGAAGAACCTGGTTCCTACTGTCCGGCGGCGGATGTCTCGGAGCGAGGCGAGCTTGGCGATCGTGGTGACGCCTCCCGCGACCAGCGGAGCGCTTCCGCGGGGCGCTGCCAAAGTTCGTAGAGCCGCACGAGTCGGCGGCGCGCCTCGGCTTCATATCGATCCGCCACGCCGGCGCTCGCAATGCGGTCGTGGGCCTCCTCGAGCAGCGACTCGGCGTCCTCGAACCGGCCCAGTTCCGCCAGGCATTCGCCCAGCGCGCTGCGGGACACCGCGGTTTCCCAGCTTTCGGGCGGCAGACCTTTTTCGCGAAGGGTAACGGCCCGCCGGAGCGTCGATTCCGCGGCGGCGTATCGCCCGGTCCGCATCTGAAGCCGGCCGAGGGTTTCCAATGGATAGGCGACGGACGGGTGCGCCTCACCCAGGGATTTCTCGAGTACGTCGATCGCCTCGAGGAGCCACGCCTCCGCCTCACTCCACGCTTCGCGGCGGAAGTACAGTTCGCCGAGCTGGGTCAGCGATTGGCCCACGTCGCGGTGGACGTCGCCGAGCCGGTTACGACGGATGCGGAGCGCCTCGCGGAAGCCGGCCTCCGCCTCATCGTAGTGCCCCCTCTGCATCTGCAACTCGGCGAGGGTATCGACGGTGAAGGCGACGGCAGGATGATCCGGGCCGTGGGCTTCGAGCTTCTGAGCCAGTGACTCGCGGAGCAGGGACTCCGCCTCGTCATACTCGCCTCGGTACTTGAGAACCACGCCGAGGTTGTTCAACGCCATGGCGACGTCGGGGTGTTTCGGGCCGTAGGCGCCGCGATAAATGGCAAGCACCTCGCGGAACGTCTCCTCGGCCCGTGACAGCGCCCCCTGCCGAAGGTACGTCGCCCCGAGGTTGTTCAGGACGGCGGCGGTCAGAGGGTTGTCGCGGCCGGACAGCGCTTCGCGGATCGCCAACGCTTCGCGGAACATCCGAATGGCCTTGTCGTAGTCGCCGCGCGCCCAGAACGTGTGCCCCATCGTCATGACGGCCTCCGCGATCCGGGGATGCCGCGCTCCGAGCGTCTCGACGCCGGTCGCCCAGACCTTGTCGAACTGGGCCTCGGCCTCGTCGAAGCGTCCGAACTGAATCAGCAGTTGGGCGTAGGTCGTGCGCGCCGTCACCAGGTCGGGATGCTTCGGATCGAGCGCGGCCTCGAGTAGTTCTACCGCCTCGCGTGCGGTTTTCTCGGCGTCGCGGATGTTTCCCCGAATCGCGAACGCGCGGGCGAGGTTGTTCAGGGTCTGGCCGACCAGCGGGTCGTCGGGGCCCAGATGCTCCCGCCGCACCGTGAGCGCGGCACGCAGCAGGCGCTCAGCCTCATCGTGTCGTGCACCCATCAGCAGCACACATCCGAGCGTGTTGCGGCAGTTGGCGACCTCGAGCGGATTCGCGTTGGGGGCGGACTCGAACCGGTTCAAGGCCTCGCGAAGAAGCGCCTCGGCGCGTTCGGCCTTACCGTCTTCGTAAAGGAAGTCGCCGAGACGCATGAGTACGGCGGCGGACGCGGAGCTCTCGTCATCGGGCCTGCCTGGCAGAATGTCCACGGCCCGTTCAAGGAGCGAGCGTGCCTCGGGGTACAATCCGAGGCTTTGATAGACCGTTCCCAGCGTGCCCATCAGGGAGGCTCGCACAACCGGCCGCTCCTCGAGCGCCGTGTCGATACGCACTGCGGCGGCGTCGAGCACCTCGCGAACGGTGATCGTGTTGCCGAGGGTTTCGGAGGGGTTGGACACGTTGAACAGGTCCATGAGGAACTGCGTGACCTGCCGTGCCGTTTCGGTCTCGGTCGTGGCGGCGCGCTCGGCGTGGACGGCCCGTTGCAGGTTCGCCTGCGAACGTGCGTAGAGCAGGCTCATTCCGGCTGCAAACCCGCTGACGGCCAGGAAGAGCGTGGCGGCCAGCGCCGCAGGCGCCTTGTGGCGGGAGATCAGTTTGCGCAACTGATACAATGCGGTGGCGGGCTTGGCGGCGATCGGCTCGTTCCGAAGGTAGCGGCCGAGGTCCGCGCCGAGGTCCGCGGCGGACTGGTAACGTTCGGCCGGAGACTTCGCGAGCGCATGCGACACGATCACCTGAAGGTCGCCACCCAGAGTGCGGTTGATCGAGCTGATCGGAGGCGGATCGACGTCGGAAATCGTACGGGCGGCCTCGGCGAGTGACTTATCGCTCAGGTCATGGGGCAGGCGCCCGGTCAGGAGCTGGTACGCAATCACGCCGAGCGCGTAGACGTCCGATCGGGTGTCGATCGACGCGGCGTCGCCGCAGACCTGCTCCGGGCTCATGTAGGCGATCGTCCCGATCAGCGGGCGGGCGTCGGCCTGCACGGTGGTCAGTTGCAGATCGACGTCCGTAGCCCGGGCGACGCCGAAATCCAGGACCTTCGGCTGGCCCGTAGCGTCGACAAGAATGTTCGCCGGCTTCAGGTCGCGGTGCATCACGCCCTTTTGATGGGCGTGGTGCACGGCATCGCAGATCTTCACCATCAACCCGAGCAGGGCCCGCGTCGGCAGGCGGTGTTCCTCGGCGTATTGGAGCAGACGCCGACCTTCAACGAATTCCATCGCGAGAAACGGCTGCCGGCTCGGGCCGTCGGACGCACCGGCCTCGTAGATCTGGGCGATGCCGGGGTGTTTGAGGCGGGCCAGGAACTGGGCTTCGTGTTCAAACCGCTGGAGAATCTTGGGTGTTGCCAGGCCGGGCTGTACGACTTTGATAGCGACGCGCCGCTTTGGGCGCTCCTGCTCCGCCTCGTAGACGGTACCCATCCCGCCCCGTCCGATTTCGCGGAGAATCCGGTAGTTGCCGATTCTCTCGGGGACGCGATCAGGGAACACTCCAATCGCGTCGGCGGCGGGGGGCGCTTCGAGAAACGCGCCCTGTGCCGTCCGGTAATGACGCAGGAGCGAGTCCACTTCCGCGCGGAGCGCGTCGTCGCCACGGCATTGCCGCTCGAGGTACGCCGATCGCGCGTCGGGCGGCAGATCGAGCACATTCTGGAACAGGTTCTCCGCCCGCGCCGGGCCGTGATTTCCGCTGGCGTCCATCTGGGCTGGTTCTCTCCGGCGTTCGGACGCCTGTCACCTACGGGTTTGCCGCCCGAGTGGCGCCGGGGACATGGTCCGGAACGTCGCTTACCTTCAGACATTCACGCAGGCGCTCGCGCGCCCGTCGAGTGATGTAGTGCTGTTCACCGAGCTGATCCAGGATCGCCTGATAGCTTTCCGTCAACATCGCCTCGGCCCCGGCCCGCTTTTCTTGTGCCGCCAGACAAGCCCCCAGGAGGCTTCGGGCGAACGCAGGGGCCCACGTACCGGGCGCCGTGTGTTCGTCCCGCAGCGCGATGGCCCGCCGGGCGAACTTCTCCGCCTCGTCCGGCCGCCCCTGCGCGATCAGCGTCTGAGCAAGTCCCTCGAGCGGATCGGCGATCAGAGGGTGGTTTCGTCCCAGGGCCTGCTCGGCGATCTGCAAGGCGCGGCGCAGCGTTTCCTCCGCGTCGTCGCGTTGACCGCGGCGGCGCTGGAGGTTGCCGATGTTCGTGAGCGATTCGGCAACGTCGGCGTGCACCTCGCCGCGCGTGGCACGCCGTATATCGAGCGCCTGCCGATAGAGGCTGTCCGCGGCATCGTAGCCGCCGGACTCGGTCAGAACGAGCCCGATGCCATTCAGGCTGTGGGCAATGTCCGGGTGTATGGCGTCGAGCGAGGCACGCTGGATGCGGAGGGCCTCGCGGAGGTGCTCTTCAGCTTCGGGTAGATCGCCACGGGCGTACAAGACGGACCCCAGGGCATTGAGTGTTGCGGCGAAGTGGGAGTGCTCCGGCCCGAGCGAGCGGCGATGATTCTCGACGGCAGCGCGCAGGTACGTCTCCGCTTGCTCGAGCCTGCCGAGACGAGCAGCCAGTAGACCTAGTTGACAGAGCGAATAGCCCGTGAAGCAATGATCCGGTCCGAGTTGTTGCAATCGATGCTGATGAGCTCGTTCGGAAAGTGCCGCTGCCTGCGTGTAGCGCCCCTGCCCGAAAAGTGCTTCGGCGAGCTTACTCCAGAAGTTGGCATTCATGGGGTGCTGTGGATCGAGCGCGCGCTCGATCACCGGCAGGGCACGGCGGAGCAGGCTTTCAGCGTCGGTGTAGCGCCCCACTTCGCAGTACAGGCTGGCCAGGCCGTACAAGGTGACGGCGTGGTTCGGGTGATCGGCCCCCAGTGCCTCGAGCTGGATGCTGATCGCCTCCTGGAACGTCGGTTCGGCCTGCGCGAAGTCACCGGTTGCCTGATACGTGATGGCCAGGTTGGTGAGCGTGTCGGCGACCAGCGCGTGGCGGGCGCCAAGCACGTCGCGGCGGACCTCGAGCGCCGTGGTGAGCTGCACGATTGCCTCGTCGTGGGCGTCCTTGTGCAGGAGGACGGACCCCAGGTTGTTCAGGGCGTTTGCGGTGAGCGCACTTCGCGGCCCGTACAGCTCCGAGTTGAGGATCACCTCGCGGCGATAGAGCGTTTCCGCGGCGTCATAGTCATTCATATCCTCGAGCGTGATCGCCAACGCCCCGACGGTCTGGGCGTAATGACGGAGGTCCTTCCCACCAAGCCCGTCCTGGATGGCGAGCCCCTCCTCGAGCAGCTCGGCGGCGGTGCGGAAGTACCCCAGAGTCTGGTAGACCGTGCCCAGGGCCGCCAGCAGACGGGCCCGGATGGCCGGTTGCCGCAGCAGGCCCGAACGGATCCGGTCCGCGCCGCGGTCAAGCAGTTCGCGGGCGCTGAGCTCCTCGCCCTTGGCCGCGCCGGGGTCGGACTGCTTGAACATGTCGACCATGAAGGCCACGGTCTCATTGGCCGTGTCGGCCTGCGTCAGCGCCGTGCGTTCCGCTTCGCGGGCGCGCGTGAGGTTCACATCCGCCCGTGCGTAGAGAACGCTCATCCATCCACCGAACGCCATGAGCATGACCACGAACGCCGCCGAGAACGCCGCAGGCACCTTGTGGCGTGCCACCAACTTCCGCAACTGGTACGAGGCACTGGGACGCCGGGCCAGAATGGGTTGGTTCGTGAGGTATCTCCGAACGTCATCGGCGAGGGCCGCACTGGTCGGGTAGCGGCGGTCCGGGTCCTTCTCGAGCGCCTTGAGCATGATCGTCTCGAGGTCACCCCGAAGGCTGCGTCGGATCGTGCTCGGGCGCCGAGGTGTTTCTTCACAGATCGCCCGCACCGCCTCAGGAAGCATCGTGTTCCGGGCCTCATAGGGCAACTGCGCGGTCAAGAGCTCGTAGAGGATCACGCCGAGCGAATAGAGGTCGGTGCGGGAGTCGATCTCGTCCGGTTTGCCGCGGGCCTGCTCCGGACTCATGTACGGCAGCGTGCCCTGGATCCGGCCGACCTCGGTGACCATGGTCGTGAGCGCCAGGTCGGCCCCGGTGAGCTTTGCCAGGCCGAAATCCAGGATTTTGGGCCGCCCGACGGGCACCGTACCAGCGCGGCGGCTGTGCGAAGCCGATGACCCGCCTGCCGGCGAATCGGCGGGCACGACGAGGATGTTGCTCGGCTTGAGATCCCGATGGATGACCCCTTTCTGATGGGCGTATTGCACGGCGTCACAGATTCGGGCGAACAACTCGATCCGTTGTTCCTCCGTCGGGTTCGTTTCGGCGATGAACTCGTCCAGGCGCCGCCCCTGGATCAGTTCCATGGCGAAGAACGGATGTCCGTCATGGTCGGCGGCGACCCCGGCTTCGATAATCTGAGCGATGTTGGGGTGCTGGAGTCGACCGAGCACCTGGACTTCATACTCGAATCGGCGCCGCAGCTCGGGCGTGGCCGGCCCGTGTCGAAGGACCTTCAGCGCGACGATCCGGCGCGGGTGCTCCTGCTCCGCCTCGTACACCGTGCCCATGCCGCCGCGGCCGATCTCGCGCAGGATGCGGTATGCGCCGATGCGTGGCGGAGCTTGTTCCTCCTCCGGGCACTCGACGGACGCTGACGGTGAAACCTCCAGGAAACGGTCGGCAGCCTGCTCGAAATGGGCGAGCAACGACTCGACCTCGCGCCGCAGCGCAACGTCGCCGACGCATTGCTCGTCCAGGAACCCCGGCCGCCCGGGCGCGGCGAGGTCCAGGGCTTGGTGGAAGAGCTCCTCCGCGCGATGTTGTCGACGTTGAGCGTCCGGGCCGGGCTTCATAGGGTTCGCCGGCATCGTGCCGGTTCTAAGGGCTAGGCGCGGCGGATGCCGTCGGCGCCGCCGCCTCGCCCGGATTCGGTGACAGACGCGACGCCCACCGCGCCGCTTCCTCGGGCTTACCCCATGCCAGGTAGAGCCGTTCGAGCCGCCGTCGCGTCGCACGCGCGGCCTCGTCGTCCGACGCCGCGCCGCGTTCGATCCCTGGAAGAGTCGAAAGCAGAAGTCGTTCCGCCTCGTCAAAGCCGCCGAGGGTGACCATAACCTCCGCGAGCATTCCTTCGGTGCTCGCAATCCGGGGGTCGGTCGGGCTCAGGACCGCTCGGCGGATATCCAGACACTCGCGCAACAACGGTTCCGCGGCCGCCAGCTCACCCAGGAGGCGATATGTATTGCCGATGGTGGCATGGAGCGTGGCCTTGGCCTGCGGATCGGTGCCGAATTCACTGCGGTCGATCCGGCCGGAGGCGTTGTCCAACACCTCGCGCATGGTGATCTCATGTCCGAGAGACTTGGCCGGCTGAACGGAGGTCAGCATGTCGTGCAGGAACCTGTTGACCGCCTGGGCCTTGCTCGCCTCGTGCGTCGCGCGCTTCGCGTGGCTCGTCGCCTTCATCATCGCCGAAGCGGTACTTGCCAGCCCCACGGCCAGGGCGACGACCGTCGCGACCGTTCCGCCGACGAGCGCCCGGTTCCTCTTGGTGAACTTCCGGAGTTGATAGAGGCTGCTGCTGCGGCGGGCGACGATGGGCTCGTCACGGAGAAACCGCTGGACGTCGGCGGCCAGTTCCGCGGCCGACTGGTACCTCCGCTCCTTTTCCTTCTCCATCGCCTTGGCGACGATCGTGTCGACATCCCCGAGGAACCTGCGATTCATCGAACTGAGCGTCTTCGCGTCATTCTCCTTGATGACGCGGATCGCCTCGGGAATGGACCGGTGCGTCAGATCATGCGGAAGCCGGTTTGTCAGCAGTTCGTAGAGTACCACGCCCAGGCTGTAGACGTCGCTTCGCGTGTCGAGTTGTCGCGAGTCTCCGCACACTTGCTCCGGGCTCATGTACGGCAGTGTCCCGATGAGTTGCCCCGGGCGAGTCTGCATAGTGACGCGTCCTACGTCACCGTCCGTCAGACGGGCCACACCGAAGTCGAGCACCTTCGGCTGTCCCTCCGCAGTCACGAGGATGTTGGCCGGCTTGAGGTCCCGGTGAATGATGCCCTTCCCATGGGCGTACTGCACCGCCTCGCACACCTTGACGAACAGCTCGAGCCTTGGACGCGTCTTCAGCTCACGAGCGCTCGCGTAGTCGGTCAGCCGCTCGCCGCGAATCAGCTCCATGGCAAAGTACGGCTGGCTCGACGTCGTTCCGCCGGGCAGGGGAAGCTCCGCGATCCCCGCTTCGTAGATACACGCGAGCCCCGGGTGGTGGAGCTGCCCGAGCACCTCCGCCTCGTGCAGGAAGCGCCGGAGTGTCGCCTTGGATGCAAAGCCCGGGCGAACGACTTTGACCGCCACGGCCCGACGCGGTACGTCTTGCTGGGCTTCGTAGACGATCCCCATCCCACCCTCGCCGATCACGCCGACGACCGTGTACTTCCCGATGCGCTGCGGCGCGCCGACCTCGCCCGGGACACTGCCCGGCAGCGTGGGTGCGTGCAGGAAGCCCGTTGGCGCCCGGTCGTAGTGTGCAAGGAGTGAATCCACCTGGCGCCGTGTGCCGTCATGGCCCGCGCACCGGCTGTCGAGGAAGGCCGCCCGGTGCTCCGGAGGCAAGTCCAACGCCTCATGGAACAGCTTCTCGGCCCGGCCCGGGTCGGCGTGCTTCATCCGCTTTGATCCGCCTGCGACGTGAAATCCTGGTGGGCCAGGTCGCGATGCAACCGGGCCACGATGTACCGCCATTCTCGGTCGAGCGTGGCTACGGAAATCCCGACCGCAGCCGCGGCTTCGTCCCGGCCAAGTCCCGCGAAATAGCGAAGCATGACGATCTCGCCTTTTCTCGGGTCTTCCTGCTTGAGGCGGGTGAGTGCCTCATCCAGGGCCAGGATGTCATCGAGTGGGGCCTCGTCCGCGAGCACTTCGGGAGTCGCATCGATGCGTTTGCGGCCACCGCCATGCTTGAGTGCTGCCTTGCGCCGGGCCTGGTCGACCAGGATCTGGCGCATCGCCTCCGCGGCCGCGGCGAAGAAATGCCCCCGACTGTTCCAGTTGGGTTGGTCCGCAACACCCACCAGGCGGACGTAAGCCTCATGCACTAATGCCGTGGGCTGAAGTGTGTTGCCGGGTGGGGTCTTGGCCATCTTGGCCTGTGCCAGCCTGCGCAGCTCGGCGTAGACAAGGGGCAGCAACTCCTCGGCCGCCTTGGCGTTGCCTGCGCCGGCCGCCCGAACGAGTTGGGTGACGAGCCCGCCGGCCGGTTCGTTCATAAGGCTGTTCCCCGTTGGTTTCTTGATGACTTCCGGGCGCGGATTTCGAACTGTTCGTATGAACGCCCGCTTTCCCCTCGGGCACCGGGGTCCCGAACGCCGGTGAAGGGGCTAGTTTAACACGGAGGACCCCAGAATAGAAGCGGTGCGCGCCCGCATCGCAGTGGGTGGGTGGTTCCAGCGGAGGTTTACTATGGGACGCAAGCGTGTTTTCGTGGCGGCTGCGGGGGCGGCGATCGCCGGGACGGTCGCTTGGGCCGGCATCCCCGAGCCGGACGTCGTGCTTTACGGACAGGTCTTCATCCAGCAGCTCCTTCAGGGGGCAGTCACCGATCTGACCGTGATCGCTCGCGTCGACGGCGTGAGCGATCCGGTGGCAACCTACCGCATGGGCACCGAGAGCGGCGTCGGAGATCGGTACGTGCTTCGGATCGAGCTTGAGTCCCTCGCCGACGGCAGCGGCCAAAGCAATGACAAGGCCGTCGTGGGGCAGACAGCGCACATCCTGATCCGCGAAGGCGATGGCCCCGAGCAGCCGGTCACGGACTACGCGATCGCCGACCGAGGCCGGATCGAGTACGTCGACCTCGGTGAGCGTGTGCCCGGCGACTGGACGGGCGACGCCCAGGTAACGCTTTCCGACCTACCCCCGTTTGCGGAATGCCTGAAGGGACCCGTGCCGCACAGTGGTCAATGCGTGGCCGCGTACGACTTCGACGGCAACTCGACCGTGGATCTGGCCGACTTCGGCGGGTACCAGGCGGCGCTCACCGCGAAATGAGCCTCGCGATGCACGAGAACCCCTACATTTCAGGAAGGACCATGATGAACGCCTCAGGCCGAACCCTCTGTGTTGTACTGGCGGGCGTGGCGTGCAGCGCCGGCGTCGCCCAGGCACAGTGGCTGACTCAGAGCTTTCAGTTGCAGCCGGGTTGGAACAGCGTGTTCCTGGAGGTGGATCCATCACCGGCGCTTGCGGACGAGCTGTTTGCGGGCCTTCCGATCGAGACGGTCTGGACGCCGGTGCCGGGCCGGGTCGTGGACGGTCCGCCGAGTTGCCCGGACCCGGATGACGCGGCGTGCACGCCGCCGGACGTATCTTCATGGTGGGTCTGGGTTCCCGCCACGGATCCGGCCGCCGTCGTCCGCACGATGCGGGTCATCCGCGGCGGGCGCGTGCATCTAGTGAAGGCCGCCGAGGCCACGATGCTGACGGTCACGGGACGTCCGAGCGCGTCAGTCACTTCATGGCGGTCGGGCTTCAATCTGGCCGGGTTTCACGTGGTCGACGACGTGAACGACACGCCGACGTTCGGAGCCTACCTGAGTGGATCGCCGTCGCATGCGAACGCTGCGGTGTTTGCGATCCAGACGAACGGAGCGCTCACGGGGGTGGCCAACCCCGCAACGACATCCATCACCCCCGGTGTCGGGTATTGGGTCCGGTCGAATTCGGATACGGATTACGACGGTCCGTTCGAGGTGGATCGAGGATCGTTGCGCGGCGTCGACTACGGCGAGAATCTCGTCGAGCATTACCTGGCGATCAAGAACCTGACCTCCTCTGCGCGACAGGTCACCGTCGCGTACGCCTCATCCGCTGCTGTTCCCACGGCGCCGCCGGGCCTGCCCGGGCTGGCCGGGAACGTGCCGATTTCCTATCTGGATTACCAGGCCGGCCAGGTTGAGAGTGCCTTTCAATGGCACGAGCTGACGTCAAACACCTGGAGTCTCTCGTCCGCCGGACAACCGGCCGCCCGAACGACGATTCGACTCGGCGTTCGCCGGGCCGGTCTGCTTCCGGCCACGCTCGAAAACGACGGCAGCGGCTCGTTGTATCAAGGGCTGCTTCGGGTCACCGGCAGTCAGGGGTTCGAGCGCTGGCTGCCGACTTCCGCCGAGGTACTGCCGGGGGTCGGCGGCGCGGTCGCGGGCGTGGGCTCACCGCGCCCGGGGCTGTACTTCGGGCACGTTACGGTGGATCACGTGGCGTGGATCACGGCCGGAGCGCCCTTGTGGACCAACAGCGATCCGGTCGATCCGACAATGGAGCCGAACCCCGACGGGGACGCATCGACACTTCGTCCCGCACCGGCCGAGTTGTCCTTCCCCATCCTGATCCACGTGAGCGAGAACGGCGACTATCGGCTTCTGACCGAAGTGGCTCTGCTCTGGCGGCCCGGCGATGAGGGGCTGGGCACGTCAGGGGAATATGTGCTCGCCACACCCGCGTGCGATCCGCAGGTGTGCGGCCCGCTGGAGGCCGGCAGCATCCAGGACGGGCAGCCGTTTGCCCGGCGGATCAGCACCGCTGCGTTCTCGTTCGACGGGGACCTCCCCCTCGCCGGGAGCTTCGACACGGTTTTGTCCGGGCAGACCGTGTTGCCGGCGGACCACCGCCTGAACCCGTTTCGGCATCGATACCATCCCGACCACGACTGTGATTCCGACGGCGAATGCTACGAGATCACACGCGACTTCATGTTCGCCTTCGCGAGTGAGCCGCCCGCGGGCCTGGACTCGCCGGGTTGGGGGGACCGCGAAGTAGGCGGGACGTACACCGAGGCCCTGGGCGGGCTCCATCGCAATCCGATCGCGGTGAGCGGCCGTTTCGATCTGCGCCGGGTTTCGGATGTTCCGGTGTTGAATGCGAACTAACTCGACAAGTGAGGGTGTGAGAATGAGGCTCTCCACGACAGCGGTTCTGGCCGTTTCTTCCGGCTGGATCATTTCAGCGGGAGGCGCCGCCAACGGCCAGTGTGAACTGGGCCGGTTTCACGGAGTCACCAACGGGTATGGCGGGTACTCGGTGAGTGTCGACGGGGAGTGGCTGGCGTTCGGAATGCCGTACGAGGACGGCCCGCTCTGCTCGGCGACGGGACTGGAGTGCAATCGCGGCGCTGTCCGCGTGTACCGGAAGTACGATAACGGGACGCCGAACGACGCAACCGACGACTATTGGCAGAGTCATGCCCTGCTGTATGCCGCCGAACGCGAGGGCAGCGCGCTGTTTGGATGGAGCGTGTCGGTCTCCGGGAGTTACCTTGCCGTGGGCACGCCGTACAAGGACAACCGCGGCGCCAACGCGAACTCCGGCGAGGTGGACGTATTTCGGTTCAATGGTACGTCCTGGGTTCATGACAACACCCTGTGGCCCGGGTTCGACGCCGCACACACTGCCGGGGACCTCTACGGCTATTCCGTGGCGCTTTCCAAGGGCCCGGACAACCTCGTGCCGTTCCTGGTCGTGGGCACCCCCGGACACGATTCGACCGCAAGTGGCGCCGGCGCTGCGTACGTGTATCGCCGCCAACCGACCCCCAACATCTTCGGGTTTTATTGGCTGCAAGAGTCCAAGCTCACGCCGACGGGAATCGCCGCCGGTGATCAGCTCGGTTTCGCGGCGGGTGCAACGCACGGCACGGGCGAGCGCATCGTTGCCGGGGCCCCCTACGACGACGATGGCGCCACCTCATCCGGCTCCGCGTGGGTGTTCGCACCCGGCCGCACCGGAGGCTGGTCCGGCCAGAAGTTGACCAGCGTGGCACCGCAGACCAACGCCGGTTTCGGCCGCTCGGTTGCGATCGCCCATTCGGCGACTCTGCTGGCCAACGTCGTCGTCGTCGGCGAACCGTACTACGACCGCCCGGGTTTTACCGACAGCGGACGCGTCCACGTGTTTCAGTCCGACGGCGGCTCCTGGAACTTCCAGCAGGCTTTGGCCGGGTCGGTCGACCGCACCAAGTGGGGCTGGTCGGTCGGCACCAGCGGAGACATGATCCTCGTTGGGGCTACGGACAACTTCGGTTCCCTCCCGCCGCAACCGTCCAGGCTGTTCTTCCTCCCGGAAGGCGGGTGGTGGAACAACGCCCCATCGTTCAACCTGATCGGCGAGGACACCGTCAGCGACGATCGGTTCGGCGACGCCGTCGCGCTCGACGCTGAAACGGCCGTGATCGGCGCCCATCGCGCGGATCAGGTTTCGACCGACGCCGGGGCCGCGTACGCCTTCGGCATCGGCCCGAACATGGACGAGGACACCTACGCGGACATCTGCGACAACTGTCCGGCGGACGCCAACCAGAACCAGGCCGACGCGGACAATGATACCGTCGGCGACGTCTGCGACATCTGCCCCGGCCATGACGATCTGGCGGACGGCGACGGCGACGCCGCGCCCGACGGCTGCGACAACTGCCCGACGGTCAGCAACAGTGGTCAGGAAGACGGCGACGCGGACGGATTCGGCGACGCCTGCGACAACTGTCTCTTTGCGGCGAACGGCCCCGAGGCGAGCACCTGCCTCGCCGGGCAGGTTACGCCGTGCTCCGTCCATGAAGACTGTGATACGTTCGCCGGAGCACAGGACGGGTATTGCTCCGCTACGTTCGGGGTGTGCATCGCGGGACTGGTCACGACCTGCCTGAACGACGCCGAGTGCGACGACGTCGGCAGCGATGGAACGTGCGGGCCCTCGCAGACCTTGAACGATCCGCTGGCCGGTGATGGCGACGGTGACGGCACCGGGGACGTGTGTGACAACTGCCCCGCCGACGGCAATCCAAACCAGGCCGACTTCAACGGTAACGGCCTTGGCGACGTGTGCGATCCCGCGTTCAGCATCGGATCGGAGCTGCTGCCGCCGGACGACCCGGCATATGCGGACGTCATCCCGAGCGCATACCCGCTTGCACAGGTCACACCCTCCATCGCGGCGTTCTACTACGACAAGGTGTTCTGCGCGTCGGGAACGCCGGGATCGTGCTCGCTCTGGGAAGGCCGGTGGTTCGTAAACGAGCCCGGCGTGATCGAGATTCAGTGGAAGGACCTCAACGGGGTCAACGTAGGCGACCCGGTCGTCTACGTCGCGACCGACAGTGTCGCGACATCGCAACAGGAGGGCGCGGCCGGCACGTCCTACGACGTCGTCGGTGTTCAGTACTTCCAAAACTGGGCCAACGTCGGCAATGGAGCGCCGGTCACCATCGACACGGCTTTCAACCTGACGATCCAGTACAATTCGACCTTCCAGGTCAACAGCCCGCCGAACACGCCGTCGGACGTCGAAGTAGTAGGCAACCTCGTGACCGTACACGGCACCGCAACCGGGAAGATTGTGTTTCAGTACACGGACGGCCCGAACGGACGGCTGATGGGACTCGAGGTCGTGGACATCCTCGATTACACGCGCCAGGACCTGTTCGTGGATGTAGGGCGCAAGCTCGAGATCCCCGCCGGTGCCGACTGCAAGGCCGGCTTCATCCAGAACGTCGACCAAAGTACGTTCAAGGCGGCATGGCAGCGGAACGAAGCTACGCTGGACATCTGGCCCATCCGCCCCGAGCCGACTGCCAACAACCTCGTCGTCGCCTGGTACGAGTCCACGCCGTTCACACCCAACTGCTGGCACAACGCGATTCGCGGATACGTCGCCGACTGGCCCGACGACCCGCAGGAACACATCGTCGTCGAGGATCCGGCACCCGATCTGCCGGTCGTGAATCTGCCGGTGGGGGAAGCCGACACTTATTGCGCCGCGGAAGTCATGTTCCCGGGACAGTTCAGCCCGCCCTTCGCCCGTATCGTGAACGGCAACCAGTACACGGCCAGCGCCGCCGGCTACGCGGTGCTCCGCCTCGACATCAAGTCCGGCCTGCCGGAGTCGTCCTGCGCAACCAACCGCGAGGATGTCAAGTTCGAAGTTGTGCGCACCTACGACCACCTCGCGCCGTACGACGAAGTGCAGTCCATCGGCGTCTACGAGGGCGAGTTCGCGGCTCCGATCGGGACGCAGTTGACCCACCCGGAGCACGATCCCGACACCCCGGTCTTCCCCTTCGGGTATCTTCTCGACGGTCAGCCGTTCGCTCCCGACATTTACACCGACAGCGGACAGATCTTTCCGGCGAACGCGTCGGACGTGCATGGGACGCTCGAGGTGTGGTGGTTCGAAGAAAGCGCCTACGCTCCGCAGACGTACTGGCCGCATCGCTCGGCGCAGTATTACGCGGAGTGGCCGACGCCGACTACGTCTGCGTTGATGGACCCGATCATCATCGCCTCCCGTTCCGGCGCCGGGAATTACCCCGATGGAGCGGAAATCTACCATCAGGGTGTATACAACGGCAGCACCGTGATTGCGGGGTGGAACCCCAACGACGAGCACGCCGTGCTGCTCCCGATCGCGGGGAGTCTGCGGGCCTTCGCAGTCCGCGACGACAATCCGTGGAATGTCACCTCCGGACATCCCTATGTACTCGTGAAATACCCCGAAAAACTATGCAGCGTGGGCGCGAATCTGTGTAACAACGAAGGTGACTGTGGTGTGGGGGAGACCTGTGACGCGACGGGCCTGTGGCTTATGGGCGTGCACGAAGTGATTGCGGAGCAGGCGCCCTACTTTTTCGACTACACCGACTTCCCGAACCAGTCCGATCCCTCGCAGATGCTGCCGGTCGTGGCCGGGCTGCCGATCGACCCGATGTTCCCGGTCAACTTCGCCGCGGCGGCGTGCCTGGACGGCAGCGTGCCGCCAGCGCCGCTGACCACCATAGTTGGTGATGCGCTGTGGGTGGACCGCACCGGGGGAATCTGGGCCGTGGAGGAACGGGACGATGACGGCACGAACTTCCCGAGCACCGGGACCGTGTATCTCTGGGAAAACTGGGCTCCGGACGATCTGAACGGCTCCTTCGGAGGCTGTGACCCCTGGCTCGGTTACGCGAACGGCGGCAACGGCTCGACCCCGCACCCCATCATCTATCGCCCGGGCTGGCCCCCCGCGCCGCCGGACTGCACCTATCCCACCGACCCTGCCTGTGCGCGGCCGCTGCATCCCGGTGCGCTCGTCGATCAGGGCGGGCAGTGCGGGGCGATCGAGGTGCTCCACGACAGCGTCGGGATCCGGATCATCGATCCGACGTATGAGGTCTCGGTGGACAACGTCGTCCTCCCGCCCGACGTCGACTTCGCCAAGCTGCCGCCGCATCTCGTCGGGGGCGAGATCGGCGGCGGCGGCGAATGGCCCGATCGGATCCGATTCGCCAATCAAGTGCTCTATTTCCGCGGAATCATGAGCGGTCGGGACAGGGAGTACCTCTACGGGCTCAGCCAGGATGCATCCTATCGCGACGAGATCGACGCGCTGCAAGCGCTGTCTCGACAGCAGCTCACCGTTCCGCTCGCCCAGCCCGCCGAGAAATGGGTGTCGGTCGCCAACCGCAACGTGGAAGTAGGATGGGTCACGGTGGCCGTTCAAAACGACGACGACTGTGCATCGCTGCCGGTCAGCGTCGAAGTCTGGCGCGTGGACTGCCCGCCGGAGAAGGGCCGCGTCCAAGTGATCCAGCCGACCTGCCCGTTCAACGAAAAGCTGGTATTGCAGCACACCGTCGACGGTGGCGGCGAGCCCGAGTACATGATCTACCAGTGGCAGTGGTCCGCGGATTACGATCCTTCGGCGCCGGAGCTGGCGACCTGGAACGACTACAACCCGCCTACCGGCTACGGCGACGGCGTCGGTCTGCGTGAAGTCGTTATCGAGGGCGCGTCGCCCTTCACGCTCGCCGACTCATGGTGGCGCGTGCGCTACCGCGGATACCTGAACTGCCCGTGCGGCGGCGGTGGGGCGTGCAACGAACAGGGCGAACCCTGGGCGAACCACCTCGTGGACGACGGGACGGTCGTCAGCGAGTGGAGCGATCCGCAGCTCGCCGAGGGCTGGGTCAAGCGCGTGGTTCGCGGCATCAATCCATTCGACCAGCGGGTCGAGGATTTCCACGTCAATGCCGCCGCCACTTACGTGGACATGATCAGCCAGGCCGGGACGCGCTTCGAGTCGCCGATCCCGCTGAACTGCACCCCCGCAAACATCAACGGTCTCGGCCTGATCGAGGTCTATGAGACCGTCCTCCGCCGTGCCCGTGCGTTCAGCATCGATGTCGGCGTCAGTTACGATCCCGCGACCCTGGCGATCCTGCTGGTGACCTCGAAGATCAACGACCTGTACATGCTGCTCGGGAACGAGGCGTTCGCCGATGCCTCGGACCCGACGATCGGACTATTCGCCGGCGCCGGCGATCCGCCGCCTACCTACGACCCCCACGCCGTCTTCTGCTTCGAGGATCAGTTGCCGTCGATCCTCGAGGAAGAGCTGGCCCTCTATCGCGGCCGCGACGCGGTCCGCCCCCCGGACATCGACGCCGACGGCCGGATCATCGCGACCGTCTACAACCGCCTGCCCTGGAACTTCACCAGCGGCGACGGCCAGGTGGCGTACGCCAACAACTACCAGGTCACCAACGTCGTCGACGCCCGCGGTCTGTACCCGCAGGGCCACGGCGACGCCTGGGGCCACTACCTGACCGCGATCAAGAGGTTCTACAACCTGCTCCGCCATCCCGTGTTCGACTGGTTCGTCTCGACGGAGGCGGTCCTGGTCGGCGGGCAGCCGGTGCAGGTCGGGTTCCAGTATGAGCGCGACTTCGCCAAGGCCGCGGCGGCCAGGGCCCGCACCGGCGCGGACATCGTCTCGCTGGCTTTCCGCCAGAGATTCAATGCGGACCCGGCGCAGCAGGGCTCCTATCCGGACGTCAATGCCGACCGGGCCTGGGGCGTCTCCGACTGGGCGCGACGCGCGGGTCAGGGCGCGTATTTCGATTGGGTGACGGCCAACGCCCTGCTGGATGACGTCGATGATGACCCCGCGCACGAGAACACGATCAAGAAGATCGACCGAACCACCGTACCCGAGCTGCGGGAGATCGCGGCGTCCTACCTGGAGATTCAGTCGACTCTGGACAAGGCCACCCAGGGGCTCAACCCCCTGGGATTGGCGGCCAACGTCGTACCGTTCGGGCTCAACCCCAATGAGATCGAAGAGAACAAGACCCATTTCGAGCAGGTCTTCGAGCGCGCCGTCGGCAGCCTGTCCAACGCCGTCACCGCGTTCAACTATGCCAACGACAATACCCGCCGCCTGCGCGCCCAGCAGGACCGGGTCGAAGATTTCGCCGATCTCGTCGAGGAGCGCGAGCTGGACTTCAACAGCCGTCTCATCGAGATGTTCGGGAAACCCTACCCACAGGACATCGGCCCGGGCGGGGCCTACGACACGGGCTATGACGGGGCGGACATCTTCCACTTCGACTACGTTGAGCCCTCGGCGCTGATCGGGTTGGAATCGTCCGGCGCGATAACCGTTTCCCGTGATTTTATCGTTCGCACCGTCAACGCTGTGACCGGCGAGGTCACAGAGGCGCAGAGGACCGTTCAGTTCTACGTGTCCACCGACGGCATCGGGTTCATCAAGCCTCAGGGATGGACCACGCGTCCGGAGCTGGGCGAAATCCAGTTCGCCCGCTCCGAAGTCCTACAGGTCTTGGGGCGCTACAAGCAGGCGCTGGAGTCGTACGCGGCCCACGTCGATCAGATCGAGTTCCAGGCCGCCCTCCTCGAGTCCCTGTACGCATTGAACCGTAATACGCTACAGGTTCTGAATGACGCGTTGCAGGAACAGAGATCCCTCCACGACGAAATCCTCAGCGCCCGCGCCGCCCAGCACAACTGGCGGATCGCCGTCAACTTGAATAACGCCCTGGCCAACGCCGGACAGGAGGCACTTCCCAAGTCGGTGGGACTTGCCACAGATGCAACCTCCGCGGCGCGCGGTGCGATCCTCATTGCGGCGGCCCTGGCGGCGGAGCACTTTCAGAGCTACGTCACGAAAGAGGAACGCAACGAACTCAGACTGCAACAAAAACTCCAGGAGGCCGCTGCCGCCCAGCAGATTCAAATCACGGGCTACCAGGGGGATTACCAGGTCGAGCAACAGATCGCCGTCCTGCAACAGCTCGTCCGCGCGCTGCCCGCGATGGAGCTGGAACTGCTGCAACTCAGCGAGGCCGTGCAGCAGGCGGCCGGGCGGTATCATTCCGCGATCGGGCGCGGGCTGCGCCTCCTCGAAGCCCGGACCGCCTTCCGCCAGCGCACCGCAGAGGAAACCAGCGAGTCTCGCTACCAGGACCTGGCCTTCCGTGTCTTCCGCAACGACGCGTTGCAGAAGTACCGCGCTCAGTTCGACGTCGCCGCCCGGTATGCCTACCTGGCCGCTCGAGCCTACGACTACGAGACCAATCTCCTCGGCACCGATCAGCAGAGCGGGCAGCAGTACCTCACCCACATCGTCAAGGAGCGCGTGCTCGGGGCGTTCGTGGGAGGCTCGCCACTGGTCGGCAACGGCCTGGCCGGCCGGCTCGCGGAGCTGTGGAACAACTGGGTCGTGGTCAAACCCCAGCTCGGCTTCAACAACGCCAACGAGATCAACCGCACCTTCAGCCTGCGATGGGAGATGCTCCGGATTCCCAATTCCGTCGCCTACGACGCGCAATGGAGGGATGCGCTCTCGGCCTACGTGGTCAACAACCTGAACAACGTGCAGGAGTACAGGCAATACTGTCAGCCGTTACAGCCGCCGGTACCCAACAACCCGGCCGTCGTCATCCCGATAAGCACGACGGTGCAGTCAACGATGAACTTCTTCGGCTGGCCGTCCACCGGCGACGCAACCCTGCCGTCGGACCGGTTCGCGATCAAGATGCACTCTTACGCTGTGAAGTTCTCCCACTTCCCGGGGTTCCCGCTGAACCAGCAGGCGAACGTCTATCTGGTCCCCGTCGGGGCGGACATCATGCGAACGCCGACCTGTCCGGAGGCGCCGATCCGACAGTGGCATCTGCTGGATCAGACGCTCCCGATTCCGTTCCCAATCGGTGAACAAGACTTGAGCACCGTCGGGTGGATGCCCTGGGACGCGCTCGACGGCGGCTCGGCCGCGATGGTCCGCCGCAGGCTGATTCCCACCGTGGCGGCGTGCGCCGTCGGTGACCCGCAATGCACCGACATCAGCTACAAGCTCACCGGCCGCTCGGTGTGGAACACCCGATGGCTGTTGATTATCCCCGGATCGGAGCTCCTTGGCGCCGATCCGGCTCTGGGAGTCTCCGTCTTCATCAACGGTACGACCCCGACCGGAACCGGCGTGCGTGACATCAAGCTCGAGTTCCAGAGCTATGGATACAGTGGCTGCCTGTCGGGAGCGGCGGCGGGCGGCACCGCGGCCGATGGACAGTTGGAACGCCCGCTGCCGTAGTTCGGGCCCCGACCCAACGGATAAGCGCCGTATGATACGCTCCGGACTTCATCGCCAGGCGGTCGTGTTGGCGGTCATCGCCGCCGCGAGTCGTTCCGCATCCGCGAATGACGACAAGAGCGGCGTCTCGCCCAAGACGATATCGCGACCCTCCGGGCCCGGCTCGCTCGAGGGACTTGGCGACGCGTTCCAGCCCGCACTCAATACCGGGATGGCACGATACTCGGTCGCATTCCAGCTCCCGGCCGGCGTTGCCGGATTCACGCCGCAGCTCGCGTTGCAGTTCGACAGCGGGCTGGGCTACGGCCCGGCCGGGATCGGCTGGTCCTTCGGGCCCGGAAGTATCCGCCGACAAACCGACAAGGGGATGCCGCGCTATACCGATGTCGCCGACCCGCCGTTCGGACCCGACCGTTACCTCGGAATGAGCGGTGAGGAGCTGGTGCCGCTTTCCAACGGTTATCACCTGGCCAAAATCGAGGGCTCATTCATGCGCTGCCGACGGGCCGGACCCGGCTGGGAGGCCCACACCAAGGACGGCGCCCGCCTCGAATTCGGCATCACATCGGCCGGGCGCCTTACCGATCCTACCGAAACGAAGACGTATGAGTGGTATCTCGAGCGACGCACCGATACAAACGGCAACGAGATCCGCTATCGCTACGTTCGTCCCGTCGAGGCCGATCGGCAGGTCTATTTGAGCGAGATCCGTTACGGGCCCGGGGCCGAGCCGCGGGCGAACGAATACGTCGTTCAGTTGACCTACGAAGACCGGCCCGACCCGAGGACGGACTATCGCAGCGGGTTTCCGGTACGCACTTCGAAGCGCTTGAAGCAGGTGGACGTCCGCGTCAACCAGAACCTGATTCGAAAGTACGACCTGCGCTACGAGGCGGACCCGCATTGCTCGCTCTTGACGTCGGTCACGCAGTATGGAGATGATGGCGCCAGCGCGCTTCCGCCGACGACCTTTCAATACGCGACGTTCACTCCGCCCGACCCCGAATTGCCCGTTTCCGCCCTGGGCTCGATCATCGGATCGAGCGGCGAGCCCGGCACGGTTGTCGACAATCCCAATGCCGATTTCCTCGACATCAATGCCGACGGGCTGCCCGATCTGTTGGTCACCGACACAGGACATCTGGCCTATCTCAACCGCGGCGTCCGTCCCGATGGGTCCGGCGATCCGGTCGCCCACTGGGAGGGGCCGGTGTCGATCGACGCGGCCGAGCAACGTGTATACGACCGCCAGCTCTCCGAGGGAAGCGTCCACCTGGCCGACATGAACGGCGACGGACTGGCGGACTTTGTTGTCACCGAGGAGGCCCTGGTAGAGTATTTTCCCAATTCGGGCCACCAGTCCTGGTCGGCGTCGACGTTCATGTCGGTGGATCAAACCCCGCCGCCCGCCCCGTTCGGGAAGAACGGTGCCTCGGTGCGAACCACAGATCTGGACTTCGACAAGGGCATCGACATCATCAAGAGTGACTTCGGCGCCTATTCCGTCTGGTTCAACCTCGGTGGGGGAACCTACAGCGCTGAAATCCTCGTGGACGGCGCCTACTACAACGGACAGTTTGTGGACTTCACCGACGCCGGCGTCGACTTTGCGGACATGAATGGCGATCGTCTGAACGACCTCGTCAAGGTGACGCCGATCAGTGTAGTCTACTTTGCGAGCATGGGGTATGGAAGGTTCGATCAGCCGGTCGAGATGTTCCTGCCCGACCGATTCCTGGACGACTCCGCAAATGGGAATCTTCATCGCGCCAAGCTCACCGACGTCAACGGCGACGGATTGGCCGATCTTGCCGTCGAGCGCGCCGAGGGAACCGATCTGTGGTTCTGGCTGAACCGCGGCGACGGAACCTTCGCGATTTCCCGCGTCGTCACCGACCTGCCGGCAAGTCTCAGCGCCGCAGTACGCTGGGCGGACATCAACGGCAACGGCACGACCGACCTGATCTATGCCGATTCGAGCCGCCAGCAGTCCCGGATTCAGGCCGTCGATCTGGCCGAACTGATCACCGGATCCGCCCATTTCAACGCGATGCTCGGCATCGACAACGGGTACGGACGCAAGACGTCCATCGAATACCGCAGCTCGACCGCCTTCTACCTCGACGCACTCGCCGCCGGGACCCCGTGGACCACGTCCGTTCCGTTCCCCGTCGAGGTGGTCTCGCGCATCCGCACATCGATCGGACTGGACCTGGACGGCTACCCGGACGAGGGGGCCAATGGCGACGAGTATGTCACCGACTACGTGTATCGCGACGGGTATTACGACGCGCTCGAGAAGCAGTTTCGAGGCTTTGCGTTCGTCAAGGAAATCCGCCGGGGCGACGAACGCTTCGGCGGGGACCGCGCCCCGACGCTCATCACGCGTCATGGGTTCCATACCGGCGCTCCCGACGGAATCGACAACGACCACGACGCAGCCACGGACGAATTCGACCGCTGGGACGGCCGGGAGGAGGAGCCCCTTAAGGGTGTCGCGCTCTGGCAGGAATCAACGTCCCTGCCCGACGACTCCGGCAACGACGGAGTCTTCGCGCCCGCCTCGACCGTCTTCGACCGCACCGAATCCACCTGGGACGTACGCACCCTCTGCACTGGCAGCGGAGGTCCGCTCCCGGATGCGGTCGGCCCGGGCTATGTTACCGGCGATCACTACTCCCGCGTCGTGCGATACGCCGTGCAGGTCAACTCTCGCCGCACCGTGATCGAACGCCGGACCGAATCGACCGAGCACAAAGAGATCGAAATGCGAAGCGACTTCGATGCTCTGGGAAACCGGCTTTGGGAGTGGAGCCTCGGCGACCTGAGCAACCCGGACGACGACGTTCATACGGCCTATGAATATGCCCGCGCCGAGCAGCCGTGGATTGTCGGATTGACCAGCCGTGTGACCACCCGTGCGAACTCCTCGACTGGACCGTTTGTCTCGGAAACCCGCAACTACTACGACGGGGATGCGTTCGTCGGACTACCCTTGGGGCAGGTCGGGTTCCGAGGAAACCTCCACCGCGCGGAGGAGCTCATTTCGGCTGATCCGGTTCCACCATTGGTCGAACGTTCGTCTGTACGGGGTGACCCGCGCGACGCGACCGGCCGCATCGACTCCCTCCGTCAGGAATTCGACGCCTATGGGAATCCCGTTGTCGTGCTCGACCCAAATGCCGCACTCGGCCCGGACGGCAGGCCCGACGGAACGGGCAACGAGCGCCGCATCGAGTACGATGCCATACTCCACAAGTTTCCCCTGCGGGAGACCATCGTGATCGGCGCCGGCAGGCCGGACCTTGAAGTGTCCGCCGACTATCAGTTCGGCTTCGGCGTCCCGACCACGGTGTCTGACTTCAACGGAAACGAGACGCACTATTCGTATGACACCTTCGGACGCCTGCATCAGGAGATTCTGCCCGGCGACGATCCAGCGATTCCTACACGAGTCCACGAGTATGACCTGGGTGATCCGGTCAGCAGCATTTCGACCGTCATCCACACGAGGGAGGGCGGATCGCCGGACATGGAGACATCGCGCTACTTCGACGGCCTGGGCCGCCTCTTGGGGACCTTCGAGGTCGGCGGGGCCGCGATGACCGGCGTGACCCTCTATAGTCAACGTGGAACACCATGGAAGGCCTTCCAACCCTACCTCGGCCAACCGTTTGGAGCCGCCGGTGAATGGTTGTTGCCGGACGCGGCGGCTCCCGCGACATTGACCCGCTACGATGCAACCGGTCGCGTCGTCGAGACGCTCGCCCCGCCGGATGAACACGGCGCAGCCGCCACCCTCAGAACCCAGTACCTGCCGCTTCAAACTGTGGAGCATGACGGTGAGGATTCACGCGAGTCCGGCCCGCACTTTCAGACGCCCAAGACCATGGTTCTTGACGGACTCGGACGGTTGATCCAACTCCACGAGGTCGAGACACTCTCCGAGAGTGATTTCGGCGTCTTCATCACACGCTATCGCTATGCGTTACCGGACCTGCTGGCCGAGATCGAAGACGCCAACGGGAACGTGAAGTACATGCGCTACGACGGTCTGGGCCGGAAGATCTTCATGAACGACTGTGATCGCGGCCATATGACCTACACCTACGATGCGGCCGGCAATGTCCTGTCGACGGTGGATGCGAACGGACAGCAGATCAACTACGCCTATGACGGTGCCAATCGCCTGCTGGCGGAAGATTACCTTGATGATGGCACACCACTCGGACTGAGTCGCACACCGGACGTGACCTACCATTACGATGGCCCGGGCGACGACTACCCTTGGCTACCCAACACGCGCGGCCATGTTGCGTGGGTTGAGGACCTCACCGGTGCGGAATTCCGTGGGTTCGATGCACGCGGGAGCCTCCAGATCGCCGTGAAGCGCATCGTGGACGGGGACGGCAGCGCTCGCGACTGGCTGGCGGAGACACTCTCCGACAGTCTCGGCCGCTCCTACCAGACTCTTTACCCCAACGGCGGAGTTGTGCGAAGGCAATTCGACGGTCGCGGGCTTCTTCGGAACATTGCCGGCTTCGTACACGCGGTGACATACACGCCTTCGCGCCAGAAAGCTGCGATCACATATGCCAACGGAGTGCAGACCACGTATTCTTATGATCCGCGTCTCCGACTCACCCGGCTGAACACCAGCTCGGGCGGCCAGGTGCTACAGGATCTTTCCTATCAATACGATCAGGCCGACAACGTCATCGCCATTGACGACGGCCGGGGCTTGCCGGACGGCGATCCGCGCACCCAGACGGCCAGCTTCGTCCTGGACAATTGCTACCGGCTCATCCGGGCCACCGGCGACGGCTACGGCGAGATTCGCTACGACTACGATCGGCTCGGCAACATGGTCAAGAAGGTCAGCGCCGACATCCCGGACCCGGACGTCAACCTGGGGTTCATGTCGAGCGGCGGCCCGATGGGCACGGCCGGACGCATCGGCCGGGCCTCTGCCGACCCCCCGGGCCCCCATGCGCTGACTTCATCCGGAGCCGGCGAGAGCGCCCGCGAGTTCGATTACGACGCCAACGGCAACCTCATCTTCAACGACGGCGACGCATACCTCTACGATTTCAAGGATCGCCTCGGCCGCGTGGTCAAGGACGATCACGACATTCGCTACCTCTATGACTACTCCGACCGCCGGGTCATCAAGCGCGTGGACGGCGCGCAGACGACCTACATCAGTAAGCTCAGCGAGATCCGCGACGGCATCATGATGAACTACGTGTTCGCCGGCGACATGCGCGTCGCCCGCGTCGAAGGACCGTTGCCGCCCGCACCGGTGGTGGCACAGCGTCTTCACCTGTCCGCAGGATGGAATCTGATCAGCTTCCAGGTCGATCCCGGCGCCACCGATCCTGCCGACCTCCTGGCGGACCTAGATGGCAAGTACACTACCCTCTACGGCCACGACGGCGCGAGTTACACCCGGTTCATTCCCGGGGCGCCCGGCAACACGCTCACGGAGATACAGCCAACCCGCGGCTACTGGCTCCGCATGTCCGAGCCCGGCGAGCTGCTGGTTGAAGGTCTGCCCCTCGGCGACGACACGACTGCCTCCAAGGGAGCCCTGACCCTCGTGGGCCTGCCCGGGATGCAGGCCCTTGCACCGGAGGAATTCGCCGACCGGGATCCTGACGTCCGCGCCGTTCACGCCTACCTGGGCGACGAACTCGGCTGGCGATCCTGGCACAAGAACGCCCCCGGCTACCTCAACACACTCCGCATTATGAACCCGGGGCGGGGATACTGGATCGAAAGCAACGCACCCGTGCTGTCCGCCGCCATGTCCGGCGGCCCGAGCGTGCCGACCTTCTATCACGCGGATCACCTGGGCTCCACCAACCTGAACACGAATCCCGCCGGCGAGCTCCAAGCCGAGCTCGCGTACTACCCCTTCGGAATGCCTCGCTACGATCACGCGGCCAGGCGCACGCCCATGTTCGGGCCGTTCTACGATTTCGCAGACAAGGAGCGCGATCCGGAAACGCTGCTACAATACTTCGAGGCTCGGTTCTGCTCGGACCGCTTGGGCCGCTTCCTTTCCGTCGACCCCTTGGCGCTTAGGGCCGCGCCGAGCGCACCCCAATCGCCGCAAAAAACGCATCCCTATGCCTATGCCATGAACAACCCACTGCGCCTTATCGATCCCGATGGGCACGAACCCAAGGACAAGGTCTCCTTCGCCTCCCAGGTCATGGACATGTTCGGCGCCGCGACCGACTTCGCCAAGGAGATCGTCCAGGCCAGTCCCAAGCCCACGCAGGCTCACCCCATGCTCGTGCCGGTTGCTCCCAAGCTCGGGCCCGCCGCGAAAGCCGCCACGGCGTTCACCGAAACCCTCAAACCCGTCGCCCCGGTTCTGAAGGTCGTCGGGCAGGGGCTCGGTCTGCTCGGCGCGGGTATGGGATCATACGATGCCACCAAGGGCATCATCAACAAGGACCCGGAAAAGGTCGTCGGTGGCGTGGCCGACACCGTGGCCGCCGGCGTCGGCCTGCTTGGAGGTACCGTCGGCGCCGCCGGCGCGGGCGGGTATGCCGGCGGTACGCTGCTGGCCGGGCAGATCGACAAGCACACGGGCCATTTTCAGCGGTCCACGGCCGCAGGCCACCGGGCCGAGGCCGCCATGACCAAGGCCACCGGAAACGAGACTGTCGGGACCGTCTTCGGTGCCGCCACCGCCGGTATGGAGACCCTCCTCCCCGGCTCGAGCGCCAGCAGCGTAGCGGTTCTGGAGTGGATCAACGACTGACACCAACTGGAAATCGCCACGCGGATTCGGCGCCGGGACGCGATGGAACTCCGTCCGCCCGCAATAGGTGATATGTGCAATCCGAGTGAGGAGTGGTTTGGTCATGTGCCGCCGTCGACGATTCGGGATGCAGCGCGCTGCTGCAAACGCTGGGCTCAAATGTGGTTCCACCTCTTGTATGGCCGGTCTGCTCGGACTGGCGCTGTGTGTACGGCCCGCATCAGCGGCGCACGAAGCGACACCCGCCCGCGCCCTCTCCGGGTCGTCATCGGTCGTGTTCTACCACCCCGACCATCTCGGTTCTGCGAACATCCTGACCGACGAAACGGGCGCGCTGACCGCCGAGGTTGTATACTATCCCTTCGGCGGCGTTCGGCACGAACACCGGGAAGCGCACCCGATCGCTCCACGGTATGGCTTCGGGGACAAGGAGCGTGACTCCGAAAGCGGCCTTCACTACTTCGACGCCCGTTACCTGTCTGACCGCGTGGGACGCTTCATCACCCCCGATCCGTACTTCTCGGAAGACATGGACGCAGCGATTGCCGTCCCGCAGCGTTTCAATCTCTACGCGTATGTGCGGAACAACCCCGTGGCATTCGCCGATCCCTCCGGTTTGCAGGACGTGCCCTTGTATTCCGCCGGCGCCGACTCGTCCGGATACACCCAGGGTGCGAGTGAGGCCGTGAAGCTGGTCTTCGCAGGTCTCGCCCACACCGCCGTCGAAGCCCTCGGCGGCGCCAACACCGCCAACGCGCCCACCTCGGCCTCCGCCCCTCGACAAGACACCCAGGCGACCGGGGAGGTCGTATTCCGGGTCGCCGTCAACGCCGGCTTCGGCACGCTTCTCAAACAGATCGCGAGGGGGATCGTCGCCATCGAGGGCTTTCACTCCGCTGCACCGGCGGTCGTCAAGCCGCCGTCCTCGCTGCCCGCATCTCCAAACGAGTGGGTCCCCGCGGAGATCGGGAAGCCGATCCCCGGCGTCAAGCCGCCGCCGATCACCGATCCAAGGCTGGCCGCCGCCCTGAATAGCTACAAGCCCTCCACCCCGGCCCAACAGCTCGCGAGCCAGGGTCAAAGGCTCCTTGCAGAACACATGGTCCTGGGCGCGAATCGGCCCGGCACCACAGTGCTCAACATGGCCCAGGCGGGCCAGCGCGCCCAGGTGGGCCAGCTTCACCAGTTCTTCGTCGCCCAGCACCAGCATGCGATTCAGGCGGCCGCCCAGCAGGGCGCTAACAAACAGATGCTCGATTCCCTCAAGAACCTCGCTGACATGACCGTGCCATTGAGCGGCAAATGAACCCTCGCGAATACTTAAGCCTCGGCATTGCCATCGGAATCACCCTCGGTGCTGTGCCGTCGCGCGCCGGGCAACCCGAAGCGCCCGGCCCGGGTACGATCGTCTTCTACCATGCCGACCACCTCAGCTCGACCAACCTCGTTACCGATGCCGGCGGCAAGGTCGTCGCGGAGGCCGTCTATTACCCATACGGCGGCCTACGGCACGAAACACCGGCCGCCCCCCAAGCCTTCGACCCCAACTACCGGTTCTCCGACCGTGAGCTCGATCCCGAGAGCGGACTGCAATACTTCGGCGCGAGGTTTTACATCAGTGCGATCGGCCGTTTCGCCTCCTGCGACAACTGGGCCGATCACGTCGAACTCACCGGCGCCTACGCATACGCCCGCAACAACCCGCTCCGCTACATCGACCCGCTCGGAACCGACCCGCAGCCATCGGGCGACTCGGACGACAATCAAATCGAGAAGGACGCCGTCGCGCCGGTCAAGGACACGATCAAAAGAGCGCCCCAGATCATCAAGAAGACCAACGAAAAAGCACAGGCGAAGGTCGTCGCCCACGGGCCGGGACTCTCGGATCCCGATCCCGCCAAACGTGAGGAGGCCGCCGGGGCACTCGTCGGCGACGTAGGTAGCACGGCTGGCGAGGTCGGCGGCGAGACGCTCTGGGAGGAAGTCGACGAACACTGGAGCTGGGCCGTCAAGGCGCCGCTTATCGGCCTGGGGGCGGGCCTGATCTACGGACTCGCCCTCGCAGACACCGACCTGCCCGTACCCCTGCCCGGAATTCCCATCGGCGTCGGACAGGGGACCTTCGAGATCTCCCCGGAGATCGACGTGGCCCCAATCAGCGCCGAACAGGAGCAATACGCACCGGCCGTCGGCCTCGGAATGTCGTACCAGTCCGGACCGTTCACCCAGTCGATAAAGGGAACCTACAGCCCCGAAGGCACGGCCAGTGGCGCCGTCGGCTTCAGCGCCAAAGCGGGGCCGGTCACCTTCGGCGCCGCCGCGGGCGGCACCGTCGGCAAGGAGTTCAAAGCCGCGGCAACGATCACCGTCTCCCCATAGCGAAGACGGAACCGCCCGTTACCCGCTCACCACGACCTCCGCCAACTGGGCAGGGGCGGATTTGAACCGCCGACACACGGATTTTCAGTCCGTTGCTCTACCAACTGAGCTACCTGCCCTGCGGATCTACCGCACTATCCGCCAACCTCGCGCGGCTGGTCTTCGCACGCCTCAGTATCCGGGCCAAAACCCGCATGAGCGTAGAACGAACCCACCCGGCGGTCAAGATTCCTGCCATGCCGCGTCGCGCGCACGATGCCGGTCATCGAGGCGGCCGCCGCCTGAAGGCGCTCAATCCTCGCCGTCACCACCCATGCTCGACGAGCCACGCGGCCACGGGCGCCGATGCTTCGTCGAACTCGTACTCCCGAAGGTGCGCCTTCGGCACCCACCGGATCTCCTGATAAGCATCTGCGCGAACCGCGCCGTTCAAGATGCCGCAGAAAAAATACCGAAGCTCGATCTCCCGCCCCTCGGCCTGCTCGACCAGGGGCGGCTGGCCCACCACGATCTCAACCTCGATCCCAAGGACCTCCCGTGCAAACCGACGCATAGCCGCCTCCGGCGACTCATCCTCACGTGCCAGCCCCCGCGGGAACTCCCACAGCCGATCCGCTCCCTCGGGTCGACGCGGAAGACAGATCAGCACGTCGTTGTCGAATCGCTCGATCACCCCGGCCGCAAACAGCGGCCAGCGGCTCGGCTTGCGTCGCTTCTTCATCACCTGCACTCCGCACCGTGGGCTGTCGGGCCGTGCCGCGCGCTGCCTTCGACCATCCGGTGCTCGACGCGTTCACACATCGATCGCTCGCACCGCCGGGTCACGTTGCCATCGCAGCGCCAGCGTCTGGGACCCCACCCCGAAGGCCAGACACCCTACCGACAGCACCACCCGCACAACCCACACTACGCCCCGCTGGGCTGCGGAGAGCTTTTTCGTCGCGCTGGGAATCTCCCCGCGCTCGAAGACGCCGTCGCGCACGGTCCACCGGATGTACCCGATCGTCCCGCCCGGCGGATACACCGTGGCAAGATGCTGCCGGACCTCGGCCTCGACCGTCGCACGGAATTCGGCAAGCGTGCGATCGCCGATGTCGCGAACCGCCTCCGCCTGTGTGGCCATGTCGCTAGGAAAGTCCCTCGCCTCCTTGAAGAGCGTGGCGCCCCAGATGGCGAGCACGATGCATGTCGTTCCTGCCGCCAGTGCCCCGGAGTGATAAGGCCGCCCCGGCGCCGCGATTCGATGCGCGACCGCCCCGACAAAGAGCCCGATCAATACGAAGAAGAATACCCCGATGAAAAAGGGTAACGCGGCCGCGTAGGACAGAAGCCACGCCAACGGCAGGCCGATCACGATGCTGGTCGCGACCGCCAACCACCACCGCGCCGACCCGTCCGAATGTACCGCTGGCCCAGCCGGACCGGTCACACCCGTGACCGGCTGCCCTGGCGCACAGCGCGCCTTATCATCCGCACCAGTCCGCGAAGCGTTCTCGCCGACCTCCCCAGGCTGCGCGCGCTGAACACCGGGCGAGTCGATCGTGTGCCCACCGCCGTCCACCGCACCGGTGTCGATTGCCTGTCCGCCCGCGCTGGCCAAGTCGATGCCCCTTTCGCGGTATCTTGCGTCATCCCGTGGGATGATTCAACCGGATTCCACCCAGGCGCTCGGCACGCACGGGTTGGCGGTTGACGGTGAACTGCTATCGATTCGGTTTGTCGGGCGACGGCGCCCGGCGCGGTGTCCGGGAATCGCGCGACGGGGTGCTCGGACGGCGAGGCGGAGTCCGTTTCCGTACATCAACGTCGATCACGAGCGTAACGTACCAGTCGCCGTTCGCCCGTGAACCGCCGATAGGTGCCGCAGCCTGTGCGTTGCCGTCTCGACTCGGAGCAGGAGGGGACGTTCCTTGTGCGCGAAGAGCCTGCATCCGTCGCTCGACCAACCTCGGCTCGAGGTCTTGCGCCGGTTGTTTGTTGAGTGTCCCGTCATCCCCGGCCAGCATCGGCGCCGGTGGTCCCTCGGCAACATGGCCCGCATTCTCGACCATAGTCGCGGCAGTCGAGCCCGCCTCGTTCTCGAAGGGGGCGCCGGGCACGGACGACTGCCCAATCGAGGCAAGCCGCCGGGTCGTTCCGGGCTCATCGTCGTCGGACCCGTTCTTCATCGCCGGTTCGCCTGCGGCAGTCCTGTCCGGCGCACGCCGCGTACTGCCGTCCCCCTTAACGCCGATGGTGTCCAGCGCGAGGTCAAGCCACGACGTGCTCTCGGTCGATTCCTCAGCCTCCGCAGGCCGGGCAGCGAATTCTGACTGCGCTCCGCCTCGAAAACGGTAGTCGCCCGCCGCCAGCTGCTCCGTGGCGGGAACGTACGCACCAGCCTCGTCCGCGGGTCGGGTGATTCGACCCAGCGCGTAACGCGTCTGTCGCCAGCCTTCGAACACCAGCGGCCCGGCCGAGAGCGTGACGTACTCGTCACCGCATTGCCGTCCCAGCTCCTCGACGATCGCGTCCACGCGGGCCGCCGGGAGGCGGACGAGGATCCTCCGCGGGCCGGACTTGTCGGCGCTATCCACGACGGAGGTGCCGCGGAACGCGTTCCGCGCCGCCGGGCCCTGCGCCTCGGTGCCGAGCCCCACCCCTTCCGGTTCGCGGACCACGTACGCATCGAGTGTCGAACCCAGCGTGGTGAGCACATCCTGGCGTCTCGCCTCGTCCGAGGCCGTGACCCTCAAACGCAGCACGGCGTCGGCGTGGAGCAAGCCCACACTGGGCTCGCTCGAACCCCGATAGGGAACGGAGACGGGCGGCTCCCGCGGCGGTGCGGTCGCCGGCGGCGCATCCGCCCGCTCTCGCGTGGCGACCTTCGCGTCAAGTTCCGCCTTGGTCTTGGACAAGTCGGCGAGTTGAAGGCTGCCCTCGACGCCCTCGACATCGCCCGCACGGCGCAGTCGCTGTCGCGTGCGCGCCGTGCCGGGCGCTTCTTCCGATGGCCGGTCGCCAGGCTCGGGCATCTCGAGCCCGTCACGACGGGCCGGTTCCTGTCGGCTCGGGCCTTGCGCTACGATCCCATGCCCTACGCCCCGGGGCGAATCGCGGCCGCCCAAGAGGGCCCACGTGCCACCCAGGACCGAAATGCCGACCACCGCCGCCATCGACAACCATTGCCACAGCCCCGTTCGACGCGGGTGTGGACCGGAATAGCCGCCGCGCGGCTCCTCTAACAGTTGCTCCCGCTCCAGCCGGAGTTCGAGGTCGTCCAGGACGCTGCTCGGTGCAACGTGCCGAGGGAGCCGAGAGATGGACTCAGTGGTCAGACGCAGCTCGTGCAGTAGCCGTTGCGCATGCGGGTCGTTCGCGACGACGCGCTCGACAGACTCGGCCTGCGCCGCATCCAACTCACCGTCCAGATACGCGGACAGCAGCTCACCCAGACGTTCTTCATCAAGTTGCGTCATGGCTTCTTGACACCGGATTCTCAATCAGCCAGGGTTGGATGGCCTCGCGCATCGCCATCCGCGACCGAAAGAGCCGCGATTTCACCGTTCCCTGTGGGATCTCGAGAATCTCGCTGATCTGTTTGTAATCAAACCCCTCGATATCTCGCAACACCAGGACGGCCCGGTGGTCATCGTCAAGCCCCTGCATGGCTTGCACCAATTCGTGATTCAGTTCCGTTACGTCCCGCTGGTGGTCCGCGTCGCCCATCTCCCGCACCAGCCCACGCGCCTGGTGCCCTCCACCGGCGTCGTCGAGCGAAATCGTCTGCCGCCGCTGCCGGCGTCGGCGATGCGAAATCGTCACATTCACCGCAACCCGAAACAGCCACGTGTAGAACGCGCTTTGGTATCGGAAGCTCGAGATCGCCTCCAGCGTCTTCAGGAACGCTTCCTGCGTCAGGTCTTTCGCATCCTCCAGGTTCCCGCACAGCCGCCAGCAGGCGTTGAAAACACGATCCTGGTATTTCCGAACGAGCTCGCCGAACGCCGCCGTATCCCCGTTTTTTACCCGTTCGATCACCAGGGCGTCCTCGATCGAGGCCTTGCCCTCAGCTCCGCCGGCGGTTTCTGCATCCACCCTGTTTAGACGTTTGTCCACCCAAGCCGTTCCCGCGTGCATGAAAGTGTTATCGGTCGCCGGGGCCAAAGCCGCACCGACTTGGCGATCTGCCACCCTTTATACGGCGCCAGGACGCGTCGCGGGGCTTTCTACTGCCGGAACGACGTTTTTTCCGAAACCCACTTGACGACAACCTCGTGCATCCTATCATCCGCATGTACGGATATGATTGTGGTCCCGCAAAATAACTCCGAAACGGTATTCCGGGCACTGGCCGACCAGACCAGGAGGCGGGCGCTCATGGTCCTCAGCCGCCACGAGCTGGCCGTGTCGGAGCTGGTCGAGGTCCTCGCCCAGCCCCAGTCGACCGTTTCGCGGCACCTGAAGGTCTTGCGCGGGGCCGGCCTGATTCACGACCGCCGGGATGGCAATACGGTGCTCTACTCAATCGACAAACCGCCCGACGACGGCCATGCCACTGGGGCCCCGCTGGTGTGCCGCGTGGTGGAGTGGCTCTCGGTGGAACCGATTCCACCCGCCGTGAGCCGTCGGTTGGAGCGGGTCGTCACACGGCGCAGGGAGATGAGCCACAGGTTCTTCGACCGTATGGGCCGCCAGTGGGACGCACTGCGCGAAGAGACGTTCGGCGACCGCTTCCACCTGGAGGCGTTCATCGCACTGTTGCCGCAGGACTGGGTCGTGGCCGACGTGGGCACGGGCACCGGATACCTGCTGCCGACGCTCGCAGCTCACTTTCGTCACGTGATTGCGGTCGAGCTGGTCGAGCGGATGCTCGATGCGGCAGACCACTGCGTCCAACAGCATGAACTGAAGAACGTATCGTTGCAACGCGGAGACGTGACGAGCTTGCCGATTGCGACGTCCAGTGCGGACCTCGCGACCGCGATCCTCGTCTTGCATCACGTCGAGGCGCCGCACGAGGCCGTTGCGGAGCTGGGCCGGATCGTCCGTCCCGCCGGCCGGGTTTTGATTGTCGAACAAACCGTGCATGATCAGGCGGCGTTTCGTGAACGCATGCAGGACCGTTGGTGGGGATTCGAGCCGCAACGTATCACGGGTTGGCTCTCAGAAGCTGGTTTTGAGCAGCTAAACGCCCGGGTTTTGTGCAACGTCGAGCGGGCCGTCGACGCCCCCGACTTGTTTGTAGTTACTGGAACCAAAGGCGCCAGCGCCGAGTCCAACTAGACCGAGGAGGAGCAACATGGCCGTCGTGACCGAAGATTTCAAGGTCGCCGATCTTGGGCAGGCCGATCTGGGCCGCAAGGAGATCCTCCTTGCGGAACACGAGATGCCGGGCCTCATGGCCCTTCGCCGCAAGTTCGGCAAGGACAAGCCGCTCGCCGGAGCGCAGGTCATGGGGTCGCTCCACATGACCATCCAGACCGCCGTGCTCATCGAAACGCTGGCCCAACTCGGCGCCGACGTGCGCTGGTGTAGCTGCAACATCTTCAGCACCCAGGACCACGCCGCGGCCGCCATCGCCAAGACCGGCATCCCCGTCTTCGCCTGGAAAGGCGAGAGTCTCGAAGAGTACTGGTGGTGCACGGACCAGGCTATGCGGTTCCCGGAAGGCGGTCCGAACATGATCGTGGACGATGGCGGCGACGCCACCATGCTGATCCACCTCGGCTACGAAGCGGAAGAGCGGTTCTCGAAGGACGGCGCCATCCCGGATCCGGAGTCCGCACCGAACGAGGAGATGGCCATCATCCTCACCCTGATCGCAGACGGGCTGAAAACCGATCCGACACGCTGGCATCGCGTCGCCGACGGCGTCATCGGCGTGAGCGAGGAAACCACAACCGGCGTAAACCGGCTCTACCAGCGGCAAAAGGACGGATCGCTTCTCTTCCCCGCCATGAACGTCAATGACAGCGTCACCAAGAGCAAGTTCGACAACATCTATGGCTGCCGCCACTCGCTTGTCGACGGCATCATGCGGGCCACGGACGTGATGCTCTCCGGCAAGCTGGCGGTGATCTGCGGCTACGGCGACGTGGGCAAGGGGTGTGCACAGAGCCTCCGGGGGCAGGGATGCCGTGTCGCGGTCACCGAGATCGACCCGATCTGTGCCCTGCAAGCCGCAATGGAGGGCTACGAGGTCGTCGCCCTGGACGACGTCGTCGAGAAGGCGGACATCTTCGTAACGGCAACGGGTAACAAGGGTGTCATTCTCGCGTCGCACATGGCCCGGATGAAGACGCAAGCCATTGTCTGCAACATTGGCCACTTCGATAATGAGGTCGACATCGACGGCCTGAAGCGTCTGGCGAACATAAAACGCGAGAATATAAAGCCACAGGTTGATAAATGGATTTTCAATGACGGCCGGTACATCCTGGTGCTCGCCGAGGGCCGCCTCGTGAACCTGGGGTGTGCGACGGGCCACCCGAGCTTCGTCATGAGCAACAGCTTCTCCAACCAGGTGCTGGCACAGATCGAACTCTACCAAAACGGTATTGCGTATGGACAGAAAGTGTATACTTTGCCGAAAAAGCTAGACGAGGATGTCGCCCGGTTGCACCTGGCCCAGCTTGGCGCGAAGCTGACGAAGTTGAGACCGGATCAGGCGGAATACCTCGGGATTGACGCCGACGGCCCGTACAAGTCCGACCACTATCGTTACTAGGCTGATACGGTCGGGCATGGGCGATGACGGGCACGAAGAGCCGGTTCGCCGCCTGTTTTGTCGCGTGCCGAAACGAACCGCGCCCGCTTTTGTCACAGGTGGAACAAGGGTATTGACGAAGACCTGAAACGAGAGTACGCTCCGGGCTTGGCGCGGTTGCCTTGGCGACGGGGTTGACCTTTTTGCGATCCTGGAGTCGGTGCACGACGATGAGGTGGTTTTTCATCCTCCTGGCTGTATTCCTGCTGTTTGGAGGCAGCTTCGGCGGCGCGGCCGGCACCTAGGAGGGACGCGGAAATCTCTGAAGCTTGGCGCGGCGGGATGCGCGGTCTCGCCGTAAACGTCTGTTCCTGTCGCCTTCCGGCGCAGGACGATTCTCCCGCGATGGCGCCCTCTGGCCTTCGGGCCAGCGGCTCGGCCCAGGTGGGTCGACCGGCATCGGTTATGTCCGGGTGTAGCCGATCCGTTGACGGGAGCCGCCGCCTCGCAGGTTTTGGCGCCGCGAGATGTTTTGACGTTGTAGGCCGGATTGGCTAAACTACCGACCTTGGCGTGGTCTTTACCCCACGGTGGGGTAAGCCCAGTAGAGTTCTTCCAGTTGGAGAATGATGATGCGCTGGATTTGGATTCTCTTGATTGCTGTGGTATTGTTCGGCGGGAACCTCTTTGGTGACCTGTTCGGCGGCGGTACCACCGCGTAGTCACGGGACTGTACGGGGTGCGTGGCGAGGCAGCGTTTTGCGTCTCCTCGTCACGCACACCCACTCCCGTCTTCCCTCCGAGCGCCTTCCGCTTCGCACCGGGGATCTCGTGCGCCGCTGGATTCGGGCGTGCGCGAGCCTTGGTCCGTCTTTGATCTTCACCATCCGGTTCGTGAGGCGTTTTCCGCTGCCGTTGGCTGTCCGTGCGTCGGCGACGATTCGTCGCGTTGCGTAGCGCGCGCCCAGGCCCAACCTCTCACTGATCGTGTTGTCCGACCCGGCGCCGCCGCCTCGGCCGACCGAGGCGTTACAACCGGTGAGCCGGGGGCTCCATCCCGTCGTCGATGTGCTGTTGCGTGGATTGCTCGCCGTCGAATGAGAAGAGAATCGGCTCGTCGTCGATGCGCGCCGAGAGGTGTACCGGGCGTTTCCAGATGCTTTGGATCCGCTTGAGGGTCTCGACGGCGTACTTGATCTCGAGATCGGCGCCGTTGTGCTGGTGCGTCAGATAGAGCTCGCCCCGGTTTCGGTAGTTCCCGTCCACCACGTAGATGTAGGGCTGACCGTGGTTGGTCAGCATGAACAGGAGCTGCTGCTTGACCCGGTTGAAGTCGCGTTCCACGATCACCATCTTGCCCGTGGCCGGATCGTATCGGTAGTGATAGAGCTTTTGGTCCTCGACGAACTCCGGCGTCAGGAACTCGTCCAGGAAGGTCACGTCGTTGTAGAGTGCGCGGACCTGGAAAATCTTTTCGCGGCCCGGTGAGCCGCGGCCGACGATCCGCCCCTTCGGCGCCCTGTCTTTGCCCCATTCCCGCCGGCGGGCCATGTCGTCGCAGGCATCGTAATCGGGTCCGTAACGCCCCGTGTTCCACCGCCGTTCGATGTCACGGAACAGCTCCACGCCCATCTTGTAGGGGTTCAGCCGTCCCGGGCTGGTCGCCAGCGTGCCGGCGTGGTGCTCGCAGTAGTCGATCAGGTCCTCGTCCCGCAGGACGTAGTTCGTCATGATGGTCGAGTGCCAGTAGCTGGCCCACCCCTCGTTCATGATCTTGGTCTGGGCCTGGGGCGCGAAGTAATACGCCTCCTCGCGGATCATGGCCAGGACGTCGGCCCGCCAGTCCTCCAGCGGGGCGTGCTGGAGCAGGAACAGGAGCACGTCCTTCCTCGGTTTGTCGGGGAACTTGCCCCGGGCCCGCTCGGCCTCGGCGTGCTCGCGGTCGCGGTCGCTGGCCATCTTCTTCGGCGGATTGATGTAACGGTCCATGTAGCTCTTGGCCGGGAAGCGGGTCAGTTCGGGGGGGTGGTGTTTTTTCTTCTCCCGCTCGGCCTTGATCTCGTGCTTCTGGGCCTCACGGCGCATGAACGCGGAGTGGGGGTCGATCAGGTTCTCGAGCGACAGGCACGTATCGATGCAGCGTTCGACCACGTCCAGCCCGTGCCGCTCGACGTAGCGGCGCATGCGCGTCGCGTGGTTCGCCATCTCGTCGATCATCTTCCGGTCGGTCTTGCTGAACCAGATGTTGTTCTTGAAGAAGTCGCAGTGGGCGTAGACGTGGGCGATCACCGTCTTGTGGTCGACCGGCATGTTGTCCTCGAGCAGGTACGCGTAGCACGGGTTGTTGTTGATGACCATTTCGTAGATGCGGCTCAGGCCGTAGCGGTGCGATTTGTGGAGCCGTTCGTACTCCATCCCGAACCGCCAATGCGGGTAGCGCTGCGGGAAGCCGCCGTACGCGGCCACCTGGGCCATCTGCTCGGCGCTGAGCATCTCGAAGATCGTGGGGTAGAAGTCGAGCCCCTCGCGACGTGCGAAACCGGCGATCCATTCGGCCTGCTCGGCGATGTACTCGGGGAGGATCTTGTACATGTCACCGCCCCGCCGCGAAGAAGGTCTTGATGCTGTCGTAAATGTCGTCCTTGGTGTTCACCCGGCTGGTCACGACGGCTTCAACGTCGTTGAGCTGCTCGTGGACCACGTTGATGAAGTTGCCGCTGCCGTAGGCGCTGGCCACCTGGCAGTAGCCGAACATGTTGAGCGCCGGCAAGAGGTGCTCGCGCACGATCTGGCAGCACTCCCGCGAGTCCGACTCGCTGCTGTTGTCGCCGTCGGAGAAGTGAAACAGGTAGACGTTCCAGTCGTTCGGGTCATAGGTGTTTTCAATCAGCTCGCGGGCCAGCCGGAACGCGCTGCTGATCCGTGTCCCGCCGTCCTCGCGGATGCGGAAGAACGTCTCGCGGTCGACCTCGCCGGCCCGCACGTCGTGCACGATGTAGCGGTTCTCGATCCCCTGGTAGTTCTTTCGCAGCCAGGTGTCGATCCAGAACGCCTCCAGCCGCACCAGCTCTTTCTGTTCGTCGCCCATCGACCCGGAGACATCCATCATGTAGATGATCACGGCGTTGGATTGCGGCTTCAGGATGGTCTTCCAGCTTCGATAGACCTTGTCCTCGCGCTCGAAGATGATCCGCGGCGCGTCCGGGTTGTACAGGCCCGCCATGATCTGCCGGCGCAGGGCGCGGCGGAACGTCCGTTTGAAGTGGCGAAGCGACTCCGGTCCGGCCGGGCGGATGCCGCTGTACCGGTCGCGTTCCGAGGTGATGCGGTGCTTGCCCTTGGGCTTGATCCGGGGCAGCTTGAGCTCCTCGCCGAGGATTTCGGCCAGCTCGTCCAGGGTGACGTCGACTTCGAGTATGTGCCGCCCTTCGTGAGTCCCGCCGGGCCCCATGCCCCCCTCATCACCGACCGAGTCGCCGGGCTTGGCATCGCCCTTGCCGACGCCCGCGTCGTCGTTGTCGCCATAGCGGAAGTGGGGGATGTCGACGCCCTTGACCGGGATGCTGATGTAGCTCTTGCCTTCCTTGCCGAGCAGCTCGCCGCGGGTCAGGAACTTCCGCAGGTCCTCGCGGATCTTCCCCTTGACGATCTTGCGGAAACGCTGATGGTCGTTGGTGATCTGCAGAATCATCGCTGCGCTCGGCAGGCAACAGGCAACAGAAAACAGGCAACAGGCAATAGGCAACGGGCAACGGGCAAGTGGGAACGAACATGCGGTGAGATTAAGCGTGTCCCGGATGAGGGCTCGGGCCGCGTCAGTCGGCTGATTCTCGTACGGATCGCGCGAGGCCAAAGAGGATGCGCTGTAGTTCGTCGATCAAACACGTGCATTGTGTCGCTACATCCGCAGAGACAAAGCCGAGTTCCCGTGCCAGTACCAACTGCGTTTCGATCTCGCAAAGTGATCCCCGGGCCATGTCCAGGAACCGCAGATAATCGGTCGTCCTGCGCCGTCCATAGCCCTCCGCAACGTTGGACGGCACGGATACGGCGGCCCGGCGAAGTTGCGACGTCAGGCCGAACCGTTCGCGATCCGGAAACGCTTCGGTAAGCTGATAAACCGCCTTGCAAAGTGCGATCCCCTTTCGCCAGGCAACGAGATCGTGGAACGACCGGATTTCGTCGGCCACCATGCTCTCCCTTGCCTCTTGTCGGTCCCGGGGCTCTACCTCTTGGCTAACGCACTACCGTCCGCACCCTGTTGCCCGTTGCCTATTGCCTGTTGCCTGTTGCCTGTTGCCTGTTGCCTGTTGCCTGTTGCCCGTTGCCTGTTGCCTGTTGCCTGTTGCCTGTTGCCTCGTTGCCTATTCTTCCGCCTTCGCATCCCCCCGGGCGAATATGCTGGCCACGTAGTTCAGCACGTCCGACGCGCTGGTCTCGTTGTAGCCGAAGTACTTGATCAGCCGCTGCTTGACCACGTCGATCTTCGCCTGCGTCTCGTCGTCCACGATGCCCGATACCACGTTCTTGAGCTTGATCGTGTCACGCTGGTCCTCGAACAGCTTCAGCTCGAGCGCCTTGTGCAGCCGGGCGTTGGTGTGGAACTCGAACTTCTTGCCGTCCAGAGCCAGCGCCCCGATGTAGTTCATGATCTCCTGCCGGAAGTCGTCCTTACGGCTTTCGGGAATGTCGATCTTGTCCTCGATCGACCGCATCAGCCGCTCGTCCGGGGCCTCGTCCTTGCCGGTGTAGCGGTTGCGGACCTTCTCATGCTGCGTGTAGGCCCGCACGTTCTCGATGTAGTTCGAGCAGAGCCGGGCGATGGCGTCCTCGTCGGCGGAGATGGCCCGCTGCACTTCGGACTTGAGGATGTCCTCGTACTCCTCGCGGACCATGCCGAGCAGCTCGCGGTAACGCGCCTTCTGCTCCTCGTCGGTGATCAGGCTGTGATGGGCCAGACCCGATTCCAGCTCGTTCATCACCATGAACGGATTGACGCAGCGCTGCTGGATGGCGTGATCGCTGACCAGCGCGTTGGACAGCTTGTCCTGGATGTAGCGGGGGCTGATGCCGCCCATCCCCTCGCGCGGGGCCTCCTCCCGCAACTCGCGCACCGAGTCCTCCGTGAAGCCCGGGATGTTCTTCCCGTTGTAGAGCTTCAGCTTCTGCATCAGCGTGAGCCCCGGTTTCTTCGGCTCGTCGAGCCGGGTCATCACCGCCCACATGGCGGCCACCTCGATGGTGTGCGGCGCGATGTGGATGCCCCGGATGCGCTCCTTGTTGAAGTCGCGCTGGTAGATCGCGATCTCGTCCTCGAGCCGGATGTTGTACGGCACGTCGATCTTGATCGTACGGTCCCGAAACGCCTCCATCAGCTCGTTGGACTGGAGCTTCTTGTACTCGGGCTCGTTGGTGTGCCCGATGATCACCTCGTCGATGTGGGTCTGTGCGAACTTCTTGGGCTTGATCACGTGCTCCTGCGACGCCCCGAGCAGATCGTACAGAAACGCCACGTCGAGCTTGAGCACCTCGATGAACTCAATCACGCCGCGGTTGGCGATGTTCAGCTCGCCGTCGAAGTTGAACGCCCGCGGGTCACTGTCGCTGCCGTATTCCGCGATCTTGCGGTAGTTGATGTCCCCGGTCAGCTCCGTCGAGTCCTGGTTCTTTTCGTCCTTGGGCTGGAACGTCCCGATCCCCACCCGGTCCTTCTCGCTGAGCAGCAGGCGGCGCACGCGAAGGTGCTTGATCACCCGGTGCCAGTCGCCGTCGTACTTCAGCGACAGGTCGTCGAACATCCGCCGGCAGAACGGATCCAGCGCTCCCTCGATCCGCACCTGCCGCCCGTCCTCGACCTCCTCGTTGATCCGCGCCAGCACCGCCTTGCGGGCCTCGATCGGGATCAGCTTCAGCGGCTCCTCGTGCATCGGGCAAGGGTGGATCACCTCCCGCCCGTCCTCGTCCGGAACCATCCAGGAAAAGGTGAACAGGGCCCCTTCGTCCAGCGCCGAGTAGTACTCGAGCCCCTTCTTCAGCAGCCGGGCGATCGTGCTCTTCGATGAGCCCACCGGGCCGTGCAGCAGGAGAATCCGCCGCTCCGTGCCGTACTGGTGCGAGGCGGACTTGAAGAAGTCCACCAGGTTCATCAGCGGCCGGTCCAGCCCGAAGATGGCGTCCGTGCCGTGGTCGATCGGGTCGGAGAAAAAGCGGTAGCGCATCAGTTCCTGGCGCATCCAGGAATAACGCTCCGACCCGAAGTGCATGATCATGTCGTACACCCGCTGGAACGCGTTCCGCGCCAGACGCGGGTTCGCCGTGACCATGTTCAGGTAGTCCTCGAACGAGCCCTCCCAATGCTGTTCGCGGAACCGGTCGCGGTTGACCGACTGATTAATGACCGAAAGGATGTCTTCCGCGCGTGTCATCGCTGTTCTTCTCGCTCAACAAAGAAACGGCCGCCGAACCCCCAGCGGCTCGTCAAGACCGGCCGACCACCATCATGCCCGAAGGGAAGTGCGTGAAACACGCATCGGAAAGAGCACAGGCTGCCGTCGACCTCCCAGTCTCCAATCGTCGACCGGCCGAGTCAAAAACCGATGCCGATAATCCTCTCCATGTTAGAGCGTCGGGCACGGTAAGTCAACGGCGCAAGCTCGCAACGAGCGGTCAAGCCCATACCGGTGAAGCCCACCCGGGCAGAGCGCAGGCACGACCGTCCCAGATATCGGTCGCCTGCCCCCCTCCATTTGCAAAAAACCACTTCGACTTGGCGGAACGCACGCCGATGTCTGCATCGAGCGTCGGTCGAGCTCGTCCCGACGCCGCCCGCGCCCCCTGGAGCGAAACGTCAACGTACGAGGCCCGGGCCTGCAACCGGTGCAAGCCGATAACCTCATCGTTACGTTCGCCCCGGCCGAGCCACCCGCCGTTCGGATCCATCGAGCCCGGCGTTGACCGTGGCCCGTAATGCCGACTTCAACCGCGCGGCCGCCTCCGCGACATCCGCCTGTGCGATCACGGCTCGGCACACGCAGATGCAACAATCCGCAGCCGCGCGCACGGCGCCCACGTTGTCCGCGTCGATGCCACCGATCGCCACGAGCGGCAACGCCGTTCGCCGCCCCGCCGTCGCCAACGTTCCCGGCCCGGCGATGTGCCCCTGAGGCTTCGTCGCGGACGGAAACATCGGCCCCACAGCCAGATAGTCGGGCACGGCCCGGACACCGGACTCCATCTGCTCGATGGTGTGCGTGCTAAGGCCGATCACACCATCCGGGAGGATCCGTCGGGCCGCAGCGACCGGCAGATCGTCCTGGCCCAGGTGCACGCCGCCGGCGCCGCTGGCCGCGGCAACATCCGCACGGTTGTTTACGATCAGCAGGGCCGAATGTTCGTGACAGAGGCTCACCAGCCGCTCCGCCCGGCCGAGGAGTTCGCGATCGGGCAGGTCCGGCTCGCGGAGTTGGAGGGCGTCCGCCCCGCCTGCGAGGGCGGCCTGGGCCGTTGCCCACCAGTCGTTCCGGCAGAACTGCTCGGTGATCAGCACGTAGAGCAGGGCATGGCCGAAGCGGTCGCGGCCGCGAACGGTCAGCGCCAACCGCCGTTCGATCTCGTACGCATCGTACCGGAGACGCTCCATCTCGCCCGCGAAACCGGCATGGACGAGCTTCCCGTACTCTTCAAGCCCGCGAAGGGCCTCGGTCAGCCGTTTGCACGATGTCAAGGCCACGTGCCCGGTACCGTTCCGTTTGAACTCGGTCGGTGTCGTAAGCGCTCGGCCAACGTCGCCCGCGGTGTCTCGTGCGCCCACGAGCCGGCCCGGCCCGTCGGACCGCCCGGGTGCGCACGACTGAGCCATTCGGTCCATCGCCGCACCGAGCCGGTGGCGCGCGGTTTTGAGAGCCTCAGTGATCGCGCCGTCGTTCAGATCGAAGCGGGCGTACTCTTCAACCACCCGCAGCGCCTCCCGCGCGCGGTTGAAGTTCGCATCCAGGATGCGCCAGATTGTAGGGTTCGAGGAGCTCATCCGTTGTCCGTCTGATTATACGACCGCAGCGCGATTCGATGACTCCACCGTCGACCACGGCCGGCCCGACGCCTAGAAAACCCGGTTGTTCAGAACATTGAGGATCTTGAGCACACCCAGCCCGGTCACGATCAGTACCACGCCGGCCCCGAGCACGTTGGCCCAGGCCCTGTTGACGTGCTCTCCAAGCAGCGTGCGCCGGTTCATCGCCACGAGCAGGAAGCAGGCCACGATCGGAAGCAGCAGCCCGTTGGCGGCCTGTGCGACGAGAATGGCATCGATCGGCCGTTCCCCCGCGAACGCGAACCCAGCCCCGACAATGACGATCACGGCCCAGACCGTCCGGAACGGCCATGCGCGCAGGTCCGTGCTCCACCCCAGCACCCCCGCGGTTGCATAAGCCGCCGCCAGCGGGGCCGTGATAGCGCTGGTCAGTCCCGCCGCAAAAAGCCCCACGCCAAAGAAAAGCTCAGCCGCCGGGCCCAGAATCGGGCGGAGCTGGGCCGCCATCTCCACCGGACTCTCGATGACCGTGCCCCGGGCGTAGAAGATCGTGGCGGTTGCCATGATGGCGAGTGTGATCAGCCCGCCCAATCCGATCGATAGCGCCCCATCGAGCCGGGCCGCGGTGAATGACTCGGCGATGGAGGCGCTGGCCGGCCATTTCTCCCTGACCGCGCTGGCGTGGAGAAACAGGTTGTACGGCACCACCGTCGTACCGATCAGGGCGATGATCGTGGTGAGCGAGCCGCGCGGGATCGATGGGCGGAGGGCGTCGAGCACGTGCGACAGGCCCGGGCGGCCGAGCACCGCCGTGGCCACGAACGTAACCCCCATCACGGCTACCAGGGCGACGAGCGTGCGCTCCAGCGCCCGATAGCGTCCGGCCGCAAGCAGCGTGAACGCCGCGGCGCCGACCACCACCACCCAGACCTTCCGGGGCATGCCGGTCAGCGCGGAGAGCCCCATCGCGGCCCCGGTGATGTTGCCCGCCTGATACGCTCCGTTGCCCAGGCCGATCGCGCCGACCACGAGGATCGCCATCCCCCAGCGCGCGGTCCGTCCTCGGAACGTGGTCCGCAACGCCTCGCCCAACCCCTGCCGGGTCACGAGGCCGAGGCGGGCCGACATCTCCTGAAGCACGATCGTCGCGACGACGGAGAAGGCCAGCGCCCAAAGGAGCGCGAACCCGAAGCGTGCCCCGGCGACGGTAGCGGTAGTCACGGTTCCCGGCCCCACGAAGGCGGCCGCCACCAAGAGGCCCGGCCCGAATCTCTGGGCTGCCTTCAATGGCCTCTCAGCCCTTGGGGTCCAGCAGTGACAGGGCGATCGAGGTCAAGGCCCGCACGCCGGCCTTGATCGTGGGTTCGGGGTCGGGGGCGAACTTGCTGGAGTGCAGGGACGGCAGGGCGCTTCCGGATCGTTTCGCCTCCTCGAACGTCCCATGCTCCACCGCCCCGAGCCAGAAGATGAAGCCCGGGACCTCGAGTGCCGCGGGAAAACGCCCGAAGTCCTCACCGCCCATCACCGGTTTCCTCTCGATCACCCGGTCGGGACCTAATGCTTCGGCCAGCACCTTCACCGCCGCCTCGGCCAGCTCGGGTGCGTTGTAGGCGGCCGGCGTGAACTCATCCTCCCGCAGGTGCACCACCGGATCCTTCGGGCACCCCATCGCCCGCGCCGTCTGGACCGTGATACTGCGAATGCCTTCGAGAAGGAGCTGCCTCGTCTCCTCCCCGTAGGACCGAACCGTAAGCTGCATCGTCGCCTGCGGCGGAATGATGTTGTGCTTCGAGCCGCCGTGGATCGACCCCACCGTAACCACGCCCGGCTCGCGAGGGTCCAGCCGGCGGCTGACGATGGTCTGTAGCCCCATGATGACCTGGGCCGCGGCGACGATCGGATCGACCGCTTCGTTCGGACGCGAGCCATGACCGCCGCGGCCGAAAATCGTGATGTCCACCGAGTCCACGTTCGCCAGGGCCCATCCGGCCGTGTAGCCGAGCTGCCCGGCCGGTTGGTCCGAAGCGACGTGCAGCGCGATGCAGTAATCGGGCCGGGGGACTCGATCGAAGATCCCGCTTTCGAGCATCAGCCGGGCGCCCTTTCCGATCTCCTCCGCCGGTTGGGCCGCCGCCAACACGGTCCCGCTCCACGAGTCGCGCAGCTCCGCCAACACGGTCGCCGTACCCAGGAGGCAGGTCTGGTGCACGTCGTGCCCGCAGGCGTGCATGACCCCCACCGTGTGGCCGTCCGGCTGAGCGACCTGCACCTCGCTGCGGTAGGACAAACCGGTTTCCTCCATGATGGGAAGGGCGTCCATGTCGCCGCGGACGAGGACCACCGGGCCGGGACCGTTCGAAAGGACCCCGAGCACGCCATACCCGCCGACATTGGTGGTCACCTCGTAGCCGGCCGACTCCAGCCGCTTTGCGATCTTCGCCGACGTCGCCCGCTCCTGCTCGGAGAGCTCCGGGTTCCGGTGCAGGTCCTTGTAGTAGGCGAACCAGTCGGACCATTGCGAGTCGATCCGGTCGGTGACCTTGGGCGCCAGATCGCGGCGATGCCGGGCCTCAACCGGCGCACTCCGGGCTGGCGGAATGAACTGACAGAGTACTGCGATACCCAGCCAAGCGCTGCGTGGCATGATAATGACTCCCTGACCGGCCGTGTCGATACGCCTCGAGCGCAGCCACCGACCTGGACGACAAGGTAGTGGAATCCGAACATTCGGGAAAGCCCAGACAGTCGGCACGGCGCCTTCGCCGCCTTCGTCGGAGTCACCCGCGTGCGCGCCCCGATGCGCCGCCCCTCGCCCAAACCGGCGCGTTCTCAGGATGGTCCGTGCGCCGCAAACCCATTGCCGCATTCCGGGCAGCGGAGCAGCGGCAGCCCGGTCAGATCGTACCCGCATTCCACGCACCGGCCCCCACGGCGACGCCGGACCCCGCGCGCAAACCGAACCCCCGCGCACACCGACCAGCCGGCCACAACCGCAACCATCATCGCGACGGTAGTGATCGCGATGCTCGATCCCGACAACAGCAACGTTGCAGCCATCCCGACACCGATGAAACGAGATGACGCCTGGGCATGGCGACGGTCCAGGCGGTCTCGTGATGGTGCGTGCACCCGAACGTCGCAGGGCCCCGGCCCGATGGAAGGAGTATATGCCGACCCCGGCCGCGAGCCGAAACGGCTGGTCTACGGGTACTCGAGCACTGCGTGGACAATCGAGATGACGGTCCCTTACACGGTCGCCTCGACCGCTCGTGACTTCGGGTCGAACACGTCGCGCAGCGCATCGCCGAGGAAGTTCAGCGACAAGAGCGTGACCACGAGCGTGCCGCATGGAAACAGTAGCAGCCACCAGTACCCCACGAACGTGTTGACCGCTTCAACGCCGTCCGCCGCGAGCCGGCCCAGCGACGGCGTCGGGGGCTGAACGCCGATGCCCAGAAAGCTCAGGAACGATTCTTGGAGGATCGCTTGCGGAACGACGAGCGTCGCGTAGGTGATGACGGGGCCGACCAGGTTGGGGAGCAGGTGACGGCAGAGGATGTGAGCTGGCCCAGCCCCCGCGGCCCGCGCCGCCTCCACGAACGGCTGGTGCTTGAGGGAGAGCACCTGTCCGCGCACGACGCGCGACAGCGTGAGCCAACTCACGGCCCCGATGGCGATCAGCAGGATCACGATGTCCGCGGAACGTGCCGAGGCTCCGAAGAACCCGCGCAGCAGCGGCGTCAGGGCCATCTTGAGCAGAACCACCATCAGGATGTACGGCAGGCCGAACAGCACGTCCACGATCCGCATCATGATTAGGTCGACGCGGCCTCCGCCCAACGCCGCCACGGAACCCCACAGGACGCCGATGACCAGGGCCACGCAGGCCGCGGACATGCCGATCGCCAGGCTGACCAGGAACCCGGGCAGAACTCTGAACAGCACGCTGCGGCCCAGGTCGTCGTGGCCGAACCACGAGGAGGTCTGGTGAAGGACACGGACCACCGGGTCCTCTGCCTGCGAGCCGGCCCCGCCTACGGACGCGTGCGTGTAGTGGTCGACGGATACGACCGGCGACGACGCCGGCGCGTGGCGAATGGCCCGGTCCAGCTCCTGCACGTCGTACCAGCGCAGCGTCCACGGCAGCGTGCCGACGCTCGCCGCGATGAGCAGGATCAGGCACCCGGCACTTGCGACCGGCCAACGGAATCCGCGTCTCGTCAGAATCATCGGCCCTCGATGCACCTCCGGTTCGAAGCCATGTCACACGCTCTCGGTCACCCGCGGATCCAGCCGCGCGTGTAAGAGGTCAACGATCAGGTTGAACGCCACCAGCATGGTCGAGAAGACCAGCACCGTGCTGAGGATCAGGCCGACGTCGCGGTTGAGGGCCGCGTTCACGAAATGCTGCCCCAGCCCCGGAACGCCGAAGACCTTCTCGACGATGAACGAACCGGTCATGGCCTGCGCCGTCGCCGGCCCGAGGTAGCTGAGAACCGGCAAGAAGGCAACGGTCAGCGCATGCCGCCACACCGCCGCGCTGCGGCTCAGCCCCTTCGCCATCGCCGTCCGCACGAAATCGGCGCCGAGTACGTCGAGCATGCCCGCTCGGGTCAGCCGCGTGATGTATGCGATGTACGGCAGTGAAAGCGTGATTGCGGGGAGCGGGAGGTGGGCCAACGTGCCCCATCCACCGATCGGCGCCACTTTGAGGGACACCGCGAACACGATCAGGAGGGCCGTTCCCGTTACGAAGGTCGGAACCGAGATGCCCACCATCACCAGCCCGACCGCCGCCCCGTCGAACCACCGTCCGCGGCGGACCGCACTCAACACGCCGATCGGTACGCCGACGGCGACGGCAAGCGTGATCGCCAGGAGGCCGAGCAGCGCCGAGACCGGAAGCGCCGACGCGATGATCTGATTGCAGGTCCAGTCAACGTACATGAACGTCGGGCCGAAATCGAGCTGCACCGCACCGTTCAGGAATTCCCAGAAGTACAGCCAGTTGTTGTCCATGTGGTAGCGGGCGCGCAGCGCTGCCGCCGCCTCCGGCGCGATTCGGTGCTGGCCCTGCTGCAACGGATTGCCGGGCAGCGAAACCACCATGACGAACGTGACGGTATAGATGCACGCGATCGTCGCCGCGCCCGCCAGCAGCCGCCGGACCACCAGCCGAATCATCGGTCCACGGTGACGTAACGGAAGGGGAACCAGAGCCGCGCGTTGGCGTGCAGGCCGTGAACCCCGGGCCGGATCGCCACCGGCTCGGCGTAGTGGAAGATCGGCGCGATCGGGAACGCCTGCTCGACAACGATCGCCTCGGCCTCGCGCAACAGCTCGAACCGCATGGCCGGACCGCTCGTGGCGTCGGCCCGCTTGAGCAGCGAATCGTATGCCGGGTCGCTGTACCCACTGTCGTTGTTGCCGTTTCCCGTCGTGAGACACATCAGGTAGGTCGTCGGGTCGTTGTAGTCCGCATACCAGTTGCCGCGGGCGACCATGTACCGTCCGTTCGCCTTGTCCTCGGCGAAGGTTTTGCTCTCCTGGGAGCGTATTTCGACCCGCACGCGCAACGCGTCCCGCCACGTGCGCGCCACCGCCTGCGCCAGCCGCTCGTCGCGCGACGTACACAGGAGCTCGATTGTCCCGAGCCCGCTGCCGTCCGGGTACCCCGCCTCGGCCAAGAGCCGACGAGCTTCCTCGACATCGCGCTCCAGCCCCTTCGGCGGCTCATACCCTGCAACCGCACCGGGCGGAACGAACGAACGCGCCACCCGGTCACCTCGCTTGAGCACGTTCTTGACGATCCGTTCCTTGTCGATCGCCAGCGCGAACGACCGGCGGACCCGCGCATCGACGAACGGATTCCGCCTGCCGCCGACCGTTTCGCTCGCGCAGTTGAAGTTCAGGAAGTACGTCGCCGACACCGCCGACAGGTGATAGTCGGGCCGCAGGCCGGTCTGTGACAGCCGGGCGATCTCGTGATCGTATGACACGCCCATGCTCGGCAGGAAGTCGATTTTACCGGCCTCGTACGCCATCAGCGCCGCGTTGACGTTGTCAAAGACGACCATGTCCACCGTCCGGCACCCTATGGCTGCGGCCTCGCGGAAGAACCGGTTGACGGCGAGCCGCGCCCGGCGCTTGAACGTCCATTGCGCAAGACGGTAGGGGCCGTTGGTCACCAGGCCCGGGTAACCGCTGCGACGATAGTCCGGTTTGGTCCACTGTGGATCGTAGACGACCAGGCCCTCGCCCGTGATCGGCAGGTCACCGTGACGCGCGCGGAGCCGCTCGATGCTCTCGTGGCACGGGTAGAAGATCGGAAGCGCGAGAAGGTCCGCAAGGTAGGGGCACGGCCGCCGGAGCGTCACGACCAGCGTGTGATCATCGGGCGTTGCGAGCCCGACGTTCGCGAAACGGTCCTCCATGTCGCCGGCATGATCGACCAACGCGTGTTCATGAATCGCGCTCCACGGCAGGTCCGAAGCGGAGAGCCGCGCCGCCACGCGCGGCCGGCCCGTCCCGCTCTCCATTGCCTCCTTGCGAAGGGCCGCAAGAGGGTCACCAAGCTCCGAGAGCCGCTGGAGTGCAGGGTGATGAACGAGCGCTGCGGCCTGGTCCTCCGTGATATCCCAGCCGTCCTTCAGTCGGCTCAGGGCCGTCAACATCGTGACGCCGCTGCGCCGCCATTGCACGTACGCCTCGGCGCCCGCAACCACGTCCTTGAACAAGAACGCGTAGTCCGCCGCCGTCCCCGGCTCCATGGCCCGTCGCCATCCGCGAACGAAGTCACTCGAAACCACGCGATCGCCGTTCGACCAGCGGCACTCCTCGCGGAGCCGGAAGGTATGCGTCCGGCGGTCGTCCGAGACGTCGGCGGGGAATCGGGCCGCGCCCGCCATCGGCTCGAGCGTCTCGGGATCGAGCGCGGTCAGGCCCTCCCAGAGGTTCAGCGCGACGCGGAAGTCCTGCGTCCAGCTCATGCGCGCCGGATCGAGGGTGTGGATTCCGGAAGGGTTGGCGTAGACGAAATCGGCCCGCGGTTCGCGCGAACCGAACGAATAGGCCGCCAGTGTGCCCGCCATGATCGCCGCACACGCCAGCCAGAGGGATCGAAGCATTTAAGGAGCACCGACCGGAACGTCCCACGGCGCGCCGTTCAACGCCCCGGGGGCGTTGCCCTCGGGATCGCCGATCCAGCGGTAGGTCTCCTGGAGAACCTGCGCCCGATTCGCGTATCCACCGCTGGAGAACTGGTCACGCACGTGCCCGCCCTTGCCCTGTCCGACAATCGCCTCGAGGATCTCCTCGATGAGCCAGACCTGATTCTCACCCCATTCTCGCTCGTAGAAGCCCGGGTCGGGCGCCGTCGGGTCCGCGGGCGGGGCGATCGCCGCATCGTTGTAGCGCTCCGCATCCATCCGCATGAACACCGCCAGACGCCTGACCAGCTCGACCTTCTGCGGCTGAGTGAGAGCGCCCAGGACGGCCGGATCCGCGAACAGATCGAACGCCGGGTATTCGGCGCCGTCGATCTTGGCCGCCGGGCCGCGCCGGAACGTCAGCCGGGCGTCGAAGATCGCGATGTAGGCGTCGAAGACCGCGCCGACCTGCTGGTGATAGGCGAGCGCCTCGTACATTCGCCGCAGAGCACCGGCGCTCGTTTCGTCAGCGCCTGCGGCCCCGATGGCCGCCACCACCTGGTTCAGCCGGGCGGCATCGCCGGAGAGCGGGCCCTTGAGCTCTGCCAACGCGGCGGCAGCCAGATACCGTGCCACGGAGTGCTTCGACTCGAGCGCCTGGAGCAGTGCGGGCAGCGTTTCAATCGTGCCGAAGTCCATCAGCACGCGAGTGAGCGCCGCCGCCGCCGTCAGGCTCAGGTTGCCGCCGCCCAATTCCACCGCTGCCGCCGCCGCGGTCTGGGAGGCAAACTCCGTTTTGAACGCCGGCGTGTTGCTGGTGTTGCCGAACTGTTGCAGGAACCGCTGGCGAAAGGCGTTGAAGGCGGCCTGGTTGAACCCGTTGGGCCGGTCGGACGCCGGCTGGGACTTGAGCGTGCTGACCTCGGCGGTGATCCAATCCCGAAGCTGACGCTGGTCAACCGGAGTGATGCTCTGAAGAAGGCGGATCTGATCCAGGGCCTGATCCGCCTGGACCGCGGTCTGGGCCCGCACCGCCGGACGGTACACGGTCAACACTGCCAGGAGCGCCACAGCGGCACCCACCCGTTTCATCACCGAGTCTCTCCAGGTTCGATCGCCTCAATGCCCCGACACAGCCGGCGCCCACGTTTCACGTTACGCAGCGCGCTCGCTGCGGCGGTTGCGGCGGACCGTCGCTGACACCACGCCTCTCTCAGTCCGGATCCATCCGCCCTGACGGCAGAGGCTATCGGTCACACCGGTCGAGTGTCAAGCCGAACGGTCCGATCCCGGGGCCGGGCCCAACCGCATTGGACCCCGCGCGGGCCCGAACCGAGGATTACGGCACGACCGCGTCGGCCTCGATCTCTATCAGCATCTCCGGCTCGATCAGGCGTGAGACTTGGATCATGCTGGTGGTGGGCGGATGAGCGCGGAAGGCCTCATGATGGGCGCGTCCGAACTCCTTCCACCGCTCGATGTCGGTGACGAACATGCGCGTGCGCACGACGTGGCTCAGGTCCGCGTCGAGCTGCTTCATCGCCCCCGCGATGATCTCGAGACATCGCTTCGCCTGATGATACCCGTCACCGGGCGCGAAGATACCGCCTTCGGTCGTGACCGGAGCCGTGCCGGTCACGAAGATCAGGTTGCCCGCGCGCACCGCGCGGCAATAGCCGACCTCTTCCTCCCACGGCGTGCCCGTGAACACGCGACGACGGTCCGGCATGATAGCTCCTCCATGGTTGCGAACAGCCCGTTGTGCGGCGCGCGGGCCGCGGCGCACCCGTCCGAACCGGGACTTGTAGCCCACATCGTCGGCCCAAGCAAGTTCCGTGCCAGAGCCGGGCAAGCCCCCGCATCGCGTGGAAACGGGGCTGCTAGATAAATCCTCGCTGATTCGGCCCATCGTCGGCGAAGCGCGGCGCAAGGCCGTGTAGCATCTCGATGGTGTGGTAACGCCGTTCCGACCGCGTGGCGGGCGGCGAGGATACTGTCCGGATTCCGAAGAGAGGAGTAGCAACGATGAAACGCACAAGGAGTGGTCTGTACGTCGTGGCCGCACTGGCAATGACCGCGCTGGTGGCCTGGCCGGTCTATGCTCACTGCGGCAAGTGCGCAATGAGCGCGGAGGACATGGCCAAGCGGATGCAGCAGAGCGACTTCAATCTGACCAAGGCGATCGAGCTGGCGCAGAAGACGTCGGGCGCAAACGCGTTGTCCGCGTTGACGCAGATCGACCAGAACGCCGTGACGGTGGACGTGTTCTGTCTGAAGGACGGAAAACTGACGGCCGTGACCGTCGATGTGTCCAGCGGCAAGGTCAAGGAAACGCGAGAGGTCGAGGCCCTCCCCGTACCCACGGAAAAATCTGAGCAGGGGCACGGCGGATAGGAGCCTCCGCCCGCCGGCAACGTGCACGGCGGCCGGAACCGCGGTTCCGGCCGCCGCACGATTGCCGGCCTCGAGGGCCGTCGCATCGCGAAGGCGGTCAGGCGCACTCGACTTGCATCCATCGGCCCACGCGTGCACAGTGGGGCCGCCATGTACGGTAAGCGAAACGCAGGCGGCACGCAGCACGCGCTGTACACCGATGCCCAGTGGTACGACCGCAGCATCAACTGGCCCGCGCGGCTGGGCCGGGAAATCCCGGTCTTGAAGGAGGTGTTCGGCCCACCGGGGCCGGGCGGTATCCTCGACGCAGGATGCGGCGGCGGCCGACAGGCCGCCGCGTTGGCCAAGGAGGGCTACCGCCTTACCGCAGCAGACGCATCCCCGGAGATGGTCGCCCTCGCGAGCAAGCGGGCGATCGCCGAGGGCGCGCAAGTGCACGCTGTTCACGCTCGTTATGAAGCACTCCACGAAGCGACGGGAGGCGGCTTCGACGGGATCTACTGCATCGGCAACTCGCTCGCCGCGGCCGGTAGCCGCGCCGGGGTCATGCGCGGCGTGCATGCGTTCGGCAAGTGCCTCCATCCCCGCGGCCGGCTGCTCATCCAGGTTCTCAACTTCGGGCCGATGCGCCTGGAGACTCCGTGCGTACGCGGCCCGCGCGTCAGTTACGTCGACGATCGGGAGTATGTCTCCTTCCGCGAATTCCATTTCGACGCCGACGGCGCCCAGGTCACCAACGTGACGCTATGGAACGACAACGGCTGGCGGCATCGCGCCCACAGCGGCCGGCTCTACCCCGTCGAGCGGGATGAGCTCCGGACCTGGTACGCTGAAGCCGGCCTGCGCATCGACGAGGTCTGGGGCAGCTATCAGCGCGAACCCTTCGATCCCGATGCGTCGGTCGACCTGATCGTCGTGGCCACGCGCCACTGAGCGCCTGCTTCGCATCGGAGCCGGGCTCCGGTTAGACTGCTTTCTGCGCGGCCATCGCCGAAGCGCGCTTCCGTACCTCCTCCAGCGACAGGTCCTCCTTGTGGGTCGCGATCGTCCATTTGTGGCCGAACGGGTCGAGCAGCGTACCGGAACGGTCGCCGTAGAACTGATCCTGCACCGGCCGGACCACCGTCCCCCCGGCGCGGATCGCCCGGTCAAAACGCGCGTCGACGTCCTCGACGTATAGCAGAATGCCTACGGGTGACCCGCCGAGCGACGCCGGACTCAGGGCCTGCATTTCAGCCACCTCGTCGGCCAGCATGATTGGCGAGTCGCCGATCCGGATCTCCGCGTGCATCACCCGGCCGTCCGGCCTGGGCATGCGGAACAGCTCTTCGGCGCCGAAGGCCTCCTTATAGAATTCCAGAGCCTTCGCGGCGCCTCGGCAAATCAAGTACGGTGTGACGGTGTGATACCCGTCCGGAATCGGTTTTGCTGCCATCTGTCTCTCTCCGATCTTGGTTCCAACATCACGGCCTCTGCCGTTGCGACGCCCGCGATCGCTGCATCACGGCAGTCCGGGAATCGTCGTTGTTGAAGGGCCCAGGCCGCGCCGCACGAGGGATACCCCCGGTGGCGACAACCCGCTAAGGTCCGGACTCACGCGCATCGCCGGTCCGCTCACCTCTGATGCCGAGCGCCTCGGCCATCACGTGGAATATGAAGTTCTGCTCCTGAACACCGCGAACGAGGTGTGCGTGCGGCCCGCCCGCGTACACGGCGACGTCTTCACCGCCGTGGGTCTCGCTGCCCAGAGGCACGGTGCACTCCTGCACGTAGGAGGGCGATCCGGTGTCGACGTCGGAAAGATCGGGCCGGCCGTTGGTGATGCCTTGATAGCCTCGGCCGTAGTGCGGATACGCCTTCGGCCCTTCCGGCCGGCTGGACGACGCACCGGTATAACCGGGACCGTTCGCGTAACCGAGCGTCGTGTACGGTTTGCCGAGCGCGTCGTGGGCGTGACCGCCGCCCTCGGCCACCTTGCCCAGAATCGGATTGCCCCGCGCGGGGTAACCGGCCATCGTGAACACATGGCTGTGGTCGGCGGTGACGATGACGAGCGTTTCAGACAAACCGATTCTGTCGATCGCCGCGCCGACGGCCCGGGCGAATTCGATCGTGTCGGTGAGCGCGCGGTAGGCGTTGGCCGCATGGTGGGCGTGATCGATGCGCCCCCCTTCGACCATCAGGAAGAACCCCTTCGGGTTCTTGGTGAGGATGTCGATCGCTTTCTCGGTCATCTCGGTGAGCGACGGCTCGCCGGCCGGGTCGCCCGTGCGGTCGTGTTCGTACTGCATGTGTGACGGCTCAAACAGCCCGAGCAGGCGATCGATCTTCGCCGGGTCGATCGCGTCGAAGCCGGATTTGTTCCAGACGTAGGCCGCGTCGGTTCGGGCCGACCACTCGGCGGTCAGATCGCGGCCGTCGTTGCGGCTGCCGGTCTGCCCGGGATACTCCGGGTCGGCGTTGGTTTTGGGCAGGAACTGTCGGCGACCGCCGCCCAGCGCCAAGTCGAGTCCGTTTCCATGCGGGAACTCGATGAACTGCCGGGCGATATCCGGGAAGTGCGCCGCCCGCGCCGCCGAGGGCAGATCGGAATCATCTTCCCACCCGCGTTCGGGCGAGTGGGCGTAGCATGACGCGGGCGTGGCATGAGTCAGGCGCGTCGTCGTGACTACGCCCGTCGAGAGGCCGCCCTGTTCGCAGATCTCCAGAAGCGTGACCAACTCGTTTCCGGCCGCGGATGCGAAGTCGCCACGCACCACGTTCTCGTTGACCGCGATCACGCCCGCTTTGGTCTTCGTCCCGGTCATCATCGCGGTCATCGTCCCCGCCGAGTCGGGCACCTGAAGGTCGGTGTTGTACGTCTTGGCGAGCGCCAGGTAGGGCAGCTTCTCGAAGCTGAGCAGGTTTTCCTCACCGGTCTCGCCGCGGAGCTGTCCGTCGAGAATACGAGCGGCCGTGACGGTCGAGACCCCCATCCCGTCGCCGACGAAGAGAATGACGTTCTTCGCCCGCCGTGCGGTCGGCTCGACGCGCTTGGCACGCTCGACCGCCTCCCGCCCCCGCGCGAACCATTCCACGGGCCGCTCGGCCGCCGCCACTGGGCAGGCCAGTGCCGCAGCGACCAGGACGAGCGTCGTCCGCCGATACCGCACTGCGTCTTGCCCTTCGTGGCCGCTGCGTTGCTTTCGTAAGTCCTCAAACTGACCGGTTTTCCAGGCCCCACGGGCCGGAATAATCCAGCCCAGGGCAACGCCCTGGGTTCTCTCAGTGGTGGAAAGCAAAGCCCTGAAGGGGCGCGCTAACGATCGAATCGCGTAGTGATCGGCACCCGTGTGTTTCGCCCTTTCAGGGCTTTGGGATCCAGGGCCACGTTTTGCCCAGGGCGATGCCCTGGGCTGTTCTATGGCGCCCCGTCGGGGCTTAGCACCGAAACCGGTCACTTTGAGTAATTCGTAATTCGTCATTCGCAATTCCGTCGCCATCTGCGCGAAGCGAGCAGGCCACCGCCGTGTTGCCGCTGTTCGCCTAGCGTTTTCCCCGGATTTTCTCGATTGCCGCTACCGCCATACGGTCGCACTCCTCGTTTTCCGGATGCCCGGCGTGGCCGTAGACGTGCTCATAGCTCATGTTGTGGTTCCGCGTCAACGCGTACAGCTCCTGCCACAGTTCGACGTTCTTGACCGGTTTCTTGCCCCGCCGCCAGTCCTTGGCGATCCAGCCGTCGACCCACTCGGTGAGTCCGCGGATGACGTACTCACTGTCGCTGATCAGCCGCACGCGCCGCGGCCTGTCGGCCTTGATCGCCCTGAGACCCTCGATGGCCGCGCTCAGCTCCATCTTGTTGTTGGTGGTGTGCCCGTCGCCGCCCGAGGCCTTCTTCTCCCTCCCGGTTGCCGGATGGCGGAGAATGTACGCCCACCCCCCGGGGCCGGGGTTCCCGCTACAGGCCCCGTCGGTAAAGAGCAGCACATCCGGTTGATTTGCCACGCTTGTCCTTCCGTTCCAGCGGCCGGTGACCGCCGTGTCAGTCATTACCCGCCTGGCGCGGACGGAGCAACCGGTGTCGTGGGGGCGAGGCGGGCGAGGCCGACGGGCGGCTTGGCGGCGCCCGGCACCGGGCGGCTGGGTCAAGTCGGGCCGTGCGACCCCGAAACGCCCACCGACGACTGCGACAACCCATGCCGCACCGCGCCGTAGCCGCTGTCTAGCACGCCCCGCGGAGGAACGTGCCGAGGGTCCGAAAGAGGATGATCATGTCGAGCTCGAACGACATGTGCTTGAGGTAGTACAGATCGAACTGGAGCTTCTGCTTCGCGTCCTCGATCGAGCTGCCGTAGCGGAAGCTGATTTGCGCCCACCCCGTGATCCCCGGCTTCACCAGATGACGCTCGGCATAGTACGGCAGCTTCGTCGAGAGCTCCGCGACGATGTCCGGCCGCTCGGGCCGCGGCCCGACGATCGACATGTGCCCCGCCAGAACGTCGTACAACTGCGGCAGCTCGTCCAGCCGCGCCCGCCGCAGAAACCGGCCGACGCGCGTGACCCGCGGATCATTCGGCGCGCACCACAGGCTCTTTCCCTTCTCCGCGTCAGGGCGCATGGTGCGGAACTTGTGCAGGGTGAAGGTCCGTCCGTTGAGCCCGACCCGCTCCTGCGCGTAGAAGACCGGGCCGCCGTCACACAGCCTCACCGCCAGGGCGATGATCGGCCACACCGGCGCCGTGACGCACAGCGCGAAACCCGCGATGACCAGATCCATCAGCCGCTTGAGCGTGGCCCGCTCGTCGCAGTGGACCTTCAGGTCGGCGAACAGAAACCAGTATGGGGTGATCTCGTCGACGAGAATCTGCCCCGTAGCCTTCTCGTAGAAGATGGCCTCGTTCGTAACCCGGCAGCCGCTTTGCAGGCACGGCACCATCCAGTCCATCACACGGTTGTCGTGGGCGGCACGGGCCCCGACCACCACGTCGGTCACCCCATGCCGCGAAAGGTTGGGCATCTGATCGTGGATGCGCCCCAGGAACCCCTCACCGCCGTCCCGCTCGTCGGTCGAGGCATAACCGACCAGCCGGTACTCGTGCAGAAACCCGTTGGCCTGGGCCCGGCGGAACGACGCATAAAGCCCCTCGGCCCCGACGACGAGCAGGCCGCGATGGACCTGATGAATCGCCCAAAGCGCCGCCAGCCGCACGACCGTCCCGCTCACCAGGAAGGCGGACATGGTCAGGGCACAAGCCTTCCGGCTCACCGTCGCATACATGATCACGTAGATGATCGCGTACGCGATCACCGTCGAGGTCGCCGCGGTCAGCAGCATCCGCGCCGCGATTCGCGATCGGCTCAACAGCGTCTCGCGCTCATACAGGCCGAACACCAGACTGGAGATCATCACCGCGAACGAGAAGATGGCAGACGCCTGCCACAAGGCGATGTGCGGAGTGAGCGGCGGCGCCAGCGGAGGAAACGCCTCGTACGCCAGCAGAACGCTGACGCCGATGAACAGAATGTCAACCAGAAGCCACGTGGACGGCGGAAGCCCGATCAACGCGCGACCGGCCAGACCGGCCAGACCGCCGCCGCGGGCCACGGACCAGAATCGCGCACCCACCGCACCGTCGCGCGCCAGCGGATTCAACGCGGACGCCGCCCGCGCAGCGCCGACGCCGGAAGCAATCTGTACATCCATGGACACCCTCTCGAAGCCCCTCGAAGGATGGATCGGCTGCGCGGAGTGGCCGGGTGAGTTATCGGGTCGGCGTGCAGCCGGGCCACGCGAACCAGCGAAGGCCGATAACCCAGTCACGTCGATGCCGTTGCCGCGGCACCGCTTTTTGGACCAGAACGGGGGGTGCCCACCCGATATTCCAAGCGTACGTCCACAAAACCCGACCCATCGTCTCGGCAAGCGCGACGAAACCGGGCCGGCGTGCGTCGGTGACATGACACAAAACCGAAGCCACAACCACATAGTCGGCCCGGCGACCATCGCCCTGTTGGCGTCGGCCGCGGCCACAGGCTGCGCGGGCAAGCGCGTGGAGTTCCAGCAGCCCGTCTACGGACGCTCCTTCTGGCGGCACATCGCGACGGAACCGGCGCCGGCCGTTCAGGATCAGTTCCAGATCGTCGCCGACCAGCCGACGCAGGGGCTGTTTCCGGCGAACCTGGGCGTCACGCGGGTCGCGGTCGAGCTGCTCGACGAACGGATCGGGCTCGAACGCCGCGTGCTCCTGACGGATCCGCGGAACGAGTTCCTGCGATGGAACTCCGCGCTGGATGACCTGTTCGCGATCAGCGAAGTGTTTCCGATCAACGAGTTCGACCTCGGCGGCGGACCCGTCGAACCCGATCAGATCATCGCCGCCTTCCGCGCTCTGCACGCGCGGATCGGCCTCGTGTACGCGATGAACACCATCGCCGAGAACAGGTCCGAGATCATCGCCGTCCTCTACGACAACGACGCCGCACGGCCGATCGCCTACTTTCACGCCCAGGCGACGTCGATCGAGCCGCCGGAGGTCGATGAAACCGAACCGAGCGACTTGTGGCGAACCGACTCCGAGGCCCTGGTGCGGTTGGAGTTCGAGCGGATGGTTCACTCGTGCGTCCGGAAGCTGATTCTCCAGGATGAACCGGCCGAAGTCGAAACCCCCACGGGTTGGCGCCCCGTCGAGCGCCGGCCGGTCGTGTGGCCGCCTACGCAGGCCGGGGCCGGCCATTAGACCCGCCGCGGTTCCGCGCGCCGGCAGAAGAGCCTCGACATGACCGCGCCCCGTGCAATCCACGCGCCGCCCGCGTTCTTGGGCCGCCGCTCGCTCGATTTCCTGACGCTCCTCGCGGTGCTCTTCGTGGCCCAGGCGGGGCTGATCCCGTTCGACTTCGGGCTCGGGGCCGGCGGGCCGTTCTTCGAGGCGCGCCTCTACGACCTGATCATTCCGGACATCGTCAGCAACCTGGCGCTCTACGTTCCGCTCGGCGCTCTGTGCTGCTGGGCGCTGGAGCGGCGGCTGGGGAACGTCCTTGTCGCGGCGGTGGGTGCGGTGGTCCTGGCAGCGGTCCTGAGCCTTGTGGTCGAGTACGCCCAGGCGTTCTCGCCATCGCGCGTGTCCTCGCTGATCGACTTGACCAGCAACGTTACCGGGGCGGCAATCGGCGCGCTCTTCTCGTTCGCGGCCCGGTGGGTGGTTCCGCGACTCGCCGCTGCGGTCCGATTCGAACTGCACCACCGACCACCGGCGGCAATCCTCAAGGCCTACTGCGCCGTCCTGTTCATCGCCGCGGCGATCCCCTTCTCGTTCTCGTTCGACGTAGGCGGACTCAAGAGCGCCGTCAAGTCGGTCAACCTGATTCCGTTCGCGCCCGCGGGTTCCGCCGCCGCCTACCCCGCCGCGTCGGTCGTGAGGCGCGCCTTGGGTGTGTCCCCGCCTGCCCGTGCACGCTCCCCTGCGGACTCGCAGGGCGCCGCCGGCACGACGGACGCTGCGAGCCGCCCGTCGTTGTACGCGGCGTGGTCCGACGCCCGGCGCTGGTCGCGGTGGGCGGCGGAGGCCGCGTCGTTCTTCTTCCTGGCCGGGCTCCTGCTCCCGGTCCTGGGCGATGACTACGGTTTCAGGCGGCCCGCTTCCATCGTCCTGGCGCTCTGGAGCTCATGCCTGTTGGCGGGCGCGCTGAGCCTGATGCAGTTGTTCGTCGTGTCGCGCGCCTGCGACGTGACCGACATGCTGTTCCGCGTCGCCGGCGCGGCGCTCGGACTGGCCGTCTCGCGGAGCCGGCCGAGGTTCGAGCCTCGCGCCATCCACGGCACCCTGCCGGCGTCGCCGCTCCATGCCACCCGGTGGCGGCGCGCCGCCCGCATCGGCTGCCTCGGCAGCGCCATGTACATCCTCTATACCGGCGTGATCCCGCTGGATTATTCCTGGCAATGGGACCGTGTGCTCCAGTCGCTCTCCGCGCCCGGGTTCATGCCCTTCTACGGCTACTTCACGGGTCGGTTCGACCTGATGTGGGCCGACTTCGTCGAAAAGCTGACCGCGTACCTGGTGCTCAGCGCGCTCCTCGTCGCGATGCTTCGCGAGGTGGGCGGTCGATCGTTGCGGGCCGGCGCCGCCGCCGCCTTCGCCTCCTGTCTGGCGCTGGCGCTCCTCATCGAGGTCGTCCAGGTGTTCAGCCCCATTCGGGTTACGAGCCTGACGGACCCGATCGTCGCCCTCGTCGGCGCGGGCCTCGGCGTGCTTGCTCAGGAACAGGCCCGCCGCTTCTATCGAAATGCGCTGCGGGTCGCATCCGCCGAGCCGCAACCCGAGCGGCCGCAGCCGCGGGCCGCAGCCCTGTCGCCGCTGGACGAGTTGATCGGCACGTTGACCGAGCCGCGGGAGGGCGCGCCTGCCGAGCCCGATCGTCCGCGTCCCGCCGCCGAGCCGACGACCAACGAACACGGGCCGGCCCACTCGTGACCGACCCGTGTCTTACGGCATCAGATTGTCAGCTCAGGTCTGCCCGCAGGATCACAGCCCCCCGTATTCGTCGAGCTCGGGCGCCAGCATGCGCGTGATGCGCGACTGGCAGGCGGACAGGTGAGCGCGAGACGCGAAGTCCATGCCGCCCGCGTCGAGCATCTTCCCGATCTCCTCACTCAGGTTCTGAAGCGAGTATTGCACCATGGCGTGCAGGTCGGGCGACAGCAGCAGACCGGGCCGGACACGCACCAGCGGTTCGACGAGGTTGAGGTACTCGCGCTGGAGCGAGCGTCGAATGCTGGAAATGAACGGCGAGGAGTCACTCCAGCTACCGCCGGTGAGCCGGCTCTTGCTCACCGCGTCGGCCCAGACGGCCTTCTGGAGGCGCTGGACGTACTCGGCGACGAGGAGCCTGTCGTCGCCGGCGACCTTCATTTCCGCGTCATGCATCCGCCGCAGCGTATTGGGGAACAGCCGGTCGAACAGGTTGTACCACTGGAGGGCGCCGATAAGGTCGTGGATCGGGTAATCGACCATGAAGTCGATCTCGGTGCCCTGGTGCCACCAGCGCGGGGCGGCGAGGTGGTTCAGCAGCTTCGGTGAGACGGAGAAGAACTCGTCGCTGTAAAGGCTCTCCTCGATGAAATCGAGGGCCTTGCGCTGCGTTTCGACGTCCACCGGCACGAAGGGCGGCTCGGCGTTGGGATCGCCGCGATGCGCCCGGTTCGTGTACTGGCCTCCGACGTAGTTGCCGACGAACTCGAGCACCCGGACCTTCTCGAACATCAGGGTCTGGAACGCGGAGCGGAGGTAGTACCACGCTTCGTCCTCCTTGACCGCCCAGTCCAGGATGTTCTCCATCCGCTGATTGACGAGCTCGACCCGTTTGCGGGCCCAGTCGACGGGGTCAGCACCCATATCGAACCGGTTGCTGCGCGGGTCCGGTCCGTACATCGTCGTGTCTTCGTCAGTCGAATAGGCGAGCTCCGGTTCGGTGGCCCGCGACGCGATCGCCTCGAGCATCTTCTCCTCGCCCGAAGCCGGCCCCTTGAACATGGCCGGCGAAGGCGTCTTGCCCGGCGGACTCGTGTTGCCGTTGCCGGCCTTGGCGGCATGCTCCGCGATGAGCTTCTTCACCTCGTCGGGCAGTTTCTCCAGCACGTCCTTCGGAATGTCCGCGGCCGGCCCGCTTTCGGGCTTGTCCGCGGCAAGGTCGGCGCCTTTCTCGGCGCCGGGGTCGGCCGGCGGCTCCTCCGTGGTCGGTGGCTGGTAGCTTCCGTCGGCGGGACGGTAGCCGTACTCGATCGCCCAGACGTCGTACGGTCCGATGGTCGGCGTGATGAAATGTCCTTCGCGGGCGTGCTCGCTGAAGAACAAGGCCGGGTTGTAGTCCATCACCGAGCCGACGGTCGGCTCGCCGGTTCCGCGGCGGCGCTGGATTTCCTCGACCGTGTAGATGGAGCTGGCCTTGAAGTTATGCCGCAGCCCGAGGGTGTGCCCGACCTCGTGCATGACGACTTCCTTGATCACCTCGTAGAGGAAGCGCTCCTTGACCTCGTCCGGCTTGTCACCCAGCACGGCGCCGCCCAGAGCGAGCTGGTGCTTCATGCCTTCGGCGTACGCGCATCCGAAGTACCCGCGCTGCTGCATGCGCTCGCGCATCGCCTCGCGCAGCGTCTCACCGTCGTGTCGGTCACCGCCGAAGACGAAGCGTTCCCAGTCGCGGGTGGGCCGTTTCCACTGCGGGTACTTCTCGACGAACGCCCGCACGACCGGGTCCTGGAACTTCAGATCCATCGCGGTCGCGGGCAGCAGGCGGTCGGCGCTGCGTTCGAACGAGCGGACCATCGAGTCGTCGAAGACGATGTCCGCATCGTAGATCTGTCCGCTGAAAGGGTTGGCACGGTGCGGCCCCATCGCGAACGATGCCCCGGTGACAATCCAGCGGAAGAAGCTGTAGCGCATGTCCTCGGGATCGAGATCCGCCCACTCGTTGTCGTCGGTCTGCTGGCGAACCTCGACCGCGTTGACGAAACCGACCTTCTCGAACGCCTCGTTCCACTCGAGGATTCCGTCACGCACGGCGCGACGGAACCGAACGGGCACGGTCTTCTCGATGTAGAAGACGATGGGCTGCTTCGGCTCACACAGCGCCAGACCCGGATCGCGCTTCTGGAGGTGCCACCGATCGATGTAGCGATTGAAAAGGTCGCGAGACTCGACCGGCTTGGCCCAGTCCTGCTGGGCGGTCAGGAAGTAGCCGACGCGGTCGTCGGCCACGCGCGGCTGGTAGTCCGTCTTGGGCAGCTTCCAGAAGCTGTAGTGAACCATCTTCTTGTCATAGGAGCCGGGCGGGCTGGAGCGCGCCATGGCCAGTTCGACGCCGATCTCGACGTTCAACTCGAAGGCCTTCTTCGTGGTCCACTTGCTCAGCGACGAATTGATCCCCGCGCTGCCGCCGAAACCGCCGAACGGGCCGGCCGACATCCAACCGATGTCGGCGAAGTTGCTCTTCAGAAGCCGGCCGAGGTCGATCACCGGATCGCCGGACGGCGATTTGGTCACGATCGGGATGGCGGCGCGGATACGCTCCGGGTAGGTGCGCTTGACCACGTCGGCCACGGTCTCGCCCTCATTGGCCACGTAATGCGTCTCCGGCTCGATCAGAAGCAACTGCTTTTCGAGCTGCTCCCACTGCACCACGCGCTCATCGAGCGGGAACCCCGTAAAAAAGCCGCCCCCCGCGACGCTGGTCGAGAGCATGAATTTCTCGCCGAGAAACGCCGCCGGGATCTGACAGAGCAGGTTCTCCGTGTCCTTGTCCTTCGCCCCGGCAGGGTGGTACCAGAGGGTGAATAGCCCTTTCTGCGATTCCATCCCCTTCGTGACCTCCTCGAACGGAGGGAACGCGGGCTTTTCATCGCCGCCGTTGTCCGCCGCCCCCTTGGCGGCGGCGATCATCTTCGCCATATCCGGCGCTTCGGCGCCATCCGGGGGGCCGGCGTAGGCACTCGCCCACGCCATCAGCGCTGCGACAAGAACGTGGTTCACATTACGTTGCATGGCACGACTCCTATACGAACAAGACCGGCGGCCTCCGACACGCCCGTGTCGTCAGCATTCCGGCACGCATCGTCGAAACGAGAAAGGAACGTCGGTTCGGCAAGTGCGAACTTACCTCCGTCCTGGTTGGATCCCGGCCTGGGCAGGGCGCGACCGCCACGGCGGCGGGGATGCCAAACGGCAGTCCCCCGAATGCCTCGCTCCGTTTCCCCCGGCGCGCGAAGCATGATACCCGCGCAGTCCTCGCTTGCAACCACGCATCGCAGCGCGGTGCACCGGCGATTCGACTCTGAAGGAAGCTCGCGGCGCCACGACACACCCGGCGGAACACGAACATACGGGTTTTGACGCTGAAACCGCCGCCCGAGCTGGCGGCCGCGTTCCAGAGTGCTCGCCGCACGCATCCCGGTCCATACAACGTCTTACATCGACACACATACGCCGACCGGACGCAGGCCTTTCCCGACCCCGGCGAGCGCGGATGCAAGCCGACGCTCACTGCCCCGCGGAACGCGTCGCCGCCGACCCGCGCCGCAGTACTGACAGCCTGGATCACAAGTGGCGCAGCCCGGCCCGGACCGCGTTACGCGGCTCGCCGATAAGACTCCCGCGGAGCCACGAACTGCGGGCAAGGGCCATGAGCTCGGATACGGGCACGCCGCAGCGCCGCCGAATACGACGGGACCAGGGCATGCATACAACGAACGCCGGGATCCTCCCTGACGCCGTTCTTGGCGACGGAGTCGCGCCGGCCCCGCGCATCGGGTCGCCCTCGAGCGCCGCCAACGTGGCCTTAGCGGCAGCGGCCCCCCTGCTGCTGTTGACCTACCTGGCCGTCCACCACGGAGTCGATCTGATCGTCGCGGTGCGGGCGCTCCTCGCGTTGTACTTCATCGGCTTCGTCCCCGGGCACCTGTGTCAACGATACCTCCTGCGGATCGACCGCGTCGCCGGCTATTCGTGGATCGTTTCGTCGTCGCTGCTCGGGTCCCTGCTCACGCCGTTTGCCTGGTATGGCCTTTGCAGCATCGGCGCATCCGTCGCGTTCTGGCCCGCCGCCGTCGCCATCGGCCTGGTTCTGCCCGTTTTGTGGTGGCGGTCCGCTCGCCAGTCGGACGGACTGCGACTTGACGTCCGCGACGCAGCGGCGCTCTGGCTCGCCGTGGGACTCGCGGTCTTGTGGACCTACACGGTCGCCTTCGTCGAGATCCGCGGGGCCGAGGTGGCCATCAAGCCGCATTACGATCACGGCTTTCATGCGGCCCAGGTTGCGGAACTCGCGCGGCGGACGCCGCCGGCCGTCGTGCCGTTCTTCGCCGGCGTCTCCGGGATGGCCTACCACCTGATGCCGCATGTCTGGTGCGATCTGCTCCGCCAGGCCGCCGGAACCGACCCGCACACCGCGTACTTCCACCTGGCCCTTCCGCTTCGCTACCTGCTGCTCTCGCTCGCCTGTTACCTGGCGATGTCCGCGCGATTCGGGCGATGGGCCGGGCTTGCGGGCACCGCGTGCATGCTGGCGTTCGTGGAGCCGGCCCGCTTCAGTTTTCCCAAGGGCTGGCTGATCTACCTGAACTACAACTACCCGACCGCGTTCGGACTGATCATCGTGTTTCTCATCCTCTTCTACGTCATGATCGCCGAGCGCGGCCGATATCGCGGCGCCCTGCTGCTCTGCGCGGCGCTTTCGGGCATGCTGCTATTCTACAAGAGCTTGCTGGCGTTGGCGGTTCTGCCCGCCGTGGGACTGATCTGCGTTCACGCCCTGACCAAACGCCGCGACCCGACGTGGTTGGCGCTCTGTCTTGGCGTCCAGATGGCGATTGCCGGCGTGTTCTACCTGATGGGACGGGCCGCGGACCTGCGCCCCACGCTCGTGCTCGCTCCATTCGCGTTTGTCGAATGGTGGTGGGGACGGTTGCTCCTGCCGGGCACGATCAAGGCGGCTCTGGCCGACACGCTCGCCACCTGGCCCGAGTTGGTCCGCCTCCCCGTGATCCTGACGATCTGCGTGGTGCAGCGGTTTCACCTGGCCATCGGGATACTGGCGTATCTCATCCTCCGAAGGCGCGTCCGGCCGGTGGGAGCCGAGAGCCCGCTGGTCGACAAGGCCGTTGTGATGACTCTCGCCTGTTGCCTGGTCGGCTTCGTGCTGTTCCCGATCCAGCAGGGCCTGGTCTGGAACATCGGCATCCACGTCTGGGCTCTGGTCAGTGCGTTGTGTTTCGCGTTGATGGGCCCGGCGCTTGTGGATCTGGGTGGCCGGTTGTTGTCGCGGCGCCGCGTCGCCGTCACGCTGGCGACTGTCGCCGTCCTGGTGACGGCCGGAGTCTACAACACCTTCGGGCTGCGCCGCGTCGCCCTCTGGCAGACGAGCGGCTCCAGCGGATACGTGTCGCTTCCATTCTATGAATGTTGTCGGTTCATCGCCGACCGGACGCCGGCCGATTCAACGGTTCTTCATCCCCGCTACCGTGATACGATCTTCGTTTCGTTGCTCACCGGCCGCCGAAGCGTCTTCGAGTACGCGCCGAACTGGGGTCACTTCTACGATACGAAACCGATCCTCGCCGACCTCGACGCATTCTACGGGAGCGCCGATTCCACCCTCGCGCATTCCATCCTGCAACGCTACGACGTCGACTTCGTCATCATGGAGACCGAGGATCGCGGACCCACGCCCGACGACGCACTCTGCCGGCCGCTCTTTCTCCGTGACACATGGACCGTCTGTCAGGTCCAGAAGCCGGCGCTTCACGCTGCGCTAGATCTCCCGCCGTCGCTGGCAGCCATGCCGGGAGGAGGCCATGACGTCGACTAGCAGGATTGCCGAGTCCGACCCGCGCTTCGGCACAACGGACCTGCAAAGCGACAGCGCCGCTTTGTGTGAGCCGCGGCCCTGTGGCCCGTCGCTTCCCAACCTCGTGCGTATCGGCGGGAGCCGCCCCGACAGCGCCGCGTTCGACATCAGCGACTCGGCCCTGCCCGACGCCCTCCGCGAAAGCGAGCCGCGCCATTTCTGGTTCGCCGGCCGCAACCGGGTGATCCTCGCGGCGATAAAGCGGCTCGGACTCCGTCCACCGGCCCGGATCATGGACATCGGATGTGGCTCCGGCATGGTCCTGCAAGCGCTCCTTCGCGCCGGTTACCGTGCCGACGGGATCGAGATGCACGCTCCACTTTGCGAGCGGGCTGCCGACGCCTGCCCGCGGGCCACGATCCACCAGATGGACGTGCTCAGGCACGAGATGTCGTCGCTCCACGGGCGGTACGCGGCGGTCGGGATGTTCGACGTGCTGGAACACATCGCCGATCCGACGGCGATACTCCGAGACGCCGCAAGGTACACGAAGGACGAGGGCCTGATCCTCGGCACGGTCCCGGCGCTCTCGGGCCTATGGAGCCGCCTCGACGAGCTTGTCGGACACCGGCGACGCTACAACCGGCAGACGCTGGGGGCCGAGCTTGTCCACGCCGGCTTGCGGCCCGTGCGGATCGACTACTTCTTCCAGAGCCTTGTATTCCCGATCTGGCTGCATCGACACCTGGGCCGCAATGCGCCGGTCGACGCGCCGCAGGCACGGCGCGTGTTTCTGAGGCGAGCACTGGCGGTGCCGGCGCCGGCCGTGAATACGGCTTTTCGCGCCATCTGCGCTGCGGAGCGTGCCTGCGGCCGACTGCTGCCGTTGCGGCGGCTGCCCGGCGCGTCACTTTTCTTTGCGGCCCGAGTGGACCGCACGGATGCGAATGCAAACCGTCGTGACTCGACGGTCAGTGGACGAGGACAACACGACCGACCGTCTCGATGACCTGGTCCACCTCCGCCTCGGTCAAGGTGGGGAACAGCGGAAGGGAAACGCACCGATCGCCCGCCCGTTCCGCAACCGGCAGGGTCCCGGGCCTGTAGCCGTACTTATCCCGGTAGTACGGGTGCAGGTGCACCGGGCGGAAGTGGACGCCGATGCCGACGCCCTGCGCTTGCAGGATACTCATGATCCGGTCGCGGCGCATGCCGAGTGCGTCTACGTCGAATCGAAGCACGTAGAGATGATGGGCACACCTTACGTCGGCCCGACATTCCAACGGACGCACATGTGGCACGTCGGCGAAGGCGGCATCGTATCGCTCCACCCACCGGCGGCGGTGCTCGATGAAGCCGTCAAGCTTGGCGAGCTGATGCAGCCCCAGCGCAGCCTGGAGGTCGAACATGTTGTACTTGAACCCCGGCTCCAGGATGTCCCAGTGCCGGTAACCCTCGGCCGTGTACCGCTTCCACGCGTCGCGGCTGATGCCGTGCAGGCTGAGAATCCGGGCCCGGTCCGCCAGCGAGTCATCGTCGGTCGTGAGCATCCCGCCCTCGCCGGTCGTCATGTTCTTCGTCGCATAGAAGCTGAACGCCGTCGCCCGGCCGATGCTCCCGATCTTCCGCCCGCCGTACGATGCGCCGACCGCGTGGGCAGCGTCCTCGACAACGGAGATGCCCTGCCGATCGGCGATCTCCAGGATGCCGCGCATGTCACACGGATGCCCTGCGAAATGAACCGGGACGATCGCCCGGGTCCGGGAACTTATGGCGCCCTCGACCAGGCCGGGGTCGATATTCAGCGTGGCCGATTCGACGTCCACGAACACGGGGCGGGCGCCGACGTGCTCGATGACGTTGGCCGTGGCCGCGAAGGTGATCGGTGACGTGATCACCTCGTCGCCCGGCTCGACGCCGCTCGTCAGCAGCGCCAGGTGCAACGCCGCGGTGCACGAGCTGAGCCCGACCGCGTGCTTCGCTCCGACGTATGACGCGAAGTCTCGCTCGAACTGCTTCGTCCGGGGCCCCGTCGTCAGCCAACCCGATCGCAGCGTCGCCAGGACCTCGGCTTCCTCTTCGGGTCCGATGCTCGGGCGGTGGAAGGGAACGACGCGTCGTGCCAACGGCTCGCCCCGCCCCCCCGCGGCCCGTGGGTTCGCGGGGACGCCTCGAACGGATCGGGAATCGATGTCAGCCGAGCGGGTCATTCAGCGTCACGTCCGAAAAAAGCACCTGGTGCGGATGGTCGTACTGTGTTCCTATCGGCGGTTCTGCTCGACCGTTTCAGGTCCGCCGCCGTGCAGCGCCGCTCCGCGCAGGTGTGATCTCGCAACCGCCCCGATCTTCAGGTGGTTCCGGTGCCGACCGATAACTCGGGTATCGGTGCGGCGCGCCGCTCTGTCCTGCGTCGCACGTCGAAGTTCAAGAAGGGATTCCCGGCGATGAGGCCGCGAAATCGGGCCTTCGCCCCCACGCGATCCGTAACTCGTAACTCGTAACTCGTAACTCGTAACTCGTAACTCGTAACTCTACCCATGGACTCGATCCTGATCACCGGCGGGGCCGGCTTCATCGGCTCCAACTTCGTCCGCATGTTGATGAAGCGTCTTCCGAGCGTGGAGGTCCACGTCCTCGACGCGCTCACCTACGCGGGCGATCGTGACAATCTTCCCGCCGAAGTCCTCGATGATCCGAGGTTTCATTTCTGGTACGGCAACGTCTGTAGCGCCGACACCGTCGCGGAGTTGATCCGGCAGGTCGACACCGTCGTGCACATGGCCGCCGAATCGCACGTCGCCCGAAGCATCTGCGACAACACCGTCTTCTTCCAGACCGACGTGATGGGCACCCAGGTCATCGCCAACCAGATCCTCAAGCACCAACGCCGGATCAAACGCTTCGTCCATGTGTCCACCTCCGAGGTGTATGGCACCGCCCTCGCCGAGCCGATGACCGAACAGCACCCGCTCAACCCGCTGACCCCCTACGCCTCCGCGAAGTGCGGGGCCGACCGACTCGTCTATTCCTACTGGCGGACCTATGACCTGCCCGTGGTCATCATCCGCCCGTTCAACCAGTACGGGCCGTATCAGCATCTCGAAAAGTGCGTGCCACGGTTTGTCACCAGCGCCCTCGCCGGTGAGCCCCTCACCGTGCACGGGGACGGCTCCGCCGCCCGCGACTGGGTGTATGTGACCGACACCTGCGAGGCGCTGATCAACACGCTCGAGGCCCCGCTGGATGACCTCCTCGGCGAGGTCATCAACCTCGGAACCGGCATCGCCACGAGCGTCAGCGACGTGGCCGAGCTGACGCTCGAGCTGACCGGGGCGCGGGCCCCGCAGTGCACCAGCGTGCCGGATCGCCCCGGCCAGGTCGAAAAGCACATCGCCTCCACCGAAAAGGCGAAACGACTCCTGAACTGGGAAGCGAGAACGCACCTGGCCGATGGGCTGGCCCACACGGTGGCCTGGTACCGGGCGCACGAAGAATGGTGGCGCAAGCGCGAGTGGATGAAGAGCGTCACCTTGACCCTCGTCGACGGCACGAAGGTGCAGCACTGACCGCCCGGAAAGGACCCGTCGTGAACACCGACCTCTCCGTCGTCGTGCCCGTGTACAACGAAGAACCCTGCCTGCGCGAACTGCACCGCCGACTTGTCGACGTCCTCACCGCAATCGGCCCCACCTACGAGATCATCTACGTCGACGACGGAAGCCGGGACCGGTCGCTCGAGCTCCTCCGAAACTTCGCCGGCACCGACACCCGAACACGCTACCTCAGTCTGACCCGCAACTTCGGCCAGGGCGCCGCGCTGGCCGCCGGACTCGCCGCCTCCCGCGGCGCCGCCGTCGTCACCATCGACGCCGACCTTCAAAACCCGCCCGAGGAGATTCCGAGGCTCCTCGAGAAGTTCCATGAGGGATATGAGGTCGTCTACGGCGTCCGTCAGAACCGCCGCGACCCCTGGCTGCGCCGCGCGGGCTCGGCGACGATCAACCGCCTGCTGCGGCTGGCGATGGGCACGTCCGTCCAGCCCGATGTCACCGCGTTTTGCGCCACGCATCGGCGAATCATCGATGCCGTCAACCACTGCCCGGAACGCACCAGGTTCCACCCCGTCCTCTGTGCCTGGCTCGGCGCTAAGACCGCCCACGTCCCCGTCCGGCACGAGCCGCGGGGCCGCGGCACCAGCAAGTACGCCTACCGCCCGCTGCTGATCCGGGCCATGGACCTCATCACCGGATTCACCGACCTGCCACTTCGCCTGGCGACCTGGATGGGACTTGGGCTCGCCCTGCTCGGTTTCGGGCTGGCCGGCTGGGCCGTGATCAGCAAGCTCACCCTCGGGACCACGCTCCTGGGTTGGCCGAGTCTGATGGGCGCAATCGGCATCCTGGGCGGCGCTCAGTTGCTGGCCATCGGGGCCTTGGGCGAATACCTGGGCCGGGCCTACGCACAGCTCCTCGGGCGCCCGCTCTACGTGGTGCGCGAGAGCGAGGATTTGATTCGAACTCGTCGGATCCTGCACGCCGCCGCACTCCCGCCGCACGCGGTCTCGCCCACCAGGCGCGTCGGACACTCCGCGATCGAGCCCGCACGCCGGGCAACGGACGCCCACCGATTCACCTGACCGCCGGCACCGACGCACCTGCAAGCGAACGGGCGACGCGAACGCATGTCGTCCGCGCCGCCCGATAATCGGGAACCCCAAACAGGCTCGGACGGCCGAGCCGCCCGACCGACGGATTCCGGCACTATCCTTGCTTCGTGCTCGTTCCCTTGATCTTCATGAACTTGAACAGCCCGAACAAGTCCCACGCGGGCCACTCCTGCCAGGACCACTCCATCGTGTTGGCGTCGACGAACTTGACGGAGCCTTTGCCCACGGTCGAGCCCATCGGCCCGTACCCGCGCATACGCATCGTCCACGTGTCGGACTTCTCCATGTACCTGGCGGTCCCGTAGCCCGTGCTCCCGCCGTTGTCGCTCCACGTCGAGCGGTACTTGCCGGACTTCGCGTCATAGCTCCATACGCCGACGCCCTTGTGCGGCGGCATGTCTGCCATCGTGAAGTCGCCATGCTCCACGAGCACCCATCCGTCGAGGTCCCATCCGGTGGTGTTCGTTCCGCTGAACTCGATCGGTTCGTCCATGCCCGCGATTTCCATCGTGCCCGTCGCGTGCCAGGTGCCCACCCAGGCATTCAGCCGATCCAGCTCGACAGGACGCTGCGGCTGCATCTGCTTCATGTCCTCCATGGTCAGCTTCGGAGCGCAACCCGTCACGCCCCACGCCGCCGCCGCGGCGACCAAATATCCCCAAACCCTGCGCTGAGTCATTGCCTGCTCTCCTTAAAAGGACAATCGAATACTGGCCGAAGACCGCAGGCGCGGATGTTACGAGATTGGCACTGGTTTGTACAACGGTGGAGGATGAGCGTCGCCCCGGGCCGCTGCCGCCCGAATCCGGAGCCGAGCCCGCAGCCCGCGGCCGACACGGTTTGATGACGACCGCTCAGCCAAAACCCGATATGAAAAAACGCGCGGCGCTCGGGGCAGCCCGAACACCGCGCTAGCATCCTGTGCAACCTGTCGTGAGCTGAAACCGCCGACTCGCCTACGCAGCCGGCGCGATCGTCTTTTTCTTCGTCCGATCCTCGGCCCCACGCCCGCGCTGACGCCGCCCCGCAGCCTCCCGCGGCTCCTGCGAACGTTCACGCCGTTCGACGGTGGCGGGCCTCGGCGCCTCGCGGCGAACCGCGCTGCGCCGTGCCGTACGCGTCGGCTGCTCCTCCGCCGGCGCCTCACGCTGCCGTCGCTCGACCGGGCCGCTAGTCATCGCCTGCTGCGTCGACGCCCCGGAGCCACGGAACGCTACGAAGTACGTACCCGCACCCAGCACGAAAACGCCCAAAACGGCTAGCAACACCTTCTGTTTCTTCTGCTGATCCATCAGGGTACCTCCCTGGCGTGGCACATTGCGCAAACCGATCCGGCAATAGTATCGTCGAACCTGCGACGAACGTCAAGAGCGGCGCCATTCACGGGCCGACGCACGCCGACGGGCCCGGGGCGCACGCCAGCGCCCACACTACCTACTTCGACGATTCTCCGTCCCGGATTGTTCTCGCGAATCCTGTCAATTTTCAACGCCGCAAATCAACTGACAATGCAAGACGGCGGCTCACACGAATCTCAAACTAGCCCGACGGCTCCGGGCGCCGTTGCGGTGCGACACGCTCGCCCACACCTGGCCGCGGTCGTCGACCCCCGTCCCGAAAAACGCGTTGCCGCCGGTCTCGCAGCGTGCGGGCCGCTGGGGCGGCCTTATCGGTACGCTGGGCGACGATCGGAGCCGCCCGTGCAACGTCCCTGCCCGGTCTCGACCTGACACCGGAGATTGGCGGCTCCGCCCGGCCGGCAGGTTCCGGTGCCTGTAGGACAAGCCACGCGCCGCCGAGCAAAACGCCAAAGGTGGCGATGGCCAGGAGCCCCCACCGGGCACCGTGGGCTCGTGCGGTCCACCCGAGAACTCTCCACATGTTATCGTCTCCATTCGCCTGCCGAATGCCGGCCCTGATCACAGCATTGGACGCTGGCGGTCCAGCCGAGTTCCAAGCACTCCTCACGGAATCCAGCCGTGCGATGCCGGCAACGCCATACGGGTCTCGGTCCGGTTCGTTGACGACCATGCCCGAATCGTTACGCTTGCCGCGGCGGAAGCCGGAAAGGCCGTGTTCAGTGATGAAAATCGGGTTCAGTTCGATGGCCTGCCCCGCGTGGGACCTCGAGCGCATCGTTCAGCAAGCCGCGGCGATGGGCTACGACGGCGTCGAGCTGCGCGGCCTGCGGGGTGAGCTGTACCTTCCGCTGGCTCCGGAGCTCGCGGGTGACACAGCGGCCGTCCGCTCGCTCTTCCGCGACAGCGGGCTCGAACTCGTCTGCCTCGGGGCTTCCGCCACACTGACCGCCCGCCGCCACCGCGACCTTGCCCGGCAGAAGACCGCGATCCTGGAGTACATCGAGCTCGCAGGGCGCCTCGGCTGCCCGCACGTGCGGATCTTTGTGGGCGACGCCGAACGTGGCGACGACCAGCAGGCCTGCCTCTCACGGATGGTCGCCACGCTGCAATCCCTCGTGCCGAGTGCGGCGAGCCAAAGCGTGACCCTGCTGCTCGAAAACGGCGGTGATTTCGCGGGCAGCCACCCGTTGTGGTTCCTGATCGACGCCGTCGGTCACCCCTGCGTCCGCGCATGTTGGAACCAATGCAACGCAATGCAGCTCCGCGAGCGCCCCACGACCTCCATCCCGCGCCTGCGGCAGAAAGTCGGGCTGGTCCATCTGTGTGACGCCAGGTTCGATGAGTCCGGCGTGTTGCTGGACTATATGCCCCTCGGCGACGGTGATGTCCAGGTCGCCAAGCAGGTCGAGCTTCTGAAAGGCGTGATCTTCGACGGCTATATCGTGTTCGAATGGCCCAAGCTCTGGGTCGAGTCCCTTCCCGGACCGGAAGAAGTGTTGCCCGCCGGACTCGAGTTCCTCCGCGGCAAGCTCAACGAGAAGCAGCAGCCGCTTTCGGCCTATAAGGGCGACAAGTACGCGCCCCGCCTCGCCCCGCTGGCACGGCAAACGCCGCCCACCTGACGGCCCGCCGGTCGCCCGGCCCCGCATGCAGCCGCTCCGTTCTCGGACGCCGTCGCCCATCACACGCCGCCGGATCGCCGCCGCCCGAATCAAGCCACGTTCGGAACCAGCCGACGCTAGTACAAGACGACAGCGATTGCCCTGCGCGCGAACATGATCGAAACCGTTCTACCAGCCGGATGGCCGACGTTGTCCGCTGCCATTATCGGCGCTGCGGGCTTGGCGTGCCTGTTGCTTCCGCACAGCGTGTCGCTGCGCATCGCGTTGGTCTCGGCCCTCAGCGCCGCCGGCACATGGCTGTACTTTCTTTCGCCCCACCTGTCACGCACGCCCTTGCAGCATGTCGCGTGGCTCGGCGCGGCGCTTTGCCTCCTCTGGTCGACCTGTGGGGCCGCCGGACTCTATCGCGACCGGCGAAGCGTTGCGGCCTCTCCGGGGCGCGTCCACTTCGTCACCGTCGCCCACATGGCCGCCCTCCTGTTCGGCGTGATCGCCGCCGTGGTCCAGTCCCTCGTGCTCGTGATGCGCTTCACATTCGCCTCGATCGACGCCGTACGCGGGTATCCCTGGAACGAGACGCTCCATTACGGGTTCGGGCCGGACGGGCTCTGGAGCCTCGGACTGCTGTCCGTGTCCTGCGCCGTGTCGGCCGCGTCCATGCCCGATCGGCGCCTGGTGACCTGCCAAATCTGGCTTGCAGTCATCCTCGCCTGCTGGCTCTGCCTGCTTCGGCCAGGCCTGGAGCCCGTGGGCGCCGCCGCATACGGCCGGACGCCGGCTTTCCTGCACCTTGGAATTACGCTCTCCGGAATTGCCTTCGTCACCGCGGCCGCACTCCGCTGGACCTTCAGCGGTGAGGCCCGCAGCGCTCAACGAGCCGGACGGGACCCGGGAGATGACGACCGGCCCTTCCTGCCCGGATTCTGGGTGTCCTATCGGATCCTCGCCGTCTGCGTCATCCTGCTGACCTGCTACCACCTGCTCGTACCGCTGGATCGGATGTCGGGGGGCGCGGCGGCCTGTGGGGCGTGGTCCTCCGTTTGCGCCGGTTTGCTGGCCCTCTCGGCCCTGACCGTAATGAGCTTGCCCGGCGGCTGGCATGGTAGCGATGTCCTGGTGGGATCGGGCTCCTTGGCGCTCTGCGGCGCCGCCACCATGGCCCTCCCCGCGAGTTGGGACACGCTCGGCGAGCGCTACCCGGTGATGTTCAATGCCATGATCGTTGGCCTCACGGTCGCGTGCGTGTTGTGCGTCCGGATCGCCCACGCCGCTCCGGGCGTCGGCGTCATCGGAAACATGGGAGGCTTCGACCGGATCCTCCAGTTTTCGGCGAGGCGGTTCGTCTTCCTGAATGGGGCCCTGGCCGTCCTGATCGCTACCGCCATGGCACTCTGGCCCCGCCTGCCGACGATCGCAACCATGGACGATTCACTGGGGCGTGTCACCTCCGGCATGGGCGCGAACCTGGCGCTCTTGCTCGCGCTCCTCTGGTGTTCCCGAAAGCAGCCGCGACCCTCGTTCCATCTGCTTACCCTCATGTGCGCGGCCTCCACCGTCGGGTTCCTGGTCGTCCGCATCTTGCCGTACACTTCCAGCATCCGGTAGGACCCGCCGGCGCGGCGGCGGAGCGCTCGCGCTTCGGTGTCGAAGCACGTCCGCAATGTGACGGATGGACCACACCCGTCGCGCCGTCGGGCCGGCGGCAGGCCCCCTCGCGCCCGCCACCGACCGGATGCGAGCGGCGCGGCCTACGGAGATCGGCGAGCATGCGAGCGGTTGTGCAACGCGTAAGCGAGGCCTCCGTGACGGCCGCAGGCGAGATCCGCGGCAAGATCACCGACGGCCTGCTCGTCTACGTCGGCGTCGATGCGGATGACGATGAGGCAGACGTGCGCTACCTCGCGGACAAGGTCCGCCACCTGCGTATCTTCCCCGACGAACGCCAGCGGATGAATCGCGACGTGGTCCAGGCCGGCGGGCAGGTGCTGGTGGTCAGCGCGTTTACCGTTTCCGCCGATGCCCGCAAGGGACGACGGCCTTCGTTCGATACCGCCGCCCCACCCGAACGCGCCGAGGAAATGTACGAGCGGGTCTGCACGACCCTCGAGCAACGCGGCTGCTCTGTCGCCCGCGGCCGCTTCCGCACCATGATGGATGTACACTCCGTCAACGCCGGACCGGTATGCATCCTCTTGGACTCGAGGCGCCGCTTCTGACCGCAGCGGCAACCGCTTCGACCGGGACGGACGATAGGCCGGTGATGAACCGTCACGGCATCGGTTGCAGCCGCGCGAGCCGGTCATCGATCGATGCCACCACCGTAGGAATCAGACCGGCAGGGACCGGGGTGGTATCACGGAGCATCCGGAACTAACTGATTCTGAAACCTCGCATAGTCAGTCAGGTCGACGTCGCTGTCGGCGTCAAAATCAAACGCCCGGCACGCCTCGACATACCCATCACCGTTCAGCCCGCCCACGCAGCCAACCCACTCCCCGAAGTCGCTCAACTCGACAACCCCGTTGCAATCGAAGTCGCCGATCCCGTGCTCGTACACGCCCCGATCCACTTGTCCGCAGAGCACCCGCGCGTGCCCGTCAAAGTCCGTCTGCACCACCGGCGGAACATGCCGCTGATCCCCGGTATCGATCTCCACCGACCCCACTGAAAGGTGGTAGTCACCGTCCACCCATCCCGTCACCTCCCACGTCCCGGGGATGACGAAGCCCGGCGGACCATACTCGTTCCCCAACCCGGGCCATCCGCTGCCCACCGTCGAGTACACGATCCGCGCCCGCACCGGCGTGACGGCCACGTCGCCGCCCGCCAACGCCGCGTTCTGCCAGATGATCGAGTTGCTGATCGAGGGCGTGCAATCAACCGTCGAACATTGCGTGCCCGGACCCTGCGGAGCGCCGTCCGCTTGCAGGCAGTCGACCAGGAAGCGATTCTCGCACCCTTCACCCTCCACGCAGCAACTCTGCGTACCGCACTCCACGTCGCGGCACCGCAGGCCGGGATAGAACGTCCCCCCGGAGGCCTCGCACAGGCCTTGCGTGTACCGGTCGTCGCACCGGCCCGGCAGGCAGCACGCGAACGTCTCCCCCTCCCCGCCGAAGCGGTAAACGCCCCCGCCCTTGTTCGCCAGGTTCCCCGCAATCGTGCAGTTCGCCACTACCGGATCGCCCTCCTCGAGGTAGATCCCCCCCCCGTATCGCCTGGCCTCGTTACCGGTGATCACGCAATTGCCCACCGTCGCGTTCGTGCGCAGCAGGTACAGACCTCCGCCATCGCCGAAACCCAGGCTCGGCACGGCCACGAGGTTCCCGCCGATCCGGCAGCTCTTGATCACCGGGGCCCCGCCGATCAAGTACACACCGCCGCCCTCGGTCTGCGCGAAATTGTCCGCGATCAGCGAGTCGACGATCGTCATACTCGACACGAAACCGAACACACCGCCGCCCCCTTCGGTTGCGTTGTTCCGCGTTATCACACAGTGCGAGATCGTCGGACTGGCCTGGTCACAAAAAACGCCGCCCCCGGAAAAGGCGTTGCTGTTCTCCGTGATAGTACAGTGGGAGATGGTCGGCGTGCCGCCGCTGAGACAGTAGATTCCACCCGATACCGGCCCGTTGCGCTTGAGAATACAGTTGTGGATCGTCGGGCTGCTCCCCACGCAGAAAACCCCACAGATCCGCCCTCGCGTGACGGTGACGCCTTCCAGCCGGCTCAGCCCCGTCTCACGGTTGGAAAACACGAACCCCTCGGTCGCGCCGGCCGCGTCGATGATGCACCGCTGCGGCCCGCCCTCGCTGCGAACCGTGATCGCCTTGCCCCGGAACGACACCTGCACGTTCCCCGCCCCGGTATACGTCCCGTCGGCCAGGAGGACGGTGTCACCTGGCACCGCCGCGTCAATAGCCCCCTGGATCGTGGCGTACTCCGACGGAACACGCAGAAACCGCTGGCACTCGTCGGGAATCTCGTTCTCATCCCGATCCAGGCTCGTCCCGCGCTCGATGTCGCAGTCATCGGCCAGCCCGTTGGCGTTGCAGTCCGCCTCACAGTCATCCGGAAGCAGGTTCCCGTTGCAGTCGCCGGATGTCCCGCTGGCGATGTCGCACGCGTCCGGCACCGCGTTCTCGTTGCAGTCGCTCTCGAACATCAGGCAGTCATCCGGGATGCCGTTGCCGTTGCAATCCGTGCTGCTGCCATCCGCCAGGTCGCATGCGTCCGGAATCCCGTTCTGGTTACAGTCCGCCTCCAGCTCGGCGCACTCGTCCGGAACGCCGTTCTCGTTGCAGTCCGGGCTCGTCCCGTCACGAACGTCACAAACGTCCGGAACCAGGTTCCCGTTGCAGTCGTCGGACGCCGCAACGCATTCGTCCGGAGCACCATCCCCGTCACAGTCCATGCTGTTCCCGTCACGGATGTCGTGCTCGTCCAGAACGCCATTGTGGTTGCAGTCCGGCAGAATCGTGATCACCGCCGGCTGGAACCCCGGTATCGCAATGGGCGAATCGTTTGCCGGGCCGCCTCGCAACAGCGACTGCTCCGAGAGGATCGGCATCGTGAACGTCCCCAATGCATCCGCCGACAGCTCCAGGATCAGCGTCCCGACGTAGCGACTTTCGCCCGGGTCGATGACCTGGTCAACCTCGTCGAAGAGCAAGCTCGCAAACCGGAACCCCGCGGGATCCCCCCCGGAAATCGTGGGAAGACCACTGAAAACATAATCCGGGTGCTGTTCGTCGACGTTCAAGGAACCATCCGCGTCACACCGGCCCGTTGGGAGACAGATCGAAGTTGCCAGGCAATCGTCGTTGTCAAGGCACGGAACCTCGGCCAGACGCAACGACCCGCGCTCACCGCTCGTCAGCCCGGCCGGGTCAAGGGTCACCTCGTACAGCCCGAGCCGAGGCTCGCCGTCCTGGTCCGGATCCCACCCCGACAGTCGAATCTCGAACCTGATGCGCTGGGCACCCTCCAGAACGAAGATCTCGCGGTCGTCGATCGTGAAGTCCCCGGTCGAGTGAACCGGCACCACGTGCAACCCCAGCACGCACTCGTCGGGCACACCGTCCTGATCGTTGTCTGCCGATGTCCCCACCAGGATATCGCAACTGTCCGCCCCGCCGTTCTCGTTGCAATCCCGCTCACATTCGTCCGGTAGGCCGTTTCCGGTGCAGTCGGCGCTCGTGTGGCTCGCGATGTCGCACTCGTCGGGACGCCGGTTCCCATTGCAGTCGAAGCTCGTCCCGTCATACAAGTCGCAAAGGTCGGGCCGGCCCGTCCCGTTGCAATCCAGGCTCGAGCCCGGCTCACACTCGTCCGGAACGCCGTTGACGTTGCAGTCGCTGCTCGCCCCGTCGTCGATATCGCACGCATCCCCGCGCCCGTTGCCGTTGCAATCCGGCTGGCAATCGTCCGGGACTCCATTCGCATCGCAATCGAGGCTCACGCCGTCGCGGATGTCGCACGCGTCCATAACCTGATTGCCGTTGCAATCCGGCTCGCACACGTCCAAAACCCCGTTCAAGTTGCAGTCCGGCACCGTACCATCCGCGATCTCCTCGTCGTCCAGCGACCCGTTGCGGTTACAGTCCCCCACCAGCGCCGCCATGTCGAGGACGCCGCCCGTGACCGTGACATCGCGAAACGCATCGACCGGTCGGACCGAAAGCAGCACACGCTCGCGCACCTCGAGCCAGTCCAGGTCGGGCCGGCGGCTTCTGAGCATCGAGATCGCGCCGGTGACGTACGCGGCCGAGTAGGAGGTTCCGCTCGCATAGGTGTACCCACCGTCATATGTCGTCGAGTAGACGTTCACGCCGGGCGCGGCCACATCCACACCGACCGAGCCGTAATTCGAGAACTTCGCCTTCTGGTCATCGTTGTCCGACGCGGCAACGCTGATGATGTTCGGCAGGTCGTACGCGGCTGGATAGAGCGGGTACTCGGCAATATCCAGACCCAGCCCGAGGAACCCGTTGCCCGCCGCCGCGACGAAGATGTGCCCCATGGCCTGCGAGGCTTCAATCGCGTCATACAGCGCCTGGCTGTAGCAGGCGTAGCAGCCCCAACTGTTGTTCGAAACCGTGATCCCGTTGATCACCGCGTATTCGAGGGCCTCGATGGCGTCCGAGATGAGCCCCTCGCCGTTGAAGTCGGAGAACTTCAACGCCACGAGCTTGCACCGCCAGTTCAGCCCGGCCATACCCATCCCGTTGTCCGCGACCGCCCCGATCAGCCCGGCCATTCGGCTCCCGTGCCCGAAGTCGTCCGCCACGTTCCCCGACTCGGCGAGCGTGTTGTACCCGTAGAAGTCGTCGACCCAGCCGTTGCCGTCATCATCCAGCCCGTTGTCCGGCGTGTCGGCGATGTTCAACCACAGGTTGGCACGAAGGTCCGCGTGGTCGACGTTGATCCCCGAGTCGATGACCGCCACACGGAACTGCGAGCTGCCCGTCCACACGTCCCAGGCCTCGGCCGCCCCGACGTCGGCCCCGGCCGTACCCGGGTCGCCGTTCACCGTCTGCCCGACGTTCCGGACACCCCATTGAAGTAGCAACGCCGGGTCATTCGGCAAGGCCATCGACCGCACCACGAAATCCCGCTCCGCATAACGAACCTCCGCCCGGGAACCATAGAATGCCAGCGCCGCCTCCACGTCGCCGTCCCCTACCTCGACCAACGACAGATCCGGGACCAAACGGTAGCTCGAGAGTACGCGATCCACGCGTCGAAGCTGCCGGGTACTCGCCGCGCCCTGCGTCGATTCCGCCGTAAACCGCACGAAGATCCGGCCGGAGTGAAACGCCGCCGGCGCGGGCCGGGCGCGCTGCGGCGAGAGCCCGCCCTCGGCCCCGCGCGCTCCGCTGAAAAGCGCTGCCGACGCCGCCAGGGCCGCACCAAACACCACACGCGCGCGGAGAAGCACTGGTGCCCGACCACACTTGAAGCTCCGCGTCGATCGCCGGTTGCCATCGGCAGACGTGTTTGCCCGTGGAGGCATCGTTGCGCACGCGCAAGCTGCTGCATGCCGACGCCACCCGAAAACTCGGCTGTGGTGCCGCACTAGCTCAGAACCCTCGCCGAAGCAGGCCGCCCTCAACGCGGACACCGGGCCGGAATGCGGGCGGGACAAACCCGGTATGTACGCCATTCGCCCGGCTCCCCCTTTTCCGGCCTGAACGGGGCGAAACATCCAGGTCGGCTGGCCAGCCGCGTTCACCGATAGCCACGAAAACCGCTTCACCTGTCCGTGAGCCGGCCTCCGAGCCGCCGATATCCGGACCGCACCACGCACAGGCGTTCCGATAGTATCTATTCCTCAAGGACCGAGAAATCTAGCGGAACCTTTCAGATTCGAGGCCGCCACGACCACCGCTTCCCCATCTTCTCCCGCCCACCGGTTTCCGGACGACCCGGATTCCCACCCCGCGACCACCAAGCCTGATGACCCCAGGCTGCAATCGTTCGCGTGCCACTGCCCCTGTATGCTGCGCAACCACCGCCTTCCAACGTAGAATCCGGCTTCGTGGACACGGTTTGCACATGGCCCGGCGACAGCCGGTTGGGCTTTTTCGATCTCGCCGCGGACGATCTGAGCGCCGGCCTCTCCAGCATGGGCCAACCGGCGTTCCGCGCCGCCCAGGCGTTGGAGTGGGTCTACGCCCGGGGTGTAACCGGGTTCGCCGCGATGTCCAACCTGCCGAAGGACCTCCGCGCCGGGCTCGACGCCCAACTGCCCATCTTCCGCTCTACCGTCATTCGCGAGCAACGGGCGTCCGACGGGACGGTCAAGCGGTTGCTCCGCTGGCCCGACGGGGCGACCAGCGAATGCGTCCTCATCCCCGACGGCCTTCGCCGGACGGCATGCATCTCGACCCAGGTCGGATGTCCGGTCGGCTGCACGTTCTGCGCCAGCGGGCTTGGCGGCCTTCAGCGGCAGCTTTCGGCCGGCGAGATCGTCGAACAGGCGATGCGCACGCGGCAGCTTTGCGACGACGACCATCGACTCTCGAACGTCGTCTTCATGGGGCTCGGCGAGCCGCTGGCGAACTACGCCGCAACGGTCCGGGCCGTGCGGACCATCAACGCCCCATGGGGCATGGGTATCGGGGCGAGAAAGATCACCGTCAGCACCGTCGGGCTGCCGACGCAGATGCGGCGCCTGGCCGACGAGCGCTTGCAGATAACGCTCGCCCTCTCCCTCCATGCACCGGCCGACGAGTTGCGCCGCGACCTGATCCCCTGGGCTCAGAACGTCTCGATCGCCGAGCTCGTCGACGCGGCGCGCTATTACTTCGACCGCTCCGGGCGTGAGGTCACGCTCGAGTACATACTGCTGGGCGGCGTGAACGACCAGGCGGACCACGCCAGGGCCCTCGCGGCCGTCGCAAAGCGGATGCGGAGCAACGTCAACCTGATCCTCTATAACCCGGTCATCGATCTCCCGTTCGAGCGACCCACGGACGACCAGGCCGGCCGGTTCCTCGACCTCCTGCGGAACCGCGGGGTCAACACCCACCTTCGCCGCAGCCGCGGGCTGGACATCGACGCGGCCTGTGGACAGTTGCGCCGCCGCGAGGCCGCCGCGCTTTCGATCGGAGCGTCCCAGTAGCCATAGCGATGCAAATCGGCGTGTGCAGTTGGTGCATCGACCGGCAAGACCCCAGCCGCGCCATCGAAGCCGCGCGGTGGGAGCTGGAGCTGGCCGCTGTCCAGGTCGGGTTCTTCTCGAGCGACGTTGCGGAGCGCTGCGACCCCGCCGCCCTCGCGGAGCACGCCCGCGCCCACGACGTGGCGCTCGTCGGTACCTTCGCCGCATTTGAACGCGAAGACTACTCGTCCGTCTCCGCGATCAAGGCGACCGGCGGGCTCCTCCCGGATGCGACCTACCCTGAGCGCCTCGCGATGCTGCGCCAAGTCTGCGCGCTGAGCCGTAAGCTGAACTGCGGCAACGTCGGCATCCATCTCGGGACGGTCCCCGAAGACGCCGCCTCCGCCGTTCATGCCAGGCTGCGCGACCGGCTCATCGACGCCGCCGATCTCTGCGCGGAGTTCGGTCAACGCCTTTCCCTCGAAACCGGGCGCGAACCGGTGGCCGCGTTGATTCGCCTCATCGAAGCCGCCGACCGCGACAACGTCGGCGTCAGCTTCGACCCCGCGAACCTTTTCGTTTATGCCTCGGACGAACCCGTAAACGCCGTGCCCAAGCTCCGCGGCCTCATCGACTTCGTGCATATCAAAGACGCCGTCCGGCCGCAGTCGCCGGGCGTCAGCCTCGGCCGGCAGGTCGCCATCGGAACCGGCGACGTCGACGTGCCTCGCGTCGTCAGCAAGCTCCGCGCCTCCGGCTACGCCGGGCCGCTCCTCATCGAAACCAACCTGGGTGGCTCCAACCTCCAGACCCTCCGCGCCGCCGCCGCGTACCTCCGCTCGATGCTGGCCTGACCCCCACCGACCATCCCGCAACCCCCAAATCCCCGCGACCCTCGATCCCCCGCTCCCTCGCTCCCTGGAACTCTTGATCCTTCGCCCCCTCCGTCCCTCCGTCCCTTCGTCCCTTCGTCCCTCCGTCCCTCCGTCCCTCCGTCCCTCCGTCCCTTCGTCCCTCCGTCCCTCCGTCCCTCCGTCCCTCCGTCCCTTCGTCCCTTCGTCCCTCTTCTGCCCCTCGATCCCTCTCTCCCTTAATCCTTCGATCCCCCCGGATCCCCTTGACCGCGCCGAATGTACGGTTTATGTTAGTATCAGTACCGTCCGGTTGCCAGGGTGCATCGGGCGGATCGGCAGCGGGGGCGATGCGCGCGGACATGATCGAGAGGAGGTGGCCCGGAGTACGAAGAAAGATCTCTGAGAAGAACCCAAAAACCGCCCTGGCGCTATCGAAAACGCGGTTTGTGTTAAGAACGTGTGTGAAAAGCCATTTCATCCGGGACTGAGGCGATGAACCATCAGGTTGATCATGGCGATCAGGATCATGGCTTCACTGCTCTGTGTGAGCGTCTCGT
>Ga0214472_10000050_pt1 | contig 167050 bp, 170 predicted proteins | sample RVTome_6_FD_207662 | JGI IMG/M metagenome (GOLD analysis project Ga0214472, IMG submission 207662) | Soil microbial communities from uranium-contaminated site in the Upper Colorado River Basin, Wyoming, United States - RVT140D175 | ecosystem: Environmental > Terrestrial > Soil > Contaminated... | reverse complement strand
CTCCAGCGCGCGCAGGAGGCCCGCGGTGCCGAAGAAGCCACGGGCGCGGCATCTTTCTGGCGCGCGCCTTCTTTCCCAGCCTGACCTACAATACCCAGGGCAATGCCGTCACCATCACGGTGCCTTTCTCTTGACGCGATGTCGATTGGATGCATCGAACAGGACAGCGTGGTTCGTTTTTGCTCTCGGATGATGTCGGGATTTGTCGATTAGAAAACCCGCAGGTACTGTACGCTGCTCTCGCCTTTGTTCGCATCTCGACGGAAGACGGCGAGAGCCGACTTCGTAGACTCGTTCACGGTGATGGCCAGTCTGGCGGAAAAGTACTCGCTCTTTATATCGTACCCATCGGGCGAGGCACGCAACTTGGCACCGATCGCCTGAAAGCTCCCGACCCGATCAAGATCGACTTTGGTCTTAAACGGCCGCCCCTGCACGATTTCCATCGCCATTGTTTGCGTGATGTCCGGATCAAGCGCTTGGATCACGATGGGATCCGCCGTATTTAGATTGATCGGCACGCCGCCCTCCGGTGGATACACCGTGACGTAGCGAGACAGTCGATTGACGATTTCAGGCGAGAACCCCTTCACCAATCGAAGATCTCCAAGCGCCGGAAGCGCACTGTTGGCGGCACGATAGGCCGGCTTTTGGGATTGGTAGTACAAACTTTCTGCGCCGGCAGGCTGAGGGATTTCGTCTTGATCCACCCAGTCGACAAGGGCGTCGACCAAATCCGGGCTGATTTGGAGCAATTCGAACAGCCGCTTCACTCGCTGAATTTTCATTTGCTTCTGCAGGTCATCGCCCGCATTGTCGGCCAGGTCGTTGAGATTGAGCTTCCCGCGCTCGTCTTCGATCTGCGCGTTCAGCAATCCGTCACCGATCGCAAAGTTTTTGATCGGCATGGCCCACAGGTCCAAGGGGCCGTCGTATAATTCACCGGTCTTCTTGTCGCGGAGGAAATCCTGCTGGAGCACGGCCCGAGCGGCTTGAACGGCGGCGCGCGTCAGCATGCTGGCCTTGAAGTTGTCTCGGAAAGCGGCGGCCTCGCGATACTCGCGGCGCGCTTCGGCGTCGAATTCGAGAATGAGTGCGACGAGGAGGGTCAGAACCAGGAGGGCCAGGAGGAGCGCAACACCCCGTTCATCAGCCTTTCGCATAGCTCAAGACCCGGACAGTGGCGTCAAGGTTGATAGGATTGTCAAACTTGGGGCGAATTTGCAGATGGCGGACCTGCAGATCATAGGGGGCTTGATCGATGGCCACGAGCAACGCCAGCAACTCCGGCAATTGCACACCTTCCAACCGAAGGTCCACCGCCGTCTCTTGATAGCCCTGCGCCAGCGATTGCACCTGGGGCTGCATGCCCGTAATCCGCTCGCGCACGCGGGCCGTCGCCGCCGCTTCTTCCATAAATGTCATCAGAGAGAATTGGCCGTCGGGCGCCGGCATCCGACTTTCGGCTTTGATCAAGCGATCCCGCTTGGTCGCGTACTCCTGACTCAATTGAGCCAATTCGTTGATGTCCTTTTGCTTCCGTACGGCCTGCCGCTCCAGACGCTCGAATCTGGCCAGGAACGGATCGACGACAAGAACAAAGAGCAGGCTGAGCCCGACAACGATCCCGCCGATGAGAAGCACCGTGCGTTCCCGTTGCGACATCTGCTGCCAGCGCTCTCGAAATGTTTGCATCATGGTTCGTGTACCGTGACCGTCATCCGAAAGACCACCTGATTGGGCGAAGCCCCCACGCGAGTTTCCGTCACCGATACGTCCTGAAACTGCGGGCTCGATGCGAAGGTTTGTTTGATTTTCTCTACGGCGTCGAAGGAGGTCGTTTCGCCCTCCATGAGGACCAGCCCACCGTCCACCGTCAGCTCGCGCACGTTCACCGCCGTCCCGGACGGCAACTGTTTGACAAAGATCGAGAGGGTCGAAAGGACTTTTCCCTGCGAACTGTCGATGACGGCGAGCGCCTTTTCCGTCAGCCCCATGCGATATCGTGCCTGATCGAGTTCATCGCCCGGGGAGGCGCTGGTTCCGAAGGATTGTTCATAGTGTTGTTGCAGACTCGCCTTGAGCCGAGCCACACGCTGGTTCTGCAGCATCAAATGGATCGAAAAATCCCCTGCCGCAAGGAGTCCGATGACCAGCGCTGCGCCGATCGCCAAGCGGCGATCCTGTTTGGATGTGTCGGGCTTCGACGACGCGCTGTCTGTGACACTCTTGAGATCAAGCGCAAGCCCGATCGGCGAGGGTTTGAACCGCCAACGCGGCTTGATGATCTTGGGGTGAATGGCCAACCCGAACGCGATTGAAAACGCGCGCGGACTGTTGGCTCCGAATCCCTGTCGAGGTCCGACGGGATAGAGCCCCAGTTGACGGGCCACAAATCCGCCGATCTCCCGCAGCTTCGATCCGCCTCCCGATACCCAGCAATGGGTGAGACGGCCGCGCTCGGTTCCTTCATAAGCCTGCATCGTGACGCGAAGCTCTCTCAAGAGCGGCTCTAACCAGGCATCCACTTGCTCAACCGCCATGGCTCGCTTACGGCGCTCGGCCTCCGCAAAACTACAGGCATGCCGAACGGCCAACGCATGCGTCAAATGGTTGCCGCCCCACAGAATTGTTCGGAGTACCACTGGCCGGCCCTCATGCACCAAGCAGAGCGTCGTTTTCGAGGCGCCGACATCGATGATGGCGAGATCCTGTGGCACGCGGGCTCCTTCTCCTTGTAAATACTGCGTCACAGAGAAGAGCGCCATGGCATCGACGTTGATGGCCGACGGTTCCAAATCGGCCTGCGCCAAAAACCGGAGATGCTCGGCCACTTTGTCTTTGGGCGCGGCGGTCACCAACACTTCCGAACTCTTGCTCTCACGGGGTGTTCCCTCCGAGGTCAGTCCAGGAGGCAAAACAAGACTGCCGATCGCCAGGTCTTCCAACGGCATCGGCACAAGATTTTCGACTTCAAAGGGAACGACTTGGGCCAGCTTCGTGGAATCCTTGAAGGGGAATGAGAGGGTTCTGACAAAGAGATCCTGGCAGGGGATCGCGGTGACGAGTCGATCTGTTGCATAGAGTCCGTGTTGCCACAGAAATCCGCGCAGCGATTGCACGCGTCGGGCCGGCTCTAAGTCTTCCGGACGGGCGAAGGGCATCGGGTGTTGGAAGTAATCGATCGTTTCCCGCCCGCTCAAGCGACGGCGAAAGCGGACGGCCTTCAATCCCGTCTGCCCGATATCGAGTCCCACACATTCCGTCACGATTGCCATAACGCCTTCTTGATGTGCTTCTTATGGGGCCGTACTCTACAACGCGATCCGTGCCTGTGCCAATGTCCCCACAATTTTTACCGTCATGGGAGTTCCGGGAGGCGGAGAAGGGAGACCCATTGGACTCGCCTTCGAGGCAAAGCCGGCACCTGGAACCACGGTCACAGTCAGGGCCAATTGGCTAGTCTGCATCGGCTGCTGTATCGTAATTTTCCCTTCTCCCGTGAAGGATCCATCGATCCCGTCACCCTTCAACTCTGTGATATCACAGATGATATCTCGGCACAGTAATCCCGCAGATACCGTGGTAAAGGCCAATGACAGGGTTCGACCATTTCCTACGGGAATCTGATCGATCGCCAGATCTCTCGCCTCGGCCTTCCATGTCCCTTCCCCCTTCATCGTGCTCGCCGTTGTTTGAGCCGAGTCCATCCGATGAGAGAAATCTCCATTGAGAACACCATGACTGACGTACCTGCGGATCACTTTTGAGAGATCCACCTGCTGCAGTTGTCCCTTCACTGTCACAGGCTCCGCCAAGGAAAACGACGACGCGGTGAGCGTTCCTCTTGCGAGCCCTGCGTTGGGAGAAGCCTCATCCAGCTGCACCACCACATCGAGCCCAAGCCCGCCGCCCAGTGCTTTTACGATCCCCACCTTGGCGTGTAAGAGAGCCAGTTGGATTGGTCCCCAGTCCGGCTTCGTCAAGGTGATGTTTCGCCACTCGAGCCCGAGAGGCAATCCCACAGTCCAGTCTGCGACTCGGACTTCCATGCCGGTCGATCGAGTCAACTCCGCCACGAGCCGGGCATGCAGCGCTCCATAGGGGAAGGTCGCCGCCAAACATAAGGCCATCACGCAGATGCCGCCTACTGTCCAGGCTAGAATCTCCTTCCACTCATCAAGCCATTTCACATTCATCACAATGCTCCAATTGTGATCCACTCTCGTACGGTCCAAGGATCAGCACCCGGCGGCTGAAAGGTCACTTCGATCAGCAGTGCTTTGGGCAGTTTGGCCAGTAGCCACTCGTCGGTCCAGACGAGCCCCTGCTGGTCGAAATACCGAATGTTGAATCCTTTCACGCCATTCGCCAATTCCACCTGACCCAGCGATTCATCAGTGAGGCTGTAGAGATTCCGCCGCACGAATCGAATCAAACGATCGCGTTCACGCGTATAGACGACCCGAACTGTCTCGCTTTCTTTCGCGGTCGAGTCACCCATCCCGTCGCTCATGGCAAGGAAGGCCAGAGTATCTGCCGGTTGCCCCTCTTGCGTTCCGTTCATCCCGACCCAAGGAAACGCGTTGTCGCGTTTGCTGAGCGAGACCTCATCGGCCATGATGCGTAAAACTCTCCTGACCGTTTGCTCTCTTGCCGCGTGCTCACGTCCGGCATCCATGACACGAGTCGTCGTAACGAGTGAACCAAAGACCATCGCCCCGATGGTGGCTAACAGCGCAATTGCCACCAGCACTTCGACGAGCGTGAAGCCTGTTTCCGTACTAGAATGTGAGGCCGGCAAAGACATAGGTGCTTACTTCTACCGTTTCTTCCGTTGTTCCTCGCGGCCAAGACACCTGGACACGAACCTCCCGGATCAACTCCAGCGGAGTCGGCAATACCGTACGCTTCCATTTGTAGCCGCCGGCTCGGTCGATCGTTCGTACCGTTGACTGGGTGGCGAGCGGAGCATTCTGAAAATCTCCGCTGACTTCCCCAATGGGATATACGCCCAGCAGCTCGGTCTCCAGCAACTTTTCTTGTGCCAGCAACGTTGCCGCGGTCAGTTCGCCGGCTCTCGCATGCAGGTCCAGGTCGAAATTTCTGAGACCGAGGAGCACCGGGAGTGCGATGGCGAGCAAGGCGATAGCCAGCAGCACTTCGAGCAGTGTGAATCCGTATTCGCTGGAGACGTCCCTGTTCAGATTGTTCGGCATGTCCATTCACATCTCGTTTGTGATTAGGGTTTGAGCGGCGACGCGGCGCCTCCTTGCGCGCTGGCCTGCAGCAATGTTTTGACGCGATCCGGAATGGCCTGGTTCCGTAGCGGTTCGACCCGTTCGCTACTGGTCCGAATGGCGCCGGTAAACGAATCGACAGCAAGAGCCAGGAGGTTGTTGCTCCGATCGGCGAAATACACGGTGACGGGGTCGATGCGTCCATTCGGGTAAAACGAGAGATGGACCCGGCCGGACACGCGCGTGGTCTGCCCGATGGAGATCTCCGTCAACCGAATCGATTCCGGCAGCGAATGGGGCCTTGCCCAGCTGGCATCGAGTGGAAGCTTCTCCTCCTTCCCTTCCACCACCATCGCCCAATACGTTCCTTGATCGAGATCCATGTAGAGCTTCACGGGCTTTTGGCTGGTTGAGGCCAACCCTTGTAAGGTACGGAGCGTGCTGATGAATTTCCGTCCGGTGGAACTCAGGTCTTCGCCGATGACAATCCTCGGAATGACAATCACTAATACTCCGGCCAGAAGAAACAGGACAATGAGCATTTCCAATATCGTGAACCCGCGTGGGGACTGTAAGGGGTGAGAGGGCAGGCGGGCAGTATATCGCGTGAGGAGGAAAGCCTGTGCCGGGCGTGTCCTGCCGTTCGGTATCAATGACGCATGACCAGTGACCATGGCCGCCTTAGTCCTTCTCCAGATTCCAATTCATGATGTCGGCGTTGACACCCTCACCGCCGACTTCGCCGTCTGTGCCGAGCGACGTGATTTCATAGTCTCCTTTCTGGCTCGGACTGAGATACTTATACGAATTTCCCCAGGGATCTTCCGGAAGCTTCGGTAAGTACCCTCCAACTTTCCACTTCTTTGGAATCACGCCGACGGACGGCTTTTCGATGAGGGCCTTGAGCCCCTGTTCCGTTGAGGGATAGACCCCGTTATCCAGCTTATAGAGCTGCAACGCGCCTTCGATGTTCCGAATCTGCACCTTGGCCGCCGTGCGTTTGGCGTCATCCGTCCGGCCCATGATCCGCGGGACGACCAACGCTGCTAGAATGGCCAGAATAGCCACCACCACCATGATTTCAATAAACGTAAAGCCGCGCTCATAGCCCAGAACGTGTCGTGATGGGTGATGCGTAATGGATGAAACGGGGGGATTCGGGGCTCGGCGCTTCCTGTCCCCCATCATCTGCGCAGATTGAACCTGTGCTATTCCAGTCATCGAATACCTCCCGTTAACTCATCACCCCGCACCGAGCACTGCCTCTAGCGAACCATTTGCCCCATCTCAAAGATGGGCAAGAGAATCGCGACGACGATAAAGAAGACGAGGACACCCATGACCAGGATCATGATCGGCTCCATGAGTGACGTCAACCGGGTGATCACGCGCTCCACTTCGCCATCATAAATCTGACTCACGCGGCGCAGCATCTCTTCCATCTCACCGCTTCGTTCACCCACGGCGATCATGTGAGTCACGAGCGCCGGAAATTCTCCGCTCCGTTTCAGCGGATCAGCGATGGTTTCGCCTTCTCGAATGTTCTGCCGCGCACCCTCGACCGCTTCCTCAAGCACCCGATTGTTCATGACACGCTTGGAGACATCCAGCGCATCAAGGAGTTGAACGCCGCTCGCCAACATGGTTGCCAGCGTGCCGGTCAACCGTGAGATCGACACCATGCGGGCCACATCTCCGATCAGCGGCAGCTGCAGGATCATACGATCCGCAGCCATCCGTCCGCTGCTTGTTCGAACGAAACGTTGCGCGAGCCACGTGCCGCCGATCACGAGGCCGACGACCAGCATCCAGTAGTCCGCAAAGAGCCGGCTCACCGACATCAAGGCGACGGTCGGCCAGGGGAGCGCCTGTTTCATGCTGGCAAATACCGCTGTAATCTTGGGCACCACAAAAGTCATCAGGAAAAACAGGACGGAGAGTCCGACAATGAGCATGAGAGCAGGGTAGAGGATCGCGTTGGTGACTTTGTTCTTGAGCGCCAGCTGTTTCTCAAGAAATTCCGCGAGGCGAAACAGGATCTGATCGAGCGCTCCGCTGGCCTCACCGGCCCGCACCATGTGCACATAAATCGGAGAGAAATCTTTTTCGTATGTTTCCAGTACGGCGCTTAATGCCTTTCCTCCCCGAATTTGTTCGCGAATATCGGCGAAGAGGGCTTTCATCGGTTTCTTCTCGGCCTGATCGACCAAGACTCCAAGCGCCTCGACCAACGGGAGTCCGGCGACCAACAGTGTCGCAAACTGCCGGGTCATTAAGGCGAGGTCGCTTGAGGTGAGGGCTGCTGAGCGGCCGATCGTGTGGGTGGCCCTGATGCGGCTTCCTTCCGGATGTCGAGCCGATGTCTGTCCCTGTTCGACGACGTCGGTTGGGAACACGCCGTCTTTACGGAGCTTCAGCCGCGCAATTTTAACGTTCTCCGCGTCGACAATCCCGGTCGCAGCTCCGCCGTCGTTCCGATAGCCGTGGTATTGATAGACGGGCATGGTCAGCACACTCCAGCAGCACTATCTTGAGCTGTCACGCAATCACCCAGCATTATGCAAAGACTGAAGGACATGCCAGGCACGATGCTGGGAAAGTCCGCTAGTCTCACCCGCCCAGCCCCGGCGCGCCAAGACGCGCCGTTCCGCGGGGAAGGCCGCAGCGAGCGAGGGGCCGTTGAGGGTCTGAGCGATGCGAGAACGCTGCTGGCGGAGTGTTTTCAGCATCTTGCTAGACTTCGATCTCCTGCTGCGTGATCCGCATCACTTCTTCCAGCGTCGTATGGCCTTGAATCACACGTTCGGCGCCTTCTTGCTTCAACGTCACCATGCCTTTGGCGATCGCGGCGTGCTTGATGGCCGTCGAGTCCGCCTTGCTTCCAATGAGCCGCCTGATTTCGTCGTCGAACACCATCAGTTCGAAGATGCCGGTGCGCCCTCGGTAGCCGGTCTGCGAACAGGCCGCACATCCAGCCCCCCGGTAGAGGGTCACGTGTGAGCCCGGCGCCACATCGAGGCGACTCATCTCATCTGCACTTGGTTCATAGGGCCGTTTGCAATCAGGGCAGATTCTCCTGAGCAGTCGTTGTGCCAGCACGGCAACGACCGAGGAAGCGACGAGGAAGGGCTCAATGCCCATATCGATCAGACGCGTGGCGGCGCTCGCAGCGTCGTTTGTGTGGAGCGTGGAAAATACCAGATGCCCGGTGAGGGAGGCATGGATGGCGATCTCCGCCGTTTCCCGGTCACGGATCTCGCCGATCATAATGACATCGGGGTCTTGCCGGAGAATCGACCGCAAGCCCGCGGCGAACGACAGATTGATCTTGGGGTTCACCTGCATTTGCCCGACCCCGAGCAGCTGATATTCAACAGGATCTTCGACCGTGATGATGTTCTTATCCGGCGCATTGATGTGGCTCAGCGCGGCGTAGAGGGTGGTGGTCTTGCCGCTGCCGGTGGGGCCTGTCACGAGAATGATGCCGTGGGCGAGTTGGATCAGTTGATGGATTGCCGAGAGCCGCTCCCCGGAGAACCCCATCTCGGACAAATTCAACAATCGATTTTCTTTTTCCAGCAACCGCAGTACCACCCGCTCGCCGTGAGAAGTCGGCAAGACCGAGACCCGGAGATCGACGTCCTTACCGGCAGTTCGAATGGCAAACCGGCCGTCTTGCGGCAGCCTCTTTTCAGCAATGTTGAGACCGGCCATAATTTTCAGGCGCGCAATGATGCTGGATTGTAAATGTTTCGGCGGCGTCAACACCGGATAGAGCACGCCGTCGATCCGATATCGCACGACCAATCCGCGCTCGAACGACTCGAAGTGGATATCGCTTGCCCGCTGCCGAACCGCCTGAAATAAAACCGAATTTACCAATCGAATGATCGGGGCCTCATCGGTCGCGTCCAACAGGTCTTGCGGCTCATCGAGTTCGTGCGCCAGCTGGTCGAGGCTCTCGCTTGCGGCAATATCCTCCATCACTTGTTCAGCGCCGGACGGACTGGCGATCTCATCATAGGCACGGTTCAAACAGGCGAGGAGCGCGACTCCGGTCGTCAAGACCGGCTTGATGGGTTTGCCCAACAGCAATCGAAGGTCATCGAGCGCGACGGTCTCTATGGGATCGGTCGACGCGACGAGAATGATTTCTTCCTCATAGCGGAGCGGCAACACCCGGTACCGCCGACAAAAGGCGATCGGGACCTTCTTAATCAGCGCATGATCGACATTGGCGGTCTCCAACTGCGGCATCCAGGGTAATTCAAACTGGTGCGCAAGCCCTTCCAGCAGCTCTTCCTCCCGCAGCAAACGCAGATGCAGCAAGACCTCACCCAATCGGCCTCCCTTTTCTCGCTGGTAGGCCAAGGCCTCCTCGAGTTTGGAGTCCAACAGGTTAAATTTCTCTCCTAGGATACGCCCAAGGAGCGGCCTGCCGTACCCCGATTTAACCTGATCATCATTCACGAAATCCAAGACCCTCTCTTGACCTGTTTGCCACTACATGACATGTGCATGGGGGCAGTCAGCGTCTCTGTACAACGGGCCGCCATATCCAGCAGCGAGCCATGAGGAAATGTCCGCACACCTCGTGGTGCTCAAACATACTCTTCCTTCCAAGAGCCTGGCAAGGAGAGGCACTGAAGCAATAGGACCGGACATAATGTGAATGTTAACCTGATGTTTATCTTCTATGTCCTTCATGTTAAAAGAACACATCGGTCTGGTAAGACGGATTGATTATCGAGTACGATCGGAGCTGAGTCGGGGGTAAAACACGAGACGGAGGGAAGGAGAGCGTCAGATTCGGTCACGCTCTCTCGGGCTGGCTCAGCGAAGTTCGTATGTAACCGTCGAGCGTTGGTTGTTCCGAACCATCTCCAGCTTAACGACCCGTTCATTTTTCAGTTGCTGGAGCAAACTCAACATGGTGCTAGGATCACGGATATCGACTCCGTTGACGCGCTGCAAGATGTCCCCGGTTTGAACCCCTATCTTTTCGTAGAAACTAGTCGGAGCGATGTAGTCGATGCGAAACCCGTTGACGGTTCCATTCACCGTGTTCGGTACCGCCCTGGCTTGGGTCAAGAGTTTTGGCAGATCGCTCATCGCCGACTCAACTTCTCGGCGGTCAATCACTTTCCGAACAGGAGCGCCAGGCGCTTGGGATGCGGCCGATCCCGAATCAACGGCAGCGACGGCCGGCTTATCGGAGAGCCCCAGCTCAAGCAATTCCTCCAGGTTGCCCTGGCGGATAACTATCCCGTCACGCCGAATCTCACTGACTTCTCCCAAGTCCGGAATCTGATCATGCAGACGATACAACGCCTGTTTCTTGGACGACAGTTCTTCAACGATCGCAAAGACGCCACGCTGGTCGCCCAGCACAACCCCAATCAGTCGAATCTTGGCCGCTACGCCCAACGAGGCTCGAACTGGAGTTCCGGCAGTTCCATCGGGATTCGTCAAATCCTGTGGAGGAGGGGGAAGCAGGAAGAGACCGCTGGAGCGCACATCTTCCGCGTACTGGGTCGGGGAATACGAGACAGGAAGCGCAGCGCCATGGCCGTCCGATCCGGTAGGGCGCTCCGGCACAACATACAGCGCTTCCGCGACAAAGGCATTAATGGAATGGGCGACAAGCAATCCACTCGCCACCATACAGGCCAGTAAGCCGATGCGCCGTAATTGCTGGTTGGAAATCTGTGCCATAGGATTCACTCCGGCTCCGGACGAGTTTGTATAGTACCTGTTCAAGATCTCCGGTCGCAATGGCCTCGTACATCAAAGGCCGTTCGCCGGAGTGAGTAGACAAAACGATTGAAGCAGGCAATAATCGGCCCTCAGATGAAGGAGACCCACGCGTGAAGAAAGCGCTTATTACCGGAATTACCGGTCAAGACGGATCCTATCTCGCTGAATTCCTCCTTGCCAAGGGATATGAGGTCTATGGGATTATCCGTCGTTCCAGCTCTTTCAATACAGGGCGCATCGACCCAATCTATGAAGACCCCCACGTTCCCAATCCTCGACTGCGCCTCATGTACGGGGATCTGAACGATGCCAGCTCACTGAACCACACGATTCGCACCATTCAACCCGACGAGATTTACAATTTGGGGGCGCAAAGCCACGTCAGGGTGAGTTTTGATATCCCCGAGTATACGGGAGAAATCACCGGGCTCGGGACGATCCGCCTCCTCGAGGCCATTCGGGAATCTGGTCTGACTCCAAAGTTTTACCAAGCGTCTTCGAGTGAAATGTTCGGAAAGGTCCTGGAAGTCCCACAACGAGAATCGACCCCCTTCTACCCACGCAGCCCCTATGGGGCCGCCAAGGTCTATTCCTATTGGATTACCGTGAATTATCGCGAAGCCTACAACCTGTTTGCCTGTAACGGCATCCTGTTCAATCATGAGTCACCACGCCGGGGTGAAACCTTTGTGACGCGCAAGATCACCAAGGCCGCTGCCCGTATCAGGCTGGGTGTCCAGCAGGATTTATTTCTGGGGAATCTTGAGGCCAAGCGCGACTGGGGGTTCGCCGGCGACTATATCGAAGCGATGTGGATGATGTTGCAGGCCAAGACCCCGGACGATTACGTCATTGCCACCGGCGAAACGCATAGCGTCAAGGAAATGATCGAGCTTGCCTTCGACCGTCTTCAACTGGATTGGAAGAAACATGTCAAAATCGATTCGAAGTACTATCGCCCGACGGAAGTGGATCTTCTCATCGGCGATGCAAGTAAAGCAAAAAAAGAGCTTGGCTGGCAGCCGAAGGTACGTTTTGAAGAACTGATCGCCATGATGGTCGATGCGGATCTGGCCGCTGAGAAAGAAAAGTTGGATGGGACTAGAACGCGAGGCTCAGGGTGAGCGACGTTCAGACGGCTATGCCGTCATTTTGGAATCAGCAGCGCGTCGTCGTCACCGGTGGGGCGGGATTTCTCGGCTCATGTGTCGTGGAGCAGCTGCGCGCGAAGGGCTGCCGGCAGGTCGTCGTTCCGCGTAGCCGGGATTACGATCTGGTGCAGATGGACGCCGTGAAACAGCTGTATCACGATGCGAAACCAGACCTCGTGATTCATTTGGCCGCGCGAGTCGGCGGCATCGGCGCAAACCAGGCGAATCCGGGGCGGTTCTTTTACGACAATCTTATGATGGGCGCTCAGCTGATCGAGGTCGGGCGGCAACGGGGGCTGAAAAAGTTTGTGGCACTCGGGACGATCTGCGCGTACCCCAAGTTCGCTCCCATCCCCTTCAAAGAAGACGATATCTGGAACGGCTACCCCGAGGAGACCAATGCTCCTTATGGTCTGGCGAAGAAGATGATGCTGGTGCAATCGCAGGCCTATCGACAACAATATGGGTTTAACTCAATCGTGCTGTTTCCCGTAAACTTGTATGGCCCTCGAGACAACTTCGACCTGAACACTTCTCATGTGATTCCAGCCCTAATCCGCAAATGCATTGAAGCGAAGGACAGAAATCACTCGACATTGACCTTATGGGGGGATGGGTCCCCAAGCCGCGAGTTTCTGTACGTGGAAGACGCGGCTGAAGGAATTCTGCGGGCCGCTGAACACTATGATGGTGAGCACCCGGTCAATTTGGGAACCGGAGAAGAAATCACCATCCGCGATTTGGCTCACCTGGTTGTTGCGGAAGTCGGCTTTACCGGTACGATTCAGTGGGACGTCTCGAAACCAAACGGGCAGCCCCGGCGCTGTCTCGATGTCAGTCGCGCCCAACAGCTGTTTGGCTTTCGCGCACAATACTCTTTGCGTGAGGGGCTGTCGAAAACCATCCAATGGTTTCATCAGAATGATCAGTCTCTTCGGGAGGTCACGTTTTAGGCTCTTGATAATCGATAATCTCTCCGATGGTGTCCCAAAGTGCACGCCTGGCATCCGCAGCTTGGTAGGTTATGTTAGAAGCGCCAAGCCTTTCCATTCTCAGTTACTCGAAGCCAATCCGTGAGTTCTGCATAACATATTGAAATCAATGGACTCGTACGCCTCTGCTACATAACTCCGCTGGGCCGCGCTTCTCACGCTTCGGGGGCACAATTTCTGCTTTTATTTACACGCCTTCCCAGATTGTTCATGGAGCGAGAAACATTCATGATGCCAGAGCAAGTCGGCGAATCGTCTGAAATTGTTGTCAGCCCTGCAGAGCGCTATGAACGCGGTCTTGCGCTGAAAAATGCCGGACTGCATAAGTCCGCCATTGAGCAGTTCGAACTGGCTATAATTGATCCAGCCTGTACCCTGAAAGCGTATGCACAAATCGGCCTCTGTTTCAAACTAGCCGGCCGCTATGAGGATGCCGTGGCGGCATTTCAAAAAGCACTCTCAGCGTCGTCCGGGGCATCGAAAGAAACCGTTCAGATTCTCTATATGCTGGGCCGCACCCTCGAATCGTTGGGGCGTGTGGCAGAAACACTGGAAGCTTATCGCTGGATCAGGCGAGAAGATCCGGAGTACCGAGATGTCGCCAGTCGTATTGAGGAACTAAGCTCTCGGCGGCCTGTCTCAGCCGGCAAGAAAGTCCGCGCAGCAGAGTCCACCTGGAGCGGCAGTGTCCTCAAATCGTGGCAAGGTTTCCTCGGACACCCCAAATAACCCTCCGTTCCGCATGTCCTCAAGCGCTCGTGCTCACAGGCTCGAAAGAATCAGATATTGCCGCTGAGTGCGTAATCGTGCGCGGGGACCGCCGTCTGCCGGATGGGGAGGATGCCCACAGTTCGTACTCAAACCCTCGACGCCGTAAGCAGAGCAATCTTTCTCGACTCAGTTGATCCACCATCGCGAACACTTGATTCCACGTCAACTCGGGAAGGCAGGCTAGAAGCTGTTCCAGCAGGATATGTCGTCGCTCCTGCACGATCGCCAGAATTGTTGCTTCCGACTGAGTCACGATCGTCATCATCTCTTCCTGATCGTCTCGACAGGGTGCCAAATTCTCGCCTGGGACAGGCCTACTCGGCTCCTACCGTCATTCGCCATCGAGGCGTCACACACCCGCTTATCCGGAGGTGAAGATACCGGCGTGTAGTTCCAACGGCGTCACAGTTGTGTAAAACTTCAGTTAACTGCGCCATTCCCCTGTGATAGGCTTGGGCCTCATCACAGCGAGGGGGCCATTATGGATTGCGTGCTGATTCGCCATGGTATTGCGGTCGAACCGGAGGAGTGGGAGGGGTCGGAGGAGAATCGCCCCCTGACCGAGAGAGGGAAGAGGCGCGCCCGACAAGCTGCGACAGGTCTTGCCGCGTTGAACTGCAAGCCGACCCATCTTTTCAGCAGCCCCTTCGTCCGCGCCTACGACACGGCCAGGCTGCTTCGCACGGTCGTCGGCCCATCTCTCAAAGTTGAGACACGCGACGAACTAACCGTCGGCTCTAAGCCCGAACAGATCGTCTCCCTTCTGCGCTCACTTCCATCAGAATCAGTGGTGATGTGCGTGGGGCATGAACCGCTGCTCGGCGAGGTGGCGAGTATCTTGCTCTGTGGAAAACCAACTTCGAACTTTTCCATGAAGAAAGCCGGGGCCGCGCTCATTCATTTGCCGGAGAGTGTAACACCAGGGCAGGGGCTGCTCCGATGGTGGCTCCAACCGGCGCAGTTGCGTGCCCTGGGGAAAGGAAAGGCGCGAATGAAGGGGGCAGACGAACGCGCCTAGGCGGAAACCTGTTCCGCGCCAGCCACCCGCTTGTGGTTCTGCAGCACGGGCAGGATGTGCCCTCGCAGTTCTTCTTGAATCTCTTCTGGGGATTTCCGGGCATCGACGACGTTAAAGCGGAATTCCTCGGCCATCTTGTCGAACTCTTCGATCAGCAGCGACTGGTACTTCTTGAAGCTGTCATACAGGTCGGCTCCGAGCCTGAGGTCCATGCCTGACTCCCAGTAGTTCATCCCGGTGGTTTCGATTACCCGAAGCGCCAGGGTTTCCACGTCGATGCGCAAATAGCACACAAGGTCCGGGATCAATGCGAACCCGAACACGTCGCGAATCCATTTCCGGTCTCCGTTGCGCACAAAGTCACGCGCCAAGGCCGTATAGATATAGCGATCAGCCAGTACGACGAACCCGGATCGGAGTGCGGGAATAATCTGGTGTTCGAGACGATCTGCGAAATCGGTTGCGTAGAGCAAGCTGAGTGACCAGCGATCGAGAATGTTGCCGGCCTTCGCCGCCTCTATCGTTTTGGACATGAGGTTCGACCTCGTCCATCCGGTGGTGATGACACCGTACCCCTGTACCTCCAGCCACTCCTGTAACATCTCGATGTGCGTCGATCGGCCGACGCCGTCGGTGCCTTCGATGGCGATGAGCTTCCCCCTCAGATCACTCGGATTTAGGTACGTCAAACCGTCGCCAAAATAGCGTGCGTCGACCATAGGTGCCTCGTCTGGGTTTGTAGCCGCGGAGCGCCTCTTCCACCAGCGTCCGCATGTGTTCCTGTTGCGTTTCGATATCCTGCGTCGCATCCATCGTCAGCAGGCCGAACTCATCGACGATCTTGTCATACTCCGCCAGGATCCGTGATTGAAACAACCTGAAACTTTCGGTCACATCCGGGCTGAGATTCATGTCCATGCCGGCCTCGTAGTACTTGAACTGTCCGCGAGTTCCCCGCAAGAGCCGTGAGATGGCCACTTCGATGGGTACCTTGTAATAGAACGCCATGTCGGGTTGGATGGCGAAGTCGTACATCTTTCGCACCCAATCCTGCGACACGCCGCGCACCACGTCACGTGCAAACGCCGTGTACATATACCGATCGGCCAAGACGAGCATGCCGGCTTTCAGCGGAGGAAGAATCTGATGATAGAGGCGGCTGGCGAAATCGGTCGCGTGGAGCAGGCTGAACGTCGTCGGCGTGAGGCTCTTTGTTTTCTTGCCACGCTTCGTGGTGTTCTTGACGAGGTCAGAGGAATTCCACTCTGTAAAAAATACTTTGTGACCTTTGGATTCAAGCCACTTGTGCAATAGGAGCAGTTGCGTGCTTTTCCCGGAACCGTCGATTCCTTCAACGATAATCAGCTTCCCCGGGTACGGGTGGGGGGCGGTGGCCCTCTCCTGCTGAGTCATGATTTATCGGTCTCCTGCATCACTTCGGAAAACTGGACGCGCCGGCGAAAGACGTGCTCAAGCAAATCAGCCCGGTTCTTCGCCGCCCACAGTTCCATCTCGGCGTCCCCCGACACCGTCGCGTCGATTCTTATGGTCTTTCCGATCTTCACGTTGACCACCTGTACGGCGGAAAAATGGGTCCGATCGAGTCCGTCGGCAATCCGCAGCAAGGCCGCCAAGATTTTCACGACGCGCTTCAGACGCGGAGCCAAACTCCCGAACCCATCGTGTTTGAGCGCCGGTATGGCTCGTCGATGGTAGCGCGCGATGTTGGCGACCACTTCGATTTCGTCGGCTGTCAAGCCTCCCAGGTCGCTGTGCTTGATCAAGTAGTACGCGTGTTTATGATGTTGACGCGGATTGATCAGGTAGCCGATATCGTGCAACACGGCGGCATACTCAAGCCAACAACGCTCTTGCTGTCCCAACCCATGCACCCGTTTGGTTTGATCGAACAATCGAAGCGCCAGACTGGCGACGTGCAGCGAATGAACTTCCGGGGCGTGGCAGCGCCGGGCGAGTCCGATCACATTCCGTCGGCGCACATCAGGAATCTCATTCTCAGCCTTCAGGCCTTCGCGGTGTCGCACGATAAAATCATAAATCACGCCCTCGCGAATGGCCTTGTCGCAGAGCGTCATCTCGTCCAGTCCCGATAACTCCAGAAGACATCGGAGCACCACAGTGGCAGGCAGCAGCGTATCGACCCGCTTGGGGTCCAGACCGGGAATCGCCAATCGCGCCTTCAGCGATAACCGGGCCAGCTCCGCCTCCAGCATGCGGACGTCCTTCAGGGCAACTGCCGCAAGATTGTGCTGCGGCAACGGCCGCCCTGTCCGGCGAAGGTGAACGATCTCGGCCAGGTTGCCGGCCATACCAGACGTCGCCACAAGCGAGTGGAACTTCTTGGTCTTGAACGACGCGAGTGCGGTCTTGAGCTGATCGGTCACCGCGTCTTCAAGGGAGCGCATCATCGCGCTTGCCGGCGGTGTTTTCGACAGAAATTGATCGGCCAGGCGAATAGCCCCCAGCTTGAGACTCTTGCCGTGGATCATGCCTTCTCGATTTCCGACGATCAGTTCTACCGAGCCGCCGCCGACATCGACGACCACCGTCGGTCCATCTGGGAGGGCAATGCTGTTCTTCACACCGAGGAAAATCAGCCTGGCTTCTTCAATCCCGCTGATCACCCGCACCGTCAGTCCCGCCTGCTCTGCGATCAAGGTGATAAAATCACCACCGTTTCGAGCTTCGCGCACCGCGCTCGTCGCCACCGCCACGATACGATCGAATCCTTTGTTGCGGGCAAGCGTCACGAGCGTTTTGAGGACATCCAGGGCGCGAGCGATCGCCTCATCCGAGAGCCGCCGAGTGGCAAAGGCCCCGTTGCCCAGCCGCGTCATGTCCTTGAAATGGTCGAGAACCTTGTAACTGGCATCCGGCAGGATCTCAGCCAGCACCATGTGGATGGAGTTGGTACCGATATCGATAACAGCAAGTTTCGCCACTGAAAAACACCCCTAAGCCGGGTCCATGCGGGAGCGAAGGGACCTTAAAGAACGGGCGGAAAACTGTCAAGAATCGGAATGTTAAGTTTGTGTTACGAGTCAGGGACTGGCGTGAGGCAGCCAGTTCACGCCAGTATTGCCGTACAGGGGCCGGCTACTCTTTAATAACAAAATGTACGCTCCGATTCTTCTGCAAGCACTCGCTCGTGTGCTGGAAACAGAGGGGACGATCCTTTCCATAGCTCGTCGTCTGGAGGTCGATGCTAAGCCCTAATTGCTGAAGGTAAGATTTCACCGTCTTGGCTCGGCGCTCACCCAACACCATATTGTAGGCGGCTGTTCCCACTTCGTCGCCTCGGCCTTCGAGAAGCACATGTATAACACCATTCTCCTTTAACCGTCTGGCGTTGGCCTCCACGACCGGCAGCGCATCCACCCGGAGGGAGTCCCGATCGAAGTCAAACAGCACATCCGTCAACGATCCTGCAGCCAGGCCCGACGCGTTTCGAGCGGATAACTCGGCGTCTGTGGCCGGATTCGTTCTGGAGGTCGTCACGTCAAGATCCTTGGGTGGAATCTCCTTGATGACCGGGTCGCCGATACGTTCCTCCTGCGTCATCCGTTCCTCACCGGTTCCCGACCCGGACTTGGTCGCGCAGCCGTGCGCAGACAGGAGGGTAATGGCCAATGCTCCACATACTACGAAGTCTCGTGCGTGCCGCATACGTCCTCCTAATTTCCAACAGTTGAAGATACCGCAGCCCTCAATGGAAGGTGACGGCGTTAACTTTATCGTACACGAATCTGACGTCCTTGAGAGGTTCCCACCTGAGTACAGCCAAGGCATCATCGACGTAGTCTGTGGCCCGCATTCCATTCAACACGCAGGTCACGCCGGGTGTACTGGCGAGAATCCAGAGCGCCTTCCGTGAGAGCGAGTCGGCGCGATGCGATGCCGGCAGGACAGGATCAATCGCGCGTGCGACCGAAGCGGTTCGAGCACGACTTCGCTCCGTCGCTTCGCGCCGTACGCCACGCAGCAAGGTAAGCAGCTCCGGAAGATATCGATCACGCCAGGCTTCCCACCGCTCGGACACAGCTCCAGAGAGATGCCGCTGGAGCGTCTGCAGCACCTGGTTTACTTGGGGGGCGATCATATGCTGTTCAATTTGTTCCCAATGTTCCAGGCCCTGAATCTGTGGACGCACGCGCTGCAGTTCATGGGCCCAGTTGAAGAACTCGGCCGGCGTCATCCCTTGTCCGGCATGCTGAATAGCCGGCGCGATCGTCTCTCGATAGTCACGTTCGAGAACCTCCACAGTCTCAAGCTGACGGACGACGTCGACCGGCGCATCTTCAAGCGGCAGATCTGCCAGGCGCAGCAGGCTGCTTTGCGGAGCAGGCATGGCATTCAAGGGGCGATTCACGAAGACAGCCACGCCCATCCGCTGCGCATACTCCAATACGGTCTGTTGATTGGAGGGGCCTGTATTGGCATTCGACGCGGCTTCTGACTCGAACAGATTCATCGGACACTGGAGGATGCGGAAGTGATGACTGTCGGATCCCATCGATTGTGCTGCGGTCTGCGCCGCGTGAACCATGTGCGCGAGCGAGGTCGCTTCGGGATGGTCGGCCGGAGACGTCACCGTGTTGGATGAAACGCCATAGTACTGCAGCCGCCCTGCCGACACCTGCGATTCGAAATACGCGAAAGCCCGCTCGATCCGGCTATAGAAGCTCGTACGAAGTTTGGCCAGATCTTTCTCACCACGGTGCGACGCGTCCGACAAAACGTATTCTGGATTATGCAGGAGACAGATATCCAGCGTGTCGAGTCCGAGGCGGTCCAGCGACAAGACTAATTGGTCCGCCAAGAACTCTGGATGGATACAATGCCACATGCTGTCTCCATACTTCACCATGTCGGGGTAGGGGCGACCGGCCTTTTCTCTCGCTTCGGCACGCTTCAAATTCTGTCCTTGCACATACCCGATCTTGGAGACGACGATGACTTCCTCACGCTGCAATTCGCCCGATGCGATGAGCTCCGTGAGCACAGAGCCCACCAAGCGCTCGCTGTCGCCGTCCATATAATTCGTCGAGGTATCGATCAAATTACACGATGCTCGCAAGGCTTTCTTGAGGGCCTCCCGGTGGTCGGCGTGTTGGGTATCCACACGATAGGTCCCGAACCCCAGTCGCGTCGTCGTGAGCCCCGTTGTGTCAAGCGCCACAAATCCGTTGGCCAGTGCCGTGTCGCCCGCTTGCCCGATCATGCGCGCGGCATAGGCCGCTGTTCCCTGAATCGTTGCGCGGCCGGTGCGCGGCGTGCCTTTCAGCATCTTCCGTTCGCCACCACGACGATCCGCTGAACCGGCTGGGCTGGTCTGTAAGGCGGCTGATACGGATCGGGGGTCAGTGACAGGTTGTTGGCAACTGAAGTTTCGGCAGATGTACAAGGCCGGTTTTCCTCCTGCGGCCTGCTTGCCTTGTATGAGAGGCAAAGAGGACGATGCGCCTGGCTCGCTTGTCGCTACAATGCGATTGGGGAGATAGCAATCCGCCACCGCCCGGTGGAGTGCGCGAAACCCGTCCTGCGTGTTGTCGCCGACAAACGCCAGTTCGACCGGACCTTCTATAAGAAAATCCACCACGGCCAGACTCTTGGCAAAGGCTCGTGGATAGCGGGCAATCTGCCGCCCGTAGGCGCGGATTGCACGGCTTGCCGCATCCCGCCAGTCTTGTCGGTTAAAGTGAAAGGAAAGCCGGGCCAACGCTGATGCAGCAACGGCATTTGCGCTGGGGGTCGCCCCATCAGCCCCTTCGCGGCCTCGAAGAATAAGGGATTCATGATGCGTTGCCGTCGTGAAGAAGCCGCCTTGCGCGTCGTCCGCAAAATCCGCCACGAGATAGGCGGCCAATCGTGCCGCTGCATGGAGGTACGTTTCGGCGGCTCCGGCCTCATACAGATCCAGAAGCCCCTCGGCTAAATAGGCGTAGTCTTCGAGGTACGCCTCGAGATGGGCCCGCCCGGCTCGTGATGTGCGCAACAACCGGCCATCGGGTCGCCTATGCATCCGGAGCAGGAAGTCAGCGGTCCGTTGGGCGCTGTCGCGATAGCGCTCCTCTCCAAAGACCCGCGCCGCTTCTGCCATTGCCGACAGCATCATGCCGTTCCATGCGGTGATCACTTTGTCATCCAGTCCGGGCGGAATGCGCTGCTGTCGTGCACGATAGAGCACCGGCTTTATGCGGGATGCCGTCTCCAGTAACTCATCGACCGTCAGATTGAGCTGTGTTGCAATGTCTTCAGCGGGTCGCAGGCGGTTCGGGATGCTCGTGTGCTCCCAATTGCCCGACTCGGTAATGTCATAGAGCGCACAGAACCGTCGGGTGTCCTCATCGTCCTTCAACGCGGCACGTACCTCGGTGGGTGTCCAGACAAAGAACTTTCCTTCGACACCCTCGGAGTCGGCGTCTGTGGACGAGTAGAGTCCACCCTCCGGCCCCGTCATTTCCCGCAGCACATAATCGAGCACCTCAGTCGCCACCTGCCGGTAGAGAGGTTTCTTCGTGACCTGATAGGCTTCGACGTAGACGCGAGCCAGCAGCGCATTATCGTAGAGCATCTTCTCGAAGTGGGGAACCAGCCACCGTTCATCGGTCGAATAGCGTGCAAACCCGCCGCCGATATGATCGTAGATACCGCCGGTCGCCATCATATCGAGCGTCTTCGCCACCATCGCCAGCGTTTGCGCATCACCTGATCGCCGATGGCATCTGAGCAGTAATGACAATCCAGCGGCCGGGGGAAACTTCGGCGCCGAGCCGAATCCACCGTGTGTCTTGTCGAAATCTTCGTTGAATTGTGTGACAGCCTCATCAAGAACCGATTCGCTGACGGAGATCGGAGACGGGATGCGCCCGTCGCCTTTTAACCGTGCCGTCATCTCCTTTGCCTGGCTGTGAACACCCGCCGCGTCGTTGTCCCAATAGCCGGCGATCTTCTTCAGCAACGTGCCGAAACCCGGCCTCCCCCAACGGTCTTCCGGGGGAAAGTAAGTGCCGGCGAAAAATGGCTCTTGATCCGGCGTCAGGAATACCGTCATCGGCCAGCCGCCCTGGCCATGATTCATGGCCACCGTGGCCGCCATGTATATCTCATCGAGGTCCGGCCGTTCCTCGCGATCCACTTTGATGCAGACGAAGTAGCGGTTCATCAATTCGGCGATGGCACCGTTCTCGAACGACTCCCGTTCCATGACGTGGCACCAGTGGCAGGCAGAATAGCCGATTGAAAGCAGGATGGGACGGTTCTTCTCCTTTGCAATCTGCAGTGCCTCTGGCCCCCAGGGATGCCAGTCCACAGGGTTATGGGCATGCTGAAGCAGGTAGGGACTGGTTTCGTGGATGAGGCGATTTGGAGATCGGGTCTCCGCATGGGACAACATATGGTCACCCTAGCATCGTGGCGAGAACAGCGTCAACGGAGCCCGGGGAATAGCCTATAGTCCAAAGACCGCAGGCTTTACGGGAAATCATTGTGATAGGCTACACAGAGGAAACAAAAGGGGAGTGCAGGAATGGTTGATAGGGGCCCCTATTCCAATTACCGCCTCACCGTCCGGCTGGAACTTGCGAACAAGCCCGGCATCTTCGCCCGCGTGGCAGCGCTCTTGGCCGAAGAGCGAGCCAATCTCGGCGCCGTCGATATCGTCTCGGCGACGAAGACCCGCATGGTTCGGGACGTCACCTTCGATGTCCAAAATGAAGGGCACGGAGAGAGAGTCCTTGCCCGGTTGGGCGCGCTGTCCGATGTCACTGTCCTCTCGGCCTCCGATCGCATTTTTCTTCTCCATCTCGGCGGCAAGATTCGTGTGGAGGGCAAGTTCCCCATCAGTACCCGAAACGTCCTGTCAATGATTTATACCCCCGGTGTCGGTCGTGTCTCCCAGGCCATTGCCCAGGACAAGTCCAAGGTCTATGCCTTCACGAGCAAGAGCAATAGCGTGGCGGTTGTGACGGATGGATCTGCTGTCTTGGGCCTCGGCAATCTCGGCCCCGAAGCGGCTCTTCCGGTGATGGAGGGCAAAGTGATGCTCTTCAAGGAACTGGCCGGGATCGATGCCTGGCCGCTGTGCCTCAACACGCAAGATACTGATGAAATTGTGCGAATCGTACAAGGCATCGCGCCGGGCTTCGGCGCCATCAATTTGGAGGATATCAGTGCCCCCCGCTGTTTCGAGATCGAGCGAAGGTTGAAACAATCGCTCGATCTTCCCGTTATGCACGATGATCAGCACGGCACAGCCGTCGTGCTCCTGGCTGCGCTCACGAACGCGCTCACGGTGACAGGCAAACAGCTGGAAAATGTCCGCGTCGTCGTCAACGGCCTTGGCGCAGCGGGCACGGCCTGCTGCCGAATGTTGCTGGCCGCCGGCGTCTCGCATCTGCTCGGGTGCGATAAGGAAGGCATTATCTTGCAGGGAGAGGCCGAGCAGTTGCGCGCCTGCCGGACCGACCTTACCGCTTGTCTCACCCGCGACAAACCGAAGGGGGCCTTGCGCGATGCCCTGAAAGGCGCCGATGTGTTCATCGGACTTTCAGTCGGAAATATCTTGACCGCTGAAGATCTCGATGTCATGGCTCCGGATCGGATCGTCTTCGCCATGGCGAATCCGGACCCGGAGGTCCCGCCCGAGCTGGCCGCCTCGCACTGCCGCATCTTTGCCACCGGACGCTCGGACTATCCCAACCAGATCAATAATGCGCTCGCATTCCCCGGCATCTTCCGCGGCGCGCTCGACGTTCAGGCCAGCGAGATCAACGAAGCCATGAAGCTTGCCGCGGCCAAGGCTATCGCGAACGCGATACCGGAAGACGCCTTGAGTGAGGACTACATTATTCCCAGCCTCTTTGACAAAGAAGTCGTCCCGCGCGTTGCCCGAGCTGTCGCGTCTGCCGCCCGAGTGAGTGGCGTCGCACGAAGGCGAGCCCAAGCCGCCGATCCGCCGCTGCAGGAGTAATTCGTTCCATCCCGCCTGTGCACCTCTGACCCAGTCGGCTCTCGCTGGAGCCCTTCTGACCCGGAATCGCACTGTGCTACAATGCGCGACGCTTGGAGTCCGCACGAGTCATGCCATTTTCGACGAGTAAGTACATCAAGTTTCGAACCGGTATGCAGAAACGCATCGGTTCCCTGCGCTCCAAGACAGAAGATAGTTTGGAAATCGCCGTCGACACGATGATGGAAGAACGAGTGGACGGATTTTTCCGGGTTGAAGAAGGGCTTGAGGAGGTCATCAAGTCACTCGTCGAGATCGAAGAAGAGCTTGGCGTCGTTCGGGATCTCTCCGGGGCCATGCGATTGGAATCTCGTTTGGAATTTATCGAAGACCGGTGGGACGAGTTCGACAGCGAGATCCGTGAACGGCCCAGGAGGCGGCGCAAGAAAATCAGTCTCGCCGATATGCTGAAAGCCGCCAGCGGGGGAGGGAGTGTCCTATCAGACAACCCGAACGGTGTAAACAACGCGATGGATGCCTATGCCATTATGGGCGTGGAGTTCGGCAGCTCCCTCGCCGACGTGACCGCTGCTTTTCGGATAAAAGCCAAGCAGTTGCATCCCGACGCCAACAATGGCGATCGCAGCTCCGAACCGGAGCTTCGCCGCATGTTGGAAGCCTATCAATTCCTGAAAGAATACCTGAGTCTGAGTAATACCGAGCCTATGCGGCCACCTGACCGCCCCTACAATCCTGCAGAATAACTCGACTGTGACCATGGCCACCCCACCCCACTACATTACGAGCTCCAAGGTACTCGGCGAATTCTGCGAGCAGCTGAAGGACAGTCCTCGCCTCGCACTCGATACCGAATTTGTGGGCGAAGACAGCTTTGTCCCCAAGCTCGAACTCATTCAGGTTGCCACGGAAACCACGGCGGCAGTCATCGATTTCCCCGCAGTGCTGGCGGGCGGCGCGCTGGATGCCTTCTGGGAGATTGTCTGTAACCCGGTGATTCAAAAAGTCGTGCATGCCGGGCGGCAGGACTTGGATCTTTTCGCGGTCCATGCCGGCCAAATTCCAAAACCGTTCTTCGACACGCAGATTGCCGCCGCAATGGTCGGTTTCGGTCCGCAGGTCGCGTATGCCAACCTTGTCCAACGAGTCCACGGCACGAAGCTGGACAAGGCGCACACCTTTACCAATTGGAGCGCCCGCCCGCTGTCTCAGGAGCAATTGTCCTACGCCCTTGAGGATGTGACCTTCCTTCTCGCGATTCATGACCATCTCCACACTCGTCTGTCCAAGCTTGGCCGGCTCCACTGGGCCGACGAAGAGTTCTCTCGTTTGGAAGGCGCCGTGGGAGAGACACGCCGCGAACCACAGGAACGCTACCAACGCATACGAGGCTGGGACACGCTCAAGCCGAAATCGGCTGCCGTCCTTCGAGAGCTGGCAGCCTGGCGGGAAGGGGAAGCGAAACGTCGCAACGTCCCACGCGGCCGGGTGATGCGGGACGAGGTTCTGCTACAGTTGGCACGGCATCCTCCGCGTCAGATGCAGGAGCTGCGCGCAGTCCGAGGCCTCCATGGATCAGAGGCCGAACGCAATGGCGAGACGCTTTTGGCCACCATCCACGCCGCACTCGCACTCCCGCCGTCAGCCTGGCCGGAGGTTCCTAAAGAACGGAAGCCTGAACCGGAATCCGCCGGTCTTGTGGAGTTGCTTCAGGCAGTGATGAAAGCTCGCGCAACAGAAGAAGAGATTGCGCCGACATTGCTGGCCACGACGGCAGACCTCCAGGCGCTGGTTGATGCCAAGACGAATCTCGCTGCTCTGGACCTGCCGCTCCTGAAAGGGTGGCGGCGCGTCATGTTGGGAGACATCCTGCTGGATGTGCTTGATGGAAAACTCGCCGTTACCGTCGACCCCAAATCTAGGGAAATCACCTGGTCCCCCTTCCACGCGAATCCACCCTCTTAACCATCCTCCTGCGTGCCTCTGTCCAAAACAGGACAGCCGGTTTCAATCTCACAGCAGCAGCTGAATGCTTGGTGATCGTTTTTCCAAGCAGGGCCCTAATCCCGCTAGAACACAGCGATTTTTCAGCAAGGTTTTCTGGAACTGCCGGGCATTTTGGTACGGTTCTCGCTCTTTGCTTGCTGAAATCAGTCAGCGGCCGTCGCCGCGGCAGCACAGGTTCTCGATCATGAAAACATTCGTTGCCTTCCTCATCCCCGGGGGAATCATCTTCTTAGCTGCCGTCGGATTTCTTCGTCCGCAGGGCTTGCCACGTTGGTTCCAAGGGCCGGTCCAAGCGCTTCCAGTTATCGTACTGGGGTTCGGGCTATTCTTCGGCTGGTATCTTTCCAGTAGCCGCTTGATTCTCTCACTCCTCGTCTTGGCACTAGCCGACCGTGCGGTTATCTTGTTTCCGCCGACAGATCCCGACCCTGGCTCGGCAAACCATGTGATTTTTGCAGCCACCACCTTCCTGCTGCCGCTCAATCTCATGGCCCTCTCCCTGATCAAGGAAGAAGCCATCTCAACCTGGCGCGGTGTCCTGCGCCTGCCGCTCGTGCTGATACAGCCGTTTCTGGTGCTCTGGTTATCTCTGCCGGAACAGGCCGGCCTTGCGCTTTCCTTACAACAGCCCCTGCTGCCGATATTGAAGGCCGGTTGGACGGCACTTCCTCAGCCAGCTCTCCTGGCCTTTGGCGGAGCCCTCCTTTTGATCGGCGTACGATTTATCGTGCAAAAGAATCCGCTCGATAGTGGAGCCCTCTGGGCGCTGATGACCTCCTTTGCAGCTTTTCAAGGACTGCACTACGGCTGGTCGGCGACCAGCTTTCTCTCTGCAGCCGGACTCATTCTCTTTCTGACACTTGTTCAAGCCTCCCATCAACGCATGTATCGCGACGACTTGACCGGTCTTCCTGGCAAATTGGCCTATGAGGAGGCCGTGGCCGGTCTTGGGAAAAAGTATGTTCTTGCCGTCGTGGGGATCGACCAGTTGAAGCAATATGGAAACCAGCACGGCAAACCTGTCAGCGAGCAAGTACTTCGCCTCGTCGCTCCGAAAGTTCTGGCCGCTGCAAGCCCGGGGAAAGTCTATCGGTTGGCCGGCGAAGAGTTTACCATTCTGTTCCCGAGGAAAACGGCGACGGACACATTGGTGAATCTTGAGGCAATCCGCAAAGCGGTGGAACAGGCTACGATCTACTTACGCGGCCGCGACCGAGTCTGGGAAGGCGGAAGTTTCTCGCGCACAGGAGCAGACGATGAAGCACTCGGCGTCACCGCGAGCATCGGCCTTGCGGAAGCAGGGGATTCCCGGTCGTCACTCGGCCTGGTGACCAAGGCCGCGTATCGGGCCCTTTATGAAGCCAAAGGGGAGGGAGGAAATCTCGTGAAGCGAGGAACGACCCTGATCGATACTCCGAAGCCAGCCAATCCCGAAACAGGACGCATCGTCGCATACAGCGAATTCGAGAATTGACAGCACCTCATAAGAGTTTCGTCAACGAATCTGCCGGCCTTGCCAAGATCGCTTTCTCACCTTTTTCCACGATCGGTCGTTGAATGAGATCCGGGTGTTTCACCATCAGATCGAGTAATTCATCGTCCGATAGGTGCTTCTTCGCCAATCCGAGCTCTTTATAGATCTCTTCTTTCGTTCGAAGGACGTCGTGGGGCGACAGTCCGGCCTTTTTCAAGAGACTTTTCAGCTGCCCTTTTGTGAAGGCCTGTTCATAGTAGTTGATCGCGGTGAACGGTTTGCCGCTGTCCTTCAGCATCTGCACCGCCTGACGGCAAGTGGTACAGGTCGGCTTGTGATAGATCGTAATGTCGGCCATGATGACTCCTGGGTGAATACGCCTGGCTTGACGATTTTTTTCAGGCTATGTTAGATCCTACGCATTCGCTATCACTTCCGCAACACGGTCGACTCATGCCATTGGTAGGAACAAGCTCTTCCGGTCAATACGCCTGTGCGACGGCGTCCGAGCATACCCTCAAAGATCTCCGCACGAAACGCAAAGGCCAACCGGTCTTCGTCCTCGGCCATTTGCTCAATCGCAAAGGGCAGGAAGCGACGTTTGAGGTCTTCAATGACCGGATCGCCCTCGTCAAATTCAGCGATGGCGGAACCGTGGGCTATGATCCGATCGAACTCTTGCTTCCCACTGACATCGATGAACAAGGCATCGCGTACTTTGAAATCCGTCCTTGCCAATCCTGTGAACTGCTCTTCCCCCTGACCCGGAAGGAGAGCGAAGCGGACCATGAGCCGACTCAATGCCCAGACTGTCGCGGCTAGTCTACGAACGGAGCCACTTCCAACGCCTTTTTCAGCAGGCAGTCCCCGGCAAACCCCTGCAGCACCATCGGCAACATGGCTCCATCGATGGCCCGTACCGAGGTCACTCGGAAACCCTCCGGCACTCTCTGCCCCTCCAGCTTCATCGCGTGACAGATCTCAAGATTTTTCCAGATCAGATTGGAGAGCATCTGGTCGGACGCCAGCAGTTTCAGGTCCGTGACCGTCCCATCAATCGCCACCTTTGCCGGCACGCGTGTCTTATCTTTCGGTGGTTCGCTGACAACGGCGAACGCAAGAACGTCCTCTTCCGCTCCAGTAAACTCAGGCGCAACGACTCCCACATTCAACGCCACAAGACAGCAAATCATGCTCGCTGCTCTCATGGGTCACCTCTTGGGACCGAGGGCGTTCGCCGGAGCATCCATCGTTCGACGAAATGCGGTAGACTGGCCAGCAGCGACAGATCGCCCCTCGCTCACCATCCTCGTCCCGACTGGTCTGGAGGAGGAGGCACTCTCCATACTGGAACGTCCAGCCCGAGCACGACTCGCAGTATCACAGGCTCCATCTGCACAGCTTCGCGGTACGCTCAGTATGCCAAGCACGATTTTTCATTTCAAGGACGACCCGCAGCCATTTCTCCCCGTTCATGATAGGTTATGGACAAGACTGACGACAGGCTCTCAATTGCTCACGAGGTTGCATCATGCCCCATGACTTCATGCCTGGACTAGCCGGCGTCCCTGCCGCAACGTCTTCAATCAGCGACGTCGACGGACAACGCGGCATTCTTGAGTATCGCGGCATCAGAATCGAGGAACTCTGCACGAAGTCGTCATACCTTGAAACCGCCTACCTGCTTCTCTTCGGGCATCTTCCGACACCGACAGAGTTTCAGCAGTGGACCACCGACGTGATCCATCATCGGCGCATCAAGTTCCGCATCATCGACCTGCTGAAGTGTCTCCCGGAACAGGGCCACCCGATGGACGCGTTGCAAGCAGCGGTTGCGGCACTCGGCATGTTTTATCCAGGCCGGAACGTCAAAGACATCGAGAACAACTACTGGAGCGTCGTGCGTCTCGTGGCGAAGCTGCCGACGATCGTGGCCGCGTGGGCGAGACTCCGCCACGGAGATGCTCCGATTCCGCCGCGCGATGACTTGGGATTTAGCGAGAATTTTTTCTATATGCTGACTGAGTCGGCGGCCCATCCCTTGTGGGCGGATATTTTTGATGATTGTTTAATCCTTCATGCCGAACACACGATGAATGCCTCGACGTTTACAGGACTGGTGACGGCATCGACCTTAGCTGATCCGTATACTGTCGTGGCCTCATCGATCGGGGCGTTAAAAGGCCCCTTGCACGGGGGTGCGAATGAAGAAGTGGTGGTGATGCTCAAAGACATCGGAACTCCAGGCAAGGCGCAGTCTTATGTCGAACGTGCCTTGCACAATAAAAAGAAGCTCATGGGCTTCGGTCACCGCGTGTATAAGGTGAAAGACCCCCGTGCGACCGTCCTCCAAGGCCTGTGTCAGCGCCTCTTCAAAGAATGCGGGAGCTCACCTCTTTACGAGGTCGCACTGGAGGTCGAGCGGACAGCCGGAGTTCTGCTCAAGGGCAAGGGGATCTATCCCAACGTCGATTTCTACTCGGGGATCATCTATGACAAGATGGACATCGATACGGATCTCTTTACGCCGCTGTTTGCAATGGCCCGGGTATCCGGCTGGCTCGCCCATTGGCTTGAACAGCTGCGGGAAAACAAATTGTTCCGGCCTGATCAAATCTACTCCGGCGAGCATAACCGCCCCTATGTGCCCCTGACGCAGCGCTAGCAGGGTGTTGAAAAAGTCCGCCAGCAGCGTTCTCGCGTCGCTCAGAGGCTCAACGTACGGTACAGAGTACGCGTCGCCTCATCGCTCGCTGCGGCCTTGCTGGACGGCCTTTTTGAACACCCTGTGGACTTTTCCGACGCAGTCCTTATTCTCCAACCGTGGGTGTTCGCAATGTGTAGACATGATTTGTTAATAGCCTGCTAGCAGCCTTGCCCTGACATCCCCCCTTGACTCCCTGGCCTTCCGATTTATCTTGAACGCAAGCAGAGAATCGGCGCAGCGCCGGCGCACATAACGACAGAAGGACGAATCATAAAGAGAAGGAGGTCTGCTATGACACTCGTACGGTGGGATCCGTTTCGTGAACTGGAAGAAATGTCTGATCGTTTGAATCGCGCGTTTACGCGTCCTGTGTTGCGCAACGGAGGGAAGGAGCACCTAACCGTTGCCGACTGGGTACCGACCGTGGACATCAGCGAGACCGACGGCGAATATCTCATCAAGGCGGAATTGCCTGAAGTGAGCAAGGAAGACGTCAACGTGACGGTGGAAGACGGAGTCCTCACGCTGCAGGGCGAACGCCGCCAGGAGAAGGAAGAGAAGGGGAAACGATATCACCGTGTCGAACGGTCATACGGAAGTTTTGTCAGAAGCTTCACGCTTCCGGAATCGGTCGATGAAGGTGCGGTCAAGGCAGAGTATAAGGACGGAGTGCTGAACCTGCACTTGCCGAAAACCGAGAAAGTAAAACCGAAAGCCATCGATGTGAAGGTCGCCTAACAGCCGAGCCGTCGTGTTTCGATGGCTGTGAACAAGGCCCGCCTTTTGGCGGGTCTTGTTGTTTCGGTCAGTTCCTGCCCGATCACCTGCATACCAGTCATCTGTCCGGCAAAAACTTGGAGGCCTGTCCACTTGTGCAAGCAGGCACCCTGAGTTTATCATGACGCCCGCAGCGAGCAGGAATCCTTACCCATGGAGCGGCGCGTATGAAAAAGCACTCGAAACGGCAGACCTCACTTTCGTCCGAATCCACGGCAGCCACAAGAATCGAACGCGACACGATGGGAGAATTGGCCGTCCCGGCTGATGCCTATTACGGGGTTCAAACGGCCCGCGCGATCGAAAACTTTCCAATCAGTTCGTTGCGCATGCCGCGATCCATCATCCGGGCCATGGGCCTCATTAAGCGTGCCGCCGCCTCAGTGAATCACGGACTCGGACTGCTCGACAAGAAACCGGCTGATGCCATCAAGCAAGCGGCGACTGAAGTCATGGAGGGAACACTCGATTCCGAATTTCCGGTCGATATCTTCCAGACAGGCTCCGGCACCTCCACCAATATGAACACGAACGAGGTCATTTCGAACCGGGCGACCGAGCTGTTGGGCGGCGCGCGAGGCAGCAAGCTCGTGCATCCGAACGACCATGTGAATCTCGGGCAGTCGAGCAATGACGTGATTCCCACGGCCATTCACATCGCTGCCGGCGAGTTGATACAGCAGCAACTCATTCCGGCCCTGACTCGCTTGCACAGGGCGCTCGATCGCAAAGCCAAAGAGTTCGACAAGATCGTAAAAATCGGGCGGACGCATTTGCAGGATGCGACGCCCGTGCGGTTGGGGCAGGAATTCGGCGGCTATGCCCGCCAGATTGAACTCGGCATCCAGCGGGTGAAGAGGGCGCAAGACGCACTCTGTGAAGTGGCCCTCGGCGGGACGGCTGTCGGGACCGGACTGAACTGCCATCCCAAATTTTCCTCAAAAGTCATGGCCATCGTTTCAAAAGAAACCGGCTGCACCTTCAAGGAAGCCAAGAATCACTTTGAGGCTCAATCCGCTCAAGATTCACTGGTCGAAGCGAGCGGGGAGCTGCGGACGTTGGCCGTAAGCCTCATGAAGATTGCCAATGACATTCGATGGCTCGGCTCAGGGCCGCGCTGTGGGTTGGGAGAAATCAATCTGCCGGAAACACAACCGGGCTCCTCGATTATGCCGGGGAAAGTGAATCCGGTCATCGCCGAATCCGTCACGATGGTCTGCGCCCAAGTCATCGGCAATGATGTGACCGTCACAGTCGGCGGGCAGGCAGCCAACTTCGAGCTGATCGTCATGATGCCGGTCATGGCGTACAACCTTCTGCAATCCATCGAACTCCTCGCGACGGTCTCCAGCAACTTTGCGGCAAAATGCATTGAGGGGATCAACGCGAACGAAGAGCGCTGCAAGAGCTTGATTGAAGAAAGCCTCGCCATGTGCACGGCCCTGGCGCCGGAGATCGGTTACGAAGCTGCGGCGAAACTGGCCAAGGATGCCTACAAGTCCGGCAAGACCGTACGCCAGATGGCCAAAGAGCAAAAAGTCTTGCCGGAAAAACGGCTCACCGAACTGCTCGATCCCTGGCGCATGACCGAACCAGGCGGGCCGGTGGGGAGTGCAGGGGGATAGGGGGAGGAACTGGAAGCGGGGAGGTCGGTCGCGCGCCATGGAGATCAGAATCGTCCGAGATGCAGTGACTCGAACCGTGCTTCGCGAGATGGCGAAACAGCAATTCGGTGACATGGTCAAGGCCGTGGTCGATGTTGAACAGGGTATTATGGCGATCGGTGGCGAACTCCATTCCGATGAAGAAGCCGTACTTTTAGATCAGGGATCGCTCCAGCAGCACTTGTGGGGCATCAACCTCTATCCCGATCAGCCGGCTCAGGAATGGATTGAGTTCGATTCGATGATCAATGTGCGCCCATCCGGTGGAAACCGTTCGAGATATGTCGGAAGTGCGGAAATACGTGATGCCGTGGCAAGTATCGTGAACCGATTGGTAGGGGGATAAGCCGATGGCTCACCAGCATGCGCAGCTTGCCGCCGGGCAGTGGCAGACCATGTCACTTGTTGAACAGTTGGCCAACGTCGGCAGCGATGTGGCGCGCGCTCATCGTTGGCAAGGGAAAGATCCTCAGCTGTGTGAGAAAGCCTTCGTTCGCGCGCTGGAGCTTCTCGACTTGACGATCGGCGATGCTCGTTGGAAGGGACGCAAAAAAGAGCTGACTCGTGTGCGAGAACTCCTGTGCGACGCTATGCTGGGTGGGAAGGAGTACAACACGGATCTCGCAGGATTAGACCGTTACTTTTATCCATTTGCCGTCGCTGCCAGGTCAGGAAGATGAATAGGCGGCGACACAATAAGTCAATGGCTCATGCCTGACCATAGAGTTTGCTAGGGGTGTGGGTATTCAGGGATTTCTTTGCCCTGAAACGATCGCGATGATGTTTATAACTGAAGTGGTAGCTTCAGCGCAAAGAGCGGCATCCTTAAAGGTCGCCGTTCGTTTATGGGTCAGCTCGTTTGCAAACTCGAGGGATGCGCGCGCGTGTTTTCTGGCAACTTCATTTGAATGACCACTTAACTCAACGTGGAGGTAAGCTTCCAACATTCTTTTTGCGTCAGTGGTGCTCACTTCAACACCGTCCAAAATAGGATGTCGAGCCGGATCATAAACCATTTGTGCCAGTGAAATTAGAGTTTCGCGACAAATCAAACCTACTTGCTGATAACCAATTTCGTCGCTAGCCTCAGCCAGTCTACTTCTGGCCTCCCCGATACTACTATCGATTTTCACCCAGCCTGTTGGCTGCGGAAAAACTGCTGTGGCCGACAAAGGAGAGTAATTTCTCAACCTTTCAATTACCGGGGAGAATAGATCAGAAAGGTATTGCCTCCTTGATTGGTAGGTTGGTAGGTCTCCGCTGCTCCATTTCCCATACCATTCCCATAAGTCCTTATATGGATTGGGATCCTTAATTTTGAGAGCCATCAGCCCCGCTTGAATTCTTACTCTTCTCTCTTTGTATTCTTCATTGACAAGTTGGATCCTTGCTCCGCCGGTCGCAACAGAAACCATGAGATTGCGCTGCGTCTCAATTTCCTGAATGAGTTCAGATGGTGGGGCCCTCGTGATCTTGTCACGCCATTTCGGATCGTAGGGGATATCAGGACTTATGACCACAGCCTCAATACCTTCTCCCTCAACCAATCTGAGAAGAAATTGGGCCTTCTTCAGAATTTCATTTTGTAGGCTATCAATTCTATGACCGAGTTCGACAAACTTAGTGGAAGGAATCTCGATAAAAACTGTGAAGAGGTCACAATCTTGATTGCCCCAGGATGAGGAACCTGTTTGCTCTATAGTTACTTTCCCTGTTGCGAGTAGCGAAACTTCCTGGGTTTTCTTTTCGAGTTGTAGCAGATGGGCAATCTTACCAAGAAAGGCATCGTAGTCATTTAGAGGGCTTTCCATAACAAGATTCATGTTCCTGGTTATGCCGGTAGGGCAATAAGTGGGAGCGGTAAAGATCCTAGGGATCTTTGTTTCCATGCATTGGAGAATGAAACCCGCGTTCTTCAGTTTAAGGTGCTTGTCGTTGGACCTTTGGTTGAAATGCTTTTAAGTGTTCTAGGGATGGGTTCCAGCCAAATCGAGCAAAAAGTTGTTGCACTTCCTTTATGGCTAGATTGTTGGGATTGGCTATTAGCTCTGTTCGGGAAACCTCTACTATGGAAGGAAATTCATCCATCGAGGTCCTATATTGATGAACAAATCCCATTCTGAGTGGATCATCATTCCAAAGAGAACGGTTCTTAAGGCCGCTTAGTTTTACCTCAATGTGAAGGAGATCGTCGCCTGCATCCGAGAGTGCTAGCCTGGCTGCGAGTTCATATATTTCTGAGAAATGAAACACTGTGCCTGCTACGCCCAACAAAGCCCCTGGTCTCCAATCTTTTTCTGCTGGCCATAAGTCGGATTGGTCTCGCCAGTCATGCCAAATCCCGCCAAAATGTACAAACTGGCCACTTTGGTAAAAGCGCCAGCTTTCAAGAAAATGCCCCCAATCACATTCCTGTCCGATCCAAGTAATATTCTTATCAATGGGATTTATAGTATCAATGTGCGGGAAGTCCCATCCGCGTAGTTGGATGGACGTTTTCTGAATTAGAGGCAAGAGGAGTGTGAATTGTATCCGATCCGCTTTATATTTGACTGGCCGAATCAAAACCTGCCAAAAACCCCGTGACCGAATTTTTTTGAGAACCGGAGTCATATCAGATCACCCAATTCTTTCTTGTAAAGTTCTTCATCCAACTGGGTAGTCGGTTCGCTCGATGCAAAAGGTAAAAGGCCCGTTCTGGTTGATCGAGAAATGAATTTCCTCACGCTTTTATCAGTCGCTAAATCAAGCAGATCTCGCATGTCCTCTTGGGTGGGGATTTCTGAAGTCTCTGGCTTGTGCCTGCTCCTGACATAACAAGCACCCTTTCGCAATACTACTTCGTCATTGTTGTTGTAGTCTTTCTTGCAAAGAACAGGAATGTCTTCAAACTCGTGCATTCTCAAAACAACATACTGAGATGTTTTGTAAGGTACTTTCTCAAGGTCGAACGCAATGCTGGGGTCTGCATAAGCGGCAAAGCCTGTGGAGACATCATCGTAGGACCAGGTAGAAAGATCAGCATCAGCTAGACCAACAGGCGTTAGGTTGTTACCGACGGATCGTACACCGATAACGATAGTTCCTCCGTCTCGCCGGTTAGCCATTCCGAGAGCTGCGCGGGTAACTTTTGCGAAAAGAGATTTATCAGTCCGTGGTCCAGGTGGTTTGAACTCAACCCCACGGGTTTCATAACCAGGCGTTAGTATTTCTTCAAACTCTGATTCTTTCATAGATATTACGTTTCTTACGGAGACAGGAACTGGGATCTTTAAATGCTTCCTTCACACCGGCCACTCTTCCTCATTCCACGCCATGTCCCAGAACATCCACTCGTAGCGTGAGCTGATGACGAAGGCGTCTTCCATGCGCTGCGTCTCTTCGTTGCCGGCGGTCTTGGCCCACATGTCCACTTTCTTGCGCATCCATTGCTGGACTTCGGCAAACTCAGGCGAGGCGTAGAGCATCAGCCAGTCGCGGTAGGGATGGCGTTGAGACGGCGGGCCTTTTTTGAGGAGATGCTGCCCCACGACGCAGTAGATCCAGGCGCAGGGGAGGGCAACCACGGTGATCTCCGCCGCCGATCCGCTCTGTGCCACGGAGAGCATGTGCCTTGTGTAGGCATAGTTCGTCGGGGCCATCGGCACAGACGACATCTGTTTCGCCGTCATGTTCCATCGCTTGCCATAATTCTCGTGCAGACTGCGTTCAACCGTAATGGTGTCTTCCGCCAGCTTGGCAAAGCGCAGGGCACTATCGGAATCCGGTGCTTTGACGGCGCCGGCGGCGAAGACCCGCGAGAGATCGCCGAGAAACCTGGCGTCTTGAAGGATGTAGTATTTGAATTTGCGTTCGTCCAGCGTGCCGTTGCCGAGTGCGACGACAAAGGGATGGTTGAGTTGGGTGTCCCAGCTCGATTGGGCCAGCTTCCGGAGATGGTTCGAAAATGACATGCAGCCACTCCTCCCCGCTTACGTGTATCTCGCACACTCCGTCCCCCTTCGGGGAACGCTTCACGGCTTCAGCCATGAGGCGGCCAGGGTCTCGGCAAGCGATTGATGCCGTCCAGTGCGGCGACCTTATAGCATTCCGCCAAGGTGGGATAGTTGAAGACGGTGTCGATGAAATAGTCGATCCGTCCGTGATAGGCCATGACGGCCTGGCCTATATGAATGAGTTCCGTGGCCCCTTCTCCGATGGCATGGACGCCGAGCAACTCCCTTGTTTGTCGATGAAACAGCAGCTTGAGCATGCCGCTTTCGTCGCCGATCAATTGGCCTCTGGCAATCTCGCCATAACGGGCGATGCCCACCCCATAGGAAACATCCGCCATGGCAAGCTCTTCTTCCGTACGCCCCACCATCGAGATTTCCGGGATGGCGTAAATGCCGTAGGGCAGCAGGCCGGTATCGGTTCGATCGGGCTGGCCGAAGGCATGACAGGCGGCGTGCCGCCCCTGTTGCATCGACGTGGAGGCCAGGGCGGGGAAGCCGATGATATCGCCGGCTGCGTAGATATGCGGCACCGAAGTTTGAAAATGTTCGTTGACAGTCAGGCGCCCGCGCGCATCCGGTGTGATGCCGACTCGTTCGAGGCCGAGCCCCGTGCTCGCGCCGACCCGGCCGATGGCATACATCAGCGTGGTCGCGGCAATCGGCTTGGCCTGTTGCAGGCGCACAAGCACTTGGCCGTCGGCTTCCTTCTTGATCGACAGCACCTCTTCCCGGTGATACAGCGTAACGCCGATCTCTTTCATCTGTCGCTGAAGCGCTTCGATAATTTCGGCATCGACAAACTCCAACAGGCGGGGACGTTTGTCGATGAGGGTGACGGGGACTCCCATAGTGGCAAGGATCGAGGCGTACTCCGTTCCGATGACTCCGCCTCCGACGATGACGATGGAGGCGGGAATGCGCTTCAACGTCAGGAGTCCATCCGTATCGATGACGGAGGCGTCGTCGAACGGAATGTCGGACGGCCTGGCCGGTTCGGTACCGATGGCGATGACGATGAAATCCGCCGTATGTTCGATCGCACCGGCGCTCTGCTGAATACGCAGGCGGTGCGGGTCAAGAAAGCTGGCTGAGCCGGTAATCACATCGACCCGGTTTCGAGCCATTTGATTTTCCACGATCCGAATCTCGTTCTTGATGATGTGATTGGCGCGAAATGCGAGATCTTCGATGGTGATCGTCTGTTTGAGCCTGTATCCGGCTCCGTAGAGGCTGCGTTGCCGGAACCCTGAGAGATAGAGCACGGCTTCGCGGAGAGATTTGCTCGGGATCGTGCCGGTATTGATGCAGACGCCGCCAACGACTGCCTTGCGCTCGATGATGCCGGTCTTCTTGCCGAGCTTGGCAGCCTGCACCGCGGCCTTTTGGCCGGCCGGTCCTGTCCCAATGACAAGCAAATCGTAGTGCGACATCAGTACCAGGGAAGGTTCAGGTTGAGGCTGAGGTCAAGGTCGAGACGTCGCGGGAAGCCCGGCCCTCAACCTCGACCTCAGTCTTTCATCGGCTAGCTCGCCGTAATCAACGAGCGGGCAAACTGGAAGGCTTCTTCCATGTCCGGAAGCTGCCCCAATTCCGGCGTGATTTGAAGATAACGAATCGTGTTCTGTTTGTCGACGACCATAACGGCTCTCGCGAGAATGTGCGGATCTTTCAGAAACAGCCCGTATGTTTTGCCGAACTCGGCTCCTCGATAGTCGGACAGGAAGGTGACGTTCTCGATCTTGGCTTCCTCGGCAAACCGTTTTTGGGCGAAGGGGGTGTCGATGCTAATGGTGATGAGTTCGACCATCTTATCGAGCCCTTTGTTCTTTTCACTGAGATGATGGGTTTGTTGTTCGCAGACCTTGGTGTCGAGCGAAGGGACGATGCTGATGATCCGAACCTTTCCTGTACCTTTGGTATGGGCGATGTTGACCAGCGAGAGGTCGGTCTGCGCCACCTTCACATCGCGGAGGGAGTCGCCGACTTTAATCCCGTTACCAGACAACATCAGCGGGCTGCCCTTGAAGAGGATATTGTTCCCTTCACCAGCGACCGCGCTGCCGTCGGCGACAGTAAGGTTCTTGTAGAGGAAGCTGGTGCCGGTGGAATTTCCGGTAATCCCGCACCCGGCCAATCCAAGCGAGAGGCACAGTACCGTGCCGATAAACCTCCCATATCCCGTCTGCATCATGGTCTCCTTTCTGAGACTATACGAATCATCGTATCAAGAATGCGCGAGCTTGTCCTCGCACCGTTAAGATCGAATATACGCGATCAGCGATCGGTTGACCAGGTCCGGCTGTTCCCATTGCGGGATGTGGCCTGCGTTGGGGACTCTGGTGAATTGTGATCCCTTGATGGCCTGATGGAGTTCTTCGCCCACGGCGATCGGGAACACCCGGTCCTCTTCTCCCCAGATCACCAGCGTCGGGTGCGTGATGGCGCCGAGCTGCGCGGCAAATCCTGATTCCCACAGCGGAAGGTTTTCTCTGGCGGCCATGATGGGCTTGATCATTCCGGGGCGCTGGCGGTTGCGGTTGGATCGATCGAGAACGGCCGGTGTGAGGAGCGCCGGGTCGTGCACGATTTCTTTGAGCACGGACTCGGTCATCAGACCGCCGAACAGCCAATTGCCGAGTGAGATGAGCCAGGCCGGCGCAGGGGTTTCCAGCGCGCGTCTGACAGACGGGCTGGTGAGTTTCTCCATGACATGTTGCGGCAGCCCGTCGATGAGGACGAGCTTGGCGACGCGTGTGGGATGCGTCAGTGCCATGCCGATGGCCAGGCCGGCGCCCATGGAATTGCCGACGAGCGTGGCGTGCGGAATCTTCACGGCGTCCATGAACCCGAGAAGAAAGTCCAACATCTGGTCTGGCCGGTAGTCGATCTCTGGCTTGTCGGACAGCCCGGCGCCGGGTAAATCGAGTGTGAGGACGCGGAAGTGCTGCGACAGCGCATGCTGCTGATGTTCCCATTGCCACATCGATCCCCCGAAGCCGTGGATCAAGATAACCGGCGGGCCTGTACCCACATCCAGATAGGCGATGCGTTGGTCATTGACGAGGACGATCTTGATCGGAATACGTTCGATGGCATCGAACTGCGCCGGAATCGACGAGGACGACGTACAGGCAGTCATGATCTGACAGAACAGACAGAAGGTGAGCAGTGCATTGTGCGGCAGTGTGCACGCACGACCGGAGGTATGCGGATGTATGGAACTACTCCAGCTGGATGACGGTTTCATCCGTTTTCACAGCATCCCCTTCGGCGGCCAAGATTGCCGTGACTTTCCCGTCGATCGGAGCCGGCACACGGCTTTCCATTTTCATGGCTTCGATGATCAGAAGCGGATCGCCGGCCTTGACGCGGTCTTCCTTTGCCACCAGGATTTTGACCACGCGGCCCGGCATGGGCGGCGCGACATCGCCCGGCTTCGACGGCTTGGGCCGTTTCGGTTTTGCGCTGTTTCCGGCCTCTGGAACCTCCGGCACGCCGGCAAGGATTTCCTGGATCGGTTCGAGGGAGACCTCTTCGAGTTTGTCGTTGACCCGGATGTAGTAAGGTTTTCGTCCATCGGTCTTGCGACCGGACCCGGACACCTTCACGTGATACGTTTCGCCATGGACTGTGACATTGAATTCTACCGGCGCCAAGTGGAGTTCGCCGGTCACTGCGGGACCCTTCAGCGAGGCGGCATCGAGCGGTTCCGGAATCAGATCGCCCTTTTCCCGCGCCTCGAAAAAGTCTCTTGCGATAACCGGAAAGAGAACGAAGGAAAGTTGGTCTTCCACGGTCTCGGCCGAGGCAGGGAGATTCTTCTTCACGGCGTCCAGTTCAGGCTCAAGCCGGTCGGCCGGTCTTGTCTTGATCGGCACTTCATTACCGATCGCACGGGCCATCACAGTATGATCGATCTGCCCCGGGGCCCGTCCGTAAAGACCAAGAAAATAATTCTTGGTTTCATTCGTGATGACCTTGTAGCGTTCCCCGGTGAGGACGTTGAGTGTCGCTTGGGTGCCGACGATCTGGCTGGTCGGCGTGACCAGCGGCGGATACCCCATGTCTTTTCTCACGCGCGGCACTTCATCGAGCACTTCCTTCATTCGGTCGAGCGCGTTCTGCTCCGTCAGTTGCGCGGCCAGGTTCGAAAGCATCCCGCCGGGAATTTGGGACGTGAGAATCTCCGCATCCACGCCGGTCACATCGCTTTCGAATTGGCGGTACTTGAGTCGAACGGTTCGGAAATGATCCGTAATAGGCTGAAGGGCCGTCAGGTCGAGCCCTGTATTGTAAGGCGTATGCTGTAAAGCGGCGACAATGGATTCGGTCGGCGGGTGTGAGGCCCCTCCGGCGAGCGGGGATATGGCTGTATCCAGCAGATCCAGACCGGCAAGCACGGCCATCAGGGCCGACATGGTTCCCATGCCTGAGGTGTAATGGGAGTGAAGATGGATCGGAACTTGGACTGCGGCTTTCAAATCCCTGACGAGTGTGTAGGCGTCCATGGGAGCCAGCAGGCCCGCCATGTCCTTGATGCAGATCGTGTCTGAACCCAAATCCTCCAGGCGCCGTCCCATTTCGACGAAACCGTCCAGGCGGTGGACAGGGCTGACCGTGTAGGAAATGGCAGCCTCGACGTGTTTCCCACAGGCTTTGACTTCCCGAATCGCGCGTTCGAGGTTTCTCACGTCGTTCAACGCGTCGAAAATGCGAAAGACATCGATCCCATTGGCGGCCGCGCGCTCGATAAATCGTTCCAGCACATCGTCGGCATAATGCCGATAACCGACGATATTCTGCCCGCGGAGCAGCATCTGGAGCTTGGTATTGGGCATGGCAACACGCAGGGCGCGGAGCCGTTCCCATGGATCTTCTTTCAAGTAGCGCAGACAGGTATCGAACGTCGCGCCGCCCCACACCTCCAGAGACCAATAGCCGGCCGCGTCGAGTTTTTGAGCGATCGGCAGCATGTCCTCCGTCCGCATGCGCGTCGCGAGCAAACATTGGTGCCCGTCTCGCAGCGCGACCTCCGTCAGGAGAAGTTTTTTGCCCGGCGCCGGCGTGATCACCAGATTCTGGTCGCGCCGTGTAGTACCTTTTGAAGATTTGGCGGCTGGGGCAGACCCTCGCTTTTTCGATCGCTGCGTTTTCGATGCTGGTCGTTTTGGCGTCATTGTCGGCTCATTCATCTCATCGGGACTGGTGCGGAGGCTGTGCCATCACAGCCCTTCATAGGCTGCAATGGCAGCAGAGAGCGCCAGGACCAAATCTTCCGGCTGCTCGAATTCGTGGTACGAGTATAGGTCAGGATGGGTGTCCAGATAGGACGTGTCGAAACGCCCGGCCAGGAAATCCGGTTCCTGCATGATCGCTTCCATGAAAGGGATCGTCGTTTTCACCCCACGGAGGACGTATTCTTCGAGCGAGCGTCTCATGCGGCTCACGGTTTCTTCCCATGTTCGGCCCCGAACCGTCAGCTTGGCCAAGAGGGCGTCGTAGTATGGCGACACGGTGTAATCCTTGTAGACGGCGCCGTCGATACGGACGCCGATGCCGCCCGGAGAGAGGTAGGCTGTGACAGTTCCGGTGCAGGGCATGAAATTGTTTTTGGGGTCTTCCGCATTGATCCGGCATTGGATCGCGTGGCCTTGGAGGGTGACGTCCTTCTGCTGAATGTCGAGCGGCTTCCCCGCTGCAATCGAGATCTGATTCCGCACGATGTCGATCGCCGTGATCTGTTCGGTCACCGTATGTTCGACCTGGAGGCGTGGATTCATCTCGATAAAATAGAAACGACCCTCTTGGTCCAGCAGAAACTCGACGGTCCCCGCGTTGTCGTAGTTTACCGCCCGTGCAATGGTCGTGGCGGCTTTGCCCATTTCTGTCCGCAGTTTCGGCGTCAGGATCAGGGAAGGGGCGATCTCGATGAGTTTCTGATGCCGGCGCTGGATCGAACAATCGCGTTCGCCCAGGTGGATGATATGGCCATGGCGGTCTGCCAGAATTTGGAATTCGATATGGTGGGGCCGCTCGATATATTTCTCGATGAACACACTGCCGTCGCCAAAGGAGGCTTGGGCTTCCCGCGAGGCGACCTCCATGTTCTCGCGCAATTCGGCATCGGACCGCACCACCCGAAGCCCGCGCCCACCGCCGCCGGCACTGGCTTTGATCATGACCGGGTAGCCGGCCTTTTTTGCGAAGGCGAGTGCCTCTTTCACGTCGGTCACGTCGCCGGTCGTGCCGGGAACGATCGGGACCCCGACTTTTTCAGCGAGTTCGCGCGCCTTGACCTTGCTCCCCATCAGCGTAATGGCATGGGGGGAAGGGCCGATGAAGGTAATGCCTGAGGCTTGGCAAAGCTCAGCGAACTCGGCGTTTTCAGACAGGAATCCATACCCGGGATGGACCGCATCGGCGCCGATGCGTGTGGCCAGATTGACGATCTGACGGCTATCCAAGAAGCCCTTCACCGGCCCCGGACCAACCAGGTAGGCTTCGTCGGCTTTCTTCACGTAGATCCCGGTTGAATCCGCCTCGGAATAGATGGCGGCGGTGGCGATATTGAGTTCGCGGCAGGCGCGAATGATCCGCATGGCGATTTCACCGCGATTGGCGACCAGGATTTTCTTAAACATGTCCCTCTGGCTTTCCACGATTCCCACCCGTCGCTTCGCGCAGACCGGCGAAAATGAGCGCGTAAGCTAGCATAAGATCAAGAGGTCTGTCGAGTGAGGGCCTGTCAGAAATGGAACGGCAATGAGCCCGGGAATGCAGGGTTGCCTCTCGGGCGTGGGTCTTACTTGGCGTGGATCAATAGGGGTTTCGACTGGGCGCTGCCGCCGCCGGCTACGATGATCAGGAAAGACATCCCGGCTTTCGCATCCGGCACGGTCGCCTCGATGGTGGAATCACTCACGAACTTGTAGTCCACCTTGGCGTTGGGTGACGCGCTAAATGTCACGGTATGGAAACACTCTTTCGTGCCGAAATTCTCGCCGGAGATGACGACTATGTCACCAGGCTTCACATCGTCCGGTTCGACCTTCACGATCCGCGGCCGTTTGTTGTGATCGCAGACGGGATCTTTCTCGACCTTGTCTGCGTCGAATCCCTTGATCGATTCCATGTCGTAGAGAGTAAACCCCGCGCCGTCGACGACGGCGCCCTCTTCGGCATAGAGCGACCGTGTCGGGGACAGGGTAAGCATGAGTGAGACGATGATGATGAATGAGCACGGCGGCCGGGGGCGCATGAGGACCTCCTTCGATGAAGGATTACTTGCTCGGCATCGGAACGTACGTTTCTCCGATAATCGACTGACCTGGAGCCGATAAGGCAAATTGTGCAAAGGCATCGACCAAGGGATTGCGCTCTTTTTTTGACAGCATCAGCAGAGGGCGACGGAGGCGATAGCGGCCATCTTTGACCGTTGGGACTTCCGGTTCGACCGTATCCACCGGCAGCAGCCGGACGGCGACGCCGCTCGCGACCGCAGATAGGCCGGTGCTCAATGAGATATAGGCCGCGGCTGAGAGCGGCGGAAGTGTTCCGACCACCGTCTTGACGACGTCCTCATCCCGGACGATCACCTTGGCGGCATGAGAAGTTTTTCCGGTGATTCCTAGCTGGACTTCGAACGCCTCGCGAATGTTCTGAGTGCGTGGACGGTCGATCAGCAGTATCTTGGTGTCTGGCCCGCCCAGTTCAGACCATTCGTTCACCTTGCCGGAAAAAATGTCGGCGACTTGCTGCGTGGTCACCTCTTTGGTGAAATTTGACAGATGGACCAAAATGCCGATGCCGTCCCATCCGATCTGCGTGTCGGCCAGCGATGGATCTGCAGCTCCAGTCATGGCGATGTGGGCCTGACCCGCCTTGACCAGCTCCAGCGGCTTTGCATTGCGGTCCCACAGGACGTCGACGTAGGCGCGGGGATTGGCTTTCTCGAAAGCGTGTGCCAACGTCTCCATGGTTGTTTGCTCAGGCCCATTGCCGGCAATGACGAGGCTTCCTGCGATCTCAGCGTAGGTCCCGATTGGAGGTGACAGGCTCAGGCCGAGACCGACCAGCATCTGGAGAAGGAACCCTCTCGCGGTCATGGAACATCCTGCCGGTAGAGGTCCGAAACCGGATGGTGCGGCACGACGAAAAATCGAGGCTGGGCCATGCTTATGATCCAGAGTGTGACCCTGCTCCTGTGACGGGGTTCGAGTCGGAGGAGGTATTCGGCGGTGGCACGTTGCGCTTTGCATTCAGCGGCGGCAGCTTGGCGAATCGTTCCATGCGTTCGTTATTCATCGCAGCGGCTTTGATCTCGGCAAACCCTGGTTTATGGTCACCGGCAATCTTGGACGAAAAGGAGGACAGGAGCCGGGTTGCCTGTTGGGCGTGGCAGAAGGGGCATTCCGTGTCCTCGACTCTGGCATGTACAGACTGGGTGGTTTCAAACTGCTTGGAACAATGTTCGCAACGATACTCGTAGAGAGGCATGACCTGGTTCCTCTTCTTCCGCCTGGATCGTGGCCAGATCCAGCGATAGAGCCGGATAGCGGGGCTTGGGTTGCCTGCGAACACCCTTGACCGGCCTGCAAGGGTACGCTTATTGTAGCACACTTGCGTGTTCAAACTGCCAGTATCACAGGAGGATTTCGATGTCAGTGCTGATGCGACGGTACAAAGGCCACAACGGGATGATGCAGGAAGAACGAATTGATGACGATGATCGAATTGAGCGCTACATGCGGCTCTTCGAGAAAGATGACATCAAGAAGTTGGAGACGGGCGTCAAGGTCTTCATCGAGAAAGATGAGTGGCAGCTCCTCCCGTAGCAGAGCTCGTCACTGTCGGCGTGTGTTTTCTCAAGGACACGAATCGTTGCCAGCGGACGGATGTGTATTCGAAGCCATCCATGCTCATGTACGGCACGTGCCTCGGATTTGAGAGCATGGGTGTGTCGTGACCTACTGGATTCACATCGCCCGATCGATCGATCGGGTAACGCTGCACCGCGACCGGTGCTCCGAAGTGCCGTCCAATTCTACCTCCAGTGATTTCTGGGAGGGGGGGTGGTTCGACTATCCCGACAAGGAACGGGCGCTTCGTGCCATGGAACAGGCTGGGGCCAATGAGCAACGGCGCTGCCCGCTCTGCAAACCATAGGTAAGAAGTGCTGAGTGGGGGCGAAAAGAACTCGTTGCTCAGCACTCAGTTCTCAGCGCTGTTTTCAACCCGATGCCACGACTCGCACTGCTTCTGACAACCTTGATCTGGGGGGCCACGTTTCCCGCTACAAAAGCGGTGCTCGAACAAATTCCTCCCCTCTCATTCCTGTTTCTCCGATTCTTGTTGGGTGCCGTGCTCATCGGTGCGTGGTTCATAGTGGTGCGCCGACGACTCCATTGTGATCGCGCGGTGCTCACTGCAAGTGCGATCGCCACGGTCTTTCTCTTTTTCGGCTACACGCTGCAAACCGTCGGACTTCCCTACACCAGTGCGTCCAACTCTGCCTTCCTTACGGCACTGTACGTGATTTTTGTTCCATTGATGCTGAGGCGATTTGACAGCCGGGTATGGCTGGCCACGGCGATCGCCCTGGTTGGACTCTGGCTGTTGGCCAAGCCCAGCGCGTCCATGAATGTGGGCGATCTCATGACCCTGGGTTGTGCCGTGGCCTTTGCGGGCCATATCGTCTGTCTTGAGCGATTCACCCGCCAGTTCGATGCGCCGTCGCTACTAGCCTGGCAGATGGCGGCGGCCACGCTGCTGTTTATGCCGAGCATGTGGTGGGAACAGGCGCCGGCGAGCGCCTTTGTGCCCACCGCCCTGCTGCTCGTTGGACTCGGCATCACCGGTGGGTTGGCCACGGGAGCCTTCGCGGTGCAGATGTGGGCGCAAAAAGCTATGCCGGCCCAACAAGTGGCGCTGGTCTTTGCCTCGGAACCCGTCTATGCCGCCTGGCTCTCGTGGTATTTTCTCGGAGAGACACTGGACTTCCAAGGGTGGGTAGGCAGCGCGCTTATTTTATTGGCGGTGGTGATCGGAGCGTTTGAAAGCCAGACGCAATCACAGCCCCCGTCAGCCCAGGTTGTGCAACCGGCCTGATAGGGGAGAGAGTACCATGGCGCAAAAATTTGGAAATGGCCGGTGGGTCCACGAAGGGTTTCTGGATAATCGAGTCGAAGGGACTGTCGTCGGGCGAATCGTCTTTGCAGTCATCGGGCCGGTGGATCTCTATTTACAAGGTAATTTTAAGGCCGACATCGCGGGTGAGGTGATCCGGTTTCGCAATAGCCGGTTTGAGGATGAGGAGATGGCCGGGCAGGTGATCGGCGATATGGAAAATCCGCAGATAGGAACGGTCAATCTGATCTCTCTTGATCCGCATCCGAATCTTGCGCCGCATCCCTACGTGGAGTGGTTCTCGCTGAGAAAGAATCACTATCGGTTCGAACTCAATTCCGATGATGCCTGGATCGTGCCTCACGCAGATCGCGGAGCGCTTGATGCGGAGAGTCGGAGGATTCGGGAGGCCTTGGCCGGCCAGATGTCTGAGCGGCCAACAGGCTTGAGAGAGGAATCTGATTGGATCTAGGGGAGAGGAGCGTAAGGCTCTTTTCTTCGGACAAACGACGATCAGAAACTACACGGCAATCGATTCCTGTTTGCTCTTTCCTTCGCGCACGTACTCGGGAACGTCCCGAACATCCCACACCAGGCCCACACGCTCCATCAGCTTCAGGCAGTAGTACGTCATGTCGATTTCCCACCAATAGAAGCCTTGTCTCGTGGAAGCGGGATAGTAATGATGATTATTGTGCCAGCCCTCTCCCATGGTGATCAGGGCCAGGATGAAGTTGTTGCGGCTATCGTCTCCGGTCGCATAGCGCTGTGATCCGTAGACGTGGGAGAGTGAATTGATCGTGCAGGTTCCATGAAGCAGCGCCACTGTGGATACAAAGAACCCCCAAATCAACATCTGTGGTCCATTGGTGCCAAGGGAGGGAGCGTAGGCTTCCAACAGCTGGCCCAATCCGAACATCCCAAATCCGGCGATGGTCGGAACGAGGCCGTCGAAGCGGTCGAGAAATCGCAGCTCCGGATACTTGGCAAAATCGGCAATTGCCTTGAGCCGCGGCGCATAGTGCGTTTGGGAGGTAAACCAGCCCATATGCGACCAGAGAAATCCTCCCTGGCGCGGGGAGTGTACATCGTCCGGAGAATCGGAGGCGATGTGGTGATGGCGATGATGGCCGGCCCACCACAATGGCCCGCGCTGCGCGCAAGAGCCGCCTAAGACGGCGAAGGCAAACTGGACCGCACGGGAGGTCTTGAACGTTCGATGCGAGAAGTATCGGTGGTACCAGCCGGTGATTGCAAACATGCGGACGAAATAGAAGGCGGTCGCGACGGCAACGGCAGTCCAACTCCATCCGACCCAGATGATCCCCAAGCACATGACATGGACCCCGATAAACGGAATGCTGCGGACCCAGTCCATCTTCGGTGGACCTAGCACCTTCATGTGTTCGAGGCCTGCCCAGGAATCGAACCAGCGAAGAACCGCGAACCAGAGATCCTGGGTTTTGGTCGTGGGCAGCGTATGCACGTCGGGCATTGGATGACCTCCAGGTCAGGGATCGGCAGTTCACTGTGCGGTGATACAGGGCGCCGGGGTCCCGATTAAGCTGAGTGATCTCGCGGCGCTTGAAGAATGAAGAATGGGGAAGGCCGCAGAGGCTGAATCATCGCAACGATATGCAATGGTCCAGTCATGTTACGGGTTCCCATTATACACAGAACCATCAAAAAGTGAAACCAGACTTCTTGGTTAGGCCTCTTCGCCTGTCTTGATTCTACCGGAATGGCCAGGCCTGTCTATCTTTTGACTGAGATTGTGCGAGGCGAATCAGGGTGTCTGTCTCAATTTGACAGGCTCGCCCGTGCGTCTCTAGAATGCAAAAAAGATGAATGACCGATTTCTCAAAGCCTGCCGGCGTGAGGCTGTCGACTGCACGCCCGTCTGGTTCATGCGCCAGGCTGGGCGTTATATGGCGGAGTATCGGACACTGCGCGCCAAACATTCGATTCTCGAGATGTGCAAGACGCCGGATCTCGCGGCGCAAGTCACCCTCCAACCGATTGATCGGTTTCCGCTGGATGCCGCCATTATTTTCGCCGACATTCTGCTCCCGTTGGAGCCGATGGGGATCAGCCTGGAATTCGCAGTAGGTGAGGGGCCGGTCATCCACAATCCGGTCCGCGACCGTGCGGCGGTGGAACGGCTGAAGGTCGTCGATGGGGATGAACTCGAATACGTCGCAGAAGCCATCAGGCATGCGCGCCGAGCGCTGAACGGCCGGGTTCCGCTGATCGGATTTGCCGGGGCGCCGTTTACACTTGCCAGCTATGCGATCGAGGGCGGGGGGTCGCGCAACTACCTTCACACCAAACAGATGATGTACGGAGACCCGACTGCGTGGCATAAGCTCATGGATAAGTTTGCGCGGGTCATCACCGGGTATCTCAGGCGGCAGATCAAGGCCGGGGCTCAAGCGGTTCAGCTCTTCGATAGCTGGGTGGGGTGTCTTTCAGCCGGCGACTATGCCGAGTATGTGATGCCGCATGTGCAGTTGATTTTCGACGGGCTCAAGCGGGAGGGTGTGCCGATGATTCATTTCGGCACCGGCACGACGGCCATTCTTCGACAGATGCGCGAAGCGGGAGGGGACGTCATCGGGATCGACTGGCGGATTCATCTCGACGAAGCCTGGGCCATGGTCGGGCATGATCGCGCGGTGCAGGGCAATCTGGATCCTCTCGTGTTGTTTGCGCCGCTCCATGAAATCGAACGCCGTGTCGAAGACATCTTGCGGCGCGCCGGCGGGCGCACCGGCCACATCTTCAATCTCGGGCACGGGATTCTTCCAACGACGCCGCTCGATCACGTCGCCGCGACAATCGATATGGTGCATAAGCTCAGCGCGAGATAGGATTTGTGAAGCGTATTTCGCGAAGAAACGTGCTCTCTGTCCAAAACGCCCACGCTTCACGAACGACGAGGACCGATGCCGGAATCAAAACGCACTACTGCCGTTCTTCTCATGGCCATGGGTGGCCCGGATTGCCTGGAGAATGTCGAGCCGTTTCTGCTAGATGTGCGGGGAGGCCGGCCGACGCCCCCGGAACTGGTCGAAGAGATTCGTGAGCGGTATCGTGCGACCGGTGGAAAGTCGCCGGCCGTCGGCATCACGAAGGATGTGGCGAAAAAACTCGAACGGCGGCTGAACGAATCGAGTGATGGCCGCTACTGTGTCTACGTTGGGTTGCGGCATTGGCATCCGTTCATCAAGGACACCTATGCCGAGTTGCTTCGAGAAGTCCCTGGGCACGTCATCGGCCTCTGCATGGCCCCACAGCAGTCCGCACTGAGCACCGGGGCCTATCGGAAGAAGGTGGAAGAGGCGCGGTTCACTCTTCAGACCGACTGTCCAATCAGCTATGTCGGCAGCTGGCACACACATCCCAAACTGATTGCGGCGATTGTCGAGAATATCAAGCAGGGGCTCCTGAAATTTCCAGCCGATGTGCAGGCGGCCGTGCCGGTGCTGTTTACGGCGCATAGCTTGCCGGAGCGTATCGTCGCGATGAACGACCCGTATCCCAATGAAGTGAAGGACACGGTCGAAGCCGTAACGGCGTCATTGGGGAGGCAGCCGACCAGCTTTGCCTATCAGAGCCAGGGCCGATCAAACGAGCGATGGCTGGGGCCGACGGTGGAAGCGACACTGGACGGCTTGCACCGCGAAGGGCATCGGCATGTGCTGGTTGCGCCCATCGGATTTATTTGCGACCATGTGGAAACCCTCTTCGATATCGATATTGAATTGAAGCAATTAGCCATGAGCAAAGGCATGCAGCTCGAGCGCATAGCCATGCTGAACGACTCGCCGGCGTTAGTCGACACGGTATTCGACGTCCTGGCTGCACATGAATCATCCCTCTGCATTCAGTCGTGAGCCGACCCCGCACAGTCGTAATCGTCGGTGGCGGCATCTCCGGCCTGGCCACCGCCTTTGCGTTGCAAGAACAGGCGGCGGCAAGCGGCCTTTCCATTCGCTGTACGCTCCTCGAATCCGGATCGTCCTGGGGAGGCAAGATCGTCACCCACCGAGTTGGCGACCTTGTGACGGAAGCCGGCCCCGATTCCTTCCTCTCGCAAAAACCGGCCGGCCTTGACCTCTGTGCGAAACTGGGACTCACCGATCAGCTCATCAATACCAATGAGACGGGCAAGAAGGCGTTTGTGTTGCACGGCGGACGGCTTCACGAACTGCCTGAGGGGCTGGTCTCGTTCACGCCGAAGCAGTTGGGGCCATTTCTCCGCAGTGGACTGCTCAGTTGGATAGGTCTGGCACGCATGGGACTGGATGTCGTCGTACCACGCGGTCCGTCCGGGGGCGATGAGTCGCTGGCGTCATTTTTTCGCCGCCGGTTCGGCGCCCAAGCTTTCGAGCGTGTGCTGGAGCCGCTCATGGCGGGGATCTATGCCGGCGATGCCGAGCAGATGAGCCTGAAAGCCACCTTCCCCAGGTTTTTCGAACTCGAGCAGCAGCACGGCAGTATCATTCGAGGCATGATGGCCGCCAAGAAGCAGGCTGCTTCAACTCCGGCGAGCGGTTCAACGCGCACGATGTTTGTCAGCCTCAAGAATGGGCTCGGCGATCTGGTGACGGCGTTGACCACGCGGTTGGCGCAGGAGGGCGTGGAGCTTCGTCCGGAGTGCCGGGTCGATGCCCTCAGAGTGCGATCTCACCAACTGGGCCGGTGGATGTACGACCTCATTCTCGACGACGGATCGGCGCTGTCCACGGAAAATCTGGTGCTCGCGACACCGGCCTATGTCTCGGCTGATCTGCTGCGCCCATTGACGCCGATTGCCGGTGGGCTGCTGGAGATGATTCCCTACGCGTCGACCGCCACGATTGCGATGGCGTATCCGGCCAATGCGGTGGCGGGCGCCGTGGAAGGCTTTGGAGTGATCGTGCCCCGGATAGAAGGACGCGATCTGATTGCCGCGACCTGGACTTCCCTTAAGTGGCCGCATCGAGCCCCGGCTCATCAGGTGTTGGTGCGTTGTTATGTGGGCGGGGTGGGGCGTGAAGCGATTCTTCAGCTGGATGACGACCAGCTGGTAGCAAAAGTCCGCGCCGAACTCTCGGCACTCTGCGGCATTCGGGCAGACCCAGGTTACGTCGAAGTGAATCGCTGGTGGAAGGCCATGCCGCAATACACCATTGGGCATCTGCATCGCCTGACGCAACTCGATGCGGCGCTGAGCCGCTATCCCGGATTGGTCCTCACCGGCGCGGGCTATCGCGGGGTCGGCATTCCCGACTGCATTCGTGACGGCGCCGCGGCTGCCAGTCAAGTCATACGGGATCTCACGGACACGACCGCGCTGTGACGCAGACGGGCGCGCCACATGCCAGTGTGGCGCAGTCGCCGAGGAGGAACACGCAATTCGTTTCTCTCGCCTTCAGTGGTACATCCAGGCACGTGTCAGCGGCAGCTCGGTCGGGCCGTCGGCTTCCTGGCGGCTGGCGAGCACCTGGTAGACGTTCAACCAACCCTGTGTGAAACCGATCGAGGAGCCGGCCAAGTACGTGCGCCAGACACGCAGCGTCCGTTCGCTGACCAGCTTGCGCGCGGCGTCCAGCTGCGCTTCCAGCCGGCGCGACCAGCGCCCGAGCGTGCGAGCGTAGTGCGGCCGCAAACTCTCGACATCGTAGACCTCGAATTTCTGTGCAGCCATCTCGCGCACGACCAGATGCAGGTGGGGCAGTTCGGTGTGTGGGAACACGTACTTGTCCATGAACTCGCTCACACCGGACCCGACTGTGCGGCTATCGGCATCGGGAGAAGTGATGCCGTGGTTCATAAACAGGCCGCGGTCGCGCAGCAGCCTTCGTACAACGCCGAAGTACGCCGCCAGGTGTTTCTGGCCGACATGTTCGAACATGCCGATGCTCGACACCTTGTCGAACGAAGCTTCCCCGAACCGTACGGGCGCGTCTCGGTAGTCCAGTAACAGAACCTGGACACGGTCTTTCAGTCCCGCCGCAGCAATACGCGCTGTGGCGCATGCAAACTGGTTATCCGACAAGGTAATGCCGGCGGCGTGCACGCCGTAGTGCTGTGCCGCGTGCAGGATCAGCCCGCCCCAGCCGCAGCCGATATCGAGGAATCGTTCGCCGGGCTGCAGCCGAAGTTTGCGGCAGATGTGGTCGAGCTTGGCCAGCTGTGCGGCATCGATGGTTTCGTGTCCGGACTGAAAATACGCACAGGAGTAGATCATTCGTTCGTCGAGCCACAAACGATAGAACTCATCGCCGACGTCATAGTGATACTTGACATCGGTGACGTCCTGCTTCGGCGTATGGCGGGCGATGGCTGAGGCGATCCGGGCGGTGACCGGCGAGCCGCCGGCCGCTACCAGCCGCTCGGCGCTCGCGATGATGGCCATAATGTCGCCGTCAATGTCGATGCGGCCGTCGACGAATGCCTCGCCGAGTGCGCCGAGTGTTGGCTGCGCCAGCGTTGGCAAAATATCCGGATCCCGGATTGCCATCACCACACGCGGCTGTTGGCCGAAATTCAGGCGGGAACCATCTGGCAGGACAAGATCGAGCGGCTGGCCGCCGTTCGCGCGGACCGTCTCGGCCAGCCGGTGGATTCCGTGGCTGACTGCCTTGCCGACGACCTTGCGGGTAGCCTGCGAGAACAGACCTCCATGAGACATGATTACCTCCTTTGGGCTGCGACCGTGAATTCCTGCCGAATGCGTGCGTATCGCTTCAGGGAGTGAAACCCCTACTCGGCACGAGCATCCTTACCGTGAATTCAGTTCAGGCAAGCGCCAGCGGCGCTCGAATACCCTCAAGAAGAACCAAGATGCGCCTCGGATTAGTCCTTTCCACAGTTCTTGTCAAGATGTCCTGAGCCTAACCGTATACGTCAGGTTTCAATTCTTATAGATGAGATAGCGTATCGGAATGCCTTGTTCAACCGAAAATTTTCCTGCTGTTGAAGCACGAGTGCAGGCGTGATCAGCCACGCATGATCAGCATATCCAGAACGTAAAATTTATTTCGAAGTCCCACTGGATTTGGTGGGCAGGTAGTTGGGCCGAGGAACCCGATTCGGGTCAGTCTGAAGCGTGGTGCTGTTACTTCACGGAAGAATGATGGACTGCTCCGGATAACCAAGCTCTTTGAGCGTGTTTTCCAGCGCATCGACCATCGGCGGCGGGCCACAGAGAAAAATACAGGTGTCGGGGACGGGAGGAGGGAGATGCTGTTTTAGGATTTCGGGTGTCAGGAGTCCCGTTCCTGCCGTCCATCCTGCCGGCGGATGCTCCAGCACGTGATAGCAATGGAAATTCGGATGCTCACGAACGTCCTGTTCCCACTCTTGTCGGAAGATGATATCCGGCTCGGCTTTATTGGCGAAGACGAGAAACAGCTCCGCATCGATCCGTTTGGCGAGAATCCACCGGATGATGGAAATCATCGGGGTGATCCCTGTGCCTCCGGCCACGAATCCCACCCGTTTTGCCATCCCGTCAACCCAGTGACCGCCGGAGTTCGGGCCGCTCATGAGCACCGTGTCGCCGACGCCCTGATCGTGGAGGTATTTCGACACGGTCCCGGCCTCGTAGCGCTTGACGGTCAGGTCGAAGAAGCCCGCCGTTCCAGGCAACGACGACGGTGTGTACGGCCGTTTCACCGTCTTGCCGTTGAGCGTGGCATGGATATAGAGATAATCACCGGGCAGCATGTCCAGCGTTGCTTCGGAAGGAAGGCTGAAACGAAACGTCTTCGTGTCGTGGGTGTCGATCTCGATGGCTATGAGCTGGTACGGGCTTGGTGTCTTGGTCTTGATGCGGGTCACAGCGCCCATCGTAGGATCCATCATACGAGGTCGCATCGACGGGTGCAATGCGAAAGTTCCTCAGCGGACCGCTGACTTCGGAAAGTTGCCGTTGGCCATTGACACCAATTGTCATCGCGTATATGGTTATCATATACATTCTTGGTAGCCGATGAAGAACCTGCTGGGGTTGGAGGGGTTTGATTGGGATGAGGCAAACCTCGCTAAGAACTGGGAGAAACATGACGTCACACCGTGGGAGTGCGAGCAAGTGTTCTTCAATGTGCCGCTCGTCGTGGCGGACGATCTCGCGCATTCAGCCGTCGAGCCGAGATACTATGTACTGGGACAGACCGATGGAGGGCGGCGTCTGTTTCTTGTGTTCACGATTCGGAAGCGGCGCGTTCGCGTGATTTCCGCCAGAGACATGAGTCCCAAGGAACGGAGGGCCTATCATGAACAAACAAAAAAGCAGGCCGATCTTCAAGAGTGAAAAACAAGAGGCGGCGTTTTGGGCCTCGCACGACTCCACGGAGTACATTGACTACTCGAAGGGCCGCCGGATGGTCTTCCCTCGCTTGAAACCATCGACGGAAACTATCTCGCTCCGTTTGCCAAAATCCCTCCTGGATCAACTCAAGACGCTGGCCAATAAGCGCGATGTTCCCTATCAAACGCTTCTCAAGCTCTTTGTGCTCGAACGTGTCCAGGCAGAGCTCCACCGTAAAACCGCCAAAGCCTCATAAACAGCTGATGGATTAAGCCTCAGCCATCTGCCATACGTCCTTTGTTTTCTGGATGTGGTCGGCGGAGCTGGGCCGTGTCGCGTAGTGAGTCCAGATCGTTACGAGCGTCGATTCGAACGGATACACATGAATCATCCATCCGCCGGCTTGCGGAACGAATCGCCCGCCTGCTTGCTGGCACTCTGACTCCGTGGCAATCGTGCCTTTGAGCCCGAGGTGTTTCCGGGTCATGCGGCGTCGACTTCCGTCCGGCTGGAAACAGAGATTGACGTGGGCATGCCACTGCGCGACGCTCAGCGGAATGCGCTCGTTCAACTGATCCTCGCTCATCCCTCTCGGCGCGGTGTACATTGCCCCTTCGAGTTCATACCCATCCCCGGTTTTCTTGTACAAGAGTGCCGTCGGTTCGGCCGGATCAAAGCGAATCTTCGCCAGGAATCGGCGCTGCTTGTTGACGAAATGATAGTGCTTTGGCTGTCGCTCGGGATGAAGCGGAGCGTACCCGTCGTCCAGGGCCACGCGATAGTCCTGGTACTTGGAAAGAGCTTGTCGCAGAGTCTGAACGATCTGATCGGCGCGCCTGGCGTCGTCTGCATTTGCCGTTCGCAACGCCGTCCATTTCATGTGGGGTCCGAGATGCCGCTGATGGGGAACCATCATGTCGACAGTCCCCTCCGCATGATCATGCTGACCCATGTCTGCACTCTGACCGGATGACTCTTCTTGAACCGGCTCATCTGCCTGGGCTGAACGAATACCGTCCAGAAGGTTGAGCAGGCTTACTGACGAGGCCAGAATGCAGCAGAGAAAAAATCTGAGGCGATACATTGTAATGAGTGTGCCGTGACCAGCAATAACTGCCATGCATCTTATCGTGCGTACTGCTTCAAAGCCAGACATCCAGCTCAGGATATTGCAACGCTTGGGCGTAGTGGGAGGTTGGTGGGGTTCAAGCACTGTTCAGGCCAAATAGATTCCGGACACATTTTATCTGCCTCAACCCAAGAGATGATCCCTCGTAACAAGGGATTGACTTTCTAGTCAGTCCCGCGTTACAAGACCGCTCATGGGTAGGTCGTCCACAACTTTTTCAGGCAAGTGGTTAAGTGGCAAGACAACCGTAGTTCGAGTACCTCAAGTTCTTGCAAACCGTGTTATCGAATACGCTCGTGAACTTGATACGCAGGAAAGTATTTCCAAAGATCCTGAGGCGATCTACCGAACTGCCGCACATGTCGAACTTGATCAACCAATTAATGTGGCAGCCGTTCCTCATCGATCCCCATTCCGATATCCAGGTGGAAAAACCTGGCTTGTCCCCTATGTACGTAGCTGGCTGCACAGCATCCGACCAAGACCCCAACTTCTAATTGAGCCCTTTGCTGGTGGTGGTATCGTTGGATTAACCGCCGGCATTGAACTCCTTGCCGATCACGTAATCCTAGTTGAAAAAGACGTAGACGTTGCAGCTGTTTGGAAAGTGATCCTGAGTGGACAGGCAGAATGGCTGGCTCAGAGAATTGAAGAGTTCACACTTGCAAAATCGAATGTGCTCTCTGCTCTGAGAAGGACACCCAAGAACCCTCGCGAACGAGCATTTGCCACGATCCTTCGAAATCGCGTTCAAAGAGGTGGGATCATGGCGGAAGGAGCAGGATTGGTAAAAAATGGAGAGAATGGCCGTGGCCTAGCCTCTCGTTGGTATCCCCAAACCCTTGCAGCAAGGATTCGAACCATTGCAACAATGCGCGAACGTTTTAGCTTTATTGAGGGAGATGGGATGGAAGTGATCCAATCTTATGCGCGTGAAAGAAATGCTGCATTCTTTGTTGATCCTCCATACACCGTTGCGGCACGGCGTCTCTATCCTCACTGGCAAGTAGACCAACGTCGGCTATTCGGTATGCTTAAACGAGTGGAAGGTAACGTTTTGCTCACCTACGACAATACGGTGGAGATATCAAACCTTGCCAACGAGTTCGAGTTTGAAACACAAGCAGTTGCCATGAAGAATACTCACCATGCCAAGATGACTGAACTCCTGGTCGGAAAAGATCTCACTTGGCTTCGCCACGCCCAAGCTTCTCCCGTATCAAGACTTCAAACTGTTCAAGCGACACTGGCGTTCCACCAGTAAGTCCTGTTACAGCATCTTCCAAGGTCGTGTAGTACGCTTCATGTGAACTGATACGATAGCGGCCATCATCTGGAACTGAATACGAGACAATGAACCACGCTATGTCTGCGTTAGAGAGATGTGGCGTACGCTGCATTGGCCCAAGAGCCTCCCAGAAAGCCTTATCAACCACCACCGCCATTTTCTTTCCCCACCTGCGCAAAGTAGGAACCTTTATCTGCAGCTGTGGCATCAACCGCTTTGGCCCAGACGAACGAAAGTCAGGGCGACGCTGTTTAGAAGGAAAGGGTATTCCTGGCCCAGGCCAGGTCCTCATAACCTTGAAGTCGCTTCCCATTTTCCCACCAGAAAAATACACGGCCTGCATTTCGAGTGCACACCATTTGAGGATACCGCTATTCTCATTCACCAACACATTGTCGATACGACCTACTTCATCTTTTGCAATCTCCTCACCTCGGTTAGACATGAGAAAAGATACTTCCTTTACGACTTTCGTTTCGGCCTCTCCAAGCAACACTTCCCGAACCCAATGGAACACTTTCCCACCCTCTAAGAATCGACTTGGGCATGTGGTCACAGGCTGGCCTATCAGTGAAACCGTTTGGTCTTGATTTCGTTGGTACAACCCTAAGGAACAAACTCCGCCTTTCTTATGACATGCAACTTGGCCTGTCTTAAATGGGCACAGCGTTTCTTTATGATTAGCAGAGGAGAGTCGCTTAAGATCCTCGCGACTCAAGGAGACAATTGCACGGCCAAACAATTCCGCAGCGCCATATCGCCTGCTCAACCGTTGGGCCTTAGATTTCCGCTTTGGCATCGGCGGAGAATAGCTTGCCGCATTGATTTGGTCAAATGCGATAGTGTTGACGATCGGTGATCGTTAGGCTCAGCGGCATACCTATAAGACTCTCCCCTTGTCCTCATCAGCCGCAAGATCTTATAGTACAACTCGTAAACGTTATCTTGGAGAGTTGATTGAACCATGCAATCGATGGACAACAAGTTGATGATTGCCGATGTCAGTGGCCCCTTTCGTGAGCCGCGTGAACCGGTCTTTTCGTACGACTACTCGATTCAACGCTCAACCTGGGTGACGCCGCATGGAATTCGCGTGAAGGTGTCGATTCCAGATGAGCTCGATGTATTCAGAGAGCGGTTGTTGGGCTCGGTCGCCGGCTCTCCCGGCCAACAACTGATAATCGGGAAAGTCTTGTCCCGAACGATTGCGGACTGGAAGGTCCGAATTGCAGAGGCGGAAGGGATGCTGGCGGAACGGCGCGATGTGATGCTGGCGCCCTTTATCGGACCGCTCGCGTATCTGTTTCCCAAGCTCGACGCGTTGTTTGAGCAGGACAAACGTACCGTACGCGAGGAAATCAGGAAGCGGGTCGGCCTGTAACCTGCGCCTTGTTCCCATCCTTTCATTCCCTCCCTGTATCCATTAATATGTGTGTCTGATTCCCTTCTCCATGAGGCATCTGCTCGATGCGGGCAAAGACCAGTTTTTCCTGCCAAGCCTGCGGCCATCAAGCTCCCCGGTGGCTGGGCCGCTGCCCCGATTGCGGCGGCTGGAATACGATGAAAGAAGAACGGCAGGAAGCGACCGGCAAGGGTCGTCCCGCCGCGATGAAGACGGCTCAGGCGAAAGCGACGCCCATTGCCGAGATCGAAGCGGTCGGCGAGGATCGCCGGCTCACGCGCATCGGTGAGTTTGACCGGGTGCTCGGCGGGGGAGTGATTCCCGGCTCCGTCATCCTGATCGGCGGCGATCCCGGCATCGGCAAAACGACACTGCTCCTTCAGGCGCTGCCGCGTCTGGCTTCGAAGGAAGAACCAGTGCTCTATGTGTCCGGAGAGGAATCTCCTCGCCAGATTAAGATGCGCGGGCAGCGGCTGGGCATCGAGCATCCTAATCTACTGATTCTCGCTGAGACCTCGCTCGAACAGATTCTGAAAGCTGTGCAGGCAGTCCAACCGGCGGCGATCGTCGTCGACTCGATCCAAACGGTCTATACGGAACAGATCACGTCGGCGCCGGGCAGTATCAGCCAGGTGCAGGAGGTCGCCGGGCAGCTCATGTGGTTTGCCAAGCGGGCGGGCGTGCCGGTTTTCATCATCGGGCATGTGACGAAAGAAGGGGCGATCGCCGGGCCCAGGCTTCTCGAACACATCGTCGATACGGTGCTCTACTTTGAAGGCGACAAAGGCCACAGCTATCGGATTCTGCGAGCCGTCAAGAATCGTTTTGGTTCGACCAACGAGATCGGCGTGTTTGAGATGAAAGACGGCGGGCTGGAAGAAGTGAGCAATCCCTCCGAATTGTTTTTGGCCGAACGACCGCAACGGAGTACAGGGTCGGTCGTAGTGTCGAGTCTTGAAGGGACGCGGCCGATTCTGGTCGAACTGCAGGCCTTGGTCTCATCCACCAGCTATGCGATGCCCAAACGGGTGGCCAACGGCGTGGAACTGAGCCGGGTCTCGCTCTTATTGGCGGTGATGGAAAAACGATTGGGGATGCACCTGTCAGGCCAGGATGTCTATGTGAATGTGGTCGGGGGCATGCACATCGATGAGCCGGCGATCGATCTGGGCATTGTTGCCGCCGTGACGTCCAGCTTGCGTGAAGTGCCGATTGAGCCGGGAATGCTGGTACTGGGCGAAGTGGGCCTGGGCGGGGAAGTGCGGGCGGTGAGCCAGGCAGAGCTGCGCATCCGCGAAGCTGCGAAGATGGGATTCAAGCGCTGCCTCTTGCCGGAGCGGAATCTGGCGAAGCTCGATCCCATCGACGGCATGGAGCTGGTCGGCATACAGGAAGTGCGTGAGGCGCTGGATGTGGTATTGGCGTAGGGAAGTGAGGGATGGACAAGTCTCGGTGCTCGCGCAACGCGCGGCCTCAGAAGGCCCTCGCCTGGGAAAAGACGTGCCTTGGCGCGTCGAAGGTTGGGTGGGTGAGATCGTGCGCGCCGTGGAGACTTGTCCGTCCCTGCTTCCCGGGAAAAGAGAGGGTGGTGTAAGGAATGCGGCGTTACGCCCTATTGCTGGAGCGTTCATCGCTGTGTTCATGCTTACCGGCGTAGGCTGCACGGTATTTCAACCGGCCTCAGATCCATCGCTCAAACAGGCCACAGCGGAGGAATTGACGGCGCTCTTGCGCCAGCGAGAAGCCTCCATCCATTCGATGAAAGGGCTCTTTAGCGCCAAGGTGCGTGGCGGGTTCATTCCCATCGCGTCACGGGTTGAGGGCGCGGTCTACTATCGCCGTCCGAATGCCATGCGGCTCAGAGGGTTTACGGCAGTTGGGGGCGAGCTGTTTGAGTTTGTACAAGCGGATGGTCTGTATATGCTGCGTCTGCCGACGATGGGGCGGGTCCTGACTGGTCGCCAATCCGATATGGGGGAGATGGGCAAGCTCGCGCGGCCGTTCCAGCTCAGCGTCTGGGCAATGGGTGGCGTGCTGGGCACCGGCACGATTGCGAAAGGGGAAACGGTGAAGCTGGCTGAAGACGGCGATCGGTATCGGCTGGACGTCTATGCGGCAGCGGATGGCGGGGCGAAGGGATCGGTCTTGGCGCGGCGTTTATGGTTTGACCGTCGGACCTTGTTAGTGGTGCAGGAAGATCGGCTGGCACCGAACGGCGAGATGGATGCCACCATTCAGTACGAAGATTTCAGACCGCTGGATGATCCGGAATCTCGGCTGTCATCGGCAAAAGTGGCTGCTGATGCTCGGTTGCTCCGGCCGTTCAAGATCTCTCTCGAAGATGGCCACGGGCAGGGGAGCGTCCAAGTCACCTTCCATGAAATTCTTCCTAATCAGATGATTAAGACTGAGGACCTGGGGCATGTGTCCTAAGCGTTCATGAAACTCCTGGCAGTTGAAACGGCTACGTCGTGGCAGAGCGTCGCAATTCTCGACGACGACCGCGTCTTGGCCAGGCATGATCAGGACGCCAGCGGCGCTCATGGCACCCTGCTTTTGCCCGCCATCGATCAGTTGCTCACGCAGACAGGACTGCAACTCACAGACCTTGACGGCCTGGCCTGTTCGATCGGCCCCGGTTCGTTTACCGGCATCCGGGTGGGTGCGGCGACCTGCCTGGGACTGCGGGCTGCGACCGATCTTCCTCTGGCAGTGGTCCCGACATTGGAAGCGATGGCGTGGAGTGCGAATGCAGCGGCCCTTCCTGTCTGTCCCGTATTGACGAGCCGCAAGGGAGAACTGTATTGGGCGATCTTTCGTTGGACAAATGGAGGGCAAGTGGACCGTGTGCTGGCCGAGCACGTCGGAGCTCCGACAGCCTTAGCCAAAAGTCTCACGGAGAACACGTTGGTGTTTGGCGAGGGGTGGTCGTCAATGGAATCGGAGATTCGAGCAGCGCTGTCTGCATCCATTGCGGTCTCTGTGGGACCAGAGGATGCCGCCAAACCCTCTGCCGTTCACGTGGCCCTTCTTGGGATGCAACGGCTGCAACGAGGCGAGATCGCCGGCCATCAGATTGCACCATTATATGTCCAGCGGGCCGAGGCCGAGGTACACTACGAACAGTCAGGGGGTGTCTCACCGGTCGCGCGCCGCCAGGAACGGGTCGCCAAGAAGGTCGCCGAACGATTGGCCAGGGGGCGGCGAGGGACGGGACAGACAGTCCGGGCGAGAAAATCTCATGGCTCGTGAGCTTCAGATCGTACCGGCTACAGCGGCGATGTTGCCCGAAATTCTTCGCTTGGAGGAGGCTTGCTTCTCGGCCCCCTGGACGCGCAAAATGCTGGAAGCCGAACTGACCGGCAACCAGTTCGCCCACTTTCTCGTGGCGATGCATCACGAGGACCCAGGGACGCCGGTCGGGACGATTGTCGGGTACCATTGTTTCTGGATCGTGTTTGAAGAGCTTCGATTGATGAATTTGGCGGTACAGGAGTCGATGCGGAGGCGAGGGATCGGACGAGCGCTTGCTACCGAGGCCATCAGGCTGGGGCTGGCGCAGGAGACAACCCGGGCAATCCTCGAAGTGCGGGCCTCGAACGAGGCGGCGCGCGCCCTCTACCAGCGGATGGGCTTCGTGCAGATCAGCATACGCCCCACGTATTACACCAACCCTCTCGAAGATGCTGTGCTTATGGAAATGGCCCCGCTTGTCATGCAGACAGGGCTGCGGCAAGACCGCGCGCCTGTTGTCGGAGGTGGATCAGTCTCAGCACACTAACCTTACCCAGGAGGTGTCGCATGTTGACGGAAAACGTGATTGCAGAGAGACTTCGCCAATCCAACACCGAATTCCGGGAACTGGAAGAGTCCCACCATCGCCTAGATCTTGATCTAAATGAGTTGCAAAAACGCCACGTGCTGACGCCGGCCGAAGAACTCGAGAAGAAACGGATGCAAAAGGAAAAACTGGCGAAAAAAGACAAGCTCGCGGAGTTGATTCGCCTATATCGTGAGCAGGGGCTCCAGCCCGCTGCACACTGAGGGAGCTGACCAGCCGCCGGCCTGGCGGCTGGGTCCGTTGTTATGGACCAGATTATCAATCCGCTTGCCGCCCATATCCAAACCGTCAAGCGTCGATTGATCATCATAGGCGCGACCATTCTCGCCGGTTTGATCCTCACCTTCTCTTTTTCAGCCGAGATGGTGGCCTGGCTGAACCGTCCGTTCCCGAATCAACTGGTCTTTTACGGACCGACGGAAGCGCTCTTTGCCTCGATTAAAGTGTCGTTTCTGGCGTCCGTCATTCTGAGCCTGCCCGTCATTTTTTATCAGTGCTGGCAGTTGGTCGAGCCGGCGTTGTTGCCGAAAGAGCAGCGCTGGGCCATGCCGCTCTTTTTCCTGGCCGGAGGCCTTTTCGCGCTGGGCTTGGTGTTCTGCAATCTGGTGATTCTGCCGCTGGTGATCGATTTTTTTGTCAGTTTTGGGCTCGATCGGGATGTCACGCCGCAGTTGAGTGTCGGCACCTATATCGATTTCAATGTGAAGTTCCTGCTGATCTTCGGCTGTGCCTTCGAACTGCCGCTGGCGATGACTTTGCTGGCGATGGCGGGAGTCGTGTCGGCGCAGGTGTTCGCCCGCTATCGCAAGCATGCCGTCTTATCGGCTCTCATCGTGTCTGCCATCGTCACGCCTGATGCGACGCTCTTCACCATGCTGCTGATGGCGGTGCCGATGATGGTACTGTACGAAGTCGGCATTCTTGGAGCCCGCCTGTTTGGGCGAAACTCCGATAACGGCCCCATTGATTTGCCGCTCGATCCTGATTTGCCCATGGGTACAGCCGGAACAAGAATGCGATGATGAACGGGATTGAGACGATGCACGGGATGCGAACCGTGATGTCTGTGGGGCTGCTCTGGGGTTGTCTCATGAGTTCCGCAGGCGCAGAAAGCCCGCCGACAACCGGCCTGCCCAAGCCACACATGTCAGCCCCGGCCTCAGAGAACCCGGCAGCACCAGGGCCGTTCGATCAATCGGCGGCGAGCGTGCAAGCCTTGACGGTGGCAGGGAAAGGTGCGGTCTATGCCGGATCCTTCGGCCACGGGATTTTCCGGACGGTCGACCGAGGCGCAACCTGGGCTCCGGTCGGGGGTGGCGTGACCGACCCTTTTATTCTGAGCCTGACAACTGCGAGGGATGGAGTGGTGTATGCCGGCACCTTTCGTGGCGGCGTGTTCCGCTCACGCGATGAAGGCCAAACATGGCATCCGGTTAATGCAGGTCTCAAGCGGCTGGAAGTGAAAGCGCTGATGGTCGCAGGTGACGAGCTCTATGCGGGCACGGGTGACGGGGTCTACCGGCTGAATGAGTCAGGGAATCGCTGGTCGGTCGTCACTACGGGACTGGACGACATTCTGGTTCATGCACTGGCCCGCTCTGCGGACGGCACGCTCTACGCCGGAACGTCCGGTAAAGGCATCCTTCGTTTGAAACGTCATGCGTCGGGCTGGGTTCGCTTGCAGCATGGATTGAAAGATCATGAAGGCCTGATCGAGAATTTCATTCGTGTCCTGGTCATCGATCAGGATCAAAGCATTTTTGCCGGCACCTTTGACGGTGGGGTCTTTCGCAGCACCGATGGCGGCGCCACATGGCGGCCGATCAGCCGGGCATTGCCCAATGATTCCATCCGCGGGATCGTCCTGATCGACCAGAGCGTGATCGTGGCCACCGGGAACGGTATTTTCAGAACTATGGACAAGGGGAAGCAATGGGTTCCCGTGAACAAGGGCCTGACGAATCTTGCGATTCAAGTGTTGATCGGGTCCGGGGACGGAGGACTCTATGCGGGAACGAGTGCGGGGGTGTTCCGCAGCGACGACGGTCTGACGTGGGTCGCCGTCAATCACGGGCTAGAGGCAGGGATGGCGCCGCCGCCGTTTCTCTTTCGATAACGAACGAAAGGATTGAAGCGATGTCTGATGTGAGTGAGAAAACCCGGGCGACCATAGCGATCACCAGCAAGGGTGTGCCGATCGGGGAGATCGTCCTTCGGTTTTTCCCCGATGTCGCGCCCGGTCATGTGAAGAATTTCGTGACGCTTTCCAAAGAAGGGTTTTACAACGGGACGACCTTCCATCGCGTCATCCCCGGTTTCATGATTCAGGGGGGGGATCCCAACAGCAAGAATCCGGATCGTGCGTCGCACGGGATGGGCGGGCCCGGGTATAAAGTGAAGGCCGAATTCAACAGCAAACCGCACAAGCGCGGCATCGTGTCGATGGCCCGGTCGAACGACCCGGACAGTGCCGGTTCACAGTTCTTCATCTGCGTGGCGGATGCGAACTTCCTCGATTGGCAATATACGGTGTTCGGGGAAGTCGTCAGCGGGATGGATGTGCTGGACACGATCGTCGGTATGAAGCGCGACGGGCGAGACAATCCGCTGGAACGTGTGGAAATGACGGTCACAATAAGTGAAGGTTGAGGCTCAGTTGAGCGTGCGCCTGAAATCAGTTTGCCAGATCTCGGCCGTAACGTTGACCGCAGCCGTCCTGCTGTTCGGCTGCGCGATTCCCCATGTGCCGTCGCGGACGGTATACGAGGATCCAGTCAATTATGTCCGGCTGGAAGAAGACGCGGGAGTATTGCCGGAATGGCCGCAAGGTCATTATTCCCACCCTGCTGTGATGGGAACGGAGACACTGCGGACGATCTTGTCAGGGCTGATGGTCCAGGAACATCGGACTGCACCCCAGCGATGGATCCAGGGCGAGGCGCCTCTGACTCCGGCATTTACCGATGAGGAGCTGGCGCTACTGGCCATGCAGGTGGCCGAGGGACTGGCGCAGGCCCAATACAACGAACGCGTCACCTTCTACTTGAGCCGTCCGGAAACCTCGACGAGGCGGGTCATTACGTCAGGCGGGCTCTATGTCCGCGGGGCAGAACTCCATGTGATCCTAGGAAACTGGCGGATCGTCTACGGCATTCCCGCTTACGGCATGATCTATGATCGGCGCTATCCTATGCGGCCGACCGCAGCGAAAGGTTTCAATCTGCTCTTCCACCCTTCCGACGCGGTCATTCCGCTAAAAAGCAGCCTGTTGGACGATCTCTTTGCCAATTCGAGGGATGAACTGGTGGTCGATCTGAGCAAGATCCAAGTTTCAGAACCCGCACCGGTGCCCCGGTTCCCGGATGTGTTCTAGCCCACATCTCCCCGAAACATCAGGGTGACATGATCCAAACGCGCTGCGTGAAGTTTCTATCTCCGGATGTGAATCTCGCTGTTTTCTTGCGTTGGCTGGAAAGGGGGCCTCTGTCATCGGAAAGCGGGCGGCTGAAAATACATTCTCGGCACCTCTGTCAGGGCTTCGACAATCGTGCGCCATCCGAGCTTGCTTTGGCCTTGAACCCGATCACTGAATCGGATGGGTACCTCACAGATCTCCGCTCCTAATTGGCATGCCCGCCAGGCCATCTCGACTTGAAAGACGTAGCCTTTCGCTTTCACGCTTTCAAGATTCATTTTGGCTAAGAGCTCATGCCGGTAACAGCGAAAGCCTCCGGTCCAGTCGTGGATATCCGAACCCAGAAATAGGCTGACGTAGGTATTCCCAAGTCTGGAGACAAGGCGCCTGCGCCTATTCCAGTTTTCCGTCCCTCCTCCAGGGATATATCGACTCCCGATGACCAAGTCGGCCGTCCCGTTCCGGTAAACCAGCCGGGGTAAGTCCCAAGGCGGATGGCTGAAATCACAGTCCATTTCAATGATTGACTGATAGCCTCGTGCCAGCGCCCATTGGAATCCTGCAAGGTAGGCCGGCCCCAGTCCTTCTTTTTTGGCCCGATGCAACACATGTACATGCTTCTGCTCACGGCTCAGGCGATCGGCTAATTGCCCGGTACCGTCCGGAGAATTGTCATCGACAACCAAGATATCGGCGACCAGATACCTGCCGACCGTCTCGATCAGAGCTTCAAGATTCTGGCGTTCATTGTAGGTGGGGAGCACGATCAGAATCGAGCGATCAAAACGGAATGGCACCACAGGCACAAGCTGCTTGTTCGGCGCAACCTGAGCATACCCCGGATAGTTTGCATCGGAGGAATCAAGTTGGCTGATCGCAACACGAGCACTGTCGGCGCCACGGGCAATCAACGCCTCGGCCAGTTCAAAGCTCGGCACGACAAACGCTTCTCCCGGATTCAATTTCCGCTGGACCGGCACCTCATCACCATGGCTGACTGAATAATAGCGCACGGTGGTGTGCTCAGTCTCGCTGGCAGATGGAGATGCCGGACGGCTATTTGGCATACGCGCTCGTGCGGGCAAGGCTCTGCATAAAGGCCTCGGTTTTCTGCGATTGGAGCATCAGTACAAAAAAGAGTAATACCATGCCGATAAAAAACGGCTTAAAGCTCACGAACACCACGAAGTTCTTTTTCCCCAGGACTTCATAATTCAGCACGACAGCGATCATCGCATACAGCGCCATCGCGACTTTGGAAAGTCGGTTCAGCCCATCGTGGCTGCATGCTTTGGCCACGATCCAGTACAGAGCCGGGATGAGCCATGGGAGATGCTGAATCCAGGTGACGGGAGAAAGGAACAGCATCAAGAGGAAGAGGCCACTGCATTCCCGCTGCCAGTCTGGATCGCCCGGTCCGCCATAGGGCCGGCGGGTGTATCGGCAGAAAACAACTAACAACACGAGCATGGCCGAGATGACCAGAATGCGCGCAAGGGTCGGGGGCAAATCTAGAATCGGCACATAACCGGGGTCGTTTTTTCGCTGAGGATGATCGGGAGGGAGCGTAATAAGATACCGCATCAGTGCTGGTTGGATACCCGAGTTCCGAACATTCTCCTCGTTCGCGAGCGCAATCGGTGCTTTGTAGCCGACGGCAGATGCGGCTGCCACCTGAGTCCATTCCTGCTGGTGAGCCCACCAACTCGCCGGCCCCATCCAGACCATCGGCAGCATGATCCAGCATACGGTTGCGACGGCTGTATACAGAGCTAATCGCCACTGGCGTTTCCACATGAAAAACAGCAGAAAGAGTCCGGGTGTCACCTTCAGCGCAATGGCCAACCCGAACCATATCGCTCCGAGCTTTTCCCGTCCTATCCAGACTGCATAGACGGCGCCCACGAGCATACCCATCAGAATGGTATGCGGGCCACCGTCATCGAAATCGTAGAGGATGAACTGGCCGGCCAGCACGATTGCGAGGAGGCTCAGGATAAGATTCGCGTGAGCTAATTCCCTGAATCGATCTCTGATCATTCGATGGAGCAGGACACAGGTTAACCACAAACAGATGACCGCGGTCGTGTAGCGCAGTGCCAATCCGACACTTCGATCGACGAGGGCGAGCAGAGAAAAATACATGGCTGCAGTTGGCATGTACGGATAAGTAATGGGATTAGTGTAGAGACTCTGGCCGGTGAGAAACCAACTTCCGATCTGGCGGTGTATGTCGAAATCACGAAAGACAGGTTTACGCAAACCCACCAGCACGATTCCATAGACCGTCGCCGACACCACGTACATGGCGATGAGTACGCGCTGAATGACTGGATGGGATAGGAATGCAGGCAGCATGGAGTGGAGATTTCGAGAGTACCATCACCTCAGAAATGCGGACTATTCTAGATGACTGCCAAGATGCTGGCAAGCAGAGTATCGGGCAGCATCGATCACAAGGGAACGTGCTCTGGATACTCTTTGATGGGCGATTGTGTTGGTCTTGACACCCCTGCCAAGGGTGCGCTATGAATTGGCGCATCTCACTCGCTCTAGCAGGAGGTCTCCTAATGTGGACCTTCCTTGTTGCTAATTATCAACTTAGTTTTTGGGGAGCAGTAATTGCGGCGATCATAGCCGTGCTTGTTGCTGCTCCTATTGCTTATTGGGTCAGCGCTACATGGATTGAATCCAAGAGACGAAATCTTTTCAAGGTTGATTTTGTGGATCAGCCCCCACCTGGAGAGCGAGAGGTTGACCGTTGGCGCCCCCGTCCCATTCCAGTCGGACAGTCTGAACATCTCTTCCGAGTGATTCCCAGTGAGGGGCTGAAACTTCAAAAATTCAACGTCCGCTTTATCGACACCGCAGAGTTAGCGGCGGGACCAGGAGAGCCGCTGATTGATGTTCGAAGGACCATTTTGATCAGTGAAATTGATTTAATGCCGGAGCTAGCACTTGAGGGAATCGATGGCAAAATGTTTGACGACAAGAGGGGCGGGATAACCGTTGTGGTTGCTCCGCCGCTTGATATAGCGGCCAATGAGCCGCTCTTCTTATTGCTTCGTGTCTTGGCTGCGAAGGATGGCTGGTCCGGGAAGATCAGTTTTCGCGCACGGGACCCGGAGGGCGTTCGGAGGCATGCAAGAAAGGATGTAGTGATCAGTGGTGTGGCAACGCCTCAAACATTCAAACTGAAAGCACCTGGGGCGACTCCAACTACGCAATGGCCTACTTCTTCTTAGGACTTGGCCTTTTCTTCGCCTTCTGAGGGCCAAGTCCAACCCGTTCCGGATTAACGCGCATGAGTGCACCGATAGCATCCTCAAACTTCAACGGAAAGAGCGAAACCGGCTTCGCTTTCGGCATGGGGCTACCTCCAATGGCAAAGAGAGTTGCACATTCTTCGGCTGATACTTCATGCTGGCATGCTTCAGCGGTGGCGTGCTCAGCATCCTGCTATCACAGCTCCAAAGATATCGGCGTTCTTGCGGTTGTTGTGACGATAGGAGAATTCCGCCAGGTACAGCGGCAAGTAGTCCTTGCTCACCTGATGGAACGTGCCGACCACACCACGCTTGAGCAAACTCCAGAACGCTTCCAGGTTGTTCGTATGGACGTTGCCCCGCACATATTCCTTCGTGCCATGATTTACAGACTTATGCGGAAACGTGCGGCCCAATCGGTGATAGCCCGCGTGCTCATCAGTTGCCACGAGGGACACATTATCCGCGACCGTTTCACGGACGAACTGGCTCATGGTGACTCGATCCGCATTCTCAATCAGCTTGCAGACCACATTGCCCTTGCGAGATATCGCCCCAATCACTGTGGCCTTATCCCGCCCGCCCATGCGGGCCTTCTTCTCACGATGGCGGTTCCTATCACTGCCGCCAATGTACGTCTCATCTACTTCCACTTCGCCCAAGAGCTTCGCAAAGTCGGTGTCCTTCATGGCTGCACGAATCCGATGGCACATATACCAGGCGGTCCGGTAGTCGCCGCTCCCAATCTGCCGATGGATCTGCAACGCGCTGATGCCTTTCTTGCTCTGGGTCATCAAGTAGATCACCTGGAACCAGGTCCGCAACGGGTAGTTGGTGTTCTCAAAGATAGTCTTAGAAATGACCGAAAAGCGGTAACCATTCCGTCCGCCGCATTCCTTCGCCTTGCAGACCCAATGAAACGGCCTGGACTTCAGCTCATAGACTTTCTTGTTGTGACAGCGCGGACACTGCACGCCGTTCGGCCAACGTTTCTCTTGCAAAAACTGCTTGCACTGTTCTTCGGTCGAGAAGCGGTTCATCAAGCTAGTCAGGGTCATTGTTGGCTTCGTCATGGCTCCCTCCGTTGTATGGAGGGATTATGGCAGGTTTCATGATGGGTGTCAAGTACAACATAATCGCCCTTTGATGTGGGTTGACAGGGGAGCGTATCCCCATTAAGATGAGACTGCCTTTAACGCTCATCCGGTGAGGTGAGCAAGGAGCCGACGATGATGGGTTGCGACGTGTGTACCTGTGAAATGTCCACCTTCTTACCCGCCCGGGGTAAGGAGGTTTTTTTATGCCTGGTGCAAGCCGTGGGGCATGAAGCACACGATGGTTTTTACCGGGAGCAAGACAGCGGTCATGAATAGGACCAGGCAAGACGAACGATTGGTCATGGATGCCGGTGACATCGCCCGCGCGATGACCCGCATTGCCCACGAGATCTTGGAGCGCAACAAGGGTGTGAAGGACTTGGCACTGGTCGGGATTCGAACGGGTGGTGTCCACCTCGCACATCGGCTGGTGAAGCGCATTCAAGGTATCGAGGGCGTGCAGGTCCCCATCGGTGAATTGGATATTACGCTCTATCGCGATGACCTCGCGCTTCGTAAAAATCAGCCGATACTGAGAAAAACATCCGTGCCGTTCGATATGACGGACAAGGTTGTCGTCCTGGTTGACGATGTCTTGTTCACCGGAAGGACGATTCGGGCGGCGATGGACGGCTTGATGGATCTCGGACGGCCGGGGGAAATTCAGTTGGCGGTGCTGGTTGATCGCGGCCATCGCCAGTTGCCGATTAAAGCCAATTACATCGGCAAGAATCTTCCAACATCTCGCGAAGAAAAGGTCCAGGTTCTGCTTGAAGAAAGCGGGGAGGATGACCGGGTGGTCATCTTGAAGACATGAAGTGGAGGATGCCATGAGTCTCAAACGCAAAGACTTGCTGGGTCTGGCGTCCTTGTCGGTGGATGAGATCACGCTCATCCTTGAGACGGCGGATTCCTTCAAGGAAGTTACGGGCCGCGAGATCAAGAAAGTGCCGGCGTTACGCGGACGGACGGTGGTGAACCTGTTCTTTGAACCGAGTACCAGGACGCGGACGTCGTTTGAACTTGCAGCCAAGCGGTTAAGCGCGGACGTAATCAATTTTTCCCCTTCCGCGAGCAGTGTGGTCAAGGGAGAGACGCTCCTCGATACCGCGCGCAATATTGAGGCCATGCAGGCGGACATCATCGTCCTGCGCCATTCCTCGGCTGGGGCCGCCGAAACTCTGGCGCGCGGGGTGAAATCCTCCGTCATCAATGCGGGCGATGGGTGGCACGAACATCCCACGCAGGCGTTGCTCGACCTGTATACTATTCGACAACGGGGGATGGGCTTCGAGGGATTGCGTGTGGCGATCGTCGGCGATGTCTCGCACAGCCGTGTGGCCCGTTCGAATATCCATGCGCTCACCAAACTCGGCGCTGAGGTACGCGTGGTGGGGCCGCCCACGATGATGCCCTGGGGTGTCGAGAAACTGGGGGCGAAGGTCTATTCCAATATGGATGAGGGCTTGCGCGGGGTGAACGTCATCATGATGCTCCGCCTGCAGTTAGAGCGACAGGGACGAGCGCTGTTTCCAACCATCCGCGAGTATGCGCGGCTCTATGGATTGACTGCTGAACGTGTCAAGTTGGCAGAATTCGGCGCGATCGTCATGCATCCGGGGCCGATCAATCGAGGCGTCGAGATTGCACCGGATGTCGCGGATAGTCTCTCCTCCGTGATCCTTGACCAGGTGGCGAACGGCGTCGCTGTGCGCATGGGTATCCTGTATCTGATGTCGGGGGCGGGATGAAGACCAAAGTAAGAGTGAAAAGGTCAAAGGAAAACGTGCCGGATAGCTTCATTGGAAACGGTTGTCCTTTTTACTTTTATCTGTACCTGTTGTCTTAAGGGGAGCGATGTCGATTCTTATCAAGGGCGGGCGCGTCATTGACCCAGGCCGGTTTATCGGAATGGGCGAGGTGTTGATTGACCAAGGCAAGATTGCTGCGGTGGGTCTCAATCTCCCGGCACCTGTTGGAAGCACAACCATTCAGGCGAATGGGCACCTCGTGCTTCCTGGATTTGTGGATCTTCACGTTCATTTCCGCGAGCCGGGATTTGAGTACAAAGAAACGATTCAGAGCGGCAGTGCGGCAGCGGTGGCGGGCGGGTTTACCACGGTCTGTTGCATGCCCAACACGAATCCGGTGAACGACAATCAAGCGGTGACGGAGTTCATACTGGAACGGGCCCGGCTGGCGGGTTTTGCCAATGTGCTTCCTGTCGGAGCCATTACGAAAGGGTCGGAGGGGAAAGAACTGGCGGAAATCGGCGATTTGCGGCGGTCCGGCTGCGTGGCGATTTCCGATGATGGGAAGCCGGTGATGAACAGCCTGGTGATGCGTCGGGCGATGGAATACGCGTTGGCGTTCGATCTCACGGTTGTCGACCATTGCGAGGATTTGCATCTGGCCGAAGGCGGGTGCATGAACGAAGGTCTGATCTCCACCGAGCTTGGGTTGCCCGGTATTCCGGCTGCGGCAGAGGATGTGATGGTTGCGCGCAATCTGTCTCTGTCGGAGTTGACCGGGGCACGGCTTCATCTTGCGCATATCAGCACAGCCGGATCCGTGCGGATGGTGCGGGAGGCGAAGATGCGGGGGATCAACGTCACGGCGGAGGCCTGTCCCCATCACTTTCTACTCACGGAAGAACTGGTTCGCGGATACGACACCCATGCGAAGATGAACCCTCCGTTGCGTACATGGGACGATGTCAACGCCATCAAAGAAGGATTGCGCGACGGCACCATCGATGCCATCGCGACCGACCATGCTCCGCATGCCACGCAGGAGAAGCAGCAGGATTTTACAGAAGCTCCATTTGGGATTGTGGGGCTTGAGACGGCGTTCTCCTTGACGTTGGGGTTGGTGGAGGAAGGGGTGCTGTCATTGGAACAAGCGGTTGAGAAGCTCACCTCCGGTCCCGCAACCTCGTTTGGACTCACGAAGGGAACACTTGCGGTCGGTGCGGATGCGGATGTAGTGATCGTCGATCAGACCGAACAATGGGAGGTTGACCCAAGCAAGTTCCGTTCGAAGAGTCGCAACACGCCCTTTGCTGGATGGAAGGTCAAGGGGCGTGTCAAAAAGACGATTGTGGGCGGCCGGGTGGTATTCGAGACCAGTCCGGAGGAGCGGTAACGCGGTGCGGCACCCGTTCCGTTGGGGGATGGTCTGTTGGCTCAGTCTCGAATGGCTGGCGCTGGGAGTGTGGGTCGGCGGGATGCTGGTGCTCATCGGAGCGGTTATTCCAGCGGTCTTCAATACGTTCGGCGGGCAGGACTCAGGAGGGGTTTTCCTCACGCGGGCGTTTGAAGGCTATAATCGTTTCGTGATTGGAGCAACGGTGGTCATGTGTGCCGCATCGTGGTATCGCTGGTGGAGTGCGGATCCGGCTGTGGCGGTTGGTCGGGGCGAGATAACGTTGCTGGCCGGGATGGTGGTGATCGCCGGGATCATTATTGTTGTCCTGCATCCGTATGCCGCGGCGCTTCAAGTGCGGGCTTTCGCAGTGCAGGAGGAGGCGGCGAAGAAGGCGGCCTTCGAAGCATTGTTTCGTATTCTCATGCCGGTTCGGTTACTGTACATGATCAATCTTATACTGGGAATTCTCCTGATCGGGATCAAGGCGAAACGGTCTCTATGCCGGGATGGAGTGCTCACGTGAAAAAAGCGTTGCTGGCATTGGCAGATGGCACGCTCTTCGAAGGCCGTGCCCTCGGCTATGAAGGTGAAACGGTCGGCGAAGTGGTATTCAATACCGCCATGACCGGTTATCAGGAGGTGCTGAGCGATCCGTCCTACAAAGGACAGATCATTACGATGACGTGTCCCCATATTGGGAATTATGGTGTGACGCCCGAGGATATCGAATCTCGTCGGCTCTGGGCAGAGGGGTTTGTGGTGGTGGAAGCCAGCCGTCTCGCCAGCAACTGGCGGAGTCAGCAGACGATTCATGAGTACCTTTCGCAGGCGAAGGTCGTGGCCATTGAAGGGCTCGATACGAGAGCGCTTACGCGACACCTTCGTGAGTATGGATCTCAGCAGGGGACGATCACGCATCTTGATCTCGATCACACGCGTGCGGTCCAAAAGGCCAAGCAGGCTCCAAGTATCATTGGTCGAGATCTGGCGGCAGAAGTCACGTGTCAGCGGTCCTACCAGTGGGAAACGGGTTCTGGCGATTGGGCGCCGGATTCGCCTGCTATTGAACGAAAGGCAATGAGGCGTCGATCCTGGCAGGTCGTGGCATATGATTTTGGTGTCAAACAAAACATTTTGAGACGGTTAGTTGATGTCGGTTGTCAGGCCACGGTGGTCCCGGCATCGACGTCGGCGGCTGAGGTTGCCGCACTCAAACCCGACGGTATTTTCCTTTCCAATGGGCCTGGCGATCCGGAAGGGGTTCCGTATGCGATCGAAGCGGTACGAACCCTGATTGGCCGCTATCCGATCTTCGGCATTTGTTTGGGGCACCAGATTCTCGGCCTCGCATTCGGCCTCAACGCCTATAAGCTCAAATTCGGTCATCACGGAGCGAATCATCCTGTGATTGATCTTCGGACCAGAGAGGTAGAGATTACGTCGCAGAACCATAACTTTGCGGTCAAGATTCCTAAGTCATTCGGGGAGATGCCGACAAGCCCCCCGGTGGTCGAGACTGAATATGGGAAGCTGTCGATTACTCATCTCAGTTTGAACGATCACTCAATTGAAGGCATGGTCTGTCTGGATCACCCGGTGTTGTCGGTCCAGTACCACCCGGAAGCCGCTCCGGGGCCTCATGATTCCGCCTACTTGTTCGATGAATTTATCCGCCTTATGGAGAAACATCATGCGTAGTCGACTTGTGGTTATGGCGCTCGTTGGACTGTTGATGCCGGGCTGTACCTTCAACTTTCCACTTTTCCCCGGGCCAGGGCCTCTCCAAGAAACACAGGTCGGCGGCACGGGAAATGCAAAAGTGCTGCTTGTCGAGATTTCCGGTGTCATCAGTTCCCAGGACGGGGACGGCTTCATACCGAGCCCCAGTCTCATTGCGAGCGTAAAAGAGCAGCTGACCAGGGCCACGCACGATGAGAATGTGAAGGCCGTTGTGCTCCGTATCAACACTCCGGGTGGTACGGTGACAGCGTCGGACATCATTCATCACGAGCTCAAGATGTTCAAAGCTTCTCGGAAGATTCCCATTATCGCCTCGATCATGGATGTGGGGGCATCGGGGGGGTACTATATCGCTGCCGCGGCAGACACCGTGTTGGCGCATCCCTCTTCAGTCACAGGCAGCATCGGCGTGATCATGCTCACGGTGAATGCGCGTGGCCTCTTGGAGAAAGTGGGACTTGAGGCGACTGCGGTCACGTCGGGGCCGCGCAAGGATATGGGCTCGCCGTTCCGGACGATGACGACGGAAGAACGAACGATCTTTCAGGGACTGATCGATTCCTTTTATCAACGCTTCTTGAGTGTGGTACAGGATGGTCGGCCTCATCTGCAGATGGACCAGATCAAGAAACTGGCTGACGGACGAATCTACACGGGGGATCAAGCGAAGGCGTCGGGCTTAGTTGATGAGATTGGCTATCTGGAAGATGCTGTTGAATTGGCGAAGAAGAAAGCGGGGCTGACGGAGGCTCGGGTCGTCACCTACAAACGTCCCGGTGAGTACTCGAACAATGTGTACTCTAAGCTGGTGGCGCCTAGTCCGCTGGCAAGTCTCGGTCACCTCGATCTGATGTCGTTTATCCGGGGAGGAACGCCGCAGTTCATGTATCTGTGGATGCCGTAGGGCAGAAGGTGTCGATCTGACGATCGATGGGAATTTCGATCTCCGAGATTCGCAATGACACCGTCAACTGATCAACCGATGAACAGACTCTTCTCGACGCCAATCGGGCGCCGCGCGCTGCTCGCTCATGGCGCTCGCGGAGCGATGGGGTTGCTGGGCATGGGAGCTGCGGCCGGCCTGATCTCGACCTTGGGGGGGTGTTATCGTGCGCCGGGAACTGGGCGTGATCAGCTGATCTTCTTCTCGGAGGAAAAGGAACTCGAATTTGGACAACAGGCGTATCGTGAGGTGCTGCGCCAAGTCCGCCTCAGCGAGAATGCCGAGATCAATGAAATGGTCCAGCGTGTCGGGCAGCGGATTGCAAAGGCAGCCGCCAAACCGGAGTATCACTGGGAGTTTGCCGTCATCGATGATGACAAGATGGTCAACGCGTTCGCGCTTCCCAGTGGGAAGGTGGCGGTGTTTACCGGGATTCTGAAGCACACGAAGACGGAGGCGGGTCTTGCCACCGTGATGGGACACGAAGTGGCGCATGCGCTTCAGCGTCACGGGGTTGAACGGATGAGTCGAAGCATCATCGATCAAATCGTCCAGTTGGGCGCTATGGGCGCAGCCGCGTCGGGGACAGCGGCAGGAGGAGGCGCGATCGCAGGTTTGCTGGGCGCCTACGGCGTGAACGTGTCCTTGCCGTTCAATCGAAAGCAGGAGTCCGAAGCGGATTACATCGGACTCCGGCTGATGGCGGAGGCGGGCTATGATCCTCGTGAGGCGGTGCCGTTTTGGGAACGGATGAGCGGGTGCCCCAGGCAGATGATCGGCAAAGTCTGTTTCCGATCGCAACAAGCCATTCCGGAGTTTCTGTCTACGCACCCATCCGATGTGACTCGTATCAATCAGATCGAAGCCTGGCTGCCTGAGGCTTTGCAACACTATCGTAGCCCTGAAGGAGGCGTGCAGCCCGCGCCGGCCCCCTACCGGCCTCTGATTGGGCCCATGCCGCAATCCAGCTAACTACGCCACAGGGACTTCATGCCAAAACGTACAGATATTCGGTCCATTCTCATGATCGGTTCCGGCCCTATCGTGATCGGCCAAGCCTGTGAATTTGACTATTCGGGAACTCAGGCCTGTAAGGCCCTCAAGGAGGAAGGCTATAAGGTCATCCTGATTAACAGTAACCCTGCCACGATCATGACGGATCCGGAGCTGGCCGATCGGACCTATGTGGAGCCGATTACGCTGGACGTTGTTGAGAAAGTGATTGCGCGCGAACGGCCCGATGCGTTGCTTCCCACCATGGGAGGTCAGACGGCGCTCAATACGACGATGGGATTGGTGAAACGCGGCGTTCTCGAAAAGTATGGCGTCAAGCTCATCGGCGCGTCGGCAGAAGCCATTCATAAAGCGGAGGATAGGGATGCCTTCAAGCTGGCGATGCAGCGGATCGGTCTGCGTGTGCCCAAGAGCGGCACGGCCCACACTCGCAATGAAGCGGTTGCGGTTCTGGAAACGGTAGGATTCCCGGCTATTATTCGCCCCTCCTTCACGATGGGAGGGACCGGTGGGAACATCGCCTACAATCGGGAAGAGTTCGAGAAGCTGATCGATTGGGCGTTGGCCATGAGTCCAGTGAGCCAAGTTCTGATCGAGGAATCGGTCATCGGATGGAAAGAATATGAGCTGGAGGTCATGCGCGATCTCAAGGACAATGTGGTGATCGTGTGTCCGATTGAAAATCTCGATCCAATGGGTGTGCACACCGGAGACAGCATTACCGTCGCGCCGGCCATGACGTTGACCGACAAAGAGTACCAGCGTATGCGGGATGCGGCGCTCAGAATTATCCGGGAAATCGGGGTCGACACGGGTGGATCGAATATCCAGTTCGGAATTAACCCGGCGAACGGGGAGATGGTCATCATTGAGATGAATCCCCGAGTTTCCAGGAGTTCGGCGCTGGCGTCAAAAGCGACAGGGTTCCCGATTGCGAAGATCGCCGCGAAGCTGGCGATCGGCTATACGTTGGATGAAATTACGAACGACATCACCGGCGTGACGAAAGCTTCATTTGAACCGACGATCGACTATGTGGTGGTGAAGATCCCGCGGTTTGCCTTCCAGAAATTCAAGGGTGCCGATCCGACGCTGACGACGCAAATGAAGTCGGTTGGCGAAGTGATGGCGATAGGGCGGACGTTTAAAGAGGCATTGCAGAAAGCCATTCGCTCGCTGGAGCTGGATCTCAATGGATTGGCCTCGCGGGTGGGGATTGATCGGGGGATTCCTTCGGGCTTTAATCAGGAAGAGGCACTGGAGAAAATCCGTCGGATGCTTCGGACGCCGCTGCCGGAACGACTGTGGTATCTCGCCGATGGGATTCGGTTGGGACTCACCAACGAAGAGCTCTTTGCAACGACGAAGATTGACCCGTGGTTTTTAGCGCAGATCAAGGAGCTGATTGCGTTTGAGCGAACGCTTGTAGACAGGGCCGTCAAGGCGTCTGCCGCACTAGCCGATGCGACGCTGTGGGAAGCCAAGGAACGTGGATTCTCGGATGATCGGATCGGGCAGTTATGTGGAGTGGAGCCGGCGAAAGTCCGTACCATGCGTATGGAGAGTGGGCGAGGGGCGAACATTGCGAGGGCGGTGACATACAAACGTGTGGATACTTGTGCGGCAGAGTTTGAAGCTCATACGCCGTATCTCTATTCCACCTATGGGAGCGAATGTGAGGCCCGGCCATCGGATCGGAAAAAGGTCGTGATTCTTGGCGGCGGCCCCAATCGCATCGGACAAGGGATCGAATTCGACTATTGCTGTGTTCATGCGGCGATGGCCCTTCGGGAAGAAGCGATCGAAACGATTATGGTGAACTGCAATCCGGAAACCGTGAGTACGGATTATGACACGTCGGATCGACTCTACTTTGAGCCGCTTACGGAAGAGGATGTCCTGAATATCGTGCATCGGGAGCAGCCGATGGGCGTGGTGCTGCAATTTGGCGGACAGACCCCGCTGAAGCTGGCCCTTCCATTGTCCAGAGCCGGCGTCAAAATTCTCGGTACCAGTCCAGATGCGATTGATTTGGCAGAAGACCGAGAGCGCTTTCGTGATCTCTTGTCCAAGCTCGGCCTGCGACAAGCAGAGAGCGGGTTGGCGCGATCCGTCGATGAAGCGGTGTGCATCGCGGAGAAGATCAGCTATCCCGTCATGGTTCGTCCTTCGTATGTGCTAGGCGGGCGTTCGATGCAGATCGTCTATGATGAAGCGGGGTTGCTGGAGTACATGCATTCCGCAGTGAAGGCATCACCGAAACACCCTGTCTTGATTGATCGGTACCTGGCTGATGCGATTGAGATTGATGCAGATGCGATTTCAGATGGTAAGACGGTCGTGGTAGCGGGGATTATGGAGCATATCGAAGAGGCCGGAGTTCACTCGGGTGATTCAGCCTGCTCGCTGCCTCCCTACACATTAGACCATGCCATCGTGCGTGACATTGAGCGTCAGATGAAGATGTTGGCGCTCGAACTCGGGGTTGTCGGTCTGATGAATGCCCAATTTGCCGTAAGAGACACGGTCGTGTACGTGCTTGAGGTCAATCCGCGAGGGTCGCGGACCGTGCCGTTTGTCAGTAAGGCGATCGGGGTGCCGTTAGCGAAGTTGGCGATGAAGGTGATGCTGGGGAAAACCCTCGAGGACCTGGGATTTTCAAAGGCTCCGCAGCCAGCCCATCTTTCGGTCAAGGAAGCCGTCTTCCCCTTCAACAAGTTTCCTGGAGTCGATGTCCTCTTAGGCCCGGAGATGAAATCAACTGGAGAGGTGATGGGAATCGACAGCGATTTTGGATGGGCGTTTGCAAAATCACAAGCTGGGGCCGGGGCGGTACTGCCAACGTCGGGGACGGTCTTTATCAGCGTGAAAGAGTCCGATCGCCCTGTGGCATTGGATGTGGCCAAGCGGCTGCGAACACTTGGGTTTCGAATTCAGGCGACCAGAGGAACAGCCAGTTATCTGAGAGAGCAAAGTGTTGAGGTGGCTACGGTCAACAAGGTAAAGGAAGGCCGCCCCCACATTGTAGACCATATCAAGAATGGAGCAGTGGCTCTGGTGGTAAATACGGTACGGACCGCCTCTGCGCATTCTGATTCGGTGTCGATCCGCAGGGAGGCCTTGCACAAGGGGTTGTCGTATTACACCACCATGCGAGGGGCGGTGGCTGCCGTGCTCGGCATCGAAGCGATGGTCAAGAAGGAACTATCCATCCGGACGTTGCAAGAGTATCATCAGGCCTAGTTCATGTGGGAGCAGTCGACGTATGCCGACACCGATTACGAAAAAGGGGTATGACGCACTGAAAGCCGAATTGGATCGCCTGCGGAAGGTCGAGCGGGCCAAAGTGATTGAAGCGATCGCGGAAGCCCGCGCGCATGGCGACTTAAGCGAGAATGCCGAGTACGACGCGGCCAAAGAGCGCCAGGGATTCATTGAGTCGCGGATCGTTGAGATCGAGACGAAACTGGCTGATGCGCGGGTGGTCGAAATCACAGGGCGGACGACCGAGACCGTCGTCTTTGGGGCGACCGTCTGGGTGATCGAGCAGGAGTCCCAGTCGAAAAGGCAATATACGCTCGTCGGCCAAGACGAGGCGGATATGAAGTTCAACAAGATTTCCGTGCAGTCGCCGGTCGGGCGCGCGCTCATCGGGAAGCGTGTCGGCGACTTTGTGGAGGTCACGACGCCGGTCAAGATGGTTGAATACGAAGTCGTGGAGATCAAATTCGAGGAACTCTAAGGTGTCGGCGGCTCGTCCACTCATCACCCTGCTGACCGACTTCGGTGACCGCGACTATTTTGTCGCCAGTATGAAAGGGGTGATGCTGTCGATTCACCTCGATGCCCATATCGTCGATCTCTCCCACCACATCACTCCCCACCAAATCGAAGAAGCCGGATATATACTCCATTCTTGTTACGGTTCGTTCCCCGATGGGACGATTCATGTGTGCGTTGTCGACCCTGGCGTGGGAAGCGCCAGGCGGCCGCTCCTGGTCAAGACCTCGCGGTATTACTTTTGTGCGCCCGATAACGGGCTGCTGACCCGTATATTACGAGATGAGCGCGACATGGAAATCAGATTGATTGAGAATCCACGATACCGGCTTCACTCGGAGGGGGCGACGTTCCATGGACGGGATCTCTTCGCACCAGCTGCAGCCTGGCTGGCACGAGGCGAACCGGTTTCGTCATTCGGTCGAGTGCTCGATGATCCTGTCACATACTCGATCGCCGATCCGATCCGGCAGGGCCAAGAGCTGGTCGGACGGATCGAGTACGTCGATCAGTTCGGCAATCTGATCACGAACATTACGGTGAAGGATCTACAAGAACTGCGGACGGTGGCAGGGCGACAGCATCTGTCCATTTACTTCGGCGCGGCTGTCATCAGCGGCCTTGTTTCCAACTATAGTGAGGGTCGATGCGATACTCCTTCTGCGCTCATCAATAGCTGCGGAAAATTGGAAATCTTCTTGGATAGAAAGAGCGCAGCGCAATACTTGCAAATTGGCGTCGGTGGGGAGATCCGCCTGCGCTAATCAAGTATGTTTTATTCGATCGCGGTATCGATGCGGTCACACACGTAGCTTGCAAACGGCAGTGAGCAGGTGAACGCGGGGGAGACGGCGTTCAGCACATGCATAGAGCGGGTGTCGCCTTCCAACACAAAATCCATTTCAAGCGTCCTCTTGGTGATATCGAGCAGCTGGGCCCTGATGCCGGGCCTCCCCCATTGCTGATAGTTTGTTTCGTCCACGCCTTCGGCGAGCGCCGAGGCCAGTGAGACCATCTTGCTCCGGGAATACTTTGAAATCTCCTCCACGGCGAGGCGTCGGTAGTCGAACTGCGCTCCCGTGAGCAGGCCTAACCCACGACCGGCGACTTCGATCAATTCGCCCATCCTGAAATTGCTGAACCCCTCGTAGTTCTCGCGCCAGAAGGCAGGTATAGCCGTCGGGCCGATCTTGGCTTTCCCGTCTGCCGTAATCGTGAAATGAACTCCGAGGAATGGATTCCTGAGATCCGGAACAGGATAAATATTGGTGCGAATCGCACCCGGCGGCTCATTGGAGTAGAGATAGAGACCTTTGAAAGGGAGAATGCGATATTTTTCAGAGAACCCGTAGTCCATGGCAATCTTATCGGCGTACAAGCCTGCCGCGTTGACGACATAACCGGCTTCGATCCTGTCCCGGTTGGTGCGAACGTGCCGGTCGTCCCGTCCCCTATACGCCGTGCCGAAGTGAATGTGGATGCCTTCACGGAGCGCATCGTGTTGCATGGCCTCCACCACATGGAGGGGATTCACCGTGGATGTGCGGGGTGAAAAGAGGGCCCGCTGGTACGTCTTGATTCTGGGCTCAATTGTTTTCGCTTCTGCCTCCGTCAACGCGTGGAGTGCAATTCCGTTGGCCTGGCCTCGGCGGAACAATTCATCGAGGGATTTCAAATCGCCGGCATCTTTGGCCACAACGAGTTTGCCGCACCTGTTGAGGGGGATTTGTTTCTCTTCGCAATACGCGGTGAGTTGCTCATTGCCGAGGCGGGTGAACTTCGCTTTCAGGCTATCCGGCGAATAGTAGAACCCGGCATGGAGAACTCCGCTATTGCGCCCGCTGGCGTGCGCGCCGCAAGAGGACTCTTTTTCGATCAGAACAATGTGGGTATTCGGCCGACGCCTGCGAAGTTCACGGGCGATGCTCAGGCCGATCACTCCACCGCCGATGACGAGAAAATCACACGTGGCCATCTTGCCTCACGTTGGCCTCTTCCACGTCGTGATGCATCACGACGGAATGACGCTCAGTCTACGGCTAAAGTTTCTATGGACTCTTTCACTAATTCCACCATTCTCTTTAATTCCCCTGTGGACGTTGACAGTGGCGGCATCAGCACGAGGACATTGCCAAGCGGCCGGAGCAGCAGTCCACGAGTTCGTGCTGCAGCGGCCACGCGGTGGCCAATCCTGGCCTTGAGAGGGTAGGGCTCCTTGGTCGTCTTATTCCGAACGAGTTCGATTCCGGCCATGAACCCTTGAAGACGGATATCACCCACATGAGGTTGTTGGCGGAAGGGCTGGAGCAGTCGAGACAGCAATGCTATTTTCGGCCTGAGGAGAGTGAGTGTTTGTTCTGTTCGAAATATTTCCAAATTGGCCAGAGCCACGGCGCAACCGAGTGGATTGCCTGTGTAGCTGTGGCCGTGAAAGAACGATTTGAACTCTTCATAGGTGCCGAGAAAGGCCCGGTAGATTTCATCGGTCGTCAACGTCGCGGCAAGCGGCATGTAGCCGCCGGTCAGGCCTTTGCTGATCGCCAGCAAGTCCGGCGTGATCCTTTCATGCTGGCAGGCGAACATCTTGCCTGTTCGGCCGAATCCGGTGGCGACTTCATCGGCGATCAACAGGACATGGTATTGCGTACAGAGCTCACGAATTCGTTTCAGATAGCCGGCCGGCTGAGTGACCATGCCGGCGGCTGCTTGAATCAGTGGTTCGATGATGAAGCCAGCCAACTCACGATGACGGGTTCTGAGAATGTGTTCAATCGGATCGATGCAGGCCATGCGGCAGGTGGGATAGGTGAGGTTGAGGGGGCAACGATAGCAGTAGGGCGGCTCTGCCTCAACGGTTGGAAAGAGAAGCGGTTTGAATCGCGAGTGGAAGAGCTCGATGTTGCCCACGCTGACGGCGCCGATGGTGTCGCCGTGATAGGCCAGTTTCAGATGGAGAAACGTGTTTTTGGGACCGGCCTCCGGATGCCGTTGCCGCCAGTATTGAACGGCCATTTTCAGCGCCACTTCAACCGCCGTTGAGCCGTTGTCCGAATAGAACACACGCGCGAGACCCTTTGGCGCAATTCGAATCAAGGCATGAGCCAGTTCAATCGCCGGCGGGTTGGAGAGGCCAAGCAGGGTGGAGTGCGCGATCTTGTCGAGTTGCTTCTTCAAGGCGCGGTCAAGGGCGGGATGCCGGTGGCCGTGGAGATTCACCCAGATGGACGACGTCCCATCGAGATATTTCTTGCCCTCCGTATCGATGAGGTAGGAGCCGCTCCCGCGCTCGACGATGAGCGGGGCTTCCCGTTCCCATTCCTGCATTTGGGTAAACGGATGCCATAGGTACCGTTGATCCCAATCAATCAGCTGTCGTACAGAAGGTTTTCGTGCCACGGTGGAGAAAATTACGGAAGAGCTAATGGCCTATGGCAGACACAAGAAGGGCATCTCCTCATCTTTATCCTCATCCTCGTGTCATACGCTCTTTGACGTTGTTAGTGCGGCGCGACGCGGATTATACGGGGAGGCGATTTCTTTGACAACATAGGAGGCAATTACTATAATAAACCGATTTTCCAGAAATGAGCTAGGATTTGCAAAGCCTTATACGCAATTTCTCAATTATCGCCCATATCGATCACGGCAAATCAACCCTCGCTGACCGGTTCCTAGAAGCTACTGGCGCAGTCACTGCTCGAGAGGCCAAAGATCAGATTCTTGATGCCATGGACCTCGAGCGGGAACGCGGCATCACGATCAAAGCCCATGCGGTGGCCATCCGGTATAAGGCCAAGGATGGGAAGACGTACGCCTTGCATTTGATCGATACGCCGGGGCACGTCGACTTCACCTATGAAGTCTCCCGCAGCCTGGCCGCATGCGAAGGGGCGCTCTTGTTGGTTGATGCCACCCAAGGGGTACAGGCACAGACCATTGCCAATGTGAACCTGGCGATGGCCAACAATCTCACCATCATTCCCGTTATCAATAAGATTGATTTGGCGAGTGCGGATGTCGAGGGGACGAAGCATTCCATTTCGGAGGTGCTGCAACTCGATGCCAGCGATGCGATGCCCATCAGTGCAAAAGATGGAAAGGGTGTGCCGGAGGTGCTGGAGGCGGTCATTGCGCGGATTCCTCCGCCGTCCGGTGATCCTCAGGCGCCGCTCAAGGCGCTCATCTTCGATTCGTGGTTTGACAATTATCAGGGCGTGATCGTGCTGACAAGACTCGTGGATGGAGCCTTGCGGCCGGGGATGAAGATCAAAGTCATGTCGAACGACCGGACGTTTGAAGTCATGGAAGTCGGCCAATTCACCCCGAAACGGACGAAAAAGGCCGAGCTGTTGACCGGCGAGGTCGGGTACCTGTGTGCAAACATGAGAGAAGTCGCAGACGTTAAAATCGGCGATACGCTCACGGATGCGGTCTCACCGACCAGCGCGCCTTTTCCCGGGTATAAAGATGTGAAGCCGCTGGTGTTTTGCGGGCTCTATCCCACCGACACAGCCCGGTATGAAGACTTGCGAGACGCGCTGATCAAGCTCCGATTAAACGACTCGTCATTTGTCTATGAACCGGAGACGTCGCTCGCGTTGGGGTTCGGGTTTCGATGCGGTTTCTTGGGCCTCCTCCACATGGAAATCATCCAGGAGCGGCTTGAACGCGAGTATAACCTGACGCTCCTCACCACCGCGCCGACCGTCGTCTATCGCGTGTGCACGACCAAAGGTGAGGTGCTGGAAGTCAATAACCCGTCACAGCTCCCAGCTCCCAGCAGCATCGAGTCATTCGAGGAGCCGTTTATTCTGGCGTCGGTCATCACACCCGAGCGGTATATGGGAGCCATCCTTCAACTCTGTCAGGAGCGCCGCGGTATTCAGCGGAGCATGCAATTTCTCGATCCGACGCGAGTCATGATCACGTACGAATTGCCGCTCAATGAGGTCATTCTCGACTTTTACGATAAACTCAAATCACGCACGCAAGGCTATGCCTCCCTGGACTACGAGGTGCTCGGCTATCGCGGGTCCGATCTCGTGAGACTCGACATTTTATTGAATGGCGAGGCGGTCGATGCCTTGTCCTTTATCACCCATAAAGATCGTTCCGTGCAGCGTGGGCGCCAGCTCGCCGAGAAAATGAAGGAGCTTATTCCGCGGCAGATGTATGAGATCGCCATTCAAGCGGCGATCGGGAGCAAGATTGTCGCGCGCGAGACGATCGGAGCCATGAAGAAGAATGTCCTTGCGAAATGTTACGGCGGCGATATCACGAGGAAACGGAAACTGCTCGAAAAGCAGAAGGAAGGCAAGAAACGCATGAAAGCCGTTGGGAGTGTCGAGGTGCCGCAGGAAGCATTCCTGGCGATCTTGAAAGTCGGTGAGGAATGAGCCGCGATCCAAACCAGACCAATCTCGACAAAGTGTCCGGTTCCCCTTCGGCAAGGGAGCAGGCGTCGGTATCCGGAACTCAGATCGCCGCCCGCAGCACGGGCCAAGCTGGACGCAAATCGATCGTTCGAGAGTATGCCGAAGCGATCGTCGTGGCCATGCTGTTGGCGTTTGCGATTCGGGTGTTCGTGGTCCAGGCCTTCAAGATTCCATCCGGATCGATGATTCCGACCTTACTGATCGGCGATCATATTTTGGTGAGTAAATTGTCGTATGGCTTTCAATGGCCGACTGACTGCAAACTCCAATGGAGTTTTCCGCCGGTCAATTGTTATGCGTCCAAGACAGTCGTCGCCTTCGGGAAACCGCAGCGCGGCGATATCATCGTCTTTCGGTTTCCCGAAGACGAAGAGAAAGATTTTATCAAGCGCATCGTCGGAGCACCCGGCGATACCATTCAGCTGCGTAATAAAGTCGTGCTCGTCAACGGGGAACCGCTCAAGGACAAAGCCTTTACACAACGCATCGACCCCGGCATTATCGACAGTACGATCAACCCGCGCGATAATTTCGGACCTGTCACGGTTCCTGAAGGATCGTATTTCGTGATGGGCGATAATCGAGACCAGAGTCTCGACAGCCGGTTTTGGGGATACGTGCGCGAAGAAAAAGTCCGCGGCAAAGCGTTTCGCATCTATTGGTCGTGGAACGGGCAAGGGAATTGGACGGAGTGGGTCCGATGGGAACGATTCGGCAAGGCTATTCAGTGAGAAAGGGCGCGAGCACCGTGATGGTAAAGGACGAGTCGAACGGGCGAAGCCAACCCCCGTCGTCGAAGGCGCTTCGGCAGTACATCCAGCGCTTCCCGCAGGCGTCTGTGTTGGTGGTGGGCGACTTGATTCTCGATCACTACGTGATGGGGCGGGTCAGCCGGATTTCTCCGGAAGCGCCGGTTCCAGTGGTGCATGTCGAATCCGAGTCCCTGCGGCTTGGTGGCGCAGCCAACGTCTTCAACAATATTTTGGCGTTGGGAGGGAAGGCCGATCTCTGCGGCGTCATCGGCGCGGATGAAAGCGGGCGCCTCTTAATGAAGGAACTCGGCAATAAACGATCCAGCCGCGGTGGTGTGGTGATCGATCATGACCGGCCCACGACCAGGAAAAGCCGGGTCATCGCGCATAACCAGCAAATCGTCCGATACGATGTCGAGGGTCGAAGCGAATTGAAAGCGACTCTCCAGCGCAGAATCCTCCAGTACGTTGAATCGCGACTGCGGGAGTTGTCCTGCGTGGTCGTGTCCGACTATGCCAAGGGAGTCGTGTCGGCGACGCTCATGTCCGAAATCACCCGACTGGCTGCCTTGCGGAAGGTCCCCGTCATTGTCGATCCCAAGGTCGAGCATTTTGGATTCTACAAGGGCGTCACGGTGATTACGCCGAACCATCTTGAGGCGACTCAGGCCGCCGGGATGCATGGTGACGATGACCAGACGATCAATGAAGCCGGGGCGATGATTCGCCAGCGGCTGGGCTGTCAGTCGGTGCTCATCACGCGCGGTGAAAAGGGCATGAGCTTGTATGAAGGCGACGGGGCGTCATCCCATCTGCCGACCCAAGCCCGGCAAGTCTATGACGTTACCGGGGCCGGTGATACCGTCATCGGGACGTTGGCGCTGGCGCTATCGACCGGTGCGAGTATCAAGACGGGCGCCATGTTGGCAAATTATGCAGCCGGTATCGTGGTGAGGATGGTGGGGACCGCCACGGTCACTCCCACACAGTTGTCGGAGGCGCTGGGGCATGAGTAAACCCTCGCGTTCGGTCGTGGTCGTCATTCCAGCGCGGTACGGCTCGTCTCGCTTCCCAGGGAAGCCGTTGGTGAAGCTCAACGGGAAGCCGATGATTCAGCATGTGTATGAACGGGCCGTGGCGTGCCGTGTCGTATCGGATGTATTGGTAGCGACCGATGATGATCGCATCAAACGGGCCGTCGAGCAGTTCGGCGGGCGTATCGTCATGGTGAATGGGGACTATCGTACGGGAACTGACCGGGTGGCTGCGGTGGCGCGCATGTTTGCAGGCGAGTTTTTTATGGATCTGCAGGGTGATGAAATTCCGTTGAATCCGGACTTGCTGGCCGATCTCATCGAGCCATTCATTCAGAGCGGCGCTGAAATGGGAACGCTGAAACGAGCGATGGATTCAACGGAGGATCTGTACAACCCGGCCGTGGTCAAAGTGGTGACCGATGCTCGAGGCTATGCCTTATATTTTTCCAGGGCTCCGATTCCGCTGCTCCGCGATGATCCAGACCGCCGGGTTGTGGGTGGCCTGCACTACATGCACCTTGGTGTGTACATGTACACGAAGGAGGCACTCCTGCGATTTGCGGCGTTGCCGACCAGTCGATTGGAAGACGCCGAGAAGCTCGAACAGCTCCGCGGCTTGGACAACGGCATTCGCATCCGGGTCTGGGAAACCCAACACGCCTCCTTACGGGTCGACCAGCAGGAGGATGTGCCGGATGTGGCTGAAAAAATGCAGCAGTACGACGCCCTGAAGCGTGAGTTAAAGATCAAAGGGGTGGCGTCGGGTCGATGAGGATGCGATGCGGATCAGAGTGGTCCGAACTCCAAAGGTGGGGGCAACCATGAGCAAATTTATCTTTGTCACGGGTGGAGTTGTCTCGTCGCTCGGGAAGGGCCTGGCATCGGCATCCATTGGAAATCTCCTCGAAAGCCGGGGCTTGAAGATCACATTTCTGAAGCTGGACCCCTATATTAACGTGGATCCGGGCACGATGAACCCCTATCAGCACGGTGAGGTCTATGTCACGGATGATGGAGCCGAGACCGATCTCGACCTCGGTCATTACGAGCGATTCACGTCACTGTCGCTGACGAAGGAAAGCAATTATACGACCGGCCGGATCTACCACTCCGTCATTACGAAAGAGCGGCGTGGGAACTATCTCGGCGGGACGGTGCAAGTGGTGCCCCATGTGACCGATGAGATCAAGCAGGCGATCATGCGCATCTCCAAGGGCATGGATATCACGATCGTCGAGATCGGCGGCACGGTGGGCGACATTGAAAGCTTGCCCTTCCTCGAGGCCATTCGGCAGATGCCCTATGACGTCGGGCGCGACAATGTGTTGTATGTTCATCTCACGTTGGTGCCCTACATCGGCGCGGCCGGCGAGTTGAAAACCAAGCCGACGCAACATTCAGTGAATAAGCTGCGCGAGATCGGTATCCAGCCGAATATTCTCTTGTGCCGCACGGACCGTTATCTTCCCCCTGAGCTCAAGGGGAAGATTGCCATGTTCTGCAACGTGGAGAAGGACGCCGTCATTACCGCCAAAGACGTGGATACAATCTACGAAGTGCCGATTGTATTTCGAAAGGAAGGCCTGGACGAGCTGATCGTCCGGCAGCTGCATTTAGAGACCGGTCAGCCGAATCTTCGCGAGTGGGACGCGATGGTGCAGAAGATCAAGCATCCCAAGCACGAAATCACGGTGGCGCTGGTGGGGAAGTATGTCGGGCTCAAGGAGTGTTACAAGAGTCTCGCGGAAGCCCTCGTTCATGGGGGGATCGATCACGAAACCAAGGTGAATATCAATTGGATTGAATCCGAAGATGTCGAACGCCAGGGCACGGAGCGAATCTTGCGCGAGGCCGACGGCATTCTGATTCCCGGTGGATTTGGTACGCGAGGGATCGAGGGCAAGATTACGACGATCACGTATGCGCGGGAGCATCAGGTGCCGTTCATCGGACTCTGTTTGGGCATGCAGTGTGCGACGATCGAGTTTGCGCGCAACGTGGCAGGGCTGGCCGGCGCCAATAGCGCGGAATTCGACGAGCGGTCGCCCCATCCGGTGATTCATTTGATGTCCGATCAGCATGCGGTCAGCGACAAAGGCGGGACGATGCGCCTTGGGTCCTATCTCTGCAAGCTGGGTGAGGGCACGCTCGCTCAGAAGATGTATGGGGAAAGTGAAGTCCGCGAGCGCCACCGGCATCGGTATGAGTTCAACAACGCGTACCGCGAGCAGCTGACGGCCAAAGGATTGGTGTTGAGCGGGCTGTCGCCGGACGGCCGCTTGGTCGAAATCGTTGAATTGAAAGATCATCCGTGGTTCTTAGCCACGCAGTTCCATCCGGAATATAGCTCCCGTCCGCACCGCCCGCATCCGCTCTTCAGCGGATTTGTGGGGGCGGCGTTGCGGCGCAAATGCGGCCACTGAGGCGTGATGCTGAAACTGCCTTTCAACTGCGTTCTCGACTCGGCAAAATCCTCAACGTAGCTCCGAAGCTACGCCTGCGGTTTTGTCTCGTCTGCGGCCTCGCCCGGGAACAGGGGGCGTCTCGGCGCCCCCGGGGTTGGGTGGGTGAAATTCGGTAACTGGTTTGAGCATCTCAGGGGAAGTTGAGAAAACAAGAGCCATGACCCACGAAGTCCACATCGGTTCGTTCAAGGTCGGGGCGGGCAACCGGCAGTTTCTCATTGCCGGTCCCTGCGTGATTGAGAACGAGCAGCTGGTGATGGATACGGCGGGCCGCATCGCCGACATCACCAAGCCGCTGGGGATGCCGTACATCTTCAAGTCGTCCTTCGATAAAGCCAATCGGACTTCCATCAAATCGTTCCGCGGCCCCGGCATCGAAAAGGGCTTGGCGGTGCTGAAGAAGGTGCGTGACCAACTTGGTCTCCCCGTATTGACCGACGTGCATACGGAAGAACAGGCGACGGAGGCAGGAAAGATCGTCGATGTGCTCCAGATTCCTGCCTTCCTGTGCCGGCAGACGGACTTGCTCATTGCCGCGGCGAAAACCGGCAAGGTCGTCAATGTGAAAAAGGGCCAGTTTCTGTCGCCGATTGAGATGGGCAACGCGGTGAAGAAGATAGAGGAGTGCGGCAGTCAACGTCTCATCCTCACCGAGCGCGGCTCGTCCTTTGGGTATAACAATCTTGTTGTGGATATGCGGTCCTTTCCCATTCTGCGGAGTTTCGGGTATCCCGTCGTGTTCGACGCGACGCATAGTGTTCAGTTGCCCGGCGGCGGGGGCACCAAGTCCAGCGGGCAGCGTGAGTTTGTAGAGCCATTGGCCTGTGCGGCAGCTGGTGCGGGTGTTGACGGGTTTTTCATGGAAGTGCATCCGAACCCGGACGAGGCCCTGTCCGACGGGCCGAACATGGTCCCGTTGCATCAATTAAAATCCCTGCTCGAACGGATCCTGCGCATATGCGACGCAGCAAAACCCCGAAACTAAAACCAACCGCTCCACTCCTCCCCAAGACGGTCAAGAGTCTCGGGAGTCTTGGCGACGGAAAGCGTGTGCTTGAAATCGAAGCCCGTGCCGTCCAGGGGCTGATCGACCGGTTGGACAGCAAGTTTGCCAAAGCGGTGGATCTGCTGGCTCAGTGCAAAGGGAAGGTCGTCGTGTCGGGCATAGGCAAGTCCGGTCTGGTCGGCCAGAAGATTGCGGCGACGCTCGCCAGTACCGGCACCTCCTCATTCTTCCTCCATCCAGCCGAGGGCGTGCACGGAGATCTCGGCATGTTGGCCCGCCGCGATGCGCTGATTGCCATCTCCAATAGCGGCGAGACCCAGGAGTTGCTCCAATTGCTCCCGTACGTGGAGCGCATGGGCATTCCGGTGATCGGGCTCACAGGACGGATGACCTCCACCTTGGCAAAGCACTGCGATGTGACGTTGGATGTATCGGTGGCGGAAGAGGCCTGTCCGATGGGGTTAGCGCCGACCGCCAGCACGACGGCCACGCTTGCGTTGGGTGATGCGCTCGCAGTTGCCCTATTGCAGAAGCGCGGTTTCAGAGAAGAGGACTTTGCCCAGTTCCATCCGGGCGGCACGCTGGGGCGCCGGTTGCTGGTGAAAGTGAAAGATCTCATGCATACCGGAGCGGACCTTCCGAAGGTCGAAGAATCGGTTGCCGGCACAGCGGCGATGTTGGAAATGACGGCGAAAAAGCTCGGCATGACGACGGTGGTCGATCTCGCAGGCAAGCTTGCCGGCATCATTACGGACGGTGACTTGCGGCGGTATATCCAACGAGGCGGGGATTTTACCAAAGCGACGGCAAGGGAGCTGGCCTCTCGGAATCCCAAAACCATCGGACCAGACGCCCTGGCGGCCAAAGCCGTGGAAATGATGGAGCGGTTTTCGATTACGACGCTTGTGGTGGCCGAAAGCGATCGCAACATCCGCGGCGTCATTCATCTGCACGATCTCTTGAAAAGCGGCATCGTCTGAGGGAACACTGAAACAGGCGCCCTGCATCTGAAGTAGGATCAAGCTATGAATCGCGTTTTAGCCATGTGGCGAGACATCGGGCACGAGTCGCTCAATCTGCCTAATCTATTGACGTTCGTCCGCATTCTTTTGATTCCAGTGTTCGTCATTCTCTTTATCACACCGACACCGGATCGGTCGTTGATGGCCGCCGTCATTTTCACCGTGGCGGCGGTGACGGATCTGTTGGATGGCTATATCGCCCGGCGAACCGGCCAAGTCACGAAGCTTGGAAAGCTGCTTGATCCGATCGCCGATAAGTTACTGGTGCTCTCGGCGTTGATCCTCTTGGTCAATATTGACCGTGTCAGCGCTCTTGCGGCGATTCTCGTGATCGCGCGCGAACTGGCTGTCACGGGCATCCGCGCCATTGCCGCCGGTGAAGGACTGATCATTGCGGCGGAGGCAACGGGTAAGTACAAGATGGCATTGCAAGTCGTCGCAATTATTCTGCTCATTCTGGAAGGGACGGGGCTCGCTGAACTCGGCAATATGCATTTGGCCGGTACCGTGACCCTCTATCTGTCCTTGGTGCTCGGCTATATCTCAGGCGGCCAGTATGTATGGAGCTTCTGGAAGCAGTCCGTAGCCAAGGGACTGTGAGTAGGATGATGAAACCAGGCCCCAGGTTTACTCAGATCCTCAACGTACTCTTCCGTCGATCGACCCAGAGACTCAGTCGTTCGACAGCGATATTGTGTGCAGCGTAAAATTCTGTACAAGCGCCTGTTCGTTTTTATCTGCCTTCTCCCTCACATTCATTGCGTGTAGCGACAGCGGAGCGCCGCCGAAAATAGAGGCGTACGCGTATGCTGGCGCACAAGCGTCGGCACGCTGCGAACTCGGAGCTCGTGGAGGACCCGCCGGCGTGATCGACGGTGAGGCCTCCGCTGATGGCATCCGCTATAACGTTCGGACACCATCCAATTACGACTCGACAGTTGCGCATCCCTTGCTGATGGTCTATGCGCCGGGTGGCCAGAGCCGTTGGGTGTCGGAACAGCTTACCGGACTCACTCCGCCAGCAACCGGCGCAGGCTTCGTGGTGGTCTACGCGGATCATCGGCCGCTCGGTATTTCCGCCATCGAGCAGCTTGGCAGGATTCCAGTCCAGGTCGCGAAGAAGTGGTGCGTCGATGAGAAACGAGTGTATGTCACCGGCCATTCAGATGGCGGCACCGTGTCGTTGATCCTCGCCGTGCACGATCAGACCAAAAACCTGCCTGTTGCCATTGCGCCAAGTGCCGCCGGCTTGACCGGAAAGGATCTGGAAGCCTATCAATGCCGGTCGCCCATTCCGGTCATGATCATGCACAGCGCGAATGACAGGTTGTTTCCCCGTTGGGGTGCCCAGACAGGAGCGTGGTGGGCTGCGTGCAACACGTGCGATGTTGCCACGACGAAAAAAATTGATGCTGGGTGCATCGCCTACCAACAATGCGCCCGGGGCGGTGCGACACTGTACTGTGAGGGGACCGGCAGTCATCGGGAGTGGCCCAAACTGAATCGAGTCATGCTCGATTTCTTCACGCATTCCGAAACGTATCAGTAACGTTCACGAGTCGCGTTCGCCCCAGCCTTTCAGGAAGCACGCGGCAGCAGTCAGTTGGGCAGGTGGTATGGATCATCAAGGGTTCGTCGTAGTTCTCGTCGTCCTCGGCTATCTGCTGGGCGCGGTGCCTTTCGGCATCGTCGTGTCCAACGCGATGGGATTGCCTGATCCGCGTACGGGCGGCAGCAAGAACGTCGGTTTTACCAATGTCCTGAGGGTTTCTGGAAAAAAGGCCGGCATCCTGACGTTGATCGGCGATATGGGCAAAGGGTGGGTGATGGGTGTGGCGGCAACCCAATTGTTGCAAGACGAATGGATGATCTTACTCGTGGCCCTCTCGCCGTTCCTCGGCCATCTCGTTTCGCCGTTTCTCGGATTCAAGGGAGGCAAAGGTGTGGCGACCGCGCTGGGTTCCGTTCTCGGGGTTGCGCCACTGATTGGTCTGAGCTTGCTACTGACGTGGCTCGGCGCAGTCGCCGTCTGGCGGTACTCCTCCGGCGGCGCACTGACCGCCTTCGGGCTCTTTCCCATCATCGCTGCGCTGGTTCGTCCGACAATGCCGTTTATCGTCTTTTCCGCCATAGTGACTGGGTTGATCGTGATGAAGCACAAAGGGAATATCGAACGGCTGTGGAAGGGGACGGAGAGTAAGATGGGGCAAGGTCGGCCCGGTTGATCCAGGTGCTCGCGGAACCCCCACGTCTGTGTATTTATATTTTCGCTGGAAGAAAACGACGTGGTCGTTCCATGCGCGCAGTTCTGGATTCAACCAGGCCGCCCTTATGAGGAGAGTGATATGAGCAAGCTTGGAAGGACTATTTGTAGGTGGTGCCTGGCTGATGCGCGCAGTGAAGACCAGCCCGACTACTCCCTATTCTTGTCTTGGGAGGGAATTGGTGGAGGAGAGAAAGACCAGTGCTCGACAGCCGCAAGGGGAGATAGATGTAGGTGTTATTCCGAGCAGGGAGAGTTAACGCTCGGCTTCAGGCGCGCGACGCTTGCGGCGCGTCGCCTGCAAGCCGTTGTTAGCGCGCCCAGACACCCTCGTCACGTCAGCGATCCTCATCCGCCATCTTTGCACGCCGATCGATTTCCTTCGCGCTCGGCGCGGCCTGCGCGAATGAGCCGAGCGGAATGTTGCCGACCGGTACATAGGTAGTCATGACGACACCGGTGGTTGAAGCTTGTGTACTGACAAGGCGCAGCGCGCCCGGCTTCGCAGTTGCCTCGAACAGCCGCTTGCCGCGCCCAAGGATCACCGGGAAGATCCACACGTTGTATTCGTCGATAAGTGACGCTGCCTGCAGCGACTGGATCAAATTGCCGCTGCCGATGATCTGCAGGTCATGGCCGGGCTGTGCCTTGAGCGCGGTGATCGACTCAATGACACTTTCCCCTAGCAAGGACGAGTTTTCCCAGTTAAGGGCCTTCAGCGTTCGCGACGCGACGTGTTTTCTCGCTGCATTGAGCGCCTGTGCAGTAGGATTGCCCGCAGGTTGGTACGGCCAGTGCGCCTCGAATATCTCGTAGGTCTTGCGACCGAGCACGAGCTCACGATCCTTGCCGTCGAAGCCGCTTGCGGAACGACCCATGATCTCATCCCAGTAATTGAACGTCCAGCCACCGCTGGCAAAGCCGCCTGTGGGATCCTCTTCTGGCCCCCCGGGCGCCTGCATGACGCCGTCAAGCGAAACGAATATAGATGCAACGAGCCTTCTCATCGAACAATCCTCTTAGGTTTGGCACACGGCCTTGGCCTTGGGCGCGTGCGCGCTAACTATTGAGTATACTGACCGGCATCGTACACCCAGACGGACCGAAAACTGGCGAGCGATTCTTGCGCGTGTTCAATCACTTGTCAACGCTCTCCATAGCGCCGCGTCGGCATGCTATACCGACCGGCATAGTTCCGTTATAGCTGCGAGGGGCTCAACTCTTGGACCAGCGCATCTGCTGGACTGCGCACACCTTTCCCCCCTCGATTCAACACGGGCGTGTAGATCATGGTCGTTCGGGTAGAAAAACCGAGACATTCTACTTTTTCTAGTAGGGAATGAGAAGTACGGGTGAGGTGCTTGGGAAGGGCGTCGCTGCTATCTATTGCCGAATGGAGCTGAACGCAACGTGTCGGAGTGTATTATAGGAAACTAACGGGAGACGATGCTGACTTGTGCGGAATAGCCGAGTTGCGCGAGGAGTTTCTCGCAGTCTTCCCATGTGAGACCGAATGCCCGTACGTCGGCGACGCCGAGCCGAGCCACTACGTCCCGAATAGGTGAGAGATGGGTCGGATCGAACTCGCCGTCCATCAATGCCGATTCAGCCCAGGCCACCAGGTCGCCCAGCGTCAATTCATGTCGCAGATGTGCGGCAAGTTTCTCGGCAACGGTCTCACGGGTAATAATCGTCATAATTGTTCCATCTTTCGATGGATACTTGCACCGTCCGCGCATACTCCAGAATTTCTCAGTGGCTGTCAAGAAAGCCGACCAGGTAATCATCGTTGAATTGACTCTCCTTAACCTCCTTCATATAATGCGATCCGTTCGAGGTTTGCCTTGTCTGGCCTGCACTTATGCGATTACTCTCCAAAGAAAGCGTGACGGAAAAGCTGACTCAACTTCGAGCTGGATTCCGCCATGCCTTTGCCACCCGGCCTGAGACTCAACCTCTATCAGCAGAAGATATGGAATTGATGGAACGGGCCGCCGCCGCCATTGTGAAGCGGGGCATGGCCGCTCCGGCGACGGTGTTTTTAGAGTCGATGGGGCCGATGAATTTTCTGGGGAGCCAAGCCCTTCATTTCCTCACGCCGATCATCGAGTTTGCGTTCAACGCTCGCGAGGTCGAACAGGTTGCTCGTCTGCTTGAACGACGCGATACGATTACCCGCCTGATCACGCTCATCGAGGCGAAGTCTGCTCGATGAGTGCCTCTGCTCATGCCTCTGATAAACCGAAGATCGACTACCCTCTGAACGTCATCGTTGCCACGGACTGTGGCAGCACGACGACCAAGGCCATTCTCATCGAGAAAGTCGGCGACGAATACCGCCAGACGTTTCGTGGCGAGGCGCCGACGACCGTGGAAGCCCCGTTCGAGGACGTGACGCGCGGGGTGCTGAATGCCATTGCGGAAATCGAAGAACTGTCCGGCCGAAACATTTTGGACGGCGACCAGATCATCACTCCCTGCCGTGATGCAAAGACTGGCGTCGATCTCTATATCTCCACCAGCAGCGCGGGCGGCGGGTTGCAGATGATGGTGACGGGCGTCGTGCAGAACATGACGGGCGAGAGTGCACAGCGCGCGGCGCTCGGTGCCGGGGCGATCGTGATTGACGTACTGGCATCGAACGATGGCCGGCTGCCGCATGAAAAGATTGAACGCATCAGGACGATGCGGCCCGACATGATCCTGATGTCCGGCGGCACGGACGGCGGGGCGGTCACGCATGTGGTGGAAATGGCCGAGTACATTGCTGCGGCGGAGCCGCGTCCCCGGTTTGGGGTGACGTATAAACTCCCGTTGATCTATGCGGGGAACAAGGATGCGCAGGGGCAAGTGAAAAAGATTTTAGGCGAACAGGCGGCGCTGGAAATGACGGACAACATTCGTCCGGTGTTGGAGCGGGAGAATCTCACGCCTGCGCGCAACAAGATCCACGATCTGTTTCTCGAACACGTCATGCAGCAAGCTCCCGGCTATAAAAAGTTGATCGACATGGCGGGCGCGCCGATCATGCCAACCCCGGCTGCCGTCGGCGTGATTATGGAAACGATCGCGAAGCGGGAGCACTTGAATCTCATCGGCGTCGATATCGGTGGGGCCACGACGGATGTGTTCTCGGTCTTCGACGGGGTCTTCAACCGAACGGTCAGCGCCAACCTGGGAATGTCCTACAGTATTTCCAACGTACTCGCCGAAGCGGGATTAGCCAACATCATGCGCTGGGTGCCCTTTACGATTGATGAGCAGACACTGCGCAACCGGATCAAGAACAAGATGGTCCGGCCGACGACCGTGCCGCAAACGCTCGACGAACTGCAGATTGAACAGGCGATCGCGCGGGAAGCCTTGCGGCTGGCCTTGATCCATCACAAGTCGCTCGCGACGAGTTTGAAGGGTGTGCAGCAGGAGCGGACGATTTCCGACGTGTTCGAGCAACAGACCTCCGGTAAAACGCTGATCGACATGCTGAAGCTCGATCTGATCGTCGGCAGCGGAGGGATTCTTTCCCATGCCCCGCGCCGTATCCAATCGATGTTGATGATGGTGGATGCCTACGAGCCGCTGGGCTTTACGCGCCTCTCGGTGGATAGCATTTTCATGATGCCGCACCTCGGTGTGCTCTCGACGATCAATGAGAAGGCTGCGACAGATGTGTTTGTCCGCGATTGCATGGTCTATCTCGGCACCTGTATCGCGCCGATCGGGCAGGGGACAGAAGGGGAACGTTGTGCCGACTATGAGATTACGCTTCCTGATGGAACGATCGTGAAGGATCAGCTCACGTTCGGCGAGTTGCGGCTGTTCCCGCTCGCGCTGAACCAGAAGGCCACGATCATCATACAGCCGGCGAAACAGGTCAACCTCGGCGCGGGGCTTGGGACCTCTATGACACGCGAGGTTCAAGGAGGCGTGATCGGGCTGATGCTCGATGGACGGGGCCGGCCACTCCAACTTGCGGCTGATCAGCAGGCCCGTGTCGCGGCGCTCACGAAGTGGTTCACGGCAGTGGAGTTGTACCCTAAGGGAGGCTGAGACTGAGGTCGAGTGAAAACAAGTCAGTCGATCTTTTCTTAACCTGAACCTCAGCCTAAATCTTTTCAAGTTGTTATGGCACATTCCTATACACCGGGGTTGACCGTCACCGACTATACTGTCGTTCGGCGGCGGCGGCAGTTGCCGCTGCCGGGAACGGTTCTGGTGAAGGTGGGTGATCATGTCCAAGCGAATCAGCCGGTGGCTCGAGCCGAGTTGCCGGGCAAGGTCTACCCGCTCAATCTTGCGAATCAGTTGGGGGTCGCTCCCGACGAGATCAAGGAGTACTTGATCAAGAAGGAGGGCGATGCCGTTCAGAAGGACGAGATCCTTGCGGAGAATAAACCGCTGATCAAGTGGTTCAAGACCGAAATTCGTTCACCCGTGACAGGCAAGGTTGAGTCACTCTCGACCGTGACAGGGCAGGTGCTGTTGCGGGAACCGCCGCGCGTGCTCGAACTCCTCGGCTACATGGATGGGGCGATTGTGGAGATCCATCCCAATCAGGGCGTTACCGTTGAAGCGATGTGCAGTTTGGTCCAAGGCATCTTTGGCGTCGGCGGAGAAACATCGGGCGAGTTGGTTGTGGCCGTGACTTCTCCGGATGAAGCGCTGGTGCCCGCTCATTTGAAGCCCGACATGAAGGGCAAGATCGTCGTCGGCGGGTCGTTTTTATCGGCTGAGACGATGGCACAAGCGAAAGAACATGGCGTGGCGGGTCTTGTCGTCGGCGGTATTCATGACAAAGATTTGCGGACGCTGTTGGGCTATGATCTCGGCGTTGCGATTACCGGCACGGAACAGGTCGGCTTCACGTTGATCCTCACGGAAGGGTTTGGAGCGATCCCGATGGCCCAGAAGACATTCGCGCTGCTCTCTGCTCATGCCGGTGAACAGGCATCGATCTCAGGGGCCACGCAGATCAGAGCCGGCGTCATTCGTCCGGAGATCGTCATTCCCCGGAAAATGGGAAATGTCACAGGCATTTCTACGGCGCTTCCTGAACGAGGCGGGATCCAGATCGGCGATCCGGTGCGCATCATTCGTGATCCGCTGTTCGGGAAGATCGGACAGGTGTCGGCGCTGCCGTCAGACTTGCAACAGATTCCGACCGAAAGCGAAGTGCGTGTGCTGGAAGTGACGTTTGCCGATGGATCGCGCGCGGTCATTCCCCGGACCAACATCGAAGTGATCGAAGGGGCATGAAACGCGTGACGGGCAAGGGGGTACAGGTTAGGGAAAGAAGACCAGGGTGATGCAAAGTCTTCTCCGCTCGATCCTCGCGAGGTCATTCGCACCGCTGTTCTTTCTTGCCGCCTGTGTCATCGGCTCGTCCCCCTCTGCCGTGTTGGCGCAGACGCCACTCTCGCCTCCTCACGATGTGCAAGTAGTCGATACGCCCAGCGACGGAGGAGGCAGTCTCACCGTCATCTGGCCTCCCGCTCCCTACGACTCCAAGGAGGTGCGCTACCAAGTTCTCTTGAGCGATGGAAAGGATATCTCCGATCCTTCGACCTTCACGGTTATCGCCGAGTTTCCTGCGAACACGCGGTACATCAGCGAGTCCAAGTGGCCCTGGTGGACGAGGCCCGCGGCACGAGAGCAGCATCAATTCACACTGAAGAACGGCAAAGGAGTCGAACTGAAAGCCGGCACTGCCTATCATGTGGCCTTGGCTGTGGTGTCTGGTGACCAGCGTATATTCACGAGCGTGGTCCAGGCTATTCCCGAGCCGAATTGGATGAACTGGAATCAAATCAACAACCTATTTTTGGCGCTGCTGTTCGGCGGAATCGTGTTCTACGCGATCAATGTCGCCAAGAAGCGAGAGATTTTTCTGCGGCGCATTCCAGGCCTCGATGCCGTGGACGAAGCGATCGGCCGGTCCACGGAGTTGGGCAAGCCGATTCTGTATCTCACCGGCGCTCATGACATGAGCGATCCCTCGACGATCGCGGCAGCGGTGATTCTCGGGCGTGTGGCGAAGCGCGCGGCCGGGTATGAAACGGACCTGCTCGTGCCCCATCGCGATCCGATCACGATGGCGGTCTGTCAGGAGATCACCAAACAGGCCTATCTCGAAGCGGGAAAACCCGACCTGTTCAAAGAGGACTCCAACTTTTTCATTACGACCGATCAATTCAGCTATACGGCGGCGGTCGACGGCATCATGCTGCGGAAGAAGCCGGCCGCCAACTTTTTCATGGGCGCCTACTTCGCCGAGTCGCTCTTGCTCACGGAAACCGGCGCAAGTACCGGCGCCATCCAGATTGCCGGCACAGACTCCGATCACCAGCTTCCGTTCTTCGTCACGACCTGCGATTACACCTTGATCGGGGAAGAACTCTACGCCGCGAGTGCGTACCTCTCGCGAGAGCCGATCCAAGTCGGCACTTTGCGAGGCCAGGATATCGGCAAAGCGCTGATCCTCGGTGTGCTGGCCGTGGGAACCCTTCTCGCAACGGCCGGTGCGATCCTCGATACCCAGTGGCCTCAAGTGTTCCTGGATATCTTTAAGGATGTGAAATGATTTTTCTCCGCCGGCAAATGCCGCTGCTGATCACGCTGATCACCGGACTGGTCTTTGCCGCGCAGTACTACGTGCCGCACCCGGCCTCGGAACAACTCCTGACATCAGTCACAAAGTGGCTCCAGATCATCGGGGGGTTCGCGCTGATCTTAGGTGTCAGCAGCCTGTTCCATGTGCATGCCGTCAAGATCCGGCGTAAGGAAGCGGGATGGGGCTATAGCTTCGTGCTCTATGCCGGCATGCTGAGCACGATTGTGATCGGCCTCTGGGCCAACGGAAAAGAGGCGGTCGACGGCACGATGACGGCCTTCGGGTGGATCTATAACTATATGATGGTGCCGTTGCAGGGCACGATGTTCGCCATCCTCGCGTTCTTCATCGCCTCGGCCGCCTATCGCTCGTTCCGCGCAAGAAGCCGGGAAGCGGCGGTGCTCCTGGTGGCGGCGATCATCGTCATGATGGGGCGTGTGCCGTTGGGCGAATACGTTCTGCCGTTGAGCGGCGACGTGTCTCAATGGATCTTGAACGTGCTGAATGCCTCTGTGAGACGGGCCATTTTGATCGGCGTCAGTCTTGGTACCGTGGCACTCTCCTTCAAGATTATCTTCGGCGTCGAACGGTCGTATCTGGGCGGGGGCAAAGAGTAGGCAAAGTGGAAAGTAAAAAGGTACAAGTAAACTCGACCTGCGTGGTCACCCCGTGACTTTCGCCGAGCGCATGCTCAAGATCGACCGGCGGATCATCTTTCTCGTGATCGGGTTGTGCACATTGCTGCCGTTGCTCTATCCCGTCGGCCTGCCGATAAAAATTTCTCCGGAAGTGCGCGGGGTCTACGATTATATTGAGTCGTTGCCGGAAGATTCCGTGTTTCTCTTGTCGCTCGATTTCGATCCGGCCTCCAAGCCGGAATTGCAGCCCCAGTCCATTGCGCTCCTCCGCCATGCATTTCGCAAGAATCTCCGGGTGATCGGCATGACCTTATGGGTGAGCGGCACCGGCTTGGCTGATCAGATCATCACACAGGTGGCCAAGGAGATGGGCAAGGAGAACGGGAAGGATTATGTGTTTCTCGGCTGGAGCCCTGGGGGCACGGCGGTCATCATCAATATGGGGCAAGATCTCTATGGCGCGTTTCCGGCCGACTACAACGGGAGGGCGACCAAGGGACTGCCGGTACTTCAAGGCATCACGAATCTGCGCGATGTGAACTATGTCATCAGTCTGGGCGCCGGGGTTCCCGGCGTCGAAGCCTGGTATGTGTTCGGTAAGGACAAATACAAATTCGAACTCGGCGGAGGGTGCACCGGCGTCATGGCGCCGGGACTGTATCCGTTGTTGCGGAGCGGGCAGATCAACGGCCTGATCGGCGGCCTGCGGGGGGCGGCGGAATACGAAGGTCTGATCGGCCAGAAGGGCAAGGCTGTGGCCGGCATGGATGCGCAATCGGCGACTCATCTGGCGATCATCGTACTCGTCATTATCTGTAACGTGTTTTATCTGTCATTGCGCAAGACGGCCAGGCAGCAGGGCCAGTCAAGGACATAGAGAGCGATGCCGATTGAAACGATCATCGGGGCATGGGTGGCAACGGGCCTCACCCTGTTCATCTTCTCGTTCCTCTACAAGGACAACCCGCTTTTCAAGGTGGCGGAGAATCTTTATGTCGGCGTATCGGTCGGGTATACGATCGTCAAGACCTACGATACGGTGATCGTCAATCTCATCTGGAAGCCGATGGTCGACAACAAGGAGTGGTCGCTGCTGATTCCAGTGGCCATCGGTCTGCTCATGTTGACACGCTATGTGCCGAAAGCCGCCTGGCTGTCCCGCTATGCGTTTGCCTTCATCGTAGGGGTAGGGTCGGGACTGGCCATTCCGCGGACGATCTCGTCCTTTATCTTGAAACAGGTCGAGGATACGGTCCGTCCGTTGATCATGCTGGTGCCGGGAGAAGGAGTCTCGTTCACCTGGAATCTGCTCAATCCTGCCAGCAGCGTGAACACCATCATTATTCTGGTCGGCGTCAGCTCTGTGCTGTTCTACTTTTTTTTCTCCGTTGAGCACACAGGTCCTGGAAAAGCGGTGGCGCGCACAGGCATCCTCTTTCTCATGATCGCCTTCGGCGCCGCGTTCGGCTATACCGTAATGGCCCGTATGTCGCTCTTGATCGGGCGGCTGACGGACCTGATCGAGTTCTCCGATGCATCCTATGGACGTCCCACCCTCTGGCTCCTGATTCTGACGATCGGAGCCTTAGTGGTGATGAGCCTACGGTCCGGCAGCAATCCGCGAGAAGAAAAGTAGGTCTTTCTTGTTTGTTTGGTTTATCTGGTTGGTTCGTTTGTTTGATTGAATTAGGCAACCAGATGAACCAGACAAACAAGATGAACCAGTTCGTCGGTTGCAGCCTCTTCCGTCCTCACTTACAATGTCCTTCATCATGACGACCAGCGCCGCCAAAGATCCCATGCAGTACCCGGTCCTGCGGAACCTCCAGTTTTCTCCTATTAAGAAAGGGGAGGAGCAGTACATGGTGCTCTGGGATCCGACCGGATTAGGAAAAGAAAAGCTGGTGCTGCCCCTGAACTATTTCTTCATCGTTCAGCATTTCGACGGCGAACATTCGCTGCACGATATCGGTGCGCTGTACCTGAAGCGGTTCGGCGAGTTCTTGATGCCGAATAAGGTTGAACAGCTCGTCGTGGATCTTGACCAGAAACTCTTTCTGGAAGGCGATCGAGCTGAAGCCGCACGGCAGCAAGCCCGGAACGACTATCGGAAAAGCCCGCTTCGAAAGGCCGCGTTTGCCGGACGCGGCTACGAAGCCGACGGGGCCAAACTTGCGAAGCAAATTGATGGATTCTTTACCTCACAAGAAGGGCCGGATTTCAAACCGTCCGAGAATCAGGGCAAAAGGATCAAAGGGCTGGTCGTGCCGACCTACGACCTCAAACAGGCCGGGCCGGTTTACGCATGGGGCTACAAAGAGCTGCAAGAAGCCGAGCAACCGGACTTGTACGTGTTGTTGGGAACCGCCTACGCGGGGCTGGAGTCCATCTTTGCAGTCACGGACAAAGATTTTGAAACTCCCTTGGGTGCCGTCGCCACCGATCGGGTGATAGTCGAGGCGCTGAAGGCGCAGATGCCGCAGTTCTTCGCAGAGGACCTCAGTCATCAGGCTGAACATGCCATCGAATTCCAGCTGCCGTTTCTCCAGCATTTGGTGGGTTCGAAGAAACGGATCACGATTATTCCGATCCTGGCGTCTTTCTCGGCACCGAGTCTGCGAGATGCGACTGTGCGTCAAGCTGTGGAGCAATTTCTGACAGGCCTGCAAGATCTGTTGGTCGCATCAGGACGGGACTACTGTGTCATCGCCGGGGCGGAGTTGGCACATCTTGGTATGCGGTATGGCGACTCAGTGCCACCGACGGACTTCTCGTTTCATCGGTCCATGCAATTCGATCTGGAAATGCTCAAGCCTGTTGAAGAACTCAAGCCGGAGGAGTTTGCGGCATATATCCAAAAAGAAAACGACCAGCGACGGATCTCCGGTTTCTCACCCATCTACTCGCTGCTGCGATTGATCCAGGCGGAAAAGGGGCAGGTGCTGCGCTATGACCGCGGGATCACCGATCAGTACAATTCAACCGTCACGTACGCCAGCATGGCGTTCTTCTAACCCCGAACCGCCTGTCCTCGAATATGAGCGCTCAGATGATATAGGAGCCTGTATGTTACCGTACGCACCTCGTTGGGTTGCGGCAGGAGGGATGGTCATACTTCTGGGGGCGGGCGTCATTCTGATTCTGTGATTGCCGATGTCCAGTGTTCAATGCTGGCTCAGATTCTGTCCAAGGAGCGTTAGATGGATCTCGTAGGCCTCGGCGTCGTCGCCGGCGTTATTCCAGTCTATTTAGGAATTCTTGCCGCGCTGTTTCTTGGAAAAGTGCTCCCTCGATCCTGGGAGGGATTCTTAGTCGGGATTGCCACGGGCGTGCTGGCCTATCTTTTTTTCGACCTCATGCATGAAGCGGTTGAACTCACAGGAGCACGCGATGGACTCTCCTGGATCGTCTTTCTGGGCAGTCTTGGAGTCAGTTTGGTCGGTTTGGTGGCGCTGGAATCCAGTCAGATGTTCGGCAGTCACCGTGCGAACCGAGTGCTGTCTCTTCCCTACATGATCGCGATAGGGATGGGCTTTCACAATCTCGGGGAAGGGTTGGCGATCGGCGCCAGCTATGCAAATGGTGAATGGGCTCTCAGCATGCTGCTGGTGACGGGCTTTGCGTTGCACAACGGTACGGAAGGGTTCGGCATTATCGGCGCATCCGGAAAGACGCCGATGCCGTGGATGGATGTGTTTTTCCTCGGGCTGTTGGCCGGCGGGCCTACCTGCGTCGGAGCGCTGTTGAGCGGGCAGGGGCTTTCATCGTACTTCTCGATCTCCTTCTATGCATTGGCGGCGGGTTCTCTACTGTATGTCATTCTCTCACTCACCGCAATCTCCTACACGGCCTCTCGGCGAGTACAAGTGGCCTTGGGGATCTTTGGCGGCATCGGCCTGATGTATATCACGGCGATGTTGCTCACGCTGTTCGGGGGCATCCGCACCTGACGTTCTCTTCTCGTCCCGGATCGACAAACGTAAAAAATTGATGGGTAAGGCTATGAGGGCTTGCACGGACGTTTATAATATGATATCAGTTCTCAATATCATAACTGATGATTTGCAAGTCTACAGGTAGCGGCTGAGGCCAGAGTCTTTTTGGACGGAGCCCAAGGTCATCGCGAGAGACCTTGGGATTTTTTTGATGCACGCCCGGCGCATTCCGGATTCTGTGGAATCGGTGCGGGGAGGACAGCGCATCCCGTACACCCAATCCATGGAGGGTTCGGCGGATGTCCATCTGTCTGTGCAGAGGAATCACGGTGGCTCAATTCTGCGAAATCATCGAACGGCATTGTGGCTGTCCTCTGGCCGTGAAATGTGCCATGGAGATGGACGAATCGTGTTGTGGCCGATGCGAGACATCTCTGGAGGATCTCATTCGTGAGGTGTCAGCGTGTTCACGTGACGATTCATCGAGGGAGGAAGAGAAATGAGTCAAGCGAGTCAACCGCGTGCAGGAAAGGGGTGCTGCCACAAATGCGGGGGATTCTTGGTGGCCGAGTGCGTGGTGGACTTTTACTGGCCGATGTCGGGATGGAGGTGCGTTAACTGCGGCTGGTGTCGCTGTGACAATGTGCAATGTGATCGCATTGCGGGGTGTGCACGAAATCGGGGGGCATAGAGGTAATCTCAGTCCAGTACTGGAGGAGATGAAATGAAACGGAACAGCGTATATGCACTGGATTTTCAGGCACCGGCCTTGATGGGAGAGCAGCTCACCTACCTGCGGGGACGACAGTTCATGGGACACGTGGTGGTACTTTGTTTTCTGCCCTATGCCGGTCTCCTGTCAGTCGGGGCTATGGACCGTCACGCTGCGCGCTTTTTAGAGATTGATGCGACACTCCTTATCGTCAGTTCTGGGGGCCGCCCATTGCATCGATTGTGGATCGATCAGTCGCCCCCCTCGATACCCGTGTTGGCAGATCCCTGCGGGCGGCTTCATCGATAGGAGGCGTGATGGTTGTGTGTGCTGAGGGCTAAATACAGTCTGTGAGAATCAATAAAAAGGAGACACTTCATGGAGAATGTCATGCGCGGCAACGGACAGACAAAACTTGCATTGTGCACATGTGGAAAACTTCATTTGACCTATGGTGCTGTAACCCTGCATTTCGACCGAGATGAATTTCTATTGTTTGCCGAGTCAGTCGGACGGATGAGCGCGATCGTGAGGCAGGTTCCGGGGCCCGTGCTTACCTCCAGTCTGACTCCCAATGCAAATATCTGCCACTAAGCAGGGGGGATGACCGATGAAACTCCGCTAGTGGGATCGAATCCATAGAGGCTTCGGGGAGCGGGAGTGTTTCCAACGCAGGCATGCTCCGAGGACCGGCATCCGGAATGGGGCCGGTTGAACCGGCCGACCTGCATCTTGCAACGGCGTGGCAACGAGGGAAGCTGATCTTTGAAGCGACGCCTCTGGCGATGGTAATCGACGAGATTAACCGCTATTGGCCGGGTCGCGTGGTTTTATTGAGCCACATCTTGGCTCACCATCCCGTCAGCGGCGTATTCGATCTGGATCGCTGGGACTCCGCCGTAACCACAATCGCGCAAACTCTGCCGGCGACCGCGGTTCGCCTGACCGATTGATTTGCGTTCTTGCGCTAATCCACGCCGATGTTTTCTCCGCTGCATCGAAATTTCAGTCCGGTTTCTTCATTCCTCATCGTCTATTCACCGTACGCGAGCAGGGCCTTCTTTTAGCCGATCTTTTGGGATAAAGTGAAGATGTAAGAAGGACACAGTGTGAGAGACCGTTGCGTAGCGCCCGGCAGATGGTGTCCCTCGTTTCTCGTTTGCGTTTTGCCGGTCGGTTTTATAGAATCCCGCCGGATTCCAATTGACTGACGCGGAGAGTCTCTCTCGTTCTCACATTGTTTCACGCATGACTCGCACCACACCCGTGCCTCCTTTCATCGCTGTCTCCCTGCTTGTTCTGATGTTCTTGAGTCTCCTCACGAGCCCCCTCCTTGCGGTACCAGGAGGCAAGACGGAGATCTTTCCTGTCCAGAAAGCCGCACCCGCGGCTGTCGTGATCGAAACGGCCGGGAGTGAAGCCGAACTGCGGCGTCAAATGCGTGCCAAAAACGGCGTCGCTGAGCTCCGCACTGACACCGTCCGCTTTTCGCATGCGCCGATAGGGAGCTTTGGCTTCATCGCGCCACAGTCGCTCGGGATGGCCTTGGTCACGAAAAGTCCCGATCTCGCATTGGAACGAGTGTCCTCGACCGCCAATGCGTATGAAATCCATAAGCTCGCCGACGGCAGCGGATTGCTGGTGGGATTCATGGGAATGGAGGTCGTACCTCAGATTACGCCCAGTGAACGGCCCAAGAACCTTCGTATCTCACTCTATTCCACCCCCTTGGACAAGGCGCCACTCATCGTGGCGGTCCCTCTAATCAAGTTGATGGTGGACCGGATGCCGATCCGGCTCGATCCTCAAAAACCAGAGGGCCCCGTGATGCTGGATATGGATTTACAGAGCACTGCTAACCGGAAGACACCCGTTGGGCAATAGCGAAGGCCTCGTGACCAAGCGCAAAACCACCAAGGCGTGCCGCTCTTCTGAGCCGAGAGCTAAGTCGTGTCAGTCGTCGAAAGGATTATGGAGGCATTGACAGTGAAGGTGAAGTTCAGTATTCTCCTCACTCGCGTTGAGGAAGACCACCTCTTTCAGTTTGCAGGAGGTGGATGTGATCTTGAGTAATTTCTTCGGTCTTCATAATTTCGCCAAGATTGTTATCTTCGGTACCCATCATTATCAAGGAGGTCGGTCCATGCTTAATCACAAGCAACGGGTTTGTGTAGTTACCCGTATGCTCGGCGCGATGGCAGCTGTGGCCTTGCTCTGGGCTCCGCTTGCATCCGCTGAGAACTCCTCTCATACCGGACACGCAACCACGCAGGCGGTGGCGATGAATCATCAGTTGCCGGCTTGGGCAGAGCAGCTCAAGGGGCAAACGATCGTCGAAGACACGATGTCCGGAAGGGCCAATCGGTCGGCGATGGTCGAACAGCAGCACCAGCGCATCATGGAGCACATGTCCAATGATCCGCAGGTGCAGGGCGTCAACACCGGCATGTTCAATACTCCGGCCATGATGCACCAGTATGGAGCCGGTGGACAGGACATGCTCCTCATGTCCGATCCTCGTGTTGAACCGGTGGCCCTGACGGGTGGTGGCAAGTGCCCGGCGGCTGCGCCGGTGAAGCAGTACAATGTCTCCGCGATCAATGTCGAAATCACGCTCAATCAGTGGCTCGACTTCTATCCCGGCTACATGTACGTGCTGGATGAAGATCTCGACAACGTACGCGCAGAAGAGACGGCGAACAGGGAAGCGCGCGATAAGGAAGGGTTCGATCCAGGAGCTGTGATCCCGGGCGTACAAGCCCAGTGGATTCAGCCGCTGACGATCCGGGCCAACCAGGGCGATTGCCTCAAGATCAAGTTGAGCAACAAGTTGGAAGGGGGCGAAGAGGTTAGCCTTCACATCCATGGGTCAGCCATGGTGGTGAGTGCAACCGGCGCGTCGGCTGCGACGACGAATCCTGACAGCATTGTCGCCCAGGACAAGAGTGGTGAGTTTGAATGGTACATCCATCCGAACACGCAGGAGGGCGTCAGGCAATTTCACACCTTCAGCAATGATCGTGAATTGACCGTAATGGGCCTCTTCGGCTCCTTCGTCGTTGAGCCCCGCGGGTCCTCCTATTGGGAACCGCTTGGAAGCGGCGAGGCGACTCCGGCCACCAGCGGCTGGCAGGTCATGATCAAGAACGGCACGGGTCCGGATTTCCGGGAATTCGTGCTGTATTACCACGAGGTCGGTGATGAGGCCTTCCGCCCGCTGAATAAGAAGGGCGATTTCTTACCGCAACGCGATCCGTTGACCGATACCTACCGCCCGGGCGCCCGGGCGATCAATTATCGGAGCGAGCCGTTCGGCATCAACAACATGCACTTGCAGCACGAATACTTCGGCTTTGAGGACGAGTCGATGGGATATAGCTCGTACACATTCGGCGACGCATCGCCGACGATTCCCCGGTCGTACATGGGAGACCCGGCGAAATTCCGGCTCGTCCACGGCGGTTCGGAAGTGTTTCACAGCCATCACCCTCATGGCGGGACGATTCGGTGGCCGCGCAGCCCCCGGGCGATCGACGATATGAACCTCTGGGCGACTGCGGCTAACGGTCCAGTAAAATATCCAGTGATTCGTGCGAAGACCGACCGAGTCGATGTGGAAGTCATCGGCCCGTCCGAAGCCCTTGATCTGGAGACGGAGTGCGGCTCCGGTTTGTGCCAACAGCTGGCGGGCGATTTTCTCTTCCACTGCCATGTCGCGCATCATTATGTGTCTGGCATGTGGGGATATTGGCGCGTATACAACACGATTCAGCAAGGTGACCTGCGGAATGATGTCATGCCGGATTTGCGCGAATTACCGGATCGCAAGGGCCGTATCAAGACACCGGTTTCATCCGACAAGTTGATCGGACAGACGGTCGATTGGTTCGGCACGTCATTCAAGATTGTGGAAAAGGGCAAGAGCAACTGGAAAGGCAGCCCCGCTACGATCAACATCAAAGACTGGGTCGAAATGCAGTTGCCGACGCAAGGCAAGCCCGGCCACAAAGATGACGAGAAGGGCCAGATTGTGTCCTATGACGCCACGGTCCTGGATTGGGCTTGGGATGGGCATCGGGCGATGAGCGAGAAGGAAAGCACGATCGACAACCCCAAATACAAATCCACCCATCCGGGCAAGCGGCACCCAATCATGTTCGAGCCGTTGACTGGGAAGGTGGCGTGGCCTCATTTGACGCCTCACTTCGGGAAGCGCGTGATGTTCGCTCCGAATCACGTCGGGGCGCCTTGGTTGGAAATGATCCGGCGCGACGACAACGGCGAGGAGAGTGTCGATCAGGCCAAGCCGGGCGAACAGGGCAACTGGAGTCTCTGCCCGGTGAATGCCGGACGAAAGAGCTACAACGTGCACTTCATCAAGCTGCCGATCAAGATCGCCAAGGCACAAGGGAAAGAGCCGCCCGTGATCGATCCGAATGGCTTGATCTATGTGCTCCACGAAGAAGAAGCGGCGATCCGGGCGAACGACGATCTCAAGTATCCATTGGTCGTCCGCGGCAACATCTACGATTGCGTGGACTGGACGCTGACTAGCGAGTGGGACGACGACGATTACACGAACTTCCAGTCGTCAAAGATCAATACCCACTGGCACTTCCTGCAATTCGACAACCAGGCATCGGACGGCGTGATCACCGGCTTCTCCTACGAGCAGTCGGTCCGTCCGTTCACGATGCTGGAAAAGAAAAATCAAAAGGGGCTTCCAGCCCCGATGAACACGGTGTTGACGGCCGGAGCGAAGAAGGGCGCAACCAGCATCACAGTCAAGAACGCGAAGCAATATCATGTCGGTACCTTGATTCTCGTGGGCGCCGATAATGTGAAGGGCAACGAAATTTCGCGCATCAAGGCCATCAAGAGCAACACGATCACGTTGTCAAAGGGATTGAAGAACGATCATCCGGCGAACGACATCATTACGGTGGAGTTCGTTCGCCAGCGCTTCTGGGTCGATGCGGACGTCGGGACGGTCTTCTGGCACGACCATGCGTTCGGCGCGACGACGTGGCCGCACGGCGGGTTCGGCACGTTTATCGCCGAGCCGGTTGGATCCACGTATCATGACCCAAAGACCGGGAAGTTGATCCGGAGCGGTCCGATCGCAGATATCCACACCAACGAACCGGTCGGCCATGGGGTGAACAACAGCTTCCGTGAATTGATGGTTCAAGTGCACGACACCGTGCCGCACACCGTCAACATCGTGACTGCCGGCAACCCTCCCGGGCAGCCGATTGAGGTGGGTCTTGAAGCAGGCAAGACGGTATCGTTCATGATGCCGGAAAAACTGTATATGACGCCGATGCCGTTCCTGAACGGTGGCACACACACCACCGGCAGCGGCTTAAATTTCAGGGCGGGACCAATCGCGCAGCGGCTGGCCACGAATCCGGATGTATCACAAGCCTTTAACAGCCAGATCCACGGGGATCCGTACACGCCGCTCCTGAGTGCATACACTGGTGATACCATGGTGTTCCGACTCTTGCATACCCTCATGAACGAGACCATGACGTGGACACTCTCCGGTCATACGTTCTGGACGGAGCGGTATGCATCCGATGCGAACCGAAAGAACTCGATTCATATCGGCATTGCAGAACGGTACGATTTGGTGGTGCCGGAAGCCGGTGGTCCAAGACATCAAGCGGGCGACTACATCCACTTCAATGGGCGGTCCTCCAAGCTCTCCGAGGGTGCATGGGGAATCATCCGTGTGTATGACAAAGAACAGACTGATCTGAAGAAGCTGCCGGCCGGGTATTCAATCAAAGGTGAGATTCCGAAGGCGTTGCCGGTCTGTCCGGCGGATGCTCCGGTCAAGAGTTTCAATGTGGTGGCGATGGATTACCCATCCATGACATTCAACACCAAAGCTCCGGAATCGATCGAAGTGGACTTCGAGCGTACGATTCAGATTACGAATCCCGATGCGAAGATCTACGCTTTGGAGGAAGATGTGGCCAAGGTGTCCGGAGGTGCGCAGCCCATGCCGCTCACGCTTCGCGTGAATGTTGGAGATTGTGTGAAGGTGAACCTCAAGAACAAAATGAAGGACAGCAAGGCTTCCTTTTCGGCCATCGGGTTGGCCTTCGATCCAAAGGACTCGATGGGTGCCAACGTGGGGAACAATCCAGGGGACCAGACGATCGCTCCGGGTGCTGAGCGGGTCTATACGTACTATGCCGATCCGTTCAACGGTGAGACGACCTCGCTAGTATGGGACTGGGGCAACGTCATGACAAATCCCCGCAACGGCCTGTTCGGGGCCATCGTGGTCGGTCCCAAGGGCTCGAAGTATCGCGACCCGAAGACCGGCGCCGATCTGACCCATAAGAATGCCTGGGCGGCCGACGTGATCATTGATCGGTCGATTCCGGGGAACGAGATGCGGCCGAACTACCGTGACGTGGCGTTGTTCTTCCAGGACGAAGACAACATCATCGGCACGAGTTTCATGCCGTATGTGCAGAACGTCGCAGGCTTGACCGGCATCAATTACCGGTCAGAGCCCTACAGATATCGTGAAGAACAAGGCTGCTCATTGGGCAAGATGTTCCAGCCGTGTCAGGCAGACAAGCCGGAAGATCCTGCGACGCCCGTCATCGAATCGCATGCCGGCGATCCGGTGCGGATTCACGTGATTGGTGCCAATAACGAGCAGAACGGCATGTTCAGTGTTGAGAAGCATGAGTGGCCGATCGAGCCGTTCATGCGGGGCGCCGATCTGATCAGTGTGGTCGAGTTCTCCGGGTCGGAAACACTGGATGCCTTCATCCCATCGGCCGGCGGGCCGTATCGGCTGGCGGGCGACTATGTGTATAGCAACCAGCGGTTACCGTACTCGCAGTCCGGGCAATGGGGCTATCTCCGTGTGTTGCCGGCTGGTGATCAGCGGTTGTTGCCGCTTCATGGAGCGGGTACGGGAATGAAGAGCGCGTCGCTGGGAGAAGCGGCGAGTGTCATTCCAGTGGCAGCGAAGTAACGTGTTCGCTTCGCCTTGAGGCGAACACAAGCACAAGGAAAGGGGGAGGCCATGGCGTCCCCCTTTTTCTTTGACGCAGGGTTTTGGTACGATGCACGAGTCTACAGGACTGGTGGTGATTTGGTGAATGTTGGAGAAGGCATAAGGGTGTTGTTCTTGTTTCTGTCCGCAACGGTGTGGACCGGTCTTTCGGCGGCTTGGGCCTATGAAGAGATTCATATGACCGACGGCGGCACGATCTCCGGGAAGGTCACAATTACGCAAGGTAAGCCGATTCCAAAAGGGTTCAACCTGATTACGTTTCCCGATCCGGTCTATTGCGGTCGGATTTCTACTGGAACTGGGTGGCGCATTCTCCACGAGTTTACGGTTGCAGCCGACGGAGGGCTCAAAGATGCGGTCGTCATGCTGGCGGATGCGACGAAGGGGAAGCCGTTTCAGTTCGAGGCGCCGACGATTGAAGCCCGGGACTGTCGCTTTCTGCCCTTTGTGAATGTGGTGAAGGATGGGGCCGAGGTCAGAGTGGTCAATATGGACCCGGTGTTTCACGACATCCAGGCCTATGAGACATCGCATCTTGGTCCACGCGTGCTCTTCAACACGCCACTGCCCATGAATCCCTTCCACAACCGCAGTGTCGGAGCTGACAGCCATGAGCATCTCGCCGGCCAGCCGATGACGGAAACCATACGTATGACGAAGAATCGTCGGATCTTTGTGATGCAGTGCGGGTTCCATGCCTACATGGAGAGCTGGGGGCTCGCCGTGGATAACCCGTATTACATGCTGACCGGCGCCGATGGGAGCTTTTCCTTAACTGATGTGCCTCCAGGCGACTATACCTTGATGGCCTGGCATCCCGGCGTTGGGATCATGCTGGAAAAGAAAGTGACCGTCCCGGCCAAACAGACCGTTCAGGCGGATTTTGTGTTCGAATCACCCAAGGGGCGTCGGAGCGCTCAGGAGATCCATGAGAATCCGCACTTTGGATTAGGGTCGCTGGGAAAACCATTGGATATTCGACCCACCTTGGAATTGCAAATGCCGTAATCGAATCGTTTCAAATGGGAGAGCCTTGTTTTATGCATAGCCCTGTACATCGCATCACCTCTCGCCTTATAGCTGGCGCACTTGTGGTCGTAAGCGCGCAGGCTGGGATCATACCCGCAACCGCCTATGACGTGATCGATGTTCAGCGTGGTGGAACCATTGAAGGCATTGTTGCGCTGGATGGCGTGGCTCCCGAGCCGAAAGGGTTCAACCTCATTACCTTTCCCGACCCTGCGTATTGCGGCCGCATATCAAATGGACGCGGTTGGAGATTGCTCCATGATTTCGTCGTCGGTCCTCATGGGGGGCTGAAGGACGCCATTGTGCTGCTGGAGGGCGTCCAGGCCGGCAAAGCATTCGAAACGTCGGTTCCCTTGATCGAAGCGCGCGATTGCACGTTTCAACCCTTCATGACGGTTGTGCGTAACGGACACGCGGTTGAAGTCATCAACATGGATCCGGTCATGCACGATATCCAAGGCTATGAAACCTCACTTGAAGCCGGGGCCCGCGTGCTCTTCAACACTCCTCTTGTGATGAATCACCAGCACCAACGCGGTGATATCCATGCGATGCACAACCATGCGCCAGGGAAATCGCTGGTCGGGCCGATCTACCTCAACAAGGGCCGTCGCACGTTCTACATGCAGTGCGGGTTCCATGCCTATATGGAAAGTTGGGCCATGGCCGTGAACAACCCCTACTACGTCTTGACCGATGCGGACGGAAAATTTACGCTCGATAACATCCCTCCCGGCACCTATCAATTGGTGGTCTGGCATCCTCAGACGGGGCCTGGTACCACCAAGATGGTCACAGTACAGTCGGGCGGAAAACTCATTGAGCAGCTGTCATTGCCGGCTCCAAAGGGGAATCGTTCTGCCTATAAAGTGGTGGATAACCCTCGATTCGGCCCCGAAGCATTGGGCTATTCCGTCGATATTCAGCCGCTGGTCGAACATCAACATTGACGGTCGATGCGGACCCGTCATGCGAGGAAGACCCAGGTAGTGGTCTTCCTGGTTCTTTTTCTGAGTGCGTCGATTTGGCCGTCCGACCGCCGCGCTGTGGCCGGCGATACCCTCCCCATTCAATCAGAATTCTCAGGCACCATTTTCAAACACGTGAACGGGAAAAAGTATCAGGCGCCCGGGGAGCGGAGCAGAACCGCCGTCGGTGCTGCCACGATTGCTGGTCGCGCCGCGCAGCTATTCGAAATCCAGGCTGATCATCGCGGGCAAGCCGAACGATTCTATGAGTGGGTCGATGCAGAGACCGGAATAGTTCTCAAGCTGGTCAGTCGTGACCGCGACTGGTCGTTTGAGTATGAGCGGATCAGACTTTCGCCGCAGCCAAGCTATTATTTCGATGAACCACCGGGATACAGGAAACGCATGAGTGCGACCGGTCCAAGACACGAAGGATAGCACACTCATGAACTGCGTGAACATGCGGCAAGGTGTCATGGCGGCGGGCGCACTCGTCTGGTTCTGCACGGGAAGTACACCGGCCTTCGTAGCGGGGGCAGTATCGGTCCCCCGAGAGATCCAAAATCTCTATGACAAGCATGAATATCAGAAGACGCTTGAGGAGTTAGCCAAGCTGGACAAGGAAGTGTCCGATGCACCGGATGTTCGCCGGCTGAAGATTCGCTCTCTACTCAAGCTGGGAAATCCCAAGGATGCACTTGAAGAATACGATAAACACGAAGGGGCGCTGAAGCAGGAGGATCGACCAGTCCTGCACGAGGTTGCCGCGGGGTTCATTGTCACCCTGCTGAAGGACATGCGCGAACAAATGCGTGGAGCGGCCTACACCGCACTCAAAGAAATCGACTCAGATGAGGCCGTGCCCTACTTTGAAGACGGGCTCAGTGATGGCTCGGGGCCCGTCCGGATGTTAGCTGTCGAGGGCCTGGGCCGTTCAGATGCGGGACGAAAGTCGAAGAAATTGCGGGCTGCACTCGACGATCAAGCAGGGCTCGTCAAAGCTCGCGTTGTCAGGACACTGGGGAAGTCGGGTGATCTATCGGTCGTTCCGTTGATTGAAACAGCCACAAAAGATGAACTTGCCATCGTGAGGATTGCGGCCTACGGGGCGCTGATCAGGCTGGGTCGCGAGGAGGCGTGGGAGCAATTGCGCAGCAGCGTCGAAGCGCCGAACCCGGAAGACCGTGCGGAGGCAATACGTACGATCGCCGATCTTAAGGACCAGCGCGGGGCTCCACTGATGACGGATATGCTGACGTACAAACAGCCCTCCGTTCGAGCGGCAGCAGCGCGGGGGCTGGGGCATCTTGAAAAGCAGGATTCTCGGCGACAGATTGAGCAAGTGCTCAAGGACCCGGTTCCTGCTGTCCGAGAGTCTGCCGCGGCAAGTCTTGCAGATTTTGGCGGGAAGGAGTCGGTCCCAGCCTTGACCCATGCCCTAAACGACGGTGTGTTGACGGTACGCGCTGCGGCGGTTGCCGCGTTGTTACAGCTCGGTCAACCGTACGAGACTGTGGCTTCAACCGTGCGGGCCTTAGCCCAGCAGAATGATGCCGCTGCAAGGGCGGCCGCGGCCTTCGCACTCGGCAAGGCAATGAATGCAAATAGGGCGGGGGCCGTTGAGGTCTTAGCGAATCTAGCGGCTGACCCCCTTCCTGGTCCGAAGATTGTCGCTCTTCGTTCACTGGGCCGTGTCGGAGATCGTGAACTCGTTCCTCTCCTGAAAGGAGCCCTCCACGACTCCAACGATGCCGTGCGGGCTACAGCGGCAGGGGCGCTGCTCCATATACTGCCATTGACGAAGTAGCGCCGAATGCCCTTTGTTATTCCCTTGTCACGCCTCGCTTGGGCACCTGATCCTCAACGAGTTTCTTGCACAAAGTCAGGCCATCCGAGCCGTCGCGGAGGTTGACTACTCCGATTAAAACTGTCTCGGTACAGTATTGGGCCAACGTCACACAAGCGAAAGTTCTCTTTTGCCACTGTCTCCTTGACGGGGAGCCTACCGCTGCGCGGCCTCTCACGAGTATGGTACGATACTCGCCTTTCCGATCTTCAAGAAGGAGTTTAGCCCGATGTCTGTCCGACCGTTGTTGGTTTCCGCCGTCCTCGGTTTCCTATTCAACGTGTCTCCGCTCTTCGCAGTCGACCATCAGCCTCAGGCTCTGCTCGCGCCGCTGATGGGCAACGACGGTGCGCCAATGGTCGTGGTCCCGGCCGGCTCGTTTCCGATGGGGGTTCCGCAGGGAGATCGGGATGGCGGACGTGATGAATATCCACGCCATGATGTGTTTGTGCGCACGTTTTTCATCGACAGGTTCGAGGTGACGAACGGCCGCTATTTGGAATTCGTCAAGGCCACGAATCACCGGGTCCCGCAGAACCCGAAGAATCCCGCGCGCAACCTGTGGCAGGGCGTCGCCATCACGGAGTCACTGGTCGAGAGGCCGGTCATCAACGTCGACTGGCACGATGCCAAGGCCTATTGTGCATGGGCCGGGAAGCGCCTGCCGACTGAAGCCGAATGGGAAAAAGCGGCGAAGGGTACGACCGACCGACGTTTTCCCTGGGGCAATGTGGAGCCGACGGCCAAGCATCTCAACTACAAACAGCAATGGGTAGGTGAAAAAACGTTGATGCCGGTGGGCAGCTATGAGGCCGGCAAGAGTCCTTATGGCGTCTATGACATGGCGGGCAACGTATGGGAGTGGGTGAACGACTGGTACGACCCGACGTATTATGAAAAGAGCCCGGCGGAAAACCCCAAGGGTCCTGAGAGCGGCACCAAGAAAGTTGTGCGCGGGTCCGGATGGCAAAACGAAACCCCGACCGTCCGCATCTTCACCCGTATAGGAAGCGATCCGACGAATCGTAATGAATCAACCGGCTTCCGTTGCGCGGCCGATGCGGCAATGAACAAGTAACAATTGAGAGGACAAGTCCAGCCAGACCTACCGCACACTCGGCTGCATCGGCTTCGCGTCAGGGCCATCCCCCGCGTCCTTGAGATCGCGGGCGCAGCGGAAGCCCATCCAGTTCATCTTGGTGTTGGGATCGGCCCCGTTGCGCTGCGCCGTCCGCACACTTGGAGTGCTGTCGATCCAGCCTCCGCCACGGAAGCTCCGCTGCGTTCCCTTCTCCGGTCCATTGGGATTCCTGTCCGGCGCAGCCGCATAGTACTTGGGGTCATACCAGTCTGCAACCCACTCGGAGACATTTCCCGCCATCTGAAACAGGCCGTACGGACTCACCGCATTCTCGTATTTGTCCACGGAAATGATCGGAGGATACAGCAGCAACCTTTCGGGACGATCGCGCACCGGACCTGATAAACCGGTTCGACCAAAGTTGGAACGCGACAGTCCTGCCGGCTGGTTGCCCCACGGATAAATGCGACCATCTTCCCCGCGGGCGGCTTTTTCCCATTCGGCTTCAGTCGGCAGGCGCTTGCCGGCCCACTTGCAATAGGCATCGGCATCCGTCCATGACACGTGCATCACCGGATGGCTGGCCATGGCTTCCTGGAAGTTGCCGCCGTCATACTGCCAATCGATCAACGGTGGGAGATCCTTGGCGAGAACGAACTTCAAAAATTGCACGGTGGTCACTTCGAACTTGTCGATTTCATAGGCATCCAGAAACACCTTCCGCTGTGGAAGTTCCGCCTGGTAGGTGTTGCGATCCACCTTCTTGTCACTTCCCATCATGAATGGGCCAGCTGGAATGAGGATCATTTGGTCATGTGCCGGCAATTTGATTCGTTCAGCAGCAAGTTTCTTGCCCTCAACGGTCCATTCGCGCATCACATCGGCAACGTCCAACGCCTGAACTACCCCTCCTACACCCAAGAAGCCCATGATGATTCCCCCTCCGATCAAAACGCTCCTTCGCACGATCAAGCCTCCTTGTCTTTACATCCCCTGCTTCGACGAGTCGGTCGCGGTGTCTTTCTTGAATTTTTCAAGCGGCTGAAAGTTGACCGGCAGTTGAAAGAGGTAGTCCGGCACGGACCGCAGCTTCACGCGCTGATATTCCGCGATCCAATTCCCGGTTTTCTTGGCGAGTTTCATGGGAAAATGAACATCCGTGGCCAACCACTGCTAGTAGATGTCCATAGCCCAACTGGGGAACGCGAAACATGAGACGGGGGTCGCCACGAAGAATACACCGCATCGATGCATAGCTGATGAATCTACCACAACCGTGGGGGTTGATTTCCAGACTCGTCAACGGTCACAGCGAGAAGACGGCCGATCCTTGAGAAGATTTCCACAATCCCCATACGTCCATTCCTCGACGCCAAGACCGTTCAATCTTTCCTCCCGTGTGATCAATCTGCCACCATTCTGGAGGAAAAGAGAATCCGTCACTCTTCCGGAAACAACTCCGTCTCATTATACTATGTTGGCACGGGAGCTTTGTTGAAAGGATCGTCCATGCGCAGACCCCATCTGTTCCCTTCTCCTTACTTGCGACTATTGACCTTTGGCGCGGCGTGGGCCGGTGTGACGATGTTCGCTGCTCCGCTGAACCCAGAACCGATGTCACTCAGCCAGGAGGCATTTCTTCGGGCGAAACACGTCACGGTCGGTATCCTGGCGGATACGCAAGATCAGCGCACGCCGGAGAAGCCTGGGAAAGTCGTCGTCCGAGGAACCGGATTTCATCTGCGGGATGGCTACGTGATCACCGCAAGACACGCTGCGGAAAAACACGACCCCTCGACAGGCACCATTATCCAGAAGCACGTTCGTATTCTCACCGATGATCTCAACGAGCTCTCTGCTGACCTCGTCGGTGAGAGCGCATTCATGGATGTCGTGGTCTACCGTGTCACTGAACAACATCGATCCAAACTACCGGCAGGGACATCGTTCGCCGCCGGAGATGTTTCTTCGGGGATGGAGGTCTTCACTGTTGGCTATCCGCTCGGCTGGGGGCCGACCATGGCGTTCGGACGACTCGGAAATACCAATGCGTTCCTTCAAACCGCCGACACCCGCCTCATCCAAGCCGATCTTTCGGCCTGCAGCGGTAACTCAGGAGGTGGATTATTCAATACACAAGGGGAGATCGTCGGGGTCATACATGCCATCATTCAAACAGAAAAAGAGGAGACGCAGGCCCATTGCAGCCGCATAACGTTCGCCATTCCGGGAATTCTCGCGGAACGCATTGTGAGCGCGGCTCTCGTAGGGAAACCACCTACATTCTCTAGACTCGGGGTGCGCATGACTTCGGTGAAAGATGGGACCAAGTTGCGTGTGGCCGTCAAGGATGTGGTCGACCCGGCGAAAGCAGCAGGCATTCAAAAGCACGACATCTTGCTTGCGATCGAGGACACGGAGATTCTCGATGGAGCCCAGCTGAAGAACTATCTGATCGAGCGAACCACTCCGGGCCAAGAGGTTTCTGTGAAAATACGCCGAATCGATGTCGACCTGACGTTTCATGTTGTGCTGGGCGGAGGATGAACGTTGTCAGTGCGATGCGCGATGCCTCAAGAGCATTTGAGGCCACCCGTTGGCCTGTGCCAATGTCGGCAGGCCGTCCAACAACGTCCGGGGGGCGGCTTCTGTGAGGACAACGCGATTTCTCCCGCCCTGAAGAATCCTTCCTTTCCGGGCATCATCACTCCTTGACCGTCACCGTCATCGTAATCGGTTCAAATGGATTGTCCGCGGCATCACGAGCAGCAGCGACGATCTTGTCGATGACGTCGATGCCTCGAAACACCTCTCCGAACACCGTATAGCGCCGATCCAGACCGCTGTTCTCTCCCACGCAAATAAAAAATTGTGAACCGCTGTCGTTGAAGTCTCGGGTGCTGTTGCTCTCGCGCGGCATCTTGGCCATGGACATGGCGCCGCGCTTGTGCGGGCGGTCGTTTGGTTCGGGCGGGAGGAAATAGCCCGGTCCTCCGGTGCCGTGCACGGTACGGTCCGGGTTCTTGCTCAGAGGGTCGCCCCCTTGGATGAGGAAGCCCGGCACGATGCGATGAAAGGTTGTGCCGTCGAAGAATCCCATCTTGGCGAGGTTCACGAAGTTCTCGACATGGCGCGGGGCTTCGTCAGGATAGAAACGAATCGTGATCTCACCGAACTTGGTCACGATCGTCGCACGCGGATCTTTTTTCTGAAACTGCATCGTCATGTTTTCAATCTAGCAAGGGCATCATTCAAGAGGCAAGCAGGCTTTGGGACTGAGTTTGCAAGAACTGAAGACTGAGCTCGGCCTCAGTCCTTTACCGTGAGCCCCTTGCCCGGGTCAATGTTGAGCCACATGATTCCCCCGACAAGGGCGATCATGGCTGCGGCTCCGAGTGAGGCGGGCCATCCCCACTGGTGCGCGATCCATGGCGTGAGCGTCGGAGAAATTGCACCGCCGATATTCGCGCCCGTATTCATGAGGCCTGAGAGGCTGCCGGCATGTGTTTTGGACAGATCGCTCGTCGATGACCAGTAGGCACCGACCGTGAAATAGAGCCAGCCGGCTCCCAGTGAGAGGCTGGCGATGGCAAGATAGGGTGAATCCACCACCGCGCCGAGAGCGATTGAGCCACAGGCCAGCGTCATGCCCGCCATGCCGACACACTTCCGTCCATGAGTGATTCCGCAGCGCACCGCCAGGCGATCGGTGGCCCATCCACCGAGAGGGCACGACACGAGGATGGCAAGGAACGGGGCGGCAGCGAAGAATCCGCCGCGCAACACGTCGAAGCCGCGGACATTTACGAGGTACAGATAGAACCAGGACATGTAGACATAAGCGACATAGCCAAGACAGCTGTAGCTGAGCACGAGCCACCGGACAGTTGGAGTCTTTCTCAGCGCTGCCCAAGGGATTGAAGGCGTTTGGGTGGATGCGCCGCCGACAGAATCGACTGCGCTGCGCGTCGTGACCCAGGGATGGTCGGCAGGGCGATCGCGCGCCAAGAGCCACCAGATTGCCGCTAGCCCGATCCCAAGTCCCGCCGAAAGATAGAATGCGGTTTGCCAGCCATAGTTCACCATGATCCAGGCTGTTATGGGTGGAGTCACGGCTGCACCGATGCCGATCCCGCCGATGGCGATGCCGATGCCAAGGCCTCGTTCGTGGGCGGGGAGCCAGTCGGTGACGGCGCGATTAAAGTTGGGTAACGCCACCGCTTCGCCGACACCAAGGAGAAATCGGACAAGAGCGAGTGCGCCGACGATCCCCAACGGGCCTGCCAGGGAAGACGTCGCTGCCGTGGCTGTCAGCGCGGTAAAGCCGGACCACCAGAGAAGCGCGATTGTGAGGACGATACGCGCCCCCCACCGGTCACCGAGCCGCCCGCCGGGAATTTGAAACAGCGCATAGCCAATGACGAATGCGGAAAAGACAAATCCCATCTGCTGATCGGTGAGGCCGAGCGCCGGCATCATCTGGCGCGCGGTCACCGAGATATTCACCCGGTCAATGTAGGTGACGACGCTGATCGCAAAGAGGAGCCCGAGAATGAACCACCGCACGCGAGTGGGAGCCGGCGCTGGTTGAGGAACCGGGGCATTTGTCTCGTTCAAGATCGCTCCGATCGACGATGCATTATAGCCGGTCGTCATCGAGGGCTCTAGCAGGCTGTCGAGAACGTCCGCCAGCGGCGTTCTCGCGGTGCTCAGAGGCTCAATGTACGGCGGAGAGTATGCGGCCTCGCTGGACGGCCTTTCTGAACAGCCTGCGATGATACTGAAAGAGCCTGTGTGCAACCGGATGCGACGTTTCCGTCATGCTCAAGTAGTTTGTCAACAATCTATGAGCGAGAAGCGCGCTGGTCTCCGAACAGGTTGCCCACGGATTACCGCAGTGGTATGCTGACGCGCCGACAATGCAAGCCATCAATGCCGATCTCATGAAGATGTCTTAATGCCGCTCAACACGTGCCTTTCATCAGCTGGTATGCTAGGCTTTCGACCATCCGCCAGTTCGTCGTGTTGGACGCCATACCAGGACTTTGCGAAGAGAACCGAGGCGGATATGTTCTTTTGACACAAGTGGAAAGGGAATGTTCGAACGCACTCAAACCTTCCGTGCTACCGTGTCCTCGGATAGCCCCTCAGCATGGTCGGAGAGAACGGGGTGACTCGCCGCCGGCAGCGACAGGAGGAGGTATGCCTATCGAAGGAACGAACGGGATGACGAGACGATTGGTTCTCTCTCTGGTGTATCTGACAATCATGATGCAACTGAGCCTTGTATTCAATTCGTCCACAGCTTCCGCAGAGTCCGAGGTGCAGATCTATACTCTGGGCGAGATCGTGGAGCTGGCCCTGGCGAAGAACCCCGTGGTGTCATCCGCAGAAGGGCAAATCGAGCAGCAGCGGGGCCAGCAGACCGCAGCCGGTGCCTATCCGAATCCGACCGTCACCGGCTACACGGGCCATGGCGAGCTGCGGGATTCGGGTAGCGCCAACATCGGGCCGTCGCTGAATCGCCAATCGCTCGCCGAATATAACATGACGGTGGGCCAGCCTGTTGAATGGCCTGCCATGCGGGCTGCGCGACAGCGTGTGGCGGACCTCGGACTGGCGACTGCGAACGCCAGCATGTCGGAGACACGACTGAATCTGACGGCACAGGTCAAAGTCGCGTTTTACGACCTGGTGCTGACTCAACAGGACGCCATGCTCGCTCGTCGAAACTTCGACATCGTCGAGGGTGTCGCACGAATCGTCAAGGCGCGGGTGAAATCAGGGGAAGCGCCGCAATTTGAATCGATCAAGGCCGAGGTTGAAGTCCTGAAAGCCAGGCAGCAAGTCGCACGTGCGGACAACGCCGTCCGGATCAATCGGGTCATGGTGGACACCCTGACCGGCGGTGCCTTGGGATCTTCCTTTGCCGTCCAGGGCGATTTCATGGGGGTGCCGAAAGAGTTGCACATCGAAGGCTTGATGGCCCGCATGATGGATCAGCATCCCACCATTCAACGCCTGCTCAAGTCGGTGGAACAGTCGGACTGGAAGGTCGAATTCGAACGCCAGTCGCGGCTGCCGACTGTCACTCTCAGCGGAGGCTTTTGGCGCGAGCTCGGGCGGGAAGCATTTCAGGGAGGATTGTCGGTTCCGCTCCCGCTCTGGTACCGCCGGCAGGGAGAAATTGTCTCGTCATTGGGTGCCAAGCGCCGCGAAGAATCGGAGTTGCTACGGACGCGCAACGAGCTGGCAAAATCCGTCTATCAGCACTATCAGGATGTCAGGACCACCGCCGAGCTGATCGAGGTTTTCGACAAAGGTCTTTTGAAACAAGCTCAGGAGGCCCTGAGACTCGCACAGTTTAGTTTCCAGCAGGGCGCCTCCAGTCTTCTGGACGTCTTAGATGCTCAACGGGTTCAACGGCAGATCATGTTGGATTATGCACAAGCACGACATGAGCTCTCGGTATCGCTGGCTCGTCTTGAGCGGGCCGTCGGTGGAGTGCTATGAACGTAGTTCATCTGTGCCAAACCATTTTGTTTCTGGGGCAAGAGGCTGCGGTGAAGCAACCGGCTCGGTGCCTGCGACGCGTGGTCCTCAACATGGCGCTCGTCTTGATGGTCATGGAATCAGGCTGCGACGGGACTCCGAGCGATGTGGTTGCCAGTAAGTCGCCGGCTTCCGCTTCCGGATATGTCACCCTGTCTGCGGAGGAATCCTCCCGCGTCGGACTTGTCGTCCAGCCGGCGGCGCTGAGCGACTTTCGAACCCACCGGGAGTTTCCTGGGATCGTACTACCGAACGAACGCAACCTGGCGGACATTACGACTTTGGTCAGAGGTCGGGTCGTCGAGGTCTATGCGGATCTTGGGCAAGAGGTCAAAGCGAATGCCCCCCTGGCGATACTATATAGCAGCGAACTCGGCCTGGCTCAATCCGGCTACTTAAAAGCCCGGGCCAAACTTCATGTCGCAGAGCAAGCCTATGCGCGGGCGAAATTTCTGCTGCACGAAAAGGTGATCGGCGAAGCAGAAGCGCAACGGCGACAGGCGGAATTGCTCAGCACCCAAGCCGACACCAATGAGGCGCGCGATCGGTTGAGACTTCTCGGCATGAGCGACGACGAACTTGGCCGTCTCGAACGCAGCCGGAAAATCCGGTCCGTTGTGCCGATCGTGGCACCCTTCGCCGGCCGAGTCATCGGCCGCAACCTGACACGAGGGGAGGTTGTCGAGACCACCGAGAAACTCTTTGTCGTCGCGGATCTTTCGGAAGTCTGGGTGCGGGCCAATATTCCGGAGAAAGACATCCCGTTCGTCCATTCCGTCCATGCGTCCGGGGGTACGCAGGCGGAGGTGCGGATCAATGCCTATCCGAAAGAAACCTTTAAAGGCACGATCACCTATGTGGGTGATGTGCTGGATCCCGTGACTCGCACGATGCAGCTCCGGCTTGAGCTGCCCAATCCCGAGGGTCGGCTCAAACCTGAAATGTTCGCGACGATTCGACTCTTTTCCGAATCGCAGCCGGACCGGTTGGCCGTGCCTGACTCCGCGTTGCAACGGGATCAAGGCCGGATCTATGTGTTTGTGCAACGGAGCGCAAATGAGTACGAAGTCCGCGAAGTCCAGATCGGGGAATCCAACGGGACCTACACCTCGATTCTCGGCGGTCTCAGCGAAGGAGAGCCGGTCGTGACCCACGGCGCCTTTGTCTTGAAGTCCGAGCTCATCAAGAAACAGATCTGATGGTTTCTCGTCTCCTCGACATTTCACTTCGACAACGCCTGTTCATTGTGATCCTGGCGCTCATGCTCGGGGCCGGTGGTATCTACGCCTTCAGAACGATTGCGATCGATGCCTTTCCCGACGTGACCAGCGTGCTGGTGCAAGTGGTCACCAAGGCGCCGGGCCTCTCGCCGGAGGAAGTCGAGCGGCTGGTGACCTATCCGCTCGAGCTGCAACTGACGGGGGTTCCTTCCTTAACGGAAATGCGCTCACTCACCAAGGTCGGCCTCTCGCTGGTCACGATCGTGTTCGATGACTCAATGGATATCAATCTCGCACGCCAACTGGTGCTCGAACGCCTCATTGAAGTGAAGGAATTGCTCCCCCCCCTGGCCGACCCCATGCTGGTTCCAAACAGTACCGGGCTGGGCGAAGTCTTCCAGTATTACTTGGCCGGATCCCAAAGCTCTGTCATGGATGCATCAGCGGACCACCAGCGTTTAATCGAGCAACGCACAATCCAGGATTGGATCATTCGACCGCTCTTGAAGAGTACGCCGGAAGTGATCGATGTCAACTCGATGGGCGGGTTCGTCAAGCAATACCAAGTCTTGGTCGAACCGGCGATGTTGAGGAAATACAATCTCACTCTCCGTGACGTGTTCGACGCGGTGGCCAGCAACAACGCCAACGCCGGCGGCAATATTTTGGAAAAACACGCCGAGAAATACATCGTGAGGGGTGTCGGCCTCATCCGTACGCTCCAGGACATCGAGCGCATCGTCGTCAGGGAAACCGGCGGAACCCCCGTGTTCGTCGGCGATGTCGCCCAGGTGCTGATCGACCATGCGGTTCGGCACGGCGCAACGGTACTGAACGGAGAGCATGAGGTGGTCAGCGGGATCGTGCTCATGCTGCGGGGCGGCAATGCGCGCGACGTCGTCGAGGGGATCAAAGCTCGCATCGACGACATTCACGCCAAGCATCTCCTGCCAGACGGTCTGCGCATTGTGCCGTTTTATGACCGGATCGAATTGATCACGGCTGCGCTGAGCACGGTGTACAAGTCCCTTGCAGAGGGGGTGGTACTCGTTGTCGTCGTGCTGTTTCTCTTCCTGGGCAACATCCGCAGCGCCCTGATCGTCGTCGGCACCCTGGTGTTGGCGCCTCTGGCGACATTCATTGTCATGGGTCAAGTCGGGTTGACGGCGAATCTCATGTCGCTGGGTGGCCTTGCCATCGCGATCGGCATGATCGTGGATGGCTCGGTGGTCGTGGTGGAAAACGTCTATCGCCATCTCTCGGATCATTCGATCGCCCCCGTACCGAGGCTGCAATTGATTACCACGGCCGTGAAGGAAGTAGGACAACCCGTGGTCTTCGGCATTCTCATCATCATCCTGGTGTTCCTGCCCCTGCTCTCCCTTCAAGGGATGGAAGGCAAGATGTTCAAACCACTCGCCTATACCATCATGATCGCATTGATGATCTCGCTTGTCTTGTCACTCACGCTGTCGCCTGTTCTCTGCGCGCTGATGCTGACACGAGGAAGTGAGGAGGATCCCTGGATCGTCCGATGGGCAAAACGCCTCTATGCCCCTGCACTTCGATGGGCGCTTGGACATCGGACACAGGTATTGGTGATGGCGATTGGCTCTCTGGTCGCCAGTCTCGCGCTGTTTCCTTTCCTCGGGAGCGAATTCATTCCGATTCTAAACGAAGGGACCATCGCACCCCAAACCATCCGGCTGCCGAGCGTGTCTCTCCCTGCTTCCATCGAGATTGAAAAGCGTATGCAACAAGCGATCATGGAATTTCCAGAAGTGGAAATGGTGGTCTCGAAGATCGGCCGCACAGAATTGGGAAACGATCCGCAGGAGCCGAACGAGAGCGATCCCGTCGTCCGACTTCGCCCGCTGGATCAATGGACGACCGCGCGAACGATGCCGGAGTTGATGCAAAAATTTCGTGAGCGATTGAGCCGGATCCCCGGCGCGACGTTCCTGCTCAGCCAGCCAATCCAACAGCGGGTCGATGAGTTAATTTCCGGTGTCCGGACGGAGGCCACCGTCAAACTATTCGGCGATGACTTGGAGATTCTGCGAAATAAAGCCGAGGAGATCGCCGGCGTCCTCGGAACCGTGCGGGGTGTCCGGGATATCAAGGTCGAACAGCTGTTTGGCCAGCCCTACCTCACCGTCGACATCGATCGCGGCAAGATCGCCCGGCACGGCATTAACGTCGCTGATGTGCAAGAGATCATTGCCACCGCCGTCGGCGGCCAGGCTGCAACCCGTGTGTATGAGGAGCAGCGGCGGTTTAACTTGTTTGTACGTTTCCCCGAACAGTACCGGGACAGCGTCGAAGCGATCAGCAACATTCTGCTCAGCGATGGAGCCGGTGCGCTCATCCCACTGGCGGATCTCGGAACCGTACAGTTGGAGGAAGGGCCGGGCCGGATCAGCCGGGAGAGTCTCCAACGGTATGTGTCGATCGGCTTCAACACGCTGGGACGAGACATCGGCAGTTTGGTCGCGGAAGCTCAGCAGAAAATCGCAGCACAGGTGGCGCTTCCCACGGGCTACACCGTTGCCTGGGGCGGATCCTTCGAGAACATGGAGCGGGCAATGGCGAAGCTGCGGCTGATCGTCCCCGCGACGATCGGATTGATCTTCCTATTGCTGTACTCGACGTTCAATTCGCTTCGCCAGGCGACTCTCATCATTCTGAACCTGCCCTTTGCCTTGATCGGCGGGGTGGTGGCACTCTGGCTGACGGGTGAATACCTCAGCGTGCCGGCGTCCGTCGGTTTCATCAATCTCTTCGGCGTCGCCGTGCTCAACGGGATCGTGCTGGTGTCCTGTATGAACAAGCTTCGAGAGGACGGGTATAGTCTGGATGAAGCGGTCACAGCCGGAGCGATGCTGCGCCTGCGCCCTGTTCTGATGACTGCGCTGGTGGCGTTGTTGGGATTGGTCCCGCTGGCTTTTGCCAGTGGAATTGGGTCGGAAGTGCAACGCCCGCTGGCAATCGTTGTTATCGGCGGTCTGGTGAGTTCGACGCTGTTGACTCTGATCATGCTGCCGGTTCTCTATCGATGGATGGAAAGTCAATCAGCCGAGAGGGCAATCTTCACAAGCGGTCAGCAAGCGAAAACGACGGATGTATGAGATCGCATGTGCCATTGGACTGACGTCAGGGCTTCTCAACTCCCAACGTGCGTGGGTTTGCGGACTGGGCAAGAAGAGGTGATGCGATGAGAATGGTCCATGTCAGAATGCTGGTGGTCCTGATGGCAGGCGCTGGTGGTGCACAGCTCTGGACAGGTGCAGAAGGGATGGCGGAATCCGGGAAAGGTGAAACCGCAAAGGGGAAGATCGTGTATGTCAAAAACTGCGCTGGCTGCCACGGAACCGAAGGCAAAGGCGATGGCTACAAAATTCTCGGCCCCGACCCGGCCAACCTCACGTCGCCGTCAACGAAGAAGAAATCTGATTCAGCCCTGCTGAGGACTATTCATGATGGCAAGCCAAACATGCCGTCATGGAAGGTTCGTCTTTCTGAACAAGACAGTCGAGATGTATTGGCGTACGTCCGGACACTGGCCAAGTAATTGGCAGGCCGTGATTGTCTTGGCGGATTCATGAGACGAAAGTACATGCCTGCCGAGAGTGGACGCATCGTAACCAATTAGGCAAACTTCGCCGTGATCTTGCCGGTCATTGGCGTGGCATGAAAGGATTCCCTTGAGGAAGGAGCATTGCCGCCTCCTCAGTGAAGAGGCGGCAAAAAGGCCGTCTACTTTGAGACAATTTCCAGCAGCTCCACTTCAAACACTAATGTGGCCCCTGGTTTGATCACCGGTGGTGACCCGCGCTCACCGTATGCCAAGTTCGATGGGCACACGAGCCGGCTCTTGCCGCCGACTTTGATTTGTTGGACCCCTTCTGTCCAGCACTTGATGACTTGCCCGAGCCCAAATGTGGCGGGCTCTCCGCGTTTCACGGAACTGTCAAACACGGTCCCATCGATCAAGGTGCCGTGGTAGTGGACCTTTACCGTATCCGTGGTTTTGGGTGCCGCTCCAGATCCTGGTTTCAAGGTTGTGATGATAATTCCCGATTCGGTTTTTATTGCGCCTTTCTCGGAGGCCGCTTTTGCAAGGAACGCTGCTCCTGACTTTTTCTCGCTCTCGGCGACAACTGCGGATCGGGCTTGTTGGAGTTGCTGAATTTTTGGTCCAAACGTTTGGAGATCAACTTTTTGAGGGCGCTTTAGGACTCCATCGGTCATGCCGTTCTTGACCATGTCGAGTTCGGTTTCACTCAGCGTAAAGGCTCCAAGAGACTGGCTGATGGCCAACCCAAGTGCGTACAAGGTTTTCTGATCGTCATTCGCCGGCTCCTGCGGGGTCGCCAGAACTGGAGTTGCGATCAGGAGGAGCGAAGTTCCGAGGCAGAGGATAGTAGTGCGCATCGATGATCCTTTCTTGTGATGAGCCGAATGAGCACGCGAAGCTGTTGTATTAAGATACGATACAGTCCCGCATCCCACAACAGAAATCTTGTTGGCGTGGCGGTTGATTGCCTTGTCCAGCGAGGAAAAGCAGAGAGAGTGTTCAGCGGGAGCATGGACTCCGCTCTGGAGTCACATGGCGTCTTGGGTTTTGGAAACGAACCGGTAAGAGCGTTTCACAGTGGAACAGATTTTCTTCAGCGAGGCGGCATGAGTGGCGGAGAGGGAGGGATTTGAACCCTCGGTAGAGATTTTGTCCCTACGACGGTTTAGCAAACCGTTGCCTTCGGCCACTCGGCCACCTCTCCACGTCTAGATTCTTGAGGGGATCACGCCCGCATTAACGGCGGAAAGTGTCGTCAGGTTGGGGAACCATCGACGAAGCGCAATCTTACCTCAGCCTATAGGAGAGGCACAAGAGAGCGGGATGATCCATGGGAGAATTTAGTGGGAGCCCGTTAGTTCTCTGCCGGCCAGGTCCAAGGATTCAGGCGCCTTCTTGAAGGACAGTCTTTGGCGTAGCCACTGGAGCAGGTGTTTCCCTTGCGTGCGAACGATGGAGAATTCATGGGACGGAGCAGATTGCTGAGGAATGGCAGCGGGCATTGTGCAGAGATAAGCCTTCGAAGTTCCTACTTTCAGAATCGGCGTTGTGTAACGAAGTTCGATGTGGCTTGGCCGCACGACACCACTGAGGGCAAGCATGTGTATGGCGTTCCGTTTTTGCCGTGCACGTTCTCTATAAGTTCGCCAGTGGGCAAGTGGCATAGAGGTTGGTCTCCTTTTGTTCGGCTAACGTTGTCGATCGCAGGCTTCAATCAATTCACATCCACAATATTTTCCCAAAGTCCTCGTCAAAACTTCGTGGACGTTGACATTGGCTGCAACGAGCAAATAAGCCTGAGATTTCGGAAGTGCACGATGCTCTGAGAACGAGTTGGTACTTGTGCCCTCCGCAGAAGGGGCAAGCCTTTCCACGGACTTCCCGTCGGATTACTCCGATCTTGCCAAGCTGCTTTTGCATCGCCAGGTCCTCCTCATAGGAAATGCGCAGATCGCGCTTTGTCGGAAGGTTGCTTTGCGCATAGGCTTCATTCACGAGATCAATCTATGGGCAGGATAGGCCCGTGCTCAGGAGTTGAAAATACCGTAGAGGTAGTATGGAGGCAGACGAAAGGGGGATGTCTCTATTTCAGATGGATCACGAGTACCACGCTATTCATACATATCATTAAATACCAAGTGCTTATGTGTAATATGTTAACTGTTAAGATTAGGTAATGATGAGGTGGAAAATCACGCCTTCTGGCGGTCTAGTACAGCCGAACAGGAGGGTGACCCAAATATCGAAATGAGAAGAGGAGCAAGTTCGAGGGTGAAGGCAGGTTTCTACAGGAGGAAGCAGAAACCTCTTGCTGTCCAGAGGTGGGCATGTCCAGAGCAGCCACCTTCACCCAACAACCACTCAACCAAATAATTGCTCGGGCCGCAAGGTGGTAGTTTACCTAGGTAACCCAATGGGGAAAGAACTGGGTTTATCGCCCACCACATGAATAAGGACCTGAATAGAATGCTCTGTGAAGTCGGTACTCTAGCCGTGCTATGCACGGATCAGGATCTGGTCACTAACTGTATGCTTGGCTTGTGAGAGTTGCCCTTGCGATTCCACAAAGCGCTTGAGGCGCCTCGCGGCTGCAGGAGAAATTACTAGTAGTTCTACCTTGATCCAATGGTCTTTGATCCATTGAATTTCTGCCAACTCGATCAGGATATCGGAACTCTCATCGGGCAGCCACAGGCGAACTTTCACATAATCGCCTGCCCGCAATGAGCTGGGAGTCGAAAGCTTTGGGCGAGATCTTGACAGTTCGTAGACACAGCCATCCCCTCTAAGCCCCGCGACCCCTTTTGCGAGCATGCAGTCGATTGTGACTTGCGAAAAAAATCGGGGTGACATACTCCTCGTTCACGGATGCAAACCAATATTGTGGTCGCAGGGTAGTATAGAGAGGAAGCTTGTGCTACTCCCCAAGAAGGGGGCTAGACCCAACGAAAGTGGCACTCACCACTTGTTCGCGTATTCTCCTTTATCATCCCAGCGATTAGGGCTGTCAGCATCAAGTACTATAGGGGAATGGTTGGTTGTGAATTGTGATGGGGGAGGGTGGTCGGCAGGGAGAGGAGGTGCAAGGGGCTAGAGTGCGCTTACAGGACATAGCCATTTACTATGATGTTGTGTAGCTGCTGTGGACTTTGACAGACCCAGTCTACGCCTTAGGCTCCGAGGTCGTCGGTGGAGTTTCTGCATTGTGAGAGGGACCTCTCTCCCGACGCTGTGCATTCGGCGGTCGAGTCCCCTCACCTTTGTCCTCATTCGACATGAGCCACCCCAGAAAAAATCCCAGTAGTCCACCCAAGACGATGCAGATCACTAGTGACCCTAGAGGATACGGGGCGCCAAATTTATGGTACAGGACGATGTCCCAGTTCGAGGACTCTGGATCGGCAGCGTGTCTGGCTTCGTCTAGCCACCAAAGACCACCGATCACAATGGCGCCCTGTAGGGCTCCAACCACTAGGGCGATTTTGCGAACCGAGCGGAACGACTCACGTAAAATTCGTTCGATCATCAACCACATTGTCACACCTCAGTCGTGGCCTCACTTGAGTCTACTGACCAGTATCGTGCCCACCGACGGACTACAAAACGGCACGGGATTCATTTGGCCGCTCCATCACGCCTTATCGCGTATCCCGGCATCACGTCACTATCTGATACAGGCCAGGACTCTTTCGTTGCGGCTTCCCTTGGGAGGGCATGCCAAGGGCTTTTCGGTACTGTTCGGCCAATGCGGCCTCCACTTGACGAAAGATTATAAGAACAGCGTACCTGAAGTACAAGGCGCATAGAGGGATTGCTCGAATTTAAGTTTCAAGCACTTCCAGCGTTATCGTCGCCACTCTCCCAATGATGCGGTAAAAGCAACATGCCAGAAAAGGCACGAGACGATGCAGCCCGCTCTCACCTTGCGCATGGATGGTTTTCCAGGGAGCAGTTCACTTGCCAAAATAGGGGCCGGCAATTCCTCCCTTGGATCATTGTCTGTCACAGATGGCCCTCAGCGGTAATCTCCCACATGTTCTAGATAGTCGCTTCTTCGAGGGATATGCTCTCGCATTTGTGGCGTGAGTCACTCATGGACTACGTTCTCACGGCTTGCCGCAGGCCACTTCCCACAGCGCGTAATCAATGCTATCCGGTTTAACTGGCAGCCAGATGTCTTTGTCTACGTATTCAGTATCCGCTCGACCAGTTCCCATACGGCGTGAGAACTCTGTGAATGCCAGCAGCCGCAGGCGCTTCGCCGTGCAGTCGAATTGCTTGTGGGTCTTCGTCGACAAAAATCTTGGGGTTGATCGCGGCCCCCCTTGCATCCATTTATAGTCCGTTAATTGCCACAGCGTTGCCAGATTCCCTTCTTGACGAAGAATGTCTGGATCGAAGTACACGGTCTGTAGTCCTGGAACTTGATACTTTTCCTCAACGGCCACCCATTCCGCATACACGGGTCCATTGCTCAGCACCAGGGCTGTGACGAGGAGCAGTCGTTTCATGTGAATCCCTCGTGAAGACATGGTCGCTCATTTCTTGTTCGGTTTCCATTCCTGCTTCACCTGCGTCGCCCTCCTCTCTAGTACCCTACGGTCTTCTCGACCTCAATTTCGATTTCTATGCAACGTGAGTGGTCGAACGCGGTCCCTTGGCGGCCTGGGCCCGATTCTGCAAGACATTCACTGACGTTTGAAAAGTAGTTCGTACTGAGCTCCCTCCACAGACGCTCTCGCTCGACTTGCTTCCGGTAGAACCAACCCATGATCGCCGCCAGCACAATCAGGGCTATACCAACAAGGATCCAAGGTCGCATAGTTTCCTCCTCAGGTCGTCATCGGTCCGGTAAGGCACTCGGCTTGACTCCGGGCATCCTTGCCAAATTTGGCAGGGTACTGAGAGGTTGATCATACCGCTTCTGTTCAAGCCGAGGATATACTCAGGGCCGAGCCTCGCCTGAAGTCCAGTGTGGCTTGAGCTCTTTGTCCTTTTCAGTGCTGCCAGGCTAGGCCGTCCGCGGAGGGGGTGTCAAGAGTGGGTGAGTGGTTCACATTCGCGAGGCTGGACCTCGTGAACCTGGCTGGGTCACATTCTTTCGGTGCCTTCGCCTGCCTTCAGCATCACGAGCGAGGAGGACTTGAAGGAAGCTGGAAGCAAGCTCGGGAACTACATCCGGTTCACAACCCATTGAAGAATGGCGGAGGGGGCGGCCATCACCGAATCCTCACTCGACTTCCTCACGGCATCTTCGACCCCGAAAACCGTCGGCGCGTTCTGCAAGGTCTCGCGCCAGGTACTCTTGCAGTCCTCGCCGGTCGCACAAAACTTCTTACTCAGAGCCTTAGCCGAAGCGGTCGCCGCCGAACTCAGTCGCAAACTCTTGGTGGGCAGCGGCGCTGACGGCCAGCCGCTCGGCATCTTTTCGTATCTCGCCGTCGGCACCGTCTCCGGCGGCAGCGCCAACTATCAAGCGGTGCTTGATCTCATTGAAGAGGTGGAGACCGACAGCGCAATCGTCAACAGCGCGTCCGCTGGTTTCGTGATGACGCCCGACGTTGCCAGACTCTTGCGATCACGAGAAACCGCGAGCGGCAGCGGCATGGTGATGACGGCGAACGACGTGAGCGGCTACCGCGCCATTGTGATGGCGGGCAGCTCCCCTAATACGCTCACCTTCGGCGATTGGTCACAGTTGGCGTTACTGGAATACAGCATCTTGGAAGTCGCTGCCGATCCGTATGGCATTGCGAGTGAGAATTTCCGTTCGGGCACGGTAGGGCTAAGGGTGCTGTGGACCATCGATTCGATCTTGTTGCACCCGCAATCATTTGCGATCACTGGGGGGCTGAATTGATGAGTTTCGTTCGCAGCGATATCCTGTCTCCTCGGCAGTTGGATACACCGGTGAACGATCCGAACTTGTTCGTGATGGTCACGGTCAGAGCGACCCGCGCCTTTCGGTATCGTGGCCGACGATATGAGCCGGGCGCAACGGTCCGCGTTGAACGCTGGCTCAGCGATGATCTGGTTTTTCTTCGAAGAGCGGAACGTGTCACCTGAGGGGTTGCAATGCGCGTAGCTCCGTATTGCGAATGTGGTCGAAGAATTCACACTCCGGTCGACGACAAACAGGACCACACCTTGTGTGGATCATGCTATCGCACGCTCCTCCAAAAGATGCACGCAGCGAGAAAGCCCCCGTATAGCAGACCCGCTCGGAGCACAGCGGAGGTGCTGGCCGCGATGCACGGCGCACCCATCACATGAGGAACATGACTCAAGTTGTTGAAATGTTTTGGGTCCTCCGTGGCTAAAAATGCACTGCGGGTGCGCGTTCCGCACCTAGTCGCTAGAGCCAGGGAATCTTTTCACCATGCCACACTCCACTTGCTCCCTTCGCGAACTCGCACGAATCACCGGGCTCAGCACGAGAACGCTCGCCAGGCTGCGTACTAAAGGCATAATCCAACGGGACCGGCGCGGGTACCCGATGCCTGCGAGCGTGCACCAGATCATCCGGTATTACGTCCGGCGGGCGACGTGGTGCGCGAATCAACTTGTTTGCTATGGGATTGCCAGCGCCGATGAGATTGCTGAAGCCTGCGAGCACGGGGGACTGGACGACGACCTGAGAGAATGACGACGGCATACGCCATGACGACTCCCTCTCCACCTCAGCCTCGCGGGGCCTCTCCGAATTCCACCCCCCGGCCTGACAGAATTTTTCCGGCCAAGCCATGAGCCCGCCGTGCCCGAAATGCCACGGCCTCCTGATCCCTGATTGGGTGATTGAGCCAGGCGGGGATTGGCCGATCCAGCGCTGCGTCAATTGTGGCTTGCCCTCGTTGAGCCGTCCTGCCTCTGGCCGCGCCTCACGGGTCCCGCGATCCTCACGCACCCGGAGTAGCCGGGTGCCCTTCAACTTTGGATCGGCCACACGCTCTTCATGATCAACAGCATGATCGAAACTACAACAAAGACGACCACGCAGGCGCTCAAGAACACACTGATGGTATAGAGGCTTCGTCTATCCATGGTGGCGTCCGCGGTTCGACGACGGGTACGATACGCCCCCTCCTGCCCCTGTGGATTCCTTTGACACTCCCTCATTCTCCCGCTATCAGGTCCGCAACGGAACTCGGAAGATCACTTGTGCGGATAGGGGACATATTGTGGCGGGCACCTCGCGCCTAGGGGTTTCCCCAGCTTGTCCGTGCCGGACGTGCGGTTGATAGGCTGGAGGTATGGGGAAGCAACTGCGAGGGCCTCGGTTACGGCGGCGCGGACCCCGTCGTAGATGGGGCAAGGGGATTACGCTGGTGAATTATGATCCCAAGGCGCACCACCTGCCCGACACTTCGCACATTCCCTGGCTCGGGAGACGCCGATCGATCCAAGCATGACCCCGCGGCCTGAGCCAACAAAGGCCGAGTGGCCCGCGCGCGGCGGGCCTGCCGTCGCCTGCAGCCGCGCGAACGCCTCAGCCGTCTTCGCGGCGCGCCGAACTGATCGCCAAAAAGCATGGGGCGGCATGGATGACGCGAAATAGTCGATCGAATTAATACCCCGGTAGTTCCACTAAAAAAGCGGTGGAGGAAACTTCAGCATGACGAGGATGGTAACGGCCGTCCCGATACCTAGCACGAGGAGAAGAGTGTTTGGGTAGTCGCGCCCGCGATCTGGCGGATCTTGACCACCCCACATGTCGATGAACTCTTTGCCCAAGTATTCGAGTGCGCGGTTCTTTCTCTCTCTAAATTTCTTCTCCAATGAACGCTGTGCGGTCCTTACGAGTAGAGATCCCATGATTCCGGCCAGGAGCGCCAAAAAGATGAACAAGGCTCGTAAGTATATATGATCTTTAAAAAGGACCAGGAGACCTGCCTGTACAGCAAGGGTCGCATAAAAATCACGCCATTGTTGATGCTTCATCCTCGCAATATCGTCCAGCGCGAGCTTCAGGATTTCGATGGCCTCGTCTCTGTCCATGGCGCGAGACGGTAGCAGAACTCCAACTCAACGGCAACATATCATCCCGGCCAGTGGTGCCCGAGGTCATGAGTCCGCAAAGAAAAAGTGTTGTGAATCCCGTTGTGAAATGCGTGGGGAAATCGGGGGAAGGGTCAAGTAGCGAAGATCTGTATCCGAGATTTGAACCGGGTCGATCAGGAATCACGGATGGGGCCAAAGATCAAACTTGCTTGCGAATTCATCGATTGCGAATTGCATCGGCCCCCCCTTTACTTTCCAGCCTTTCAAGAACTCGGGTAACCCTTCGGCGCTAATAATAAAGACCGTCCTCTCCCGTGCTTGATGCGCATCTTTGAGAGCACTGAACTTTCCCTTCGGGAACTCGGTGGCCAAACTCTTCCTGAAACGTATGAATGGCATACTCGTAAGCGTGACTGTGTCTAAATCGAGTTTACCATCGGCGATTTTCACGTCGCTTGATTTGAACTGACACACCCTGAGCTTGGCATTCGTCACAATTGCCGGGAAAATAAATCGCAAAATCAGGCCCTTTGATTGTGAGTGCTGAATGCGCACTTCTTCTTGAGCTAACCCTTCAATAGACTCCAAGACTTCAGCGCAGAGGGTTTCGAGGATCGGCTGCCTCTTCGAATCATCACCTGACAAGATGCAGAATTCAGACTCAGGCGATTCCGGATCTACCTGTACATCATTATCCCAAAGTCTGGCTTCTTTCCATTCCGTTGACCCCAAAGGTGATGATGTGGATAAAGCACCCCCAACTTCAAAGGATGAGGCTCGTTTTATTGGACTCAGCTCTTGATCCGCCAGCAAAAAAATCCACTGGAGTTGCCTGCTATCATCCGCCTTCACCCTCTTACATTCGATAACCAAGCGATCAGAGGTACACGTACGATGAGAAAGGACTAAATCAATGAAGCCAGAGGATTCACTATCTGGTGTCCCCCAAGGATGCTCACGGCTGGCAACTTCCCATCCATGCTGAGCTTGGGAGGTGCGAATCTCATGTTCAACCCGGAGCTGAAATGGAAAGCCGGATCTATTAATTTGTTTGAGGGTTTCGTCTTGGTGTTCCATGAGCACCCGTTACATGAAGTTGTGCTCCTATTCGTGGGAAACTGTGCCCCCACCTGTGACCTCAAGCCTTTCCCAATCGTCTACACCGCGTCTACATACTGCCGTTCCCGTTCTCTCAGATCTCGTAACATAAGTGCTATTGCTAGGTCGGATGTATGGCTAGTAAGAAATAGATATGTAACTAATTGATAATATGAATAGATTGGCGGAGGGGGCGAGATTTGAACTCGCGGATGGGTTACCCCATCTCCGGTTTTCAAGACCGGCACGTTCGGCCACTCCGTCACCCCTCCGTGAGGCCTTGGCATGGTCACCCTAGTTGCCCTGGATCCGGCTGAGGCCCCCCATGTGAGAGCGGAGCGCCTCTGGAATGAGTACACTACCATCCGGCTGCTGAAAATTTTCAAGAATTGCCACAAGCGTTCGTCCGACCGCGAGGCCTGAGCCGTTCAGCGTATGAACGAAGCCGGTCTTTGCATCTTTCTTTCCACTGACCGGGCGATATTTGATACTGGCTCGTCTGGCTTGAAATGATTCAAAATTGCTGCACGATGAGATCTCTCGATATTGTTGCTGGGAAGGCAGCCAGACTTCAATATCATAAGTCTTTGCGGCAGAAAACCCCAAGTCACCCGTGCAAAGTGTGACCACACGATAGGGCAGCCCGAGGCCCTGCAAGACCGACTCGGCATGTCCGGTCAATCGTTCAAGCTCCTCATAGGAGCGGTCGGGAGCCGTAAAGGCCACGAGTTCAACTTTGTTAAATTGGTGAAGGCGAATAAGGCCGCGGGTGTCTTTTCCGTATGACCCTGCTTCCCGCCTGAAGCAGGGTGTGTAGGCTGCATATCGGATGGGGAGGCTGTCCTCGCCCAGGATCTCCTCTCGATGAAGATTGGTGACCGGCACTTCCGCCGTCGGGATCAAAAAGTAGTCTTCGTCCTGTAATCGAAAGAGATCGTCTTCAAACTTGGGAAGTTGACCGGTCCCGGTCATGGCCTGGCGATTGACCATTAACGGCGGAAGCACTTCCCGATACCCGTGTTGACTCGTATGGAGATCGAGCATGTAGTTGATCAATGCGCGCTCCAGTTTCGCCCCTGCTCCGGTCAAGACGGCAAAGCGGGATCCCGCAATCTTCGCCGCGCGATCGAAATCCAAAATCCCAAGGGCTTCTCCGATCTCCCAGTGGGGTTTGGGAAGGCTGGAAATCGTTGGGATTGTGCCCCAGCGACGGACCTCAAGATTATCCGAGGCATCGTTTCCAATCGGGACGGTCTGATGGGGGAGATTGGGGATGCGAAGCGCGAGGTCGCCCAAGGTCTCTTCGACTCCTCGCAGGGCTCCCTCAATGTCCTTTATCCGATCGCCAAGCCGCTTCATGGCCGCCATGGCTTCTTCGGCTGGTTCTTTGGCTCGGCGGAGGCGTGCGACTTCGTCGGAGCCTTTCTTGAGTTCATGTCTGAGCTGCTCGACCTGCATCGTCAGTGTCCGCCGTTCCTCGCTCAGTTTCTGGAGGCTATCCCACGGGACGTCGTTGCCGCGCCGTCCCAATGAGGTGCGGAGAAGGTCCAGGTTTTCACGAAGATGCTTCAGGTCGTGCATGATTCATCTTTCAAAAAAGCGCCTGGAATCTAGCACCGGAGTTCCGGAGAGTCAACGAAACCGACGGTCCATCAACTCGATTGCATCCGAGCCGTCACTTGGAATTGACAATCATGGGGGGCTGAAGACACGATGTGCATATGCGTACGATCTCGAATCCGCCCAATCCGTTCGACACCGCTCATCGAGAACTTCTCGAACCGGCTCGCGCAGCGAAGCTGATGGTGTATGGAGATGAGACGCGGGAGATTCTGAGTCGCAATGACAGTCCGGACCTGCCCTTTCGATGGAGTGTGAATCCATACCGGGGTTGCTTTCACGCCTGTGCCTATTGTTATGCGAGACCATCGCATGAGTATTGGGGCTTTGGAGCGGGAACGGATTTCGACAGCAAACTTGTCGTCAAGGAGGATGCACCCGGGCTGTTGCGGCGCGCATTTGAAAACCCATCTTGGCGGGGAGAACTCATCGTCTTTTCAGGAAATACGGACTGCTACCAACCCCTGGAGGCCAGTTATGGCCTGACGCGGGCTTGCTTGGATGTGTGCGCGGAGTATCGAAACCCTGTTGGCATCATCACGAAGGGCGCGCTGGTGCTGAGGGATATCGATGTGCTGGAAAAGTTGCAACGGGACGCATGGATTCGTGTGTATTTCAGCATTCCCTTTTCATCAGACGCCATCGCTCGTCAAGTGGAGCCGCATGCCCCGTCGATCACAAAACGGTTCGAGGCCATGAAGGCGTTAGCGGAGGCAGGGATCTCAACGGGCATTTCGATCGCCCCGATCATTCCCGGTCTGAATGAGAATGATATTCCTGAGTTGTTGGGGCGTGCGCGTCAGGCCGGAGCTTGTACGGCAACGCATAGTTTGCTGAGGCTCTCTGGAAACGTCGAAACCGTATTTCTCGAGCGTATGAAGGAAGCATTTCCCGATCGCATCGGGAAAATCATCAATCGGCTTCGTGAGGTGAGAGGCGGCGCGCTGACGGCGGGAGCGTTTTTCAGACGACATGCCGGGGAAGGGGTCTATTGGAGGATGATCGAACGACTGTTCGGTTTGGCGAAGCGACGAGCGGGGTTTACCGATGACGAAGCGGGCACGATTCCCGATACCTTTCGCAGGCCACGCGTCGAGCAAGGATCACTGTTCAATCAGGAGGGAACATGACACACAACCCAGGGTTCTTGCGGCTGGTTGAGCAATCGAAACGGCGCGTGAAGGAGTGCACGGCGGCGGATGTGAAGGCCAGGTTCGATCGAGGGGAACAGTTCCATTTTATCGATGTTCGCGAAGATCGTGAATTTGCAGACGGTCATGCAACGGGGGCTCGGCATGTCGGCAAGGGGGTCATCGAACGTGACATCGAGACCGTGATTCCAAATAAACAGGATAGAATAGTGCTCTACTGTGGCGGTGGATTTCGGTCTGCGCTTGCGGCGGATGCCTTGCAGCAGATGGGATATCTCAATGTGATCTCGATGGATGGAGGGATACGGGCTTGGCGAGAGGCTGGCTATTCCATGGAATAGCCAGCCTGAATGCCAATGTGGTGTTACTTGTTCGTTCGGTCGAATTCCTTGATGACCTGTTCTGTGAGATCGATCGTGTCTTTGTTATAGATCACGATTTTGACGGTTTGTTCACTCCCTTTGTCGACCACCAGCGCGAATCCACCCTTTTCGGCCATGGTCTGTGTTGCGACAGAGATTTTCTTCATATACTCGTCGACAAGTTCTTTTTGCTTCCGTTGCAGCTCCTGATTAAACTCCTGCGCGCGCTTCTGGTAGTCCTGGATCTTGGCTCGGAATTGAGTTTCCTTGTCTTTCTTCTCCGTCTCGCTCAATTTGGGCGCTTGATCCTTTAACTGCTTCTCGTAATTGCGAAGATCTTCTTCATCCTTGGCAAGGAGTTTCTGCCGGGTAGACACATACTCTTTCAGTCCCTCCAGCGCCTTCTTGCCGGCCTTTGACTTTTCCAAGACGGATTGGGGATCGACTACGCCCATTTTGAACGCCTCGGCGGCTTGAACAGCCGGTGCCAGGGGTGAGAGTGCCAGGGTTAACAGCGCCGCTACACGCAGCGTTCGCAAAGCAGAAATTCGCATGTGAGGCTCCTTGTGCTGACTTATGACGAGGCGTGTGAAATTCTTGGCAGAATAACTGTGCGGTATTAGCCTGTCAAGGGATTGTGCGAGGACCGTGCGCCCGGTACAGCATGAGGGAGGGGCGTTTGCGGGAAGAGCCGGCCGCGTAGAACAATGGCATTCCAAAACGTTCGTGGCCGCTAGGCTGATGGCTGGTTGAAGAATCTAGCAGGTTGTTGACAAACAACTTGCGCGCGACGAGAACGTGGGAGCCCAGCCACTCACAGACGATCTCACAATCATTCGCAGGCTGTTCAGAAAGGCCGTCCAGCAAGGCCGCGGCAAGCGAATCGTACGCTCTGCCGTACGTTGAGCTTCTGAGCGCCGCGAGAACGCCGCTGGAGGACTTTGTCAACAGCCTGCTAGTGAGGTATGACGCCATGCTTGTAGCGGGAGAAGGAAGCGTCATGCGAAATAACGGCTCGTGTCGAATTTGTACTCGGTAGTATCGATCAAACGAACGATGCGGTGGCGGTAGGCTCCGGTTTCATCTTTTTCGTCCAGGTCCACGTCCGGCCCATTTTCGATGACGGCGCCTTGGGCATCCGTGATGATCTTCACGAGCGGCCGTTCCGCGTCGACTTTCTCGACCGCCGGTTTGAGGACCACGGCCAGTTCGTCGGACTCCAGCATGACGAGGCTGCCAATCGGGATGATGCCGACACAGTTCACGAAGAGCTTGAGAAGGGCCGGATCAAAGGATTGACCGCTCTTTCCGAACATGAACTTCAGGACATTCGACGGTGACAGGGGTTCGCGCCGATAGACACGAGAGGACGTCATCGCATCATAACAGTCGGCAATCGTGACGATGCGACTCGTTAAACTCTGGCTCCATGGAATCGTGAGCTTCGGGTAACCGGAGAAGTCGTAATTCATGTGATGCTCAAAAGAGGCTGCGGCCATTCGTGCCGGGACATTCCCTAGACCGCGCAGTTCAATGAGCGTCAGCACCCCTTCTGTGGGGTGGGACCGCATGAGTTCCCACTCTTCTTCGGTAAACTCACCGGGCTTGTTCAAGATATCCAGCGAGATCGCGCATTTCCCGACATCGTGAAACAAGGCGGCCAATCCCAGATCGGCGAGGTCGATCTTCGGATAGCCGGCTCGATTCCCGAGCGCCATGGAAAGAAGCGCCACGTTGACGGAGTGGTTGTGGGTGTATTGATCATAGCAGCGCAGATTGGTCAGGCCCAGAAGCGACGACTCGTCCTTCATCATGAGGTCAACAATATTTTGAATCGCGCGCTTGGCTTGTTTGAAATTGAGCGTTCCGCCGTCGCGGGCAGTTTGAGAGATGCCTCCCAGAGCGCCGATCGCCTTGCCATAGGCGATTTTCGATTGTGCTTTCTGTTGCGCCTTGGATTCGGCTCCGCTTCCGGCTGTTCCCGTCCCATGACCAGCAGCTTCGACATCCTCCTTGAGCGAGAGTTCGCGCGGGTCTTCGATTTCGATGCTCGTCACCCCGCACTGCTTGAGTTCATGTCGAAAGTCCTCGACGGATTTTGTCGTTGGGTCGAGGCTTACGAACAGGTAGGCGAATTCTCGGAGATCCGAGGAGCTAACGGATGAGGATAAGGTGAACCCACCGATCTTCCATTTGTTCATCGAGTCAATGATGCTGGACACGACCAGCATTTGCTGCGCGCTGACTTTGAGATGGCTCTCGCCCAGAAAGAGAAAGTCATTTTGTACGCGCAGAGTGACGGGCTGGTCATGGGCCAGGGTTTGTACGAGGGTCATCATGGTTTCGACGGGTTTGTCGAGGGCTGCATTGGTGCGGCCATGAATCCGTGATGTCTTGATCAACGTATTGAACTGGGTAATAAGTTGGAATCCCAACATCACCAGCTGCTGGTCCAGAATATCCCCGGCCTCGGAGCCATGGCCGATCTTTTGAGTCAGCGACGTTTCATGTGTCAGGAGCGGTTGGCTCTGATCGTCGCCGACGGGTGTCTGGAGAGTCTTCGGATCACTCACGATGGGCACTCCTTAACGTGATGCACCGGCGGGCGGCTTCCCACGTTGTAATTTTTGCATTTGGGACAATGCCATGGTGCAGGCTTGGCGAACCGCGGCGCTTCCTTTTTTTACTCCAAGTTCGAGCGTGGCAGTGGCCGAAGGGGTTGCAAGCTTGCCGAGCGTTTCTGCAGCCAGGATGGCCAGCTCTTCTTTTTTCTTTCTATTGGTCCAGACCCATTCCGTCATGAGGCTTTCCCAATAAGGAATGGCCTCGTCGCCGCACGTCGCCCGGATTGCCTGGAAGACAGATCGGCGTTCGCTCATTGGACGGTCCATGAAATCCTCTGCCGATACGATCGAGGACCAGCTGGAAAATGCAGCGGTGTACTGTCCGGACATGAGGAGCTTCAGGGCTGCGATGCGGACGCCTTCATCCGTATCTCCAATAAAGGAGACGAGTTTCAACCCATTGCCGCTTGGCCGGAAAAGGCCGATCGCGCGCACAACTTCCTTTCGGACCTGTGCGTCCGGATAGCGGGCAAGCTTTTCAATCGGCTCGGCAAACCTAGGATTGTTCCACTTGAGGAGGATCGACAGAAGGTTACGGACGTAGATGGGCCGGCGGTCCGATAACCCTTTTAGCAACGGATCGGGTTGGTCTTTGGCCAACACCATGAGGACATCAGACACGATGGTGTGATGCAGCGGTGATTCCAAATGTGCAAGGAGGGAGCAGAGTATAGGTGTGGCGTCCGGTTTCATCAACAGCAAGATGGTGGAGAGCCCATCCGTATTGGCGTTGGGAGTGCGATTGAGATAGCTCTCGATGGATTTCACCCGCTCTGCCCGGCCAAGCCCGTCGAAGAGGGACGCTAGCTTCTGCTTGTGTTCCTCGTCGAGATCCGGGCGGACGGCATTGGTTTCATGGAGCAGACCCAACACATTTTCCAAAACGGTCCACTTTCCCTCGCGAAGCAGAGCGTCGACAATACTGGCCCAAAGGCCGAAGAGCTTCGACAGCAACGCAGGAGATTTTTCCGAGGCGAGAACTGCGGTCAGGATATCCAAGACATGCATGGTGCTGTCGCGCATGCTCTCTGCCTCGACTTCCTTGGCCAGCGCCGCCAGTTCCTCTTGGGTGACTTCGTAGCCGACCAGGCCAGACTGAAACCGTCTATTGGCAGCACCTGCGGCGCTTCCGTTGCCGCCTCCATTTCCGGTACCACTTGCCGTGTCGCCGCCGCTGCCATCCCCGGTTCCGGTGCTGCCTTGTTTCCGACGTTGCTCCCGGTCCAGCAGTTCTCTGAGGGTTGAATCGGACGAATCCATCCCTCCATCAAGCCGGAGGAGACCATCATTTCCGGTCGACGCTTTTGCGATCTCCTCCGCTGTTACGATCGTCAAGGTTGACAGATTCTTGGACCACAGGCGTGTGACGATATCGTCGTCGTCTTTTGTCGGATCAAGCCCGCCCCACAGGGAGTCTAAGAAGAACATCAGGTCTTCTTGCGTAAGACCTTGCTGCAGAACCAATTCCCTAATGCCGTCTGCATAAAGTTTGAAGGCAATGCTCTCGCTCCCCCCATCTTTTTCTGCCTGATATACGACACAGTCTTTGCACAGCAGTTCGGATCGTTGGACCAGGAAGGTGAGTTTTGAGTAGGTGGAGAGATGACCGGTCAATTCTTCAAACAGCTGTTGCGAAAACTTTTGGGCTACGGGGTTCGTCGAACCGTACGTTCGGTTCGACTTGGCCGTCTTGTCGAGAAGTTTGAGGACTCGTTTGACAGAGGTAATCTCCGGGTCCTCTACCCCTCTCGCAGCCACAGCCGCAGCCATCATGTCCTGTGCGGTCTTGAGATCAGTCATAGGGTATGACCTACCGGGAGATCAGAGATTCGTCAAGAAATTCGCCATTCTCCACAGGAGTTCATGATGCGTGGTCAGGCAATGATGCAGCGCCTTGCCAGGAGCCGGAGGCGCCGGTAGAATCCTGGCCTCGTGGGTTGTGCTGCCCCTGACTGACGCGGAAGCCAAGGATCCATTCACGCGATATGATTCAATCTGCCCTTGTCATTTGTTTTGGCGATAGCCTGACCGCGGGGTTTCAATCACCGACAAGAGAGAACCCCGTTGGACAGGAAACTCCCTATGGGGATTTCTTACAGGACAAACTGGGTGGAGCGGCCCGGGTTCGTGTCAGCGGGATCTGCGGCGAGCTGACCGGCGAAATGGTGATGCGATTCCGGCGCGATGTGCTCGATCACAATCCTGGCTATGTGCCGATCCTCGGGGGGACCAACGACCTGGGTTGGAATGCCTCACCCCACGAAATCATGAGGAACCTGGTCAAAATGTATGAACAGACCCTCGCGGCGGGAGGCATCCCTATTCCAGTCACGATTCCCTCGATTCGGGTAGAGGACAGCCAAGCCAGCCGAGAAGGCCGGGAGTGGGTGGCCGGTCATCTTGCAAGCAGGTACCAGCTGAATGATTTGATCCAGGAATATGCGGCGTCAAAAAGCATCGCCTGCGTCGATCTCTTTGCGGCCACCGCAGATCCTGAGAGCGGACAACTGGCTGGGGTCTATTCGAACGACGGCATTCATCTCACCACCTCCGGGTACCGCCTGTTCGCGGAGCAGGTGGCCCAAGTTCTGAAACTCTTGTTGTCGCGAGCGGTGCAGTCGTGAAGGCCAGCCTGCTGGCGGTCAGCGATCGACAGTTTGATCGCGTGGTCGAGATGAGTACCGTCCCTGTGTTGGTGGAATTCTGGAAGCCGGGCTGCGGCCATTGTCGCGCGTTAACAGCTGAGCTTGAGCGTGTACAAGAAGAGGTAGGATCGAACCTGCTCATCCGTACGATGAATGTCGAAGAGAATCCTCAAATCCCCGCCGAGTTGGAAGTCACGTCGCTACCTGCGCTCGCACTCTATCGGAACGGCGAATTCACACGGTTCATCGGAGGGCTGGGAAAGTGGGACGAGATTGTGAAACAGATTGGGCTGGAACTGCGCAGATAAGTCGCTCCTCCCGCGAGGTATGGTTACAGCACTCGCCAGGCGCGGCCGTCGTTTTGGATCAGACGGTCGGCTTCCACCGGCCCCCACATGCCTGCTTGGTATTCGGGTAACCAGCGCTGTCCCAGTTGCTCCCAGGATTCGAGTATCTGGGTGATCCACGCCCAGGAGGCTTCCACGGCATCGCGTCGCATGAAGCGTGAGGCATCCCCCGCCATGACGTCGAGCAGGAGGCGTTCGTAGGCCTCCGGAGACGGCTGGCCAAAAACTTCCCCGTATTTGAAGTTCATTTCAACAGGGTGAGTCTGTGCCCTGGTGCCTGGGACCCTCGAGACGATGCGAAGTGAGAGCCCTTCTTCAGGCTGAATTCTCAAGGTGAGAACGTTCGGGGCTTGAGGGGTTTGCGCATTGGCATTGAAGAGGATCTGCGGAATCTCTTTGAATTGGACGGCGACTTCGCTGGCTCGAAGCGGCAAGGCTTTTCCGGTCCGCAGGTAGAACGGCACACCGGACCAGCGCCAGTTCTCCACAAAACATTTCACGGCCACATAGGTTTCGGTGATGGAATTGGGCTTGACCCCTTTTTCGCGTCGATAGCCTGGGACCGGTGTGCCATGCACCGTGCCTTCCGTATACTGCGCCCGCACCGTGAACTTCTCCACATCCTTGGCGGTAATGGGTCTCAAGCAGCGAAGCACTTCCATCTTGGCATTCCGCACCACATCCGGATCCAAGGAGTAAGGCGGCTCCATCGCGACAAGGCAGAGCAGCTGGAGCAGATGGTTCTGAACCATATCCCGAAGCGCGCCGGCTTCTTCATAGTACGTCGCCCTGGTCCCAACTCCTTCCGCCTCACTCACGGTGATCTGAACGTGGTCGATGTATTTGTGATTCCAGATCGGTTCAAAAATGCTATTGGCAAACCGCACCACCATGAGGTTCTGGACCGTTTCCTTGCCGAGATAATGATCGATGCGGAAAATTTGCGATTCGTCGAAGACGCGGCCTGTGACCGTGTTGATGGCCTGTGCCGAGGCCAAATCGCGCCCGACCGGCTTTTCGACGATGATACGGGCGTAGGGCGAACGAGCGGCAGGGTTTCCTGCAAGCCCCGAACTCGACAAGCCTTCGCAGACGGGAGTGAAGGAGCTGGGTGGGATGCTGAGGTAGAAAATTCGGTTCCCAGGCAGCTGGAACGTGTGCTCGAGCTCCTCTGCGCGTGCCTTGAGCCGGATGTAGGTTTGGGCGTCATCGTTTTCGCCCGCCAGATAAAATACATGCCGGGAAAAGGCGTTCCAGGTATCTTCGATCAAGGCTTGTCGGGAATGGTTCACGACACCGTCGCGTACGGCGGCCCGGAACTCTTCATCGCTCATGAGAGTACGGCCTAACCCCAACACGACGTAGTTCGAGGGCATCAGCCCATCGAGGAGCAGGTTGTAGAGCGCCGGGATCAGACGCCGGCGGGCCAAGTCTCCTGATCCTCCGAAAATGACCAGGGTGCAGGGCTCGACAGGCAGCAGCGTTTCCTGTGCGGGACTGATGTCGACTCGTTGACTGGTAGGGGCCATTGCGGCATCCTATCGAGAAAGATAATTCACTACCGTCGAACAGCATGGCCGCCGAACGCGTTCCGCAACGCGGCCAGCATTTTTTCAGCAAACGATTCCTCCTGCCGCGATCGAAACCGGGTAAACAGGGCGGTCGTGAGCGTCGGAACCGGGACATCTTTTTCGATTGCATCGGCAATCATCCAGCGGCCTTCTCCAGAATCCTGCACGTACCCTTTCAACGTTTCCAGCTTTTGATCTTCTTTGAGCGCCCCCGCCGCCAGTTCGAGCAGCCACGAGCGCACCACGCTGCCGTGCATCCAGAGATCGGCGATGCGTGCCAGATCCAGCTTGTACTCGCTCTTTGACATCAATTCAAATCCTTCGGCATAGCCTTGCATCATGCTGTACTCGATGCCGTTGTGGACCATCTTCACATAGTGCCCGGCGCCGCCCGCGCCGACATGAGCCCAACCGTTCTCAGGAGCCAGGGTTTTGAACGCCGGCGCCAGCCGTTTCACGGCTGCGTCCTCGCCCCCAACCATCAAACAGTAGCCGACGCGCAATCCCCAGATGCCTCCGCTTGTTCCGGCATCCACATAGTGGATGCCCTTTTTCTTGAGCTCGCCGGCGCGGCGCACGTCATCATGAAAGCGAGTGTTTCCTCCGTCGACGATGATATCCCCTGATTGTAACAGCGCGGCAATCGCGTGCACGGTTTCTTCCGTCGGGGCGCCGGACGGGACCATGACCCAGACGGCGCGCGGCGCGCTGAGCTTGCCGACGAGGTCGGCAAGCGATGAGGACCCGACGCAGCCATGATCCTCCGCTTGTGTGACCAAACCATTCGAGCGGTCGAAGACCACCACGCGGTGTTGGTCGCGCCGCAGACGGGTGACCATGTTCATGCCCATTTTACCTAGTCCGATAAATCCCAGCTCCATAACAACTCCTTGGCGCGTGTGCCGGTGAGAGGGAGTGAGGCCTGCCCAAATCGGTTCGCGGACCGACAGGGCTCTCCATTCGTCGCATAACAGACACACCCCCTGACGCCGGGGTGCAACAGGTCAGATGCGTCAGAGCCCGTCAGTCGATACGGGCAGGGTTTGGGACATCCTTAAAGAGCAGGTCGGCAAATTGCCGGCCAAAGTTGAGTCGGTCGGACAGGGTTGTCGCGGTAAGAAACTGTCCGGCCAAGTCCGCAAGTGGCGGTTCTCGCGAAAACATGAAGCGGTGGATATCCACCGGGGCGGTCAGCCAAAATCCCCTCAGACGGAAGAACGCCAGGATGCAATCTTCGTAGAACAGGGTCAGCAGGTATTGTGCGGTTCCTGGTTTATCCACGAGGTCCTGGGCTTTTCCCAGCCAATGGTGGCATTCGGCCTTCATGCGAATCTGCTCATTGATCGTGGCCGGAGAAGGGCCCTGGCGGAATCGCTGATTGGCCTTCTCGATCAGCATGGCGCTGATGCCATCGTGGTCGTAGAGGGTTCGGCCTTTTCTGAGCAGCGGGGGGAGCCTCAGTGAGTAGGCGAGTTCCTCCTCGACGGCCTTATGCCCGTGATAGCGAATATCGGCGAGACGTTCTCCGACCCGCAGAATTTCATGACTATCGGTCTCTCCCTTCACCAGGGCCAGGAGGTCGATATCGCTATGGGGGGTGACAGCCCGGCGCGCCCCTGATCCGACAAGAATGACGCCAACAAGATCGCCGCCGCGCCGGCCTCTCACGTGCCGCAAGGCGATGTCAAGACTGTCCTCGAACCCCGGTGGGTGAGGTGTCTCCGGCTGCTCCGGTGGTTCCGGGACGGCCAGCAGTTCCGCATTGAGTTCCTCACGGGTAGGAGTGCGCGTGGTGGTATTCGAATCCATCATGACTCCTGGGCCTGCTGAATTTGAGTCGGGAGTACGGTGAGCCACTGGTCGAAGGGCTGTCCGGCGTCCACGATGATTTCAAGTTTGCCGTTTGAGAGTCGGCGGACAAGACCCGGATTCTCGGGAGACAGGGGAATTTCCACCCACTCACGATTCAGTCCAAGGCCATCCGTCACCTCGAGGATTTTGCTGATTTGCTGAAACGAGACGGATTGCAAAGTCATGGCGTGTTCCTTTTCAAACGTCGTCGGCATTCTATGTGTCGTTGAAAGTGGTGTCAACGTGGGAGGATCAGTGCGTGAGGACGCGGGCGAAGATGGCGCCGGCTTCGTCGATCTGTTTCATGGAGACGTTCAGATGGGTGACGGCCCTGAAGCTCTGTCCTCCAATCGCATTGATGAGTACGCCCTGTTCTTTCAATGCGGCGACGAGTTCAGCTGGAGACCGTTGCCGGTCGATTACATCGAAGATCACGATGTTGGTTTCGACATGCTGCGGCGCGATCTGGACCGACGGAATCTGCTGGAGCAGTCGTGCCAGTTTTTTCGCATGATCGTGGTCGTCCTTTAGGCGCGCGACATGGCGCTCCAGCGCATAGATGCCGGCGGCAGCGAGGATGCCTGCTTGACGCATGGCTCCTCCGTACATGCGGCGAAAACGCCGGGCGCGGTCGATGACCTGTTGATTGCTTGAAATCAGCAGGGATCCCACAGGCGCGCCGAGACCCTTTGACAAGCACATCGAGACCGTCTCGAAGTGCTGGGCGTAGGAAGCCGGCGGAATCGTCGTGGCGGCTACGGCGTTGAAGAGCCTCGCGCCGTCGAGATGCATCGGAATGCCACGCTTGGCGGCGACGGTTCGAATCTTCTCGATTGTGGAGAGGGGATAAATCGTCCCGCCTCCGGCATTGTGCGTGTTTTCGAGACAGATGAGCGCCGTGGGAATGCTGTGCGGATCGTTCGGCCTGATGGCGGCCTCCACCTGTTCAGCGGTCACGATCCCGCGCTCACCCGACACCCAGTGCAGCTGGACACCCGCCAATGCGCCGGCTGCTCCCTGTTCATAGCGAACAATGTGACTCTTGCTTTCGACAATGACTTCCTGTCCTGCGTGGGTCTGTGATCGGATGGCGAGTTGATTCGCCATGGTTCCGGAAGGGACGAAGAGAGCGGCTCGCTTGCCGAGCAGCGCCGCGGCCATCTCTTGAAGCCGATTGATGGTGGGATCTTCTCCATAGACGTCGTCGCCTACCTCGGCGCGCGCCATGGCTTTCCGCATGCCGTCGGTAGGAATGGTGACGGTATCGCTGCGAAGATCGATCATCCGCTGCCTTTTACGACAAGAAAGACATCCTGGCCCGGCGCATTCTAGCAAATTTTCTCCTTGCAGGAGAGGGGGAGGGGGTGGACTGCGTCCTCATTGGAGAATAGATCGTATGGTATTGGGCACGCTATAAAGCCGGCGTGCATTGCGAACAGCAATCGGTCTCTTCGTTCGGTGTCGGCTTTACTCCCCAAAAAATCACGTGCTATAGTCGCGAGGAATGTGTTGATCCAACGATCTGTTGATCGAGCGATTTGAGTTGAGAAGAGGTAAATACATGCCTGAAGTACCTGTTAAGCTATATATGGATAAGTTATTGAAAGACTGTCACCATATTGCCAGGCAATTGGCGCTATTGTCTGGTCCGACGAAGGAGAAGGCGTTGCGGGCGATGGCGGATCGGATTGCTGCTGACCAGGAGTTAATATTAGCTGCGAATGAGAAGGATGTGGATGCGGTCGGGAAGTCGTACGAACGCGACGTCATCAAGAATCGGATGAAAGCCGCTGTGGCCCGAGTACGCATGACGGCGGACGACATCAAAGAAATAGCCGGGCGGCTTCGCGTCATAGCCGACTTGCCGGATCCGGTCGGCGCCGTGGTTTCGCGATGGGAACGGCCTGATGGACTCCAGGTCAGCCGGGTTCGGGTTCCGATCGGGGTCATCGGGGTGATTTCGGAGATGAGTCCTCTTGTGACGGTGGAATCGCTCGCGCTCTGTCTCAAGTCGGGCAACCTCTGTGTCTTCCGGGGCGCTCCTGAGTGGAGTTTGACACATAAGACGATCGAGATGGGAGTGCGTGAGGCCGCGGAGCAGAACGGAATACCGGCCGGTGGATGGATTCTCATTGAGCGTCTGGAAAAAGAGGTGGCAGTTGAGCTGATCCGATCAGGAAAGAGTCTCGACGCGATCGTCCCGCGCGGTGGCGCCGGCTTGCGGAAGGCCGTCATCGAGCAGGCGAAGATGCCCGTGCTCTGTTATGACGGAGGGCTGACGCATCTCTACGTCGATACGGACACCGATATCCCCATGGCCCAGAACGTCGTGATCAATTCCAAGGTGCAGCTGGCCGGTGCGGCCAATGCCCTCGATACCTTGCTCGTGCAGCAGTTTATTGGCCGGCAGTTCTTGCCGCCGCTGATTAATCGATTGCTGGATGAATTCAAGGTCGAAGTCCGCGGCTGTCCAAAAACGATTGCGCTCATGGGGCAAATGGCCATGTCGGGACATACCTCGATCATCCCGGCGACGGAAGCCGATTGGCACACGCAGTTCCAGGGCCCGGTCCTGGCCGTAAAAATGGTGGAGAACATCGACGAGGCGTTAGCGCATATCGTAGAGCATGGCCCTTGTCTCACCGCCGTCATCGCCACCACCCGCTATGAATCGGCCATGCGCTTCACGCGCGAAGTCGATGCCAGCGCAGTGTTTGTCAACGCGTCGTCGCGGCTCAACGCGGGGGATAGTTACGGCATGGGAGCCGATATCGGGCTCAGCGGGTCGCGCCTGCATGCGAAGGGGCCGATCGGCCTGGAGCAACTGACGTGCGAGAAGTACGTCGCGTTCGGGTCGGGGCAGCTGCGGTTGCCGCATCCCGTGCCTGAAGCATACTTTGATGCGATCATGCTCAAGAGGCCGTGAAGCGTATCGCATGAGAAGAGAGAGAAAACAGCTGAATGCTCTTCTCCTCAGACGAGATACGAACGACGCTTCAGGAACACCTTGCCTGGTGGGGTCTCACGCGATTCGCATCTGACGCCGACTACTTCGCCTGGCAGCGCACGCAACTCTCTCCCGCGGAACTGAATCAACTCCATGCACAGGTCGAACGGAAGCGCGGAGGCGCTCGCCGCGACGAGATCGCGTTCTACGATCTCACCGCCCGGACGAAGATCCTCCCCGTTCTCTACAGCCAGCGCTACGAATATTATGGAGCGATCGGCGCATGCGTGGCATCCCGCCTCGGTGATGCGACAAAAATCCTCGACGTCGGCTGCGGTGTCGGAATTCTCACGACGTTCTATGCGCGCCGATTCCCTGGCAAGGAATTGGTCGGTGTCGACCGCTCTCCAGCATCGATTGCCGCCGCGCAACAGAAAGCGAACGAGCTTGGCCTGACCAATGTCCGCTTTGAGTGCGTGGATGTGGAGACCGAACCGCTGTCCGGCTCATACGCTCTCATCGTGGCAACCCATGCGCTGGTACAGGCCGAACACGATCCGGGGATTCCGAGTCAGACCTGGCAGACCTTCGAACGGGCGCGTGATGACGGTCGGCAGAGTGCGTTCGAGCAGCGAACCGGCATCGGTGTGCGACTCGACCGGCTCGGTGCAGTGCTGGACCGGAATGGCCGCATGATCGTCTTTGAAAAAACCAGACACCTGGCCAGGCGCGTGCCGTTCCAGCGGGCATTGGCAGCCAGAGGGTTGCAGCTGCGCGAACAACCTGAACCGATCCGCTATCAACTCGTCGAAGAAGCGGCGGACGATGGTCCGTTCTATCTGTTACAGCAGGGGAGTGAGGCTCCGCTGGCTTGGAATGAATCGCCGGAGATGGACGAAGGTGCGCCGTTCGATCGGGCCGGGCTTCACAACACGCCGGGTGACCCGGACGCGCCGCTCTACGAAAACCACTGGCCGTCGGCGCAACGAGTGTGGGAACGACTCACAGAGCGGAAGATGGTGCAAGAGATGAACCGCCAGGAATCAGACGGCCGCCAGATGCACGTCGAACTCGGCACTTCCGAAGGACTCGCCTATCTCTATTGTGCCAATACCTTCGACCAGCGGCAGTTGGTCATTGTCGAGCGGTCCCGAGCCGTGTTGCTCGAAACCTACTATCAGGAAATTGTCGGCGGGAGCGGGTAGGACCGGATCGGTTACCCTCCGGAAAACACCGGGCGAAAACCGGCATCGGTGAGGATGCGGGCGACGGTGTCACGCTGATCGCCTTGAATCTCGATCCGCCCTTCTTTCACCGTGCCTCCGGCGCCGCAGGCTTTCTGCATTGCTTTGGCAAGGCGTTCTTTCTCAGCCTGGCCGATGCCGGCGAAACCAGCCACCACCGTCACAGTTTTCCCGCCGCGATGTGCCGTCTGGCGACTGATGTCCACGCACCCGCGATTCTTTTGTGGGATCGGAGGCGCCGCGTCGGCCTGGTGGGCGACAGGTTGCCTCGCCGAAGCAGGCAGCCGTTCAACGTTCTTGAGTGCCGCGAACGGACTTGTCCACGCGATCGGTTCACCCTTCGTGGGAATGCGTTTCTTTTCTTGCATATGATCCCTGCTTAATGCCCCAAGCGCACCGACGAGGTTTTCCAGAGTCCCAATTCAATGTGCGCGTTTGTGGTTTCATCTGCTATCCAAATCTGTCCTTCGCGTCAATTCCCTGTCAGTCACGCTCCGCGATGAACATGCCTTCGACCCGCTCGCGCGCCCAGGGTGTTTTCCGGAGAAACGTGAGACTGGATTTGATCGTGGGGCTATGGAGAAAACAGCGGACGGGGAGCCGGCGTCCCAACTCGGCCCATCCATGCTGCTCCACCAGTTGCGTGACGATCATTTCCAAGGTGATGCCGTGCAGTGGATCGCGGGGATGGGAAATGGGCGGTGGGTGGCTCATGCGCGACGCTGGCGTACCTGGTGGAGCCGTAATCTCATGTGCCGAACACTATAAACGAAATAGCCCAAAGAAATCTGATGAACCTGATCCCTCCACGCGTGTGATGAAGTTCCTGATTTCTTCAGCATAACCAGTTGCGTTGAAGTCACGCCGTCACTGTTCTTGGTCTTCCTTGTCTTTTCCACTTTTTTTGTGACCGATGGTCGCGCATGACACTTTCGGGGGATTGCCATTCGTGCGGGAAATTGATACGTCCCCGTCCCTGTGACGCGTCCTGAGTAAGTTGGCGACCTCATTGCGGGGTCTCGACTATGAAATGGAACGTCGTCGATCGCTCTCCGTTTGCGGAACCTGTCTGGGGACAGTATCCCGTTCAGTGTGATGGGTTATCACACGCTGTCCAGCTCATTCTCTCTATATATGCTCTAAGGAGGGTGTCATGAACATCATGGCAGCGTTCAGCCCAGCGTTCATGTCGTGCGGCCTTAGCGAGAATACGGTGTTGCTGCAGTCGCGTCCGGGAATTCTTGTCTTCTCGCGCTCGCGGCAGCTGCAGTATGTGAATCGTCGGGCCCTTGAATTGATAGGGAGCATCGGCCAGACGAAAACAGAATCATGTTCGATCGCGCTCCCGCCACGACTGCTCGAACTGCGCAATAAAATCCACGCACGTCTCGACGACCGTCTCAAGGCGGACCTCTGGGAACCGTTTGAAGAAAGCCGAGGCGTGACGGAATGCGGGGGAAGACTCCTGCTCCGTGGATTTGGATATCCCGCTCGTGGCGCGAGCCAGGATTCTCGCATCGTCATCCTCTTGGAACTGTTCGCAGAAGAAGAGAAGAGGTATCAGTCGCCTGCCACAATGAAAGTGTTCGAGAGGCAGACAGCAGGCATCGGGTAGTTCACGAATCCATACCGGTGGGGTGGGATTCGGCGGTCTGCCGGTTTTTCTTTGTGCAGGATTCATGTCCTGGCGGCACGGTTTATGCCTGAGTTCTGCCAGAAACAATCTTGAGCGTGCCTGTTGACACACACCGTTCAAGAGGAGTAAAGAAAAAAGTGTTCGCACGCTGATTCAAGTGTTCTGCAATGACCGTGTGTGGACTGTCCGCACAATCCTCCGTGTCGTTTCGAAGCAAGGAGGAGGTGGAGATGGAAGACCTTAGTCCACCGGACCACAACGGCCCGCCGAGTTACGGGCGGGCTCCTCGTCAGTCACGCTAGCCGGTTCTCCATCGGCTGTCGCCTTCCCCGCGTACGGGAACTATATGCCAATGAGCCATTGTGGAGAGCCCGGGCTGGCGTGAGGAACACAAGCGCCTGGGATCGAATCTTATTTCCCCTGACGAGTCGCCGTTAAACCCATCCCTCGCCGGGTCTTCGGAATCAGCATACGAGAAACACCATCGGCGTCCTAAGCGCTACGCACGGGCGACCTCCCACCTTGGTGGAGGGTCGCCTGTGCCGTTTCGTCATTAAACAAACCGCTCGATCTTCTGAAACCGGCGATCGGTCCGGTCGTAGTGGCTCCAGCGGATGATGGGTGTGAGGGGCGAGAGCGAGACTGCTCATGGCATTGAGCCCGGTGAAAGAAGGAGGTGTGGCCATGCTGGTCCATGACGTCATGTCAACCGGTCTCGTGACTGCTAAGAAGACGGATACGGTTCGATCGGCTGTGGTGAAAATGATGAGCCGCCACTATGGGGCCATTCCAGTGGTTGAGGAAGATGCTCGGCTCATTGGGATGGTGACGTTGCGCGATGTTCTGCTGCCGCTGTTTCCCAACTATGGCGACTACATTCACGACAACGTGCACAGTCGTGATTTTGTTGAGATGGAAGAGGGGTACCCTGAGGCTCTCGGCAGGAAAGTCGAAGAGATCATGAGCCCGAATCCTCTCACGGTGTCGTCCTGTGATCCAATTTTGGAAGCTGCCTCGTATATGGGACTCAAGAACTTTCGGCGCATCCCCGTCGTCGACAAGGGTCTGCTGGTCGGGATGCTCAGCATCGGCGACATCAACCGCGGGTTGTTCTTTGAGAAAGGGATGCGGGGCTGAGCGCAGCGTCCGTTGAATCGCCGTAGTGCCGGGAACAATCTTGCGGCCAGCTGAATCGGACCGCAAGATTGTTCGGCCATCGAACCGATACTTTCCCTCACGGCCGTATCTATTTCACCGGAATACTGATCACAATCGCACCCATGACATCGTTGATCTGGAAGTCCCGTTTGGGACTGTCCGGATGGGCATTATGGCAGCCGATACACGCCTGAGTGACCGCAAGATCCGGATAGACGGCCTGGAAGTAACGGGCTCCTCCTTCCTTCACAAAACCGGTGTGAGGCTTGGTCGGATGAGTAAGAATAGCACCCAAGCCTGTGTTCTCAAACCCGCTGGCGGCGACATTCCGTTTGTTGATCGGCCAGAGGCTGATTAACCGATACCGGATGCCGGTCCCTTTTTTGGCCATGACACGGCCCGACTCCATCAGGAATTGAGCCGGAAGAGGCAGAGTGCTCTTCTCCTCCCAAGTTTTCAGAGGCAACGACCACTCCTTTGGCCTGCATCCGCTCAACGACGTGTCTGGTGTACACTTCACGGTCTGCTTCAATGACAGCGTACACATAGTCCGCGACGATCTCGACGGGCAGGCTAACAGGCGGCCCTTCCGCCGTCGCGCTGCTCGGCCAGGCCAGGCCGGCACCGTTCAACCCGAACACCAGCATGAAAGCTCCCCATAGCAACTTGCCGGAGGATGTCATAGAAACCTCCTTGGTTTCCTCGTGGACACGCTGGCGTCATTCGCCGCGGTTCCATGAAGGGGTGAGGTGCGTGGCGGATAGCAGGCGTCACAATCGTAGCCCTGAGCAGGCGGATCAGCTCGACTATCCAAATTGGGGTCGAAAATGGGGTGAGGGAGTGGAACCAGTGACCTGCACGAGGCGAGAGAGTCAGGCGGGTGTTACGATCGCTGGAGCAAGGGACGCAGGCCATATTGCAGGAAAATACCGAAGCCATGGCCCGGTTCTCCCTGTCCGCGTAGCGAGGCGTGACCACCGAATCATACGATGCGTCATCATACGCTTCGGGCTCCAATCAGTCCAATGACCTGGCTTAACGCAGATGGGTGTGAGTGATTTCGTGATGAACCAAACGAATGAGACAGATCGAAGAAGCATGACGCCCAGATCTCCGTCACGGGCCGCACATCGGTCCTGGCAGCGTCGTGTTGTCGACGGCTCACTTGTCATTTTTGATCTCCGCACAACTGGCACTGAGCCAACGGCCCTTGATGTCCACGTGCACCTTGTCAGATCCTGCGCGTACCACGTCGATACGGCCTTCGATACTCTCAGGCGTCTTGGCCTCCATGGCGGTCTGAGACGTGGAGGCCCGGGGCGCGGGGCATGTCTGCTCGATCACGAGTTTGTTCGAGGATTTGGAGATGACCGTGATTGTGCACTGGGGCGCGTCTTCCTCTCGTGCTTCCTTGATCAGACGGTTCTGATCCAGGTCTTTCTGAGTGACGCAATCCTTGGAGACGTGTGTTTTCGGCTGGGCGGTATGGGCCCGCATGGATTGCTCGATGATGGCGCGCTGTTCTGGCGGCATCCTGGAGATCACCGAGGGTGGTATGGGCGCCTCGGTCAGGCGAGTCGTATGGGTCATTTCCCAGGCGCCTGGTTTGATAGTGAAGGACTCGGCACGCGCGGATGGCGTCATCCCTGAGATGATAGGATGCGGGGCGACTCCAAGGACCGTCAACAATACTGAACTGCCGGCTGCCCAGGATATTCTGGTCATGTTCATTCGTCCTCCAGCGCGAGATTGACCTCTGCGTGCAACTGATCCGATCCGAATCTTTCGGTCGGAGAGCGATACGGAGATTACACAGTTGTCCTCTGGTTCCAGCCGAAACGGGTCTCAACAGACGAGGGATTCACCCTGAATCGCGCGGGAGGATACACTTTTCAGAACAAAAAATCACCAGCTTGCAGACGTGATCCGATCGTCCATGCTATAGAGACGCATCGTTCAGTGTCCAACGACGCAGAAAGCGACGCAATATGCCGACTTCCATTGAATTGATTTTCATCGTGTTTTCTGTCCTCGTCATTTTAAGTATTTTGACGATTAAGCTCTCGAATCGGTTCGGCATCCCCTCACTGGTCCTATTCCTGGGGATCGGCATGCTGGCGGGGTCAGACGGTCTCGGCGGGATCTACTTCGACAATCCGTCGTTGGTGCAGTCGATGGGTGTCATTGCGCTCGTCTTGATTCTCTTTGCGGGTGGATTGGACACAGAGTGGGAAGGGGTGCGTCCTATCCTATGGAAGGGGCTGTCTCTCTCGACCATCGGCGTGCTGCTCACTGCGCTGCTGGTCGGGCTGTTTGTCTCCATGGTCCAGGAATTTTCATTGCTGGAGGGCCTCTTGCTTGGCGCGATTGTGTCGTCCACCGATGCTGCGGCCATCTTCATGGTGCTCAGGGCGCGGAACGCCCGGCTTCCTCGGCCGTTGACGCAATTGCTCGAATTGGAATCCGGGAGCAACGATCCGATGGCGGTCGTGCTGACGATCGCGCTGATTCGACTTTTAACGGAACCCTCGACCAGTTTCGGAGAGCTGGTCTTATTCTTTGTGATGCAAATGACCGTTGGGGCGGTGCTCGGTGTGGTGATGGGAGAGGTCATGAGGCGATCGTTCAACGCGCTCGACCTGGAATTGGAAGGCATTTATCCGGTGCTCTCGGTGGCGCTGGCGCTGCTGACCTACGGGCTCACTGCTTACCTGCACGGGAACGGATTTCTTGCCGTATACTTGGCGGGGCTTGTCATGCAGCGCAGGTCATTTACGCATCAACAGAGCGTCTTACGTTTTCACGATGGGCTGGCCTGGCTGATGCAAGTTACCATGTTTTTGATGCTTGGGCTGCAAGTATTTCCGGCGCGGCTCGTGCCGATTGCCTGGGCGGGGCTCTTGGTGTCCCTCTTCCTGATTTTAGTCGCCCGCCCTGCAAGTGTTCACACGGCGCTGGCCTTTTCCGGCATGCCCTTTCGGGAACAAACCCTGGTCGCCTGGGCGGGGCTGCGCGGGGCCGTGCCGATCATCCTGGCCACATTTCCCTTACTGGCCGGGATCAAACAGGCCGACACGATGTTTCATATGGTGTTCTTTATTGCGCTGTCGTCCGTCGTTCTACAGGGGCCGCCGATTCCATTGATCGCACGAATCTTAAAGATCAGGGTTTCGCCGTCGGAGGAAGTCGAATCTCATCTTCCCCTCGATTCCCGGGAGTCCGCCAAGCCGATGCCGTAATCCTCTTTGAGTCTGGCGCTGGTGTTTCCAACCCCATTATTTCGCACGCGTATTTCCAAATACTGCGCCGATCTTCGCCGTAATGATCGATGGCACGGAGAGCACACCGAACACCACTACGCCAAGCGGCAAGAGATTCCCTGGCCCTTGGGTTACCAGCATCCAGGAAAATTGGCCGACAAGGGGAGCGACCCCCCACCGCCACGGTCTGCTCGGCTCAAAAAAACCAAGTGCGGTAGATACGACACAAACCACCGGCATGCCAATGAGAAAATACCACTCGGAGTCCCACGCCTCTCTCCTTCCGGAGACCATGGAGACGGCAACCCATACCACAATTCCAATCACGACGGCCGACCCATAGAGCCAATAATCTTTTTTCATACGCAAGGCCTCGTCAAAACTACCGCATGTTCACAATAGACTGGCAGTAAGTCTACCTCATGCTTATGTGATCGGGAACAGGTATGAGAGTTTCAAACCGTCCGACGAAACGCGTCGAGAGATCAGGCCTTCTGCGAACTGGCTGGGAGAGAGGAGCGGTCAGAGGACTGATGGGAGAAGGATGAGCCGGTCCGCGCCGCGAAGCGGCGCCGACTACGTACGCCGATAGATGAAAGGGAAATTGCTACTTGTACTGCTCCTGATCCTTCTGAAAGTCCGGGTGGTAGGGGCCAAGAGGAAGTCCGTAGCCCTGCCGGCTGACCGCAAAATTATTTGCCTGAATGGCAATGGGGCGATACTGCACAGTCGTTGCCGTGAGGGCGGCGCTGACGGCTGCGGCCACCAACGCGCCGATGATTCCTCCGCCGCCTCCGGCAGCCGCGCCACTGTCGTGAACGACTCGTTCTCGATGTTTCCAAAGCACGTCTCCGGTGACTGCATCCACCAGCCGGTATTCGGCTCCTACGATAATGTTCGACGCCAAGACGACATAGGCCGTGGTCCAGTCAGTGATGGTCACGTAGAGAATCGAGTCCGTGCCGAACACTTCCTTGAACTTTTCCGGCGGCACCGCAGCGATGGACCCTTCATCGGTGGCCCCCAGATCGTTCAGAATGTCTTGAACGAGGAATACCGGAAACACGTAGTATCCACGTTCGGCAAAGGCGGCGCTCACGGTTGTGAGAAAGATCGCTGGAGCGTCAACGGCCGTCGTCTTATTGGCCGGCGGGACGACCAGGATCGATCGAGGCTGGCGGGTGAAGAATGCCGTGTAATCAGCTTTTGGCCGTGTCACACAGGCTGACAGCAGGAGGAGTGAGGTGACGGCGGCTGTGAGCGGCAGATAATTCATGGTGCGGGTTTTCTCTCCGCGTCTTTCTTCTTCCGCTCCTGAATCCGTGAAATCATCGTGTTCATCAGCTGGGCTGACTCAGGATAGAGCGAAGCTTCCTTCTGTAATTCAGCGATCGCCTCATCGGGCCTGCCTTGCTTGAGCAGGAGATAGCCGTAGTCTGCATGGATGCCCGGTCCAACTTTTTGTGCGGCGTCAGACGGAGCGTCGGTGATCGTTGAGGCCAGCATCGTCAAGGCGCTGGCTTCTCCCTCAGCGCCGGCATGCTGCTGCCTCGAGAATAGACTGTCTTCGTAGGAACCCCAGTAGAACTGCTGCCGAGGAGCGCAGGCCATTGAAGAGAGCGTCAGCGCCGCCAGAATAAGGAAGCGAACGAGTGGTGGGTTCATCGAACGTCGATCGTGCGTGTCGAGCCGGTGCCGATAAATACGTTCTGCTTCAAGCGGGTCATCCCTGCTTCGCGTATTTCGATCTCATGGGTGCCGGGCGTGACACCGAGTTGTCCTCCGGACCGGTAGGCCTCGCCGGTGCCGATGGCCGTGCCGTCGAGAAAGATTTCATGGTGGCTGCCGATATTGGAAAATCGAATGTACCCTTCGTCCTTGTTCTGATCGACGTTCGACGTGGTGGTCTGAGAAACAGGGCCGAAGATCGGTGCGAACAGACCGCATCCGGACAGGAGCAGCACGCCGACGACACAGAGCCCCGGGCGTACAACGTTGGTGAACATGGGCCGCTCCCTCCTGCCTAGAACTGTATCAAATGGTCCGTTGTCGGGGTGGCTCCCCTGACCAGACGACAAATGGACCCTTCGTTCGTCTCAGAATCACCGAAGAATGACAGCACTTCCAGCTCGCCGACCTGGGTGTGGGGCAGCTGCACATTGAATCCGGTTTGAGGGCTCTTGATCACTTTGCCCGGCAGCATCACCTTCAGATGGTCGCCGACACGCAGTCCCTGGAGTTGTCCGCCGGAGACGATGACGCTGGCGCCCTCGACGGTGAGGATGCTGGTCGTCCAAGGCTTGTCGGAGAGTTTGGTGATCAGTTTGTCGATGAGATTCACCACCGCGGCGGACAAGGCCTTATCGCCCAAGGTGGAATCGAATGTCGCACGGTCGCCGAGGCCCAGGATGGTCGATTGTTCGAGCGTGGCATCGCCGGCGCCGTCATCACTGAAGAAAGCCTGGCCAGTGCGGGGATCAACCATCCTGGCATTCACCTTCGCATGGGCGATCTGCTGCCGGGACCGGGAGAACAACTGCACTTCTCCGACGTCTTTTCGCCCATACTCGGCGACGGACCCGAAAATCAACGCGTCGACCCCGACCAGGCTCTGCGTGAACTGCTCGCGGCTCAGGCCCATCAACTCGCTTTCAGCCTCGAGCTTGTTCAAGTCGAGGCGTTCGAGCACGATAAATTTGCCCGAACGGGTGAGTTCGGTGGACAGCATGTCGGCGGCTTGTTTGCCTATGCGATCGAAGTTCGGGTCGCGGTTATAGGCCTCGCCGAATAGACTGGATGAGCCGGCCTTGGCTTCGTTGGTGAACCGGGCCACCGCGACTTTTCGTTTCAGGATGCGGGTCGACGAACTGGAGGAGGAGCCGGCCAGGTTCGTCGGGGCTTGGGCTGCAGGATTGGGTGCGGTCGGGCGAGAGTCGACAACTTCGCGCTTATCATAGCCGGCACAACTTGGAAGGAGGGAGAGAGCAAGACACAGGATTGCGAATCGTCTCATGACCACCTCAACAGGAGACGCGATGAACACGTCGCGTGTCAGCAAGAGTCACGGTACCAGAAACGCTTGCGTTCGGCAAGCAAGGATACCTTAGGAAGAACTCAGACAAAGGGCTGTCGGCCAGTGGCAGGCACAATCGCATGTGCGGGAGGGCGGGATCGACATCAACCTCAATCCAGGGTGCGGGAGTTGTGCCACGATCCCGTGCCCTCCCTTAAGGATTTGCCGGAGGGGAAGACTTGTCTGCAAGAGCCGGGATAACCAGGGGTGTTGTCTGACCGGAATCGTTCCGCTTTTTGCGCCGCCGGTCCAGCCACCACGCCAAGACGGGCACCAGCACAAAGGAGCCTGGAGCCAGCAAGGCGAGGAGGTAGGGACTAAGGGACGTCAGGCTCCGCAGATGGGCTTGAAGCTGAACCCGCTCCGCGGGTGTCCATCGGCTGCCGTTGCGTTGCTTCATCAACAACGGCAGTAATCCCTTAATCCGGAACATTTCGGCCCGAAGCCGATCTTGCTCACGGCTGAAGGGAGCATGAAGCCAAGAGGGGAGGGTCACGAGAGTCCTTCCACGACTGGACGGCGGGCACTGCCAGCCGGGATGAGAAAACCAGGACATTCTACGTATTCAGGGCGGCTTGGTCCATGGTTAGTCGAAGATATGACAATGACAAAAAGAGTTGCTGCGGCACTAAGCACGAATGGCGGCATCCGGCTCTGCGGGTGTCTTCTCTTGCGCAAGGATCAACGAGCGCAGGGTCATGCCGTCGAGACTCTGGGCGACAGCGGTATCGCGGAGCCGGATGAGATCGTCGATCACATCGCCCGGTTTCTGAAGCGAACCGGGGGTCAGGTCTGGTCCCTTGTGCACCAGATCCAGCACCTCGTGGATCGCGATCAATTCCGGCGGCTTAAGAAGCCCGATTCCTTCCGGTTCCGCCATGCGGGCCAGGATCCCCTGATCGACAAGTTCGGTGACCCGCTCCTCGACGATGGCAGGAGGCAGCCCAAGTTCGCTCGCCAGCCCCGTCAGGAGTATCGGGCCGCCGCCTCGAAGTTGGCGCCGTCCCAGGGTCGAGAGGATCTCCAGGACGAGGCGTTCCCGCAGAGCCGGCGTGTCCTGCTGCCAAGGCAGCCGTGCTCGATACGCCGCCGGGTGCTGGATAAAGAAAGACACCTGGGCGCCGACCAGAATGATCATCCAGCTGGCATACAGCCAAAGGAGAAACAGAACCAAGACAGCAAAACCGGAGTAGATGGCGCTGTATTTTCCGGAGGCCGCAACAAACGCGGCAAACGCATCTCCGGCGAGACCCCAGAGTATAGCCGCTGTCACGCCGCCGACCAGCGCCGACTTAAAGGCCACCTGGGTGTATGGAACGAAGGTGTAAATAAATGTAAGGACGCCGCAGAGCAGAAAGAACGGCATCAGTTCGGCGGTCCATACAAGCACGGTTCCGAACGGCTGGATCTCCATCACGCGCTCAACGATCGCATGACTCCGGACCGAGGCCAGCAAGCCGAAAGCGGTAAACATCAGCACCGGTCCGACCAGGACTACGCTGAGATAATCTGTGAACTTTCTGAGCAATGGGCGGCCCCTCCGGATCCGCCAGATCGCGTTGAGCGCTTGTTCGATCTTCTCAATGAGCGAAAAAGTCGTATAGAACAGCCCGGCGACACCGACGGCGCCAAGGACGCCGACTTTGAGATTATCGACGAACCCGATGATCAGTCCTGTCACTTCCGCGCCTTTGGGGCCCAGTGGTTCGAGCATATGGCTCAGGAGGGGCTCGATCTGGTGATGTGCGCCGAAGGCTTTCAGCACAGAAAACGTGACGGCCAGAAACGGCACGAGCGAGAGGAGCGTGGTATAGACAAGGCCGGCAGTGCGGGCGTCCAGGAGGCGAACGCGGAATTCGAATGCCACGGCCAGGAGCAATCGCAGGAACTGGAGCGCGGCGCGCTGCGGGGAGGGGACCTTGTCCAGGTCCATGGTCCAGAGGTCACGCATGAGAAATTGCCTGGGGCGTGTGCTGATTTGCATCGGCGGGGAACTCTCCCTGTAGGCCGTACCTTACCCCGAAGCGAGGTGATACGGAAACAGGAATTATTAGGGTATTGGCATGTCGAAGGAGGCCTAGCCAGGCCAAACAGAGGGCTAGAGCCGAGGACTTCTCAGGTAACGAGTCCCCCGCGCCACGATTTCTTTGGACACTGATTTGGGGCATACTGCCCCCCACTTGATGGAGGTGTCCATGGCGAAAACGAAGGCGGAGCGAGGCCGGTTTTCCTCGCGCAAGA